>Ga0181560_10001022_pt1 | contig 26173 bp, 20 predicted proteins | sample 011ome_20_FD_133751 | JGI IMG/M metagenome (GOLD analysis project Ga0181560, IMG submission 133751) | Coastal salt marsh microbial communities from the Groves Creek Marsh, Skidaway Island, Georgia - 011509CT metaG (megahit assembly) | ecosystem: Environmental > Aquatic > Marine > Intertidal...
CCCCGCGACCCGCCCCTCACACGGCGGGCGCGCTTGGTCCGCATGGAGGCGCTGCGGAACCTGCCTTCGCGCGGGGGCGGGTTCACCCGAGTGGGCTTCGGTCTCGAGCCTCGCGATTCCGACGTAAACTACGTAAACCGCGAAGACGGGGTATACTCCATAGCCTTTCGGAAAGTACATCACAGCTCTTCTTCGCGACTACGGCCCTCATCACGCGTGTGTCTCGTTCGCTTCTCTCTCGTCTGTCTGTCCGAACTGTCCGCGGCTCGTCTCGCGGCGCGCATCGAGCGAATCACCGCCTTCGGCATCGCGACGCGCGCGGTCTTGAGCCCGTTCACAACCTGCGGGATCCCGGCGTCGAACGCGAGCGACGCGGTGCGGTAGACGCTCTCGGCGCCGGCGCCGGTGAGCGCCATCGCCCACGCGACGGCGTCCAGCAGCGCGCGCTCGGCGGCCACGTCCAGGCTCTCGTGGAAGGCCATGGACACGAAGTGCGTCGACGTCTCCGCGCGAGGGGTGGTCAGGTTCGCGAACACGGCGTCATTAGGCTCGAGAGACGTCGCGCGCGCGGCGTCGTCGCGATCCGACGAACTACTCTCCCGCGGCAAAACGGTGAGCCGGAACCGACCCTCCAGGCTCGTCTCCAGCGCGGTGACGCAGAACTCGCCGTCGCCCTGCGCGGCGTGTCCGTCCCCGGCGCTGAACAGCGCGCCCTCCACGTTCACCCGGAAGAACAGCGTCGAGCCCACGCCGAGGAGCTTGTCGTCCAGGTTCCCGCCGTGCGCGCCGGGCGCCGCCGAGCCCACCACGCCGCGCGCCGCCGCCGGCGCGACGCCCATCTGGCCGAAAAACGGCGCCGTCACGTCCACCGTCCCGCCGGCGGGCCAGGGGAGGGTCGAGGTCATCGCCTCGAGGTCGATCGGCACGACGTACGTTCCGCCCGCGTGCGCGTCGAAGCCGTACGCGCGGGACGCGCCAAGCGCGCCCTTGCCCTCGCGGATGGCGTTCCAGCCCCAGGGAACCCACGGGGTGGCGGACAAAACATCCACGCGAAGCACGTCCCCGGGTTTCGCGCCGCGCACCCGCACCGGGCCGGTCAGGATGTGCGGGCCGGGGTTCCCGCAGTGCGGCAGGGGGGGGGAGCGGTGCGGCTGCGTGCCGTCCTCGGCGCCGCACGCCTCGCGCCACACGGCCCTGAGCGCGCTCGGGACGTCCCACGCGTCCAGCGGCACGCCCCCGGGCTCACCGCTGACCGTCCACAGGCGCACGACGTCCCCGCTGTCCACCTCCAAGACGGGCGGATGGGCCGCGCTCCACCCGCCGAAGTGCGTGGTCTTCGGACCGGCGAGGAGCTCGTGCTCGGCGCCGCGCGCGACAGTCACGCATCCCGCGAGAAGCGCGAGCGCGAGCGTCGCCTCGAAAGCCCCCACGCGACGTGCCATGTGCGGTGACCTTTGACAACGCGGGGGGGCGTGTTTCGTGCGTGCGTCCCGAGAAGAAGAGAAAGTCGGCACCGGCGACGAAATCGCGCGAGTGCTCACTGTGAAACGCGTCGCTGTCGGCAATCGGAAGGCGAGGCGCGAATTCGCGGCGCGCGAAGATCTCCTCATCTCATCAGCGCCGCTCACAACTTGGCTCTTCTCAGCTCCATCTTGGCTATCGTCTCCAGGTGCACCTCATCCGGCCCGTCCGCGAGCCGAAGCGTCCTGGCGCCCGCGAACATGCGCGCCAGGGGCTGGTCGTCGCACACGCCCAGCCCGCCGTGCAGCTGGATCGCGGCGTCGATGACGAACAGCGCCGCTTTCGGCGCCGCCACTTTGCACGCCGCGATGGCCCCCTTCGCGGTTTTGTTGCCCTCCTTGTCCAGCCGTCGCGCAGCCTCCAGCGTGGCGAGGCGTGCGCCGTCCAAAGTCACGCGCATCACGCCCAGCGTCTGCAGCACGTTACCGTTCGCCGCCAGCGGCTTCCCGAACGCGACGCGGTCCGCGGCGCGGCGCGCCGCCAGCCGCAGCGCGCGCTCGCCCATGCCTATGAGCCGCATGCAGTGGTGCAGGCGCCCCGGCCCGAGGCGCCCCTGCGCGATCTCGAACCCGCGGCCCTCGCCCAGCAGCACGCTCTCCTGCTTGTCCACGCGCACGTCCGTGAACGTCACCTCCGCGTGCCCGTGCGGCGCGTCGTCGTACCCGAAGACGGTGAGCGGCCGTAGCACGCGCACGCCGGGCGCGCGCATCGCCACCAGCACCATGGACTGCTGCTTGTGCTTGGGCGCCGCGCCGTCGGGCGCGGTCTTGCCCATGAAGATGGCCAGCGCGCAGCGCGGGTCGCACGCACCCGAGGTCCACCACTTGCGCCCGTTCAGGACGTACTCGCGCGGGTTTTTCTCGTCGGAAACGATGGAGGAGGCGATGTTGGTCGCGTCCGACGACGCCACCGCCGGCTCGGTCATCGCGAAGCACGACCGAATCTCGCCCAAAAGGAGCGGCTTCAGCCACGTCTCCTGCTGCGCGCGCGTGCCGTAGCGCAGCAGAACCTCCATGTTCCCGGTGTCCGGCGCGGAGCAGTTGAAGAACTCGGACGCCCACACGCTCTGGCCCATCTCCGCGGCGAGGTGCGCGTACTCGAGGTTACTCAGGCCGGGGCCCTGCAGGAGCGCGCCTTCGGCGCCCGCCGGCGCGTTGATCTTGAGCAGCTCGCGCGAGTCCGCGGGGAGCCACAGGTTCCACAGCCCCGCGCGCTTCGCCAGCGCCTTGAGGCGCTCCGTCTCGGGCGAGACGCTCCACCGCGCGTCCGAGGCGGCGTGCGCCTCCAGAGCCGCCTCCGCGGGCAGCGCGTGCTCCGCCATGAACCGGCGCAGGCGCTGCAGCAGCGCCGCCGCGCGCGGCGACGGCTCGAGGCCGGAGGCGCCGAAAGGCGCCGGCGGAGGCGACGCCGTCATCCCCGAACCGCTCGCCACCGCGCGCGGGACGCCTCCCGGGACGCACCCCGCGACCGACAACGCACGCGTGGCGAGCGTTTCCACCAGCGTCCCCGCGGCGTGCGCGTTCGCCGCGCTGGCGTTCCCCGCCGCCGCGCGCGCGCGCACGCCCGCGAGGATCGCGGCGCCGCGGAACAGCGACATCGCGACGTAGAACGGCCACCGCGTCGCGGCGCCGGCGCCCTCGGTGGGGTTGGGCAGCCCCGCGGCTCGGGCCCACCGCCGCACGAACGCCTTTTCCGAGGGGACCCCGTCCGGGATGGACGCACCGAACGCGGGGTACGCGGTCGAGGCCATGCCCGGATTGGCCGCGTCCACGGAAGGCAGGTGGTACGGCATGCAGCAGTACGCCACGTCGGAGTACGGCGCGCCGACCGTGGCCAACTCCCAGTCGAGGACGGCGACGACGCCGGTTTCGGTTTCGGCGCGCCGCGCGTCTCGAGGCGCTTTCCCGCCGCTCGCGTCGCCGAGAGGCCCGTTCGCGTTCGCGAACACCAAATTGTCCAGCCTGAAGTCGCCGTGCACGATGCGCCCGCTCGGCTCGCTCGGCGGGACGTGCGCGCGTAACCAATCGATCAGTTCCGTCATGAACGGCTCCGGAGTGACGACGCTCTCGCGGTACTGCCGCGCCCACCGCTCCACCTGCCGCCGCGAGTACGCGTCGGGCTTGCCGAAACCCTCCAAGCCCGCCTCCTTCGGGTCCACGCGGTGCAGCGCGCCCAGGGTGTCGGCCATGGCGTCGTACACGGCGGCGCGGTGCGCGGCGGAGGGCAGGGACTCCAGCCCGGGCTGCAGGAAGATGTGCCCCCGCGCGAACGACATCAGGTAAAAAGGAGTCCCGACCACCGACGCGTCCTCGCAGAGCGTCGCCATGCGCGGCACGGGCACGCGCGGCGAGCTGAGCGCGCCGAGGGCTTTCTGCACGGCGTACTCGCGCTCCACGGCGTGCGCGGAACTGAGAATCTTGCCCGGCGGTTTCTTGCGGAGCACGTACGTCGCCAGAGGGCTCGCGGAGGAGGAGACCCCGCGGACGCAATCGACCTTGTACGTCGGATTGGACTGCCCGTGCCCGAACTGCGTCACCCGCAGCGCGGTGGCTCGGCGCGGGAACCCGGGGCACGCCTGCGCGTCGGTCGTTGTGCGGAGGTGGATGTCGTGATGACGAGCGTGCGGGCCGGGAACGGGTCAGACGCGGTCGATGGTAGAGTATCCCCCAGCCTGGAGGTGGCGCTCGACACGACGCGGTGTCGACGACCGTCGTTCTTATCTTCCTTGCTCTGTCGCGTCGTGCGATCGAGGCGACGTGTATGGGGAGGGGGACGCACCCTGCGCATGTACGCCAGCAGCGCCGCCTCATCGAGTTTTAATCGAGGCTCTGAAGTGTCTGTCGTGTCGATCGTCGACTTAGACCCCATCGTGCGCGCGCGAGACGGGATGAGATCCACCACGTCACCGAAAGCGAACGTCGACAGTTTCGGGACGGGACGATACTTTCGTGATTTTTCACAAGCTGCTTTTTAGCGGGTGATGACAACCCCGGCCGCCTCGAGCTCGGCGATGTCGTCCTCGCTCGAATCTCCCTCGTCCTCGTCCTCGCCCTCCTCCGGCGCGCCCTCCCCCTCCCTGAGCTCCTGCGACGCGGGCGGCTGGTTGCAGCCCGGGCACATCTTCGTGCTCCTCGCGCACGGGTCGCACAGCATGCGGTACGCTAAGTGCACGCGCTTCAGGCGGCACGCCGTGCAGTTCCCCGTCTTGCCCGCGCGCATGCCCTTGTACTTACCGTACGCGAAACGCCACACCACCTACGCGCGCGTCGAGATATGAACAGATGGAGGTCGAAAAGGGGTCAGGGCCGGGGAGAGATGCGGTCGAAGCGCTGCTTCGTGCGTTGTCGGGCTTCGCGCTTTTCGGCAGAAAACGCAGGGTCGCACCTTTTGCGCGCATCGTCTGCACACCCCCGCGCACGCCTTCTGCTTGAGCGCCGCCTCGGCGTCGACGTCGCGCACCGCACGCTTGATGTTCCGGTGCGCCTTGAACGCCTCGCGGTTCTGGAACTTTTGTCCCTTCTTCACGTGGTCCGACATGGCGAACGTCCGCGCGAACGGAAGTGGAGCCGAAGGACGGCGGCGGCGGGAAGCGGCTCGTGGCAGCCTCGACAGAAATTTCGTTCTCGGAGCGTTCAGCAACAAATCGTGGTGCCGAGTCGGAACTCCTCACTGTCTGGCGCGCGCGCGCGATGTCTCCCGCGGCGAGGTCGCTCGCGCGGCGCCGGGCATCCTCTCTGCTCGCGTCCACGCGCCACTCGCGCGCGGCTCGCGGTGCCCCATCCCCCCGCGTCTCGCCAGAACCGAGCGAGCCGTGCGTCTCGTCCGCGCCCTCGTTCCGCACCTCCGCGCCGAGGCGGGTTTCGTCCCCGCGCGACGCGAGCGCGCTCGGGGTCGCGCGCGTCTCGAGCGAGGCGCGTCCCCGGGACGGGGCGCGCGGCGACGACCGAGCGCACTCGGGTGTGCTCCTGCGCGATTTCCTGACGAAGGCTCTGTACGACAAGAAGGACGGGTACTTCGCGCGAGCCGCGGTTCCCGTGGGAACCATCGCCGAACCGATCGCGTTTTCCTCGTTGCTGGGCGCGGACGATTACGCGCGCGCGCTGGATCTGCGGTACCGCCGGCTGGCGAAGCAGTGGCTGACGCCCGTGGAGATCTTCAAGCCGCACTACGCCGAAGCCGTGGCGAGGTACGTGCTCCACAGGTACAGGCAGGAGGACGAGTCGCGAGGCTACCCTCTGCGCGTGTACGAAATCGGCGGCGGCGCCGGGACGCACGCGGCTGGTTTTTTGCGGTACGTTCGGAAACACGCGCCGGCGGTTTTCGCGAAAACCGAGTTTACGTCGGTGGAGATCTCCGACGCGCTCGCGGCGACGGCGCGGCGCGCGGTGCGCGACGCGCTGGATGGCGAGAAGCAGTCTCAAAAGCAGTCTCAAAAGTCTCAAAAGTCTCGCGACTCGGACGTCTACTCGGTGGTTCGCGGCGACGCGGCGGACCGAGCCGCGTGGGGCGCGGCGGACGCGGCGCCGTGCTTCGTCGTCGCGCTCGAGGTGCTGGATAACTTGCCCCACGACAAAGTCGTGCTGGGCCCAGCACCCGAGGGCCCGACGACGGAAGCGCTCGAGTCGTGGTTCCAGACGCGCGTCCGCCTCGACCCGGAGACGAACAAACACGTGGAGCACCACGCGCAGCCTCTGTCGGACGCGCTCGCAGTTCGCGCGATGGCCGCCTCCGCCGCGGCGGATTCGGCGGAGCGAAACGCGCGTTCCTTCGCGCGACGCGTCGCGCGCGCCGCGGAGGAGGCGCTGTTCCCGCCGTCGCGCGCGATCGCGTACCTGCCCACCGGGTGCTTGAAGCTGCTGGAGACCCTGCACGGCGCGCGCCCGAACCACAGACTCGTCGCGGCGGACTTCGACAGCCTGCCCGGCGTGACGCTGCCCGGCCGGAACGCGCCCTTGGTCGCCGCGCAGGCGCGCGGCGGAAAGACGCGCGACTTGCCGACGTACCTCGCGGAGGTTGGAAACGCGGACGTTTTCTTCCCGACGGATTTCGCGCGGCTGCGCGTTTTGGACGAGGCGGCGAGGCGAACGGTGTCGACGAGCGATGCCGTCGCGCGGCGCGACGAGCGCGCGCACGGCGAAATCCTCAGCACGCGCGCGTTTATGGAGAGGTGGGCGGACGTCGAGGCGACGGCGACGCGGAGCGGGTACAACCCGCTGCTGCAGGATTTCGCAAACACAAAGTTTTTCCTCAGTTGATGTGAGGTCTGTCAAAATTCGTTGATTTTTTTCGTTGCCTCGTCCGCTTCTGCTCATCATTCGTTCGACACGATTCCCCCCACAGTCCTCGTCGCGCTCGCACTCGGACCCTCGGGTCAGGGCGGTGCTCGGACTTCCGCGTCTCGTCCTCGATCGTCCGCCTCGTCGCGCGAAACGAGCGACCATGCCCAAAGGGGACGGTGCCGTGCGCCGCGCGGCTGCGCGTGAATCGCGCGACGAAGAGGTGGAAGAAAAAAAGTATAAGAAGGCGCAGGCGAAGAAGTTGGTGTTCGGCGTGAACCCGTTGCACGTGTTCTTCTTGCTGCTGTTCTTCCTGCCCACCGCGTTCACGGTGGCAGACTACTTCTTCAACTTCAGCAAGGTTCCGGGCGGCGGGTACGGCACCTTGGACCCGGCGCAGGCGGTGTGGCGCACGAAGATCAGGGCGTTTTACGAGGAGAACAATCCGTCCAAGGTTGGCGAGATCCCCGAGCTGCTGCGAAAGTACAAGGGCAAGGAACGGAAGCTGTGGAAGAAGCTGCAGAAGAAGTACGCCCCGAAAGAGGACGAGTTCGAGGTGAACTTCGATTGATCTGGGAACGCGAAGGGGGACGAGAGAGGGGAAAGAGCGTGCGCGCGCGCGTCGACGGTGGCGCACATGTAACTCATTTGCGTGCCCAACTCGGCAGTCATCCATCCCGAAATCTCCGCCAAACCCTCTGCGTCTTTTTCTACCGCATATTCGCGTTGTCTGCAGGTTCGAGTCGACGACGCTCCTCGTCGCACAACCCGACGCGCGCGATCGCCGCCGCGACGTGACGCCGCCACCGTCACGCTCCGCTCACGCGCCCGCGACCGGTTCGCTCCCACGCGTCATGGCCGAGGACGCGGCCGAAGCCGCCGCGCAGATGGAGGAAAAGCTCAAGGTGGAGGACGACGCCGCCGCCGAGTCCGGGGATGACGCCGAGGAAGGCGGCGACGCCGCCGCCACCGCCGGGGCCAAGAAGAAGAAGAAGAAGAAGAAGAAGAAGAAAGCGGGCGGAGGCGGCGCGCCCGGCTCCGGCGCCGCGGGCCAGACCTCCCCCCCCTCCGTCCCGGTGTCCGTCCTCTTCAACAACGTCTTCCCCGAGGGCGAGATCCAGTCGTACAAGGACGACAACCTGTGGCGCGAGACGTCGGAGGAGAAACGCGAGCTGGAGCGCCTGGAGAAGAACATGTACAACGAGGTCCGGCAGTGCGCGGAGGTGCACAGGGAGGTGAGGAAGTACATCGACAACTGGGTGAAGCCCGGCATGAAACTCATCGACGTGTGCGAGACGCTGGAGGACTCGGTCCGGAATCTCATCGAGGCGCGCGGGCTCGAAGCCGGCATCGCGTTCCCCACCGGGTGTTCGCAGAACCACATCGCCGCGCACTGGACCCCCAACGGCGGGGACACCACGGTCATCGACAAGGACGACGTCATCAAGTTCGACTTCGGGACGCAGATCAACGGCCGGATCATCGACTGCGCGTTCACCAAGACGTTCAACGACATGTACGACCCACTCCTGGACGCGGTGCGCGAGGCGACGGAGTGCGGGATCAAGGAGTCGGGGATCGACGTGCGCCTGTGCGACATCGGCGAGGCCATCGAGGAGGTGATGGAGTCGCACACCGTGGAGATCCACGGCAAGGAGTACGAGGTCAAGTGCTGCCGCAACCTGAACGGGCACAGCATCGCGCCGTACCAGATCCACGCGGGCAAGAGCGTGCCCATCGTGCGGGGGGGGGACACCACGCGCATGGAGGAGGGCGAGTTCTACGCCATCGAGACCTTCGGGAGCACGGGGAAAGGGTACGTCGCGCGAAACGTCCGCTTCCGTGCATCTGCACCATCCGCGTGGTTTTGGGGCTTCTGGCACGACCGGCGTGGTTTTCACGATCGATGACGCGTCTCGCGCGACGGCGCCCGTACGTCTCGCGCGCGCGTCTCGAACGCGCGCCTCGGCGTTTTTTTTTCTTTTTTAGGAGTTCCGGACCGGCTCGCCGCGCGGGGACACGCGCCGCCTTTCGAGGCCCGTGGCGTATCCAGCGAGAGGAGTTTTTCCTCTCCCGCCCCCAGCGACGACTCGACTCGTCGGTCCGAAAAGCAACCTTCCTGGCATCATAGTACTACGTGCGGGCATCCAAGAGCTCCCGTAGCCTCCATTAGCCTTCACATTCGCCTTCGGAGGCGAACGTCGCGGTCGCGCGCCTCCGCCGCGAAAACGCGCTCGGCTCTCGCGGGACTCTCGCGGGACCGTCGAGGACGACCGCCGACGCTGACCGACCGCTCTTTTTCTTTTTTCGGTGCGCTTCCTCCCACGCGCTCGCGCGTTCGTGCAGGTACGTCCGCGAGGACTTGGAGTGCAGCCACTACATGAAGAACTACGACGTCGGCCACGTCCCGCTTCGGCTGCCGCGCGCGAAGGCGCTGCTGGGCGCCATCGACCGCAACTTCGGGACGCTCGCGTTTTGCCGCCGGTTCCTCGACCGCGCGGGCGAGACCAAATACCTCATGGCGCTGAAAAACCTGTGCGACAACGGCATCATCCAGCCGTACCCGCCGCTGGTGGACGTCAAGGGCTCCTACGTCGCGCAGTACGAGCACACGATCATGCTGCGGCCCACGTGCAAGGAGGTGCTCACCAGAGGCGACGATTATTAAGACGGGCCGGCGGCCGGGTTTGTTCGAAACGCGCGCGAAACCGTACGTCGCGCGTCGTCGTGTCGGAGCTGCGTTTTTTCTCATCACGAACGAAACGATCGTTACACACGCTCGCGCTCGCATCACTCGGTGGCTCCCTCCGCGCGCCGCCGCTCCCCCTAACACGCCGCTCACTCCATGCCGGGGATGTAGATGAGCTTCACGTCAAACACCACGGGCGAGAAGGGCGAGATCCTCGGGCGGCCGGGCGCCGACGCGAGGCCCTTGGGGAACGCGAGGTCCCCCGGGATGTACAGACGGCGGACGCCCCCGCTTTTCATGGTCAGGATACCCTCGTCCAGGCCGGGAATGACGTTGGCGGACGTGGGGTCGCCCGTCACGCGCACGTCGTTGGGCTTGCCCTTCTCGAGCGAGTTGTCGAAGATGAACCCCTGCTCGTTCTTCGCGATGTAATCCACGACAACCTGGAACCCAGGCTCGGGCTGCATGCCGTCCCCGACCTTGATGTCCTTGTACTTCAGGCCGGAGGGCGTCGTGACCAGCTCCGCGTCCACCAGCGCGGCCTCGCACGCCGAGTCGCAGATCAGCTTCACGTCCGTCTCCTCGGGGAGGCGGTCCGCCAACGCAGCGCCCACGTGGGTGGTCTGCACCATCGCGGCGAACGCGGCGAGCGCGGCGCCCTTGGCCAGCGACTCGCGGCGGGACTCGGCGCGGCGGGGCTCGGACGCGCCCGCACGCGCCACGACGGTGGCGCGACGCGCGGAGGCGCGCGCGGTGCGCGCGGGGCGCGCGGCGGTGGGGGCGCGGAGCCCGGCGGTGGAGGCGACGGCGAACATCTCACGCGAGTCTGAAAGTGATGACGTTGACGATCGGTCGGGGTCGGCGACGCGACGCGACGAAGCGGGCGGCTTGGCGACGCGGGGCGGCGACGCGAGGGCGGAGAAGCGCGTGGTCGACGAACGTCGGCGCGCGCGTGCGAGTGGCTCGGGGTGGCGGACGGCGAAGCTGGACGCCTTCGACGACGCGAACCTCGTCCACGTCGGACCGGATAAAACGGGGAGGCCTCCAGCTGGCAGTCCGCTCCATCGGACGGCCTGATCGGGACTTGCGGTCACTTGGCGCGAAAGTGATCGGAGCCTCGAACCTGAGCGCTGTCTTTTTTATGCAGTACAGAATCTCGCGTTCCCGCGTCCTCGGCTCCCTCACGTAGGCACGCGCCACTTCTCTCGCCGCGCGGAGGACGCGAGGGAACCGACGCGCGCGGCCCATGTATAACAACGCGGCGAGGTGCGTGCTCGTCACCCCGACCGCGTGAGCCCACGCTCGCACGCACCCTTCCCCGCGCGTCCTCGCGCGCAATTTCCTTCCCTCTCCGCTGACCTCCTTTCCCTCGTGCCAACCGCGTCCTCTCCTCGCAGGGGCCGGGGGATCGCGATGAAGCAAGACCCGGAGTCGCTCGAGCGCGACAACGACATCGCCATCGACCACATGGGGGACCGCGTCGCCATGCTCCGGAAGATCACCTCGGGGATCCACGACGAAGCCGAGTCCCACCACCGGTTGCTGGATGAAATCGGAGGCTCAATGGGCGGCGTCGGCGCCAACTTGCAACAGACCATGGCGCACTTCAACAAGGTGTTCGTGGAGAACAAAAACGGGAGACAGTTTTGTTTCATGGTCGGGGGGATCACGTTCGTGGTGTTCCTTCTGTACCAGTTGGGTCTGGGATAGGCGACGTCGCGCGCGGAACGTGATCACAGTGAAACGGTCCGTCGTCTCTCATCCGTCTCTCGCGACGCTTTCGCTTTCGTCGCCGCCGCGCCGTTCACGCGTCGACGTTCTTCTCCGCGTCGCTCTCGATCGCCGCGTCGCTCTCCTCCTTTCGCCTCTTGCGCACGACCGCGTTCCAGTCCCACATGCCCTCGCCTTTCGGGTGCACGCCGAACCGCGCGCACGCGTCCGAGACGTACCCCAGCTGCTCCGCGGAGAACTCGGAGGCGCGCCGGAGCGCCTGCGGCGCCAGCGCCTGCAGCGCGTGGTTCGCCGTCGCCCGCCCGTCGGCGGCGCCCGCTTTTTTTTTTTCGAAACCTCCGAGCGCGCAGTCGTCGTACGCGCGCTCGTACGCGCACGCCACGACCACGATCTCCTCGGCGGAGAACGCGGCGGCGTGGCGCCGCACGGGGTGGCTCAGCTCGCGCATCGCGCGTCGACACGCCTTCCGCGTCGTCGCGTCGTCCCCGAGCGCGCCTGGTATTTCGGCGAAGGACCACGCCAGCGTCGCGAGGTCGCCCTTTTCGGCGTGCTCCTCGCGGGTCCACTCGTCGCGAAATGCGAACCGCGCGGCGAAATGCGCGGCAGCCTTCGCGAGCGAACGCCGGTTCGTCTCGGCGGACTGGTCCGTCGCCCTCGGGAACGAGGCCAAGGCGTACGCGACGCGCGCGACGTCGCGCGCGGAGTAGCCGTAGGGCGGTTTAGTCGCGGGTCGTCGCGAAACCGGCGCGCCGGTCCAGGGCGGCGGGTCCGTCTCCTCCCGGCGCGGGCGCATCCACGCCATCGGCGCGCTCTCGTCCAGGTACATCTCCTGCATGGCGTGGAACGGGCCGTCGAGGCGCGCGAAGGCGTCCAGGAGGCGCCCGCGGGGACCCTCGAGCTTCTCGAAACGCGCCGAGCGCGAAACCGCGTGCAGCACGTCCGAGGCTTCGCACGCGGTGACTTCGCCCGCGCGGGAGAGCAGAGCGTCGAGGACCTCGGTGTCGTCCGCGTGACGCGTGCCGGGGTACTCGTCCGCGTCACCGAGCGCGCCGAGGCTCGAGTCGCGGTCGGGCTCGGCCGGACGCAGCGCGCGTCGGATGACGGCATCCACGAGGTCGTTCGTGCTCGTCACGCGCAGCTCGTGCGTGTGCGGTTGGGTGCGAGTCTCGCCGCCGGAAGGGCTCTTCTTCTCGAACTCGGGGTCGAACGCTCTCGCCCGCGCGCCCTTCGCGCCGGCGACGATCATCAGGCCGCGTCGAGGGGCCGCGCGAGAGGCGCGACAGGTCGCGACCGCGGGGGCGACGCGGACTAGGGCGGACGAAGCGAGCGCCATCGTGTCGAGTCGAGTGCGCAGCGGCTTCGGCGTCGTGGCTCTTTCTCACAAAACTCGGAGCTCCCGAACCGATTTCGGTACGCCGGCCACTTGCGCCGGTCACTTTCACGCGCGCGCGTCGACCCGAGCCGCGCGACATGTCGCCCGCGGAAACCGAGCACGCGCCGAGGGGCAGTACGCGCGTCGTGTGTCGCGTGCGACCGCTCGGGTCGTCGGAGCGCGGCTCGTGCGTCGGGACGCGCGGCGCGGAGGTGACGCTCGCGGGCTCGCCGTCGTTCTCGTTCGACGCGGTCTTCCCCCCGACCGCCTCCAACGACGCGGTGTTCGACGCCGTGCGCCCCACGCTCGAGGACGTGCGCGCCGGGATCAACGGCGCGGTGCTCGCGTACGGCCAGAGCGGCGCGGGAAAGTCGCACACCATGAACGGCGGACCCGGCGACCCGGGAGTCGTGCAGCGCGTACGTGCGCGTCCGAACCTCCTCTCGTCTCGTCTCGAAAACGTGCCCCCGGCGAGTGACCGTCGCGCGCGCAGCTTCCGCCGCGCGCGTCTCTTCGCGCGCGTCGTTTCCGCTGACCTTTCACCATCCGCTCCCTCGAAACGACACGCGACGCACGCGACGCGCACGACACACGACGCACGCGACGCGCACGACGCACGCAGGCGATCGCCGACCTGGTGTCCCACCGCGACGCGTGCGTGCTCGCCGGCGAGACGTGTCGCCTGACGTTTTCGGCGCTCGAGCTGTACAACGAGCGTCTCGCGGATTTGATGACCGGCGCCGGCGCGAGAGCCGTCTCCTCCGCCGAGGCCTCGGCGTCCTCGCTCCGCGTGGTCGCGGACCCGAGGCGGGGCGTGTGGCCCCGCGGTGCCGCGGAGATCCTGCTGGGCGATGACGTCGACGTCGAGGCGCTCCTCGAGACGGCGAGCGCGCGCCGCTCGACCGGCGCCACGGACCTGAACGAGGACTCATCGAGGTCGCACCTCGTCGTCATCCTCCGCATGGAGACGGCGAAGTTCCACAGCAAGCTGTTCCTCGTGGACCTGGCGGGGTGCGAGCAGGTGCGGCGCTCAGGCGCCGCGGGCTCGCGGCTCGACGAGGCGTGCGGCATAAACAAGTCCCTCTCCGCGCTCGGCAACGTCGTCGCCGCGCTCACCGCCGCGAAGGCGGAGGACGATCTCCCCGCGAGCGCGGACGCGCCGGCGAAGAAAAAAGGCGCCGCGCCTCACGTCCCCTACCGCGACAGCAAGCTCACGTTCCTGCTCTCCGAGGCGCTCGGGGGGAACGCGCGCGCCGTGCTCGTGACGTGCCTCTCGCCGAGCGTGGCGGACGCCGCGGAGACGCTGTCCACGCTGCGCTTTGGCGTGCGCGCGCGCCGCATCGTCGCGCGCCCGAAGCGCAACGTCAACGCGAGCCCCGAAAAGAAAACGGCGGACGCCGACGCGGCCGCCGCCGAGCTCGCCGAGCTTCGAAGCGCGGTCGCGACGCTGCGCCGACGCCTCGAGGCGGTTCGGAACGACGAAGAAGACACGCGCGCGTCGAGCGCGAAGAGCACCCGCGGTGACGCATATCCATACGTGCGTGTCAAGCCGATGTCCACGTTCAGGCTCTGGGTCGGTCTGTGCGTCGCGTACTTCGCGGTGGACGCGCTCGTACTCTGGGCGTGAGCGTCTCTTTTTTGTCTCGCGAAAACGTCGCGCGAAAACGAGGACGAGACTCTCGGCATCGATATCTCTCGGTAGCTCCCTTGTCATCGAACGTGTCTCTACGCACGTGACCTACGCAGCTCGCTCGCTCGAACGTCGCGGCGGCGTTCGTCGTGTGTCTGTCGATCGTCTTTCACATCGGGCAACCGTCTTCGTACCAGCGCAGCGCCTCCAGGAACGCGGGCTCGGTGCCGAACGGCTCGCCGGCCTGGCGACACCGCTCGCGCAGTTGTCGGTAAACATTCTCCGCGGACTTCTTGCTCGCCCGGTCGCACCAGAGGGGATCGTTCGCGCGTAGCCACTTCAGCACACGGATGTTACCACACCCGTAGATATTCCCGCGCTCGCGCGTGACCACGCTCCGCATCGTTCTGTCCGTGAACGCCCACTGCACCAACTCGAGGTGTCCTCTCATCGCCGCGAAAAAGATGGCGTGACTGAACCATTTGCAGCCGTTCGCGTGCGCCCACTGTAGGATCTCCGTGTAGTTATGAAGCGCCGCGTGCATGGTCACGTCTTCATTCCACGGACAGTAATTCGCGCGCAACCACTTCAGTGCCTCGAGGGAATTGCCGGCCGCGGCAAAGTTGCACGTGTCCACATCCATCCGGAAGTAGTTCTTTTCCGCCCACTTCATCGTCTCGAGGTCACCGCGATACGCTGCCCAGCGGAATACCTCAATTTTGCCTTCAGCAGGAATATTACCCTGCCGCAGCAGGCGCTGCAGCGCGCTTAAACATCCAAGCTTCGAAGCCTCTTCCCAGCCCATAGGCTCGACGGGCCTCCCGGTCGCCGCTACCACGTCCCGCATCGCGCGACTCACAGTCTGAAGCCTCGCGAAATCTGCGGGATCGGGAAAATGTTCAGATCTGAGAACGTGACGTTCCACGACGTGGTTGGGAAGGCCGGGGATGGCATCTTGCGCGTCGGACTGGTGCGCTCTGTCCATTGGCGTCGTTTTTTTCTTGTATATATGCGCCTGCTTTGAAGCGCTCTGCGCCTCCTCAGACCGCGTCGCGCAGTTGGCGTGCGCCAGCAGGTTGTCGTGGTTCGTGAAAATTCCTCGGGCGTTACGAAACACTCGTGCCTGTATTTCGCCACGGGAAAAACGCCTCATCCGTCCACCGCGTCTTCACTCCTGCGACGCGCACACCGGCCGTCGTGGCTGCCGGTGCATCCATCGTCTCACTCGTCGTCACCATCGCACGTTGACTCGTCTCACCGACTGAAAGTCGTCTCTTACTTTCAGCTTCAGCCCCGGTGTCGACGTCACGCGCCCCGGCTCGACGACGCATCGATGGCGAGATCCTCGTCCGCGAATGGCCACCTAGACAAGCACCTGAAGGATCCGTTCACGACGCGCGACCTCCTCGGCGTGTGCCGCGGGCGGTGCGTGTCGAAGACGTGCCCCGGGTGTCCCGGCGGGTACTTGAAATGCACCGCGGACTACTACGCCAAGCCCCCCCCCCTGGACCCGCGCGCGTTCGCGGAGGAGAGTTCCTCCGTGAAACACGCGCCCGAGGAGGCGAATCGTCCCGAGCGCGCCGAACCCGAACGTGCGCCGACGGAAAATAAGACGCACCCCGACAACGACCCGACGCTCACGCGGTGCTCTCGATGCGGGTGCTCGTCCATCGACCACGAAATCGCGCACGCGGACGACGCGCGCGCGCGGGGGAACGACGCGTTCGCGACGGGGGAGCTCCGCGCCGCGATCACCGCGTACAGCCAGGCGCTCGCCGCCGCGCCCGGCGACGCCAAAGCCTACTCAAACCGCGCCGCCGCCATTCTCGCGCTCGGCGGGAACCCGGGCGGCGCGCTGGAGGACGCGAGCCGCGCCGCGCGCATCGAGCCGGAGTGGGCCAAGGCCAGAGTACGCGTGGGCGAGGCGCTCACGGCGCTGGGGAGGCACGACGAAGCTGCGCGCGCGTACGGCGTCGCCGCGAAACTCGACCCCGCGTATCGCGCCGCCGCCGCCGAGGCGGCGTCCAAGGCGGCGCGCGCCGAGCGGACGAAGGGGAAGGGCGACGAGACGGCGGGGCGTTCGAAACGGACGCACACGAAACCGCCCTCGAAACCGACCGCGAGCTCATCAAAAAAAGAAACGACGCAGACACCACCCGTTCCGATGATGCGGACGAGCGCGTCTTCGGTCGCGTCCTCCGAGTCCGGTCGGCGCGATCCCCCGGGCGACGCCGCCGACGCGGCGCGCGTCGCGTGCGAGCGACTCGCGTCGTCCGTCGCCGCCGCCGCGCGCGCGGCGCAGGCGGTGGAGGACGCCGCCCGGTCCGCGGCGGCGCGCCGCGACGCGCTGGCGCGCGAGATCCGCGAGCTGGAAGCCCGGAAGGCGAGCGCCGCGAAGACGGTCGCCGCGCTGCACTCGGAGGCGCGCGCGGCGCGGGACGCGGCGGCGGCGGCGGCGCGCGGGGCCGCGTTGCGCGCGGATCGCGAGACGCAGACCGGCGAGGACCAAACGCCCGAAGACGCCGACGCGGCTGAGACGGCGAACGAACAACCCGGCACGCCGGCTGGGAGAGATGAAGCGCACGCGGCGACGCACGAAGAAGAACAAGAACAAGAACAAGAAGATGAAGTCGGAGAAGAAGATGAAGTCGGAGAAGAACTCGAAGTCGAAGGCGAAGTCGAAGGCGAAGGGAACGCGGGGCTCGCGGATGTTCTCCCCGCGTCCGCCTCCGCGCGCGCGTCGATTCCCCCGTCGCGGGACAAGACGTCGGAGACGCTTCGCTTCTTCGAGTCGTTCCGGCGCGCGTTCGGCGACGCGGACGACGGCGAGGACGACACCCCCGAGCCCGTGGACGAGACGGGCGCGGAGGCTGCGCTGGAGGCGTGGGCGGAGAAATGGGAGCGGGAACAGTGGGAACGGCGCAACGCGGCGCGCGGCTCCGAGGCGGGTGACGAAAACACGCTTCTTCGGAAAAAACACTCCGAGAAGCTCTCTTCTTCGAGCGCCGGCCGGGTCTCGCGCGTGGACGCTTCTGGTCTCGCCGAACTTCTCGCCGCGTCTTCCAGACCGAGCGTAGGCGACAAAGACCACGAAAACAAAGCGCGCGGGCCGTGCCGTTCGTGCATGTCCCGCGCGGACCCCGCCGCGAGGTGCTCCTCGTTCGCCCGCCGATCGGGCTGGCGGGCGCGCGGCGCGGAGGCGCTCGCGCCTCTGGCGCGCGCATCCCCCGAGGACGCCGCCGCGAGCGCGCTGGCGTTCGGCTGCGTCTCCGTCTCCGCGCACGCCTTCGCGCGCGCCGCCGCCGCCTCGCGCGTCGAGGCCGCGCGCGACGGCGCGCTGTGCGCGCGGTGCGGCTGCGCGGCGGAGGCGCACGCCTCGCGCCAGGACACGGCGCGCATGCTGCGCCGCTCGGCGGCGGCGCGCGACGCCGCGGCGGAGGAGGAGACCGCGCGGCTCCGACGCGTCGCGGCGTGCGCGTCGCGCGTTCGCGAGGCGCGCGAGCGCGGTGACACGATCCGAGAAACGCACGCGGACGCGGTTTCCGGCGCCGAGCGCGCCGGGTGCGCGCGATGCGGCCCCGCGCGGTGCCGCCGGTTCCGGTGCGCCTTCGCCGAGCTCGACGCCGCCGACCCCGAGTGCGTGCTGTTCTGCTCGGACTGCGGGTGCGCGGCGGCGAGCCACCCGGTGTGCGCCGAGTGGGAGAGGCGGAACGACCGGGAGCGCGCCGCGCAGGCTCAAGCGCAGGCGCGCGCGCAGGCGGCCGCGCAGGCGGCCAGGGAGGAGCGCGCGGCGCGGCGCGGACGGCGCGGCGCGGAGGACGCGGCGGCGAGGACCCGCGCCCGGGACCTCGCCGCGCTTGGGCTCGGTTCCGGGTCAGAAAGCGTGGGCGCGCACGCGCTCGCGCGCGCGTACAAGAAGGCGGCGTTGCGGTGGCACCCGGACAAAAAGGGGGGGGACGCCGAGAAGTTCGTCGCCGCCGCGGAGGCGTTCCGGCGGCTGCGGGAGCGCGCGAGCGGCGCGGGGTGACGAGCGCGTCGAGATACCTTTTGTAGACTCCGCACACTGCAGTGTTTTCTCGTTCAAAGAAGGATATAACGATATCGTACATATACGTAAACGTGAGACTAAAAAGACAGCCACGAAAATTCGGGTTTTTCAAGTTTTCACGAGAAAAAGACAGAAAAAGCTTCCCCCGCCTTCGGCATCGCACAAGCGGGCGCGCACGTCGTCCGCCACCAGGCGTTTGGCGTGATGGCCACGCTCGGGGTGGTCGATGTCCGCCACGTCGCGGAGGCGCCGGGGCCGCTTCCCCGCGCGTTCGTCCCCGTGGAGAACGCCTTGGACGTCTGCCGGGTGGAGATCGCTGGAACGCCACGCCAGTTGGAAGGCAGCCCTCCCCGCGGCGACGAGACGGACACCGCGTCGCTCAGGGTGGCGCCGTACCAGGTGGCGGGCCACTCCAGCAAGGGCGTCGGGTTACCCTCTCTGGTGGACGACGCCGGGCACTTCCTGAAGCCGTGTCCGGACGACAGGAAAGGCGCCGCGGAGGTTGATTTCTACCGTCGCGTCGTCGCCGCGAGAGACAGGGGGGCGGAGATGAGTACCTCCCTCGCCGGTTTCGCGCGCTTCGTCCCCGCGTACCGCGGGACGTTCCGCGCGGACGCCCCGGAATCGTCGCCGTCGCCGGCGACGACCCGACCGCCGCGCACGCGCGGACCATCGCCGCGGCCGGCCAGCGCGCGGTGTTCCTGCGGCTGGAGGACGTCACCGCGGGCTACAGCAGACCCTGCGTGGTTGACTTGAAGATCGGCCTGCGCACGTTCTCGCGCACCGGGCACGACTGCGCGTACATCGCGAAGCGGTCCGCGCACGACACCAGGAGCGGCCAGGCTGAGGTGGGGTTCAAGGTCTGCGGCATGCAGACCTGGGAGTTCGCGGGGCGGGAGCGCGGGGCGCGCCGCGGTGAACGCGCGGATGAGCCCGAAAGAAAAACGGGACGGCCGTCTGAGCGTTCTTCTTCCGCGCTTCGCGTCGCCGAGAGGAACGACGGATGGCTTCAGCGCCGGCGGCCGTACGACTGGGCGCGGAACCTGTGCGACAAAGACGCCGTGCGCGCGGCGCTGGAAGAGTTCGTGGGGTGCCGCGGGAAGATGGCGGGCAGAGACCCCAGAGACAAACCCGCGGACGAACCGACGAAGGCGCGATTCGGCGATTCGCCCGCGGCGGCGTCTTCGACGGGCGCCGACGTCTTCGACGACGTCGCCGCGGGCGTCGATGACGAATTACCGAAACTACCGAAACTACCGAAACCGTCCGGGAACCCTTCGTGCCGCGCGTCGGAGGTGTTCGGCGAAGCCCTGACGCAGCTCTCCGGCTTGCGCGCGTGGTTCGCCACGCAGCGCGAGCTACACCTGCTGGGCTCTTCCGTGCTCATCGTGTACGAAGGGGACGCGGCGGCGGCGACGCGGAAAACGCGCGTCTGCGTCATCGACTTTTGCAACTACGTCGACGCGCGCGGCGAGCTCGACGACAACTTCGCGTCCGGGCTGGACCGGCTGGCGGAGATGATGCGGTCCATCGTGGACGCGGAGGAGGGGCAAGACGAGGCGAGCGAGGCGAGTTAGGCGAGTTAGGCGAGTTAGGCTCTCGGACGAGAGCTGGGGTGGTGGTAATAAGCATCACAGACGTCGCGGTTGAGGATGTCGCGCGGTACGTAGTCGTTTCGTAGAGTGATGAAACAAAGCGGCGTTCACCGAAGCGACTCGTTCGGTGCCGTAGAACCGTCACTTCTCGTGCGGACGCCGCACGCTCGGGTCGCGCGGAGGTAGGGGGCGATGTGGAACGAGTTCGACATCATGTTCGAGGTGCGCCGAAATCGAAAGTATCGGACGTTTCATCTCCCTGGATCTCTCAACCCGACGACCGTGTCGCTCACCACCTCTCCCGAACGCCGCATCCCAACCTCGTTGTTCGCTTTCGCAACAGTCCACGAAAGATGCCATGAAGCCCCTTCGCGCGGCGCTTGAGGGCATGCTGACGGACGCGAACAAGCCGTACATGCTGATGCTTTTATTGCTGATCGCTCCGCTATTGATATTCGCCGCGCACCGCGTGGAGGAGCGGGAGAAGCGCGCCGCCGAGGCCATCGCTGGGGGCAAGAAGAAGAAGAAGTAATCGGGAGCGATTCTTGCTGTTTCGGCGAACCATGGTTTCCGACGCCTTCCGAAGCCGCCGACAATGTCGGCGCACTTTTTATCCAGATTTGTCGTGATCCTTCGCCGCCGCGCGCCCGCGCGCCCACTTCACCTCGCGCAGCGTCTTTCGACCCCCACCACTCGCAGCGAAGATGTCGGCCACCATGTCGAACGCCGCCGTGTCTGCCCGCGCCGTCGTGCGCGGCGGCGCGCGCCATGCCGCCCGCGGCGGGCGCGCCGCGATCCCCGTCGCGAATCGTCGCGTTGCTTCTCAGCGCGCCGCGCGCCTCGTGGTGCGCGCCGAGGGCGACGCCGCCACGGAAGAGAAGCCCGCCGCCGCGGAGGGCGAGACCTTCGAGTACCAGGCTGAGGTGAACCGCCTGCTCGACCTGATCGTGAACTCGCTGTACTCCAACCGTGACGTGTTCCTGCGCGAGCTCGTTTCCAACGCTTCGGACGCGCTCGACAAGCTTCGATTCCTGTCCGTCAGCGACCCGTCCATGATGGACGGCCAGGGGGACATGAAGATCCAGATCAAGGGTGACCCCGTGGCGAAGACGCTCACCATCGAGGACACCGGCATCGGCATGACCCGCGAGGACCTCGTCTCGTCGCTGGGCACGATCGCGCGGTCCGGCACCGCCAAGTTCATGGAGCTCCTGCAGAGCCAGTCCGAGGGGGAAAACCTCATCGGCAAGTTTGGCGTCGGCTTCTACAGCGCGTTTCTCGTCGCCGACAAGATCACCGTCACCACCAAGAACAACGCCGACGACAAGACGTGGACCTGGGAGTCCGAGATCGATCAGTCGTCCTACCAGATCCGCGAGGGCGGCGACGACGCGGGCACGCTCAAGCGCGGCACGCGCATCGTGCTCCACCTCAAGGAGGGCGCTGAGGAATTCGCCGAGGACACCAAGCTGACCGACTTGGTGAAGACGTACTCCGAGTTCATCTCTTTCCCCATCGAGGTGTTCGCGAAGAAGTCGGTGCCGAAGGAGGTGGAGGACGTGGATGCCACCGCCAAGGCCACGGAAGAGTTCAACAAGCGCAAGATCGCCGCCGAGGCCACGGGCGAGGAGTTCACCGAGGAGGCGCCCGCGCCGGTGATGAAGACGGAGTACGACGACGTGCAGGAGTACGCCGTGCAGAACAACGACAAGCCCATCTGGGTGCGCGCGCCGAAGGACGTCGAGAAGGCGTCTTACGACGAGTTTTTCAAGTCCACGTTCAAGGAGTTCCTGGACCCCCTGGCGTACAACCACTTCGCCGTGGAGGGCGACATCGAGTTCCGCTCCATCCTGTACGTGCCCGGCATGGCGCCCTTCGAGCAGCAGGACATGATGGCGCGCAGCAAGGCGATCAAGCTGTACGTGCGCCGCGTGTTCATCAGCGACGAGTTCGACGACTCGCTGCTCCCGCGCTACCTCACCTTCGTGCGCGGCGTGGTGGACAGCAACGACCTGCCCCTGAACGTCTCGCGCGAGATTCTGCAGGAGTCGCGCGTGGTGCGCGTCATGCGCAAGCGCCTGATCCGCAAGACGCTGGACATGCTGAAGGAGATCAGCAAGCGCGACAACGACGACTACGCCACCTTCTGGGAAGCCTTCGGGCGGAACCTCAAGCTGGGCGTCATCGAGGACACCGCCAACCGCGACGCGCTCGCGCCGCTGCTGCGCTTCGAGACGTCCTCCACGGAGAAGGGCAAGAACGTCGGCCTCGATACGTACGTGGAGAACATGAAGGAGGGCCAGAGCTCCATCTACTACGTCGCCGCGGACACGCGCGAGGCGGCGGAGAACTCGCCGTTCCTCGAGCAGCTCACCAAGAAGGGCTTCGAGGTGCTGTTCCTGATCGACCCCATCGACGAGGTGGCGATGACCAACCTCGCGCAGTACAAGGAGAAGACGCTGGTGGACATCTCCAAGGAGGACCTGGACCTCGGCGAGGAGGACGAGGAGGAGGCAAAGAAGACGAAGGAGCTCGAGGAAGAATACAAGGCCCTCACGGACTGGATGCAGGGCGAGCTCGCCGGGAAGGTGGAGAAGGTGGCGGTGTCCAAGCGCCTCACCGACACGCCCTGCGTTTTGGTCACCAGCAAGTTTGGGTGGTCCGCCAACATGGAGCGCATCATGAAGGCGCAGGCCATGGGCGACTCGCGCGCGTCCGAGTACATGAAGGGGAAGAAGACCATGGAGATCAACCCCACGTCGCCCGTGATCCTCGACTTGAAAGCCAAGCAGGCCGCGGGCGACGCCGGCGCCACCGCCACCGCCGAGCTGCTCTTCGACACCGCGCTGCTCACCTCGGGGTTCAACATCGACCAGCCCGCGGAGTTCGCCGCCAAGATCTTCGGGCTCATGGACAAAGCCGTCGCCGCCGCGCCCGCGCAGGAGAAGAAGGAGAAGAAGGACGACGACGAGCCCAAGGCGGAGGCCGTGGACGCGGAGGTGGTGTGAAGCGCGTTCGGTTATTATCCGTCACGAGGGGGAGAACGCGCATAATCTCATCGTGCGCCGCGCGGCTTGGGCGTTTTCCATAACTACACAGACTGTTTACTCCATCACCACGTCGCCCGCCTTGTCCACCCCCTTGTCTTTGAGCGCCTTCTCGAGCCTCTCCTTGTCCTGCCGGCGAGCCGCCTTGAGCTGTTTCCTCGCCTGCTTTCCCGTGCGCGCCGGCCCGGAAACCGCCGCCAGCTCCCTCTTGTTCTTATCCACCAGGCCCATGCGCAACCGAAGCGCGCGCTTGTCCTCTTTTTTCTGCTTGTTCGCCGTCTTGCGCTTTCGGTTCATCGTCTGCTGGCACTTGCCCATCTCGAGCGTCGGGGGGGAGGTTCCGCGGACGCGCTGCGCACCGGCGCGGGAAAACGAGACAGGCTCGTGCGGGACGGCGCCGCGAGGTCGACGCGGGTGCGTGCGAAGTGTCTCGCCTTCTCAGGAAGCGAGCGCGAGGACCAATTCGCCGCCGCCGCCGCTTTTTCCCGAAAACTCGAGCCGGTCGCGCGCGAGACCGGGATTCCGCGCTCGAAACACGGCACCTGAAGTGACAAGGAGATCCGCGCCTTTGTTGCGCAGCGCAGCGCGCCCTCGCGGCGGCGTCTGGGACTATGGGCGCCGGGTTCTCTTCATCCGGCGGGGTGGAGATTTCCGAGGAAACGAGCGCGCTGCTCGCGTCGTTCGCCGGCCCCGCGACGCGCGCGCACTCGGACCCGCTGTGGGCGTCCCTGCTCGCGTCGTGCGACGATGCGCCCCTCGCGTCGATCGACCCGCGGCGCTTGGAACGCGCGTTGCGGCCGACGTGCGTGGCGTTGTGCCGCCACGACAGGAAGACGGCGCACCTCACCACCCTGCTCCTGCACGCCGCGCGCCTGGTCCGCGCGGTGCGCGCGGACCAGGCGGAGACCCCCACGAGGGCGGTGAACGCCGTGGTGTTCGCGACGACGCTCTTGAAACACCTCGTGGAGTTTGGCGACGCCGGCGCCTTCGCGCGGGCGTGCGCGTCGCCGCCCGCCGAGGGGGGCTCCACGCACACCACCACGGTCATGCGCACGTTCCTGGAGGCGTGCGTGGAGGCGATCGCCCGGAGAGACTCGCCCTCGGAGCACTGCTACGTGCTTCACCTCGCGTGCGCGCGCGCGCTCACCGTCGCCTGCGCCACGGCGCTGTTCGCAGACGCGAGCGCCGACGCGTCAGACGCCGACGCGCGCGTTTCCGCGAAGCACCCGGGCTTCGCCGCGCTCGCGGAGACGTGCGCGGAGACGCGCGCGGACTGGGTCTCCAACCGCGCGAGCGCGAACGCGACGGACGCGCTCATCGCGGCGCTCGCGTCCCGCGTCGCCGAGCGCGCGCCGCCGCCGAAACCGGGCTCCCCGACTGCGCGCGCCTCCTCCGCCGAACGGCGCGGCGGCTACGGCTTCCGCGGCGCGGCGCGGAGAAAGACACCTTCGCTCGCCGCGCGGTTCGCGTCCGCGTTTTCGTTTTCGTTCACGACCGGCTCAGTAGACAGAGAGGACGACGCGATGCGCGGGACCACGCCCTTGGCGGACGCGTGCGCGCGTCTGTTCCTGGTCCTGGTGACGTTCCCGGCGCCGGCGAACCCGTTCCGCGAGGCGGCGCGCGCCTGCGCGGACGCGGCGGAGCCGCGGCGGACGCCGAACGCGCCGCGGGGACAGAAAGGAACGAAAGAAACGAAAGAAACGACGCCACTTTCCGCGCCGAACAACAACAACACGCGCGAGTTCCTCGCGAAAGCCGCGCGTGGCGCGCCGAACCGCGTGCCCGTGGCGGTGGACCACGGCGCGTTACTCGAGACGCTGAGCGCGTTTTTGGCGTCGGACGCGCGGCGGTACGCGGCGCCGCTTTTGCATTTTTTGGTCACCGAGTGCGACGCGTTCGCGTCGCGCGCGCGCTCGCGGCGGGGGTTCGGCGACGCGGGGGAGAGGCTGGACGTCACCACGCTCGCGCCCGCGCTCATCTCGGCGCTCGACGGTTTCGGCGCGGCGCAGAGCTCCGAGACTCGCGACGGCTCTTCCGGGACGATCGCGCCGAGTCGCGGCGACGCCGCGTCCCCGTCCGCGTCCGCGTCCGGACCGGAGACCGCCGCTGACGCGTTCGCCGACGAGCACGCGTACGCCGCGCTTCCCCTGGCTCTCGTCCTGACCTCCGACGAGGGCTTCGTTGAGGCGGCGCGGCGGCGAGACTCAGAATCGGCGGGACTCGGACCCGTGAAAACGCCCTCGCAGACGCCTTCGCCCGCGCAATCGCGAACCGTCTTGACGGCGCTGTTCGGCGCGCTGGCGCGCCTGGCACGCCGCGGCGGGTTCGGCGCGTTGAAAGCGTCTGGCAGCTCGTCGGATGCCGCGAGCGCGAGCGCCGTCTTCGCGCGCGCGCTCGCGCTCGGCGCGCTGGCCAACATCGCGCCCAGGTGCGTGCGCGTGGACGCCGCCACCGCGGGCAAGCTGGTGGGCGCGCTGGACGCGTTTGAGCGCCGGGAGCGCGCGTTCCGACGCGCTTCGAGCCCCGACGAGCCCTTGGCGCCCGAGGCGCTCGCCGTCGGGGACCTGGTGTGCATGGTCCTGGAGGTTCTCAACTCGGCGGTGACGCACGCGGCGTCCGCTAACCCCGAGCTCGTGTACGCGCTGCTGCACAGGCGGGACCTGTTCGAGCCGCGCGACTCGGACGAAGCGCACGACGGTTTCGGCGGTTTCGGAAAAGAGGCGAACGTCGAGGACGCGCCGGGACGTTCCTCCGCCGAGAGCAAGCTCTCGGCGACGCGCGCGAACCTGCGCGGCAACCTCCGCCGCATGCTCGCGCACCTGGACGAGAAGATCGAGGTGTCGAACGCGTACGTCACCGCCGAGCGCGTGATGGAGATGGCGGCGCGCGCGGCGTCTTCCTTCGAGCCGGAACACGCGGAAGGCGCGGTTCGGTTCGAACCGACGCCGTTCGCGTACGCGTCGTCCCCAGACGCCGCGCGGACGTTCTTCGCGCCGCTGGCGTGGCGCCTGGTGGTGGAGCAGGAGGGGTTCCAGTGGGACGAGACGACCCTCGCGGGGGGGATGCTGGGGCGAGCGGTGGGGGAGGCGTTGTGATGCGTAGTCTTTGTAGCGCGGGGGTGTCACAACGAACCGAAAGCACGAACCGAAAGCACTCAGTCGCCGAAGCCAAAGTAGCCGCGGATGGTGAACGGCTCCTCCTTGATCTCGGGGTCGGGCTTGATCTCGGGCTCACGCTTGATCTCGGGCTCGCGTTTGCGCTTCC
>Ga0181560_10001029_pt1 | contig 26090 bp, 19 predicted proteins | sample 011ome_20_FD_133751 | JGI IMG/M metagenome (GOLD analysis project Ga0181560, IMG submission 133751) | Coastal salt marsh microbial communities from the Groves Creek Marsh, Skidaway Island, Georgia - 011509CT metaG (megahit assembly) | ecosystem: Environmental > Aquatic > Marine > Intertidal...
CGTGGTCTGATGTCGCGCGAGGACGTCGACGCGATCGAGCGAGCCATCTGCCCGGGTGAGGGTGCCTGCGGCGGCATGTACACCGCCAACACCATGGCGAGCGCCGCTGAGGCCATGGGGATGTCACTCCCGGGCTCGGCGGCGCCGCCCGCCGTCGACCGTCGACGCGATGGCTTTGCCCGTCGATCGGGCGAGGCCGTCGTCGAGCTCATCCGCCAGGGGATCACGACGCGCGACATCATGACTCGCGACGCCTTCCTCAACGCCATCGCGATCGTGATGGCGTTCGGCGGGTCGACCAACGCAGTGCTGCACCTTCTGGCCATCGCGCATGAGGCTGATGTCGATCTGGAGATGGAGGACTTCCATCGCATCGGCTCCAAGGTCCCGCTTCTGGCGGACGTGAAGCCCTTCGGCCGCTACGTGATGAGTGACGTCGATCGTGTCGGCGGCGTTCCGGTGATCATGCGAGCGCTGCTTGATGCTGGTCTGATGAACGGCGACTGCCTGACAGTGACGGGCAAGACCATCGCGGAGAACCTTGAGAGGATTGCGCCCCCGGATCCCGATGGCACCGTCCTCAAGGCATCGCGCGATGCGATTGCCAAGACCGGCGGTATCACCATCCTCGCCGGGTCGTTGTGCCCGGAGGGCGCGGTGGTCAAGAACGCCGGGGTTCCCGTGGACGTGTTCGAGGGCTCGGCGCGAGTGTTCGAGCGCGAGCAGGCGGCGATGGCTGCGCTGGAGGACGGCACCATCCAGGCCGGCGATGCCGTGATCATTCGCTACGAGGGCCCCAAGGGCGGGCCCGGCATGCGCGAGATGCTGATGATCACGGGCGCCATCAAGGGCGCCGGCCTCGGCAAGGATGTCCTGCTGATCACGGATGGTCGCTTCTCTGGTGGCACGACGGGCCTGTGCGTCGGGCATGTGGCGCCGGAGGCCGTCGATGGCGGTCCGATCGGCCTTGTGAAGGACGGCGACCGAGTCCGCATCGACATTGTGGGCAGGACCCTGGACCTGCTGGTCGATGACGAGGAGCTCGCCCGCCGCCGGGCGGAGTTCACGCCCCTGCCCCCGCGCTACACCCGGGGCGTCCTGGCGAAGTACGCGAAGCTTGTCGGCAGTGCATCGAAGGGCGCGGTCTGCGACTGACGGTCCTGAGCGCGGCCAGATATTGACCAACTCGGGGGATGACAGGAGAGCACAGTGCGGTTGATGCGAGTGGGACAGGCAGGGGCAGAGAGCCCCGTTGTCGTCGATGGCGACGGTGTCTATCGGGATGTCTCCGGGCTCGTGGGTGACTTCACCCCTGAGTTCTTCGCCTCCGACGGCATCACGCAGCTGCGCGATGCGGACCTGACGGGCCTGCCGATCGTGGACAGCGCTGCGCGAATCGGAGCACCGCTGGCTCGTCCGAGCATGATCGTGTGCGTTGGCCTGAACTACGTCGACCATGCCCATGAGTCGAACATGAAGGTTCCTGACGAGCCGATCATCTTCAGCAAGGCGCCCAACTGCCTCGTCGGGCCGAACGACACCGTGCTGATCCCTCGGGGCGCCACGCGGGTTGACTACGAGGTCGAGCTCGCAGTAGTCATCGGGCGCCAGTGCCGTTACCTGGACTCGCCGGAGCAGGCGATGGAGCACATCGCTGGATTCACGATCAGCAATGACGTCTCCGAGCGTGCCTTCCAACTCGAGCGCGGGGGCGGCCAGTGGATCAAGGGCAAGGCGTGCGAGACCTTCAATCCCTGCGGCCCGTGGATCTCCACTCCAGACGAGGTCGATCTCGACGCTGGTCTTGATCTGTGGCTGGACGTCAACGGCCAACGCCGTCAGACCGGTTCCACCCACGACATGATCTTCAGCACCGCCGTCGTTCTGCACCACCTGAGCCAGTTCATGGTGCTCGAGCCGGGTGACCTGGTGAACACGGGCACGCCCCCGGGAGTCGCCATGGGCATGACGGAACCGGGATACCTGTCTGAGGGTGACGTCATGACCCTCGGTATCAGCGGCCTGGGTGAGCAGAGCCAGAGGCTGGCTCAGGCGTAGGAGTCCCAGTCTCCGCCGCTGAGGATTCCGCCCTCGATGACGATCGACTGCCCCGTCAGGTAGCTCGATGCGGGTGTGGCGAGGAAGACCACGGCTCCGACGAGCTCATCGGGCTGGGCCAGCCGGCCGATCGGAGTCGTCTCGGCGAACCAGCGGGCTCGATGCTCCTCGCCCCAGAGCGGCTTGGTGAACTCAGTCTGGACGACCGAGGGCTCGATGCAGTTCACGCGGATTCCGTCCTGTGCCCACTCGCGTGCGAAGCTGCGCGTCATCCCTGACACTGCCGCCTTCGTCGCCGCGTACACGGAGATTGTGTTGAAGCTGTAGCGGGCGCTGAGCGAGCTGAGGTTCACGATCGCGCCGTTGGACGAGGCCTTCAGGAACGGGTACGCCGCCTGGCTGAGGAAGAAGACCGAGCGCATATTGACCGCTGTGATCGCATCGAAGTCGTCCGGAGTGACCTCGAGAATGGGCTTGCGTCGGTTGATGCCAGCGCCGTTGACCAGCACATCCAAGCCGCCCATGGCGGTCGCTGCCTCGGCAATGAGGCGGCTGCCCTCATCCGCTTCGGCGAGGTCGGCGGCCAGGGTGACCACGGTGGCCCCTTGCTCGGCGAGCTCGCTGGCGAGCGGTTCGAGCTTCTCCTCGGAGATATCGTGCAGAGTCACAGTCGCACCGAGCTCGGCGAACGCCCGGGCCAGCACGCTGCCGATGGCTCCGCCGGCTCCGGTCAGCAGGACCCGCTGTCCATCCATGCGGAACAACTCGGTGACGGGGGGCAGGGCGGGCGGCTGGCTCATGATTGTCCTTTCAGTGGTGGAAGTGCTGGGTGATGGGCAGGACTGTGACGGACGATGCGAGAGCAGTGGTCTCCAGGGGTTCGGACACGGCGCGGCCCTGGAGTCGAACGGCTCGATCCACGCTCGAGAAGTTGGCGAGGAGGGCTTGGACGCCCTCCGGGCCGGAGACGATCAGGGCATCGACCTGCTCGGGTTCCGAGCTTGAGCAGGTCACCGCATCCGGGCACCCCGCGATCGCGGCCAGGACGTCGAATACCGGGAAGGGCTCCTGATCATCCATCACGCCGGTCGAGCCGTCCGTATCGAAGTACGTCACCGTGTCAATCGTCCGAGCCGCACTGAGGTACTTCAGGCTGGTGGTCAGCCAGGCGGCCGCAAACGACGTGTCCTGTCGAGCATCCACGTGTGCGGGAAGGTGCGTGTTGCTGACGTCGGCCTCCGGATCCGTGGCGTTGGGGTTGAACCTCGGCCGAAGCGTGATGGGCGACACGGATACGCCCTTGCCGCCGGAAAGACGCCATGAGTCCTCGGCGATCAGCTGCTGGGTCACCGCGTTCTGGATCAAGGTTCGATCATCGAAGGCATGGACCTGCGGATTCATCGAGAAGTTGATGACGTCAAAGCGAGCAGAGTCAGGGTGCTCGCGGTTGAGCTCGGTGTAGTAGAGATTCGTGCCGCCGCCGACGACGGCCTGGGGGCCGAGAGCCAGGCGTGCTTGGTCGCCCCATTCTCCTGGCGTCACCTTGTCATGGACGCTGAAGACGTACCAGCAGTCAACGAGGTCCCGTGCTCCGTCGACCCCATCGGCCAGATCGGCCAGGGACTGCAGATCCTCGATGCCCTGGGCGAACGCGGCAACGCGCAGACGGGTGCCGGCACGTCGCGCCGACGTCAACGCTTCAAGCAGGGCCGTGGCGGCGGTTCCGTCGTTGAGATTGAGCTCCACGCGCAGGTGATCGAGGTTCAGGGCCCGCAGGAGGGCCTCCTGCTCGGGTGCCAGCGTGGACTGGCCCTTCGGGAGGCTCAGGCCAACGCCCGGGCGCGAGTAGCGGGAATCCGTGACATCGATGACTACGGGTGCAGCCGAGCGATCGCCAGGAGTCGTGGCATCGGACCAGGGCCGAGCCTCGGTCCCGCTGCGCTGTTGCCCACGTGTCGCAAGGGAGATGACGACGGACTGGGCGATCGCATCGCCGGGCCGCACCTCCACAGGGAACGGCTTGGTGATCGGGGTGCAGTACGTCTTGTACGAGGCATCGGACCAGTTGCGGTGGTCCTCCATCTCGAAGATCTCACCGGTGAACGAGACGGTCACGAGGGCGTCGGGCGTGCGATGGCTGATCTGCCGCATGTCGATGAACGGCTGGTGAGGCGAGAGGTCCCGCGGAAACCGCGACTCTACGAGGTCATCGTCGCTGTGCAGCACCGTGCAGGGGAGGCCCGCCACCGCCATCGGATGCAGCAGGCACAGGCCGAGGCGGTTGCGCAGGAAGGGCTCCCGGGTGGTGGCCTGGAACCGGTAGTCGACCGCGGTGCTCGTGAGCGTCGCCTGGACCGCCCAGTCGAGGTGGGCGGCGTCGAACGATCCGGTCCCCGATCCGGTGACTCGCCAGCCATCCTCGATCTGCTCGACATCGCGCGAGGCGATGCTCCAAGGGCGATTCGTCCAGTTGCGGTCCTGGAACACGGGATAGACGCGACGCACCACCTCGGTGCTCCGGTGGCGGATATCGCGCAGGTCGATGCCGTCGAGGGTGACGATCAGGTCCCCGACGATCAGGTCGATCGGCAGATCCGGATCCGCGACCATGTCACTCAGAGCATGCTCCCGACCGTGTAGGGCTGGCCGGTCTCGAGGGACTGGTAGGCGCCCAGTGTCAGGTCAAGGACGCGAAGCGTGTCGGCTCCGCTGGTCTCCGGCGTCTCCCCGGTGTCGAGGCAGTGAATCCAGTGGCGCTGAACGTTGACGACACTGTCCTGAATGCCGTTCCACGGCTCTGATGCCCACGAATGCCGGGGGATGGCGAGCACCTCGTCGTGGACGCCAGCAGGAGACACCACCTGAAGGCGGTAGTCGGGGCCGAGGGTCACTGTGCCCTCGGTTCCCTCGATGGTCACGAAGGTCTGCGGGTAGGTGCTGTGATCGGACTTCGTCTCGTAGCTCGTATCGACGACGCAGGTGGCTCCCGGCAGGTGCAGCACGATGGTCGCCACGTCCTCACCCTTGATGCGGGGGTTGACCCGGATGGCATCGGTGAACAGCCGTTCCGGCTCGCCGAGGAAGAAGCGTGTGAGGTCAAACTGATGGACGGACACGTCGGCGATGATCATGCGCTCGGCATCCATGCACCAGGGCTGCGCCGCATAGACGTCATGAGCCGTCCGGAAGCTGATCCGACCGAAGAAGGGCCGCCCGATGGCTCCGCTGTCGAGGACCTCCTTGACGCGCCGCATCGGATACTGGAACCGAAAGTTCTCGTGCACCATGAATGGCAGATCACGATCGGCCATCGCCTTCACCATGGCCTTGGCGTCGGCCATGTCCCACGCGAGGGGCTTCTGGCAGATGGCTGCCACCCCGGCCTCGGCAGCCAGTTCGACCATCTGCCGGTGGCTCGGGGGCGTTGTCGCGATGTCGACGAAGTCCAGCTCCTCGTTGGCGAACAGCTCGGATGCGCTGCTGTAGGCCGTCGCCCCGAAGGTCTCTCCTGCAGCGCGTGCGCTGGACTCGTCGATGTCGCATGTGGCCACCAGTTCGACCTCGGGCATCTGCGACCACGCATGCAGGTGGTTCTGGGCGAAGAACCCGCAGCCGATGAGGGCGAACCGATAGGGGCGCTTCACAACTCGACCTCGTGCGCCGGGTCGATGATCCACTCGCTCCACGATCCGACGTACATGCGTGCGCCGGGGAGTCCGGCGTGCTCCATGGCGAGGACGTTCTGTGCGGCAGTCACGCCCGAACCGCAGTAGAAGACGATGTCGCCTCCGTCCTGATCCTCGATGAGGGAGGAGTAGTGCGCGCGCAGCTCATCAGGACTTCGGAATCGCCCGGACTCGTCAATGGTCATTGCACGATCGGCGAGCCCCGCACCCTTGATGTGACCCTTCACGGGATCGAAGTACTTGCCGAGGCCGTGATAGCCCTCGGCACCTCGCGAGTCGAAGACTCGCGTCGGAGTCTGCTCGCGCACCATGTCGACCTCGTCGACGTCAACGGTCATGTGTGCCCGTAGCTCTGCGACGAACGGGAACGCAGGGGTGGACGGAGAACCCGCGTCAGCGCTCAGGCTCAGGCCAGCCTGCTCCCAGGCCGGCAGCCCGCCGTCGAGAACGGCCACCGAGTCATGCCCCAGCCATCGGAGCATGAACCACAGTCGGGATGCGGCCATGAGTCCTCTGTCAGCGTCGTAGGCGACGACCTGGGTCTGCGACCCGATGCCCCAGGAGCGCACCGTGGCCTCGAACTCCTCGGGATCCGGGAAGGGCCGCCGTCCCGTCACGCCCTCGATGACCGGACCGGACATGTGCCGGGCGAGGTCGGCTCGCTGTGCACCCGGAATGTGGCCTTCGAGATAGGCGCGGTCTCCCCACGCCTCATCGTCGAGCGAGAATCGCGCGTCCAGGACCACGAGTGCCGGATCAGCTGCCTGGAGCTCGGCGAGGTCCTCTGCCGAGATGATGGTCCGATACGTCACGACCGACGTCCCTTCGATGTTCTCGTCTGAGCCTTATGAGCGCCCCCGCGGCCGCTGCCTACACTACGAGGATGCCGGAGCCGACGCAGATGAAGCCACGTAGTTTTCTCGTCACGGATGGTCCGGATCGATCCCCCAACCGCGGGATGCTGCGGGCGCTGGGCATGGGCGATGGCGACATGGCCAAGGCTCAGATCGGCATCGCCAACAGCTACAACCGCATCACCCCGTGCAACATGTCCCTGCGCGACGTCGCCGTGGGGGTGGCCCATGGCGTCGAGTCGGCGGGTGGCTTCCCCATGGAGTTCGGCACCATCACGGTTTCCGATGTGATCTCGATGGGCCATGAGGGAATGCACTTCTCCCTGGTCAGTCGTGAGGTGATCGCGGACTCGGTGGAGACGGTCATGCAGGCCGAGCGCCTGGACGGACTTGTCGCACTTGCGGGATGCGACAAGTCGATTCCCGCCATGATGATGGCCGCGGGGCGCCTGGACATCGCGGCCGTCGTCCTCTATGCCGGTTCGCTCCTGCCGGGACACGTTCGCCTCTCGGATGGTCGCGATCACACGGTCAACATCGTCACGTCCTTTGAAGCGGTGGGTGCTCGGGCACGTGGCCTGATGAGTGATGCGGATGTCGATGCGATCGAGCGGGCGGTGTGCCCGAGTGCGGGAACCTGCGGGGGCATGTACACCGCCAACACGATGGCCAGTGCAGCTGAGGCTCTCGGCCTCGCACTGCCGGGCTCATCGTCGCCACCGGCCGTCGACGCCCGGCGTGATCTTCTGGCCAGGCGCAGCGGCGAGGCTGTCGTGGCCATGATCCGCGATGGCATCACGGCGCGAGACATCATCACGAAGCCGGCGCTCGAGAATGCGATCGCCGTTGTCATGGCGTTGGGCGGCTCGACCAACGCGGTACTGCATCTGCCCGCGATCGCCCATGAGGTGGGTGTCGACCTCGACCTTGACGACTTCCATCGCATCGGTGCTCGGGTTCCGCACGTCGCCGACCTCAAGCCCTTCGGCGAGTACCTGATGTTCGACCTTGATCAGGTGGGCGGGGTTCCTGTCGTCATGAAGGCCCTGCTGGACGAGGGCCTGCTCCATGGCGACTGCCTGACGGTCACGGGCCGGACGGTCGCTGAGAACCTCGCCGCACTCGACCCGCCCGCGCCCGACGGCAACGTCGTGCGACCGATGTCCGAACCCATCGGCCTCACCGGCGGCATCACGATCCTGTCCGGATCCCTGTGTCCGGAGGGCGCGGTGGTCAAGAACGCCGGGGTTCCCGTGGATGTGTTCGAAGGTGCGGCACGGGTGTTCGAGCGCGAGGAGGCGGCGATGGTGGCGCTGGCCGATGGCACCATCCAGGGCGGCGATGTGGTGGTGATCCGATACGAGGGTCCGAAGGGCGGGCCGGGCATGCGCGAGATGCTGATGATCACCGGTGCCATCAAGGGTGCCGGCCTTGGAAAGGATGTCCTGCTGATCACGGACGGTCGCTTCTCCGGTGGCACGACGGGCCTGTGCGTGGGGCATGTGGCGCCCGAGGCGACGGACGGCGGACCGATCGGGCTGGTGAAGGACGGCGACCGGGTTCGAATCGATATCGGCGGTCGGACCCTGGACCTGCTGGTCGATGACGAGGAGCTCGCCCGCCGCCGGGCCGAGTTCACGCCCCTGCCCCCGCGGTACACCCGTGGCGTCCTCGCGAAGTATGCGAAGCTCGTCGGCAGTGCATCGAAGGGGGCCGTCTGCGACTGACCAGACCGGTCTTGGGATGTGCCCGCCGGGTCGGGAACTGAGACAGGCATCACCCGAGGACCTTCTCGCTGGGGTTCCCACGGGCGGGCGACCTTGCTAGCATGCCCCCATGGCACGGATTCTCGTAGTACGCAGGCGTGTGGGCTGACGTTCGTCATCCACGCGCTCCCTCCGCTTCCCAGACTCGGGTCGGAGGGTTTTTTCTTGGTACCGGCACGACCGACATGAGGGAACAACACGATGGGTGAGAAGGTCACCGGGGCTCAGAGCCTGGTCAGGTCACTGGAATCAGTGGGGGTCACCGATGTCTTCGGCATCCCCGGTGGTGCGATCCTGCCGCTCTACGATCCGCTCTTCGACTCGTCGATCCGTCACATCCTCGTACGCCATGAGCAGGGGGCAGGACATGCCGCCGAGGGCTATGCGGCGGCTTCCGGCCGGGTGGGCGTGTGCATGGCCACCAGCGGGCCGGGCGCCACGAACCTGGTGACGCCCCTGGCTGACGCCAATATGGACTCGGTGCCCATGGTCGCGATCACCGGCCAGGTCCCGAGCGCCGCGATCGGAACCGATGCCTTCCAGGAGGCCGACATCCGCGGCATCACCATGCCGATCACCAAGCACAACTTCCTCGTGACCAACCCCGATGAGATCCCAAGGGCGGTGGCGGAGGCATTCCACCTGGCCAGCACCGGACGTCCCGGCCCGGTCCTCGTCGACGTCTCCAAGGACGCACTCCAGGCAGAGACCGAGTTCTCGTGGCCTGTCCAGATGGACCTGCCGGGCTATCACCCGGTGACCAAGCCGCACTCCAAGCAGGTGCGCGAGGCGGCCCGGATGATCATGGCCGCCCGGCAGCCCGTCCTCTACGTGGGCGGGGGCGTGATCAGAGCAGCCGCAGCCCCGGCGCTCAGGCGCCTCGCCGACATCACCGGGATTCCCGTCGTCACCACGTTGATGGCTCGCGGGGCATTCCCCGACTCCCATCCGCAGCATCTCGGGATGCCCGGCATGCACGGCACCGTGTCCGCCGTCGGTGCGCTCCAGCAATCGGACCTCCTGATCACCCTCGGAGCGCGTTTCGACGATCGGGTCACGGGCAAGCTCTCCACCTTCGCCCCGGGGGCCGCCGTCATCCACGCCGACATCGACCCGGCGGAGATCGGCAAGAACCGCACAGCGGACGTGCCGATCGTCGGCGATCTCGCCGAGATCCTGCCCGAGCTGATCGTGGCGATCGAGGCCGAGCAGGCGGCGGGGGCCGTGGGCGACTACGAGGGCTGGTGGCTGCAGCTCAACCGACTGCGCGACACGTACCCGCTGGGCTACGAGACGTTCGACGACGGAACCCTGTCGCCGCAGTACGTCATCCAGCGTCTGGGACTGATCAGCGGTCCGGAGTCGATCTACACGGCCGGCGTCGGCCAGCATCAGATGTGGGCCGCCCAGTTCATCGGCTACGAGAACCCGAACAGCTGGCTCAATTCGGGTGGCCTCGGCACCATGGGCTACGCGATCCCGGCAGCGATGGGTGCCAAGGTGGCGCGCCCCGACACGACTGTGTGGGCAATCGATGGCGACGGCTGCTTCCAGATGACCAACCAGGAGCTCGCCACCTGCACGATCAACGACATCCCGATCAAGGTCGCGCTCATCAACAACGGCAACCTGGGCATGGTTCGTCAGTGGCAGACCCTGTTCTACAACGAGCGCTACTCGAACACGAACCTCGAGTCCTTCCGGGTTCCGGACTTCGTCAAGCTCGCTGACGCGTACGGTGCCCATGGCCTGCGGTGCGAATCACCCGAGCAGGTGGATGCCGTCATCGAGAAGGCCATGGCCATCGATGACGCTCCCGTCCTGATCGACTTCGTGGTCCACAAGGACGCGATGGTCTGGCCCATGGTCGCGGCCGGGACCAGCAACGACGACATCATGGTTGCGCGCGAGATGGCGCCCGACTGGAGCGGAGAGGACGACTGATGTCCCGACACACCCTGTCTGTGCTCGTGGAGGACAAGCCTGGCGTGCTGGCGCGGGTCGCCAGCCTGTTCTCCCGACGTGGCTTCAACATCGAGTCCCTCGCAGTGGGGCCCACCGAGCTCGCTGATGTCTCGCGCATGACGATCGTCGTGAACGTCGAGGGCCTGGCCCTCGAGCAGGTCACGAAGCAGCTCAACAAGCTGATCAACGTGCTCAAGATCGTCGAGCTTGACACCGACGCCTCCGTCCAGCGGGAGATCATGCTGGTGAAGGTTCGCTCGGATGTCGAGACGCGTAGCCACATCCTGGAGACGGCGCAGCTCTTCCGCGCCAAGGTCATCGACGTGGGCCCGGAGGCGGTCACGATCGAGGCCACCGGCAAGACCGACAAGCTCGACGCCCTGCTCAAGGTGCTGGAGCCGTACGGCATCAAGGAGCTCGTGAAGTCGGGGATGGTGGCGATGGGACGCGGTCCCCGGTCCATCTCGGATCGGGCGCTGCGCCCCATCGACCGCACGGCCTGACATGCCCGATCAGCACAACCGATAGCCTTCGCACGCACCCGACGACTGACCTGAGGAGAGCCCACCGTGGCCGAGCTGTTCTACGACGACGACGCTGACCTGTCCATCATCCAGAACCGCGTGGTCGCGGTCATGGGCTTCGGCAGCCAGGGACATGCCCATGCCATGTCGCTGCGCGACTCCGGAGTGGATGTGCGCGTCGGCCTGCCCGAGGGCTCCAAGAGCCGTGCCAAGGCCGAAGAGGCCGGGCTGCGGGTGGTGGATCCCGCCACGGCTGCGGCCGAGGCCGACCTGATCATGATCCTGGTTCCCGACCATGTGCAGGAGATCCTCTACAAGGACGCCATCGAGGCGAACCTGCAGGAGGGCGACGCGCTCTTCTTCGCCCATGGATTCAACATCCGGTTCGGCTACATCACGCCTCCGGCGTTCGTCGACGTCTGCATGGTGGCGCCCAAGGGCCCCGGACACCTGGTGCGTCGCGAGTACGTCGCAGGTCGCGGCGTTCCCGCGATCGTCGCCGTGGAGCAGGACGCCACCGGCGAGGCATGGCCGCTCACCTTGTCGTACGCCAAGGCGATCGGCGCGCTCCGCGCTGGCGGCATCAAGACCACGTTCACCGAGGAGTGCGAGACCGACCTGTTCGGCGAGCAGGCAGTCCTCTGCGGTGGCGCCTCCCAGCTGGTGATGTACGGGTTCGAGACTCTCGTCGAGGCCGGCTACCAGCCAGAGGTCGCCTACTTCGAGTGCCTGCATGAGCTCAAGCTGATCGTCGACCTCATGTATGAGGGCGGCATCGCGAAGCAGCGCTGGAGTGTCTCCGACACGGCGGAGTACGGCGACTACGTCTCCGGCCCGCGCGTGATCGACCCGCACGTCAAGGACAACATGCGGGCCGTCCTCGCCGACATCCAGAACGGCTCCTTCGCCAAGCGCTTCGTTGATGATCAGCGCGCCGGTGCCCCCGAGTTCAAGGAGCTCCGCGCCAAGGGCGAGCAGCACCCCATCGAGGCCGTCGGACGCGAGCTGCGCGGCCTGATGAGCTGGGTCGACAATCAGGGCGACGACTACGTGGAGGGCACGGCTGCTCGCTAGCAGCCGGCGCCTCAGCGCGCGGACACCGCCCTTCGCCGGAAGACTGGCAACATGGCTCACGACCGCAGGACGGACACGAAGATGTGCCTGTCCTGCGGTCGAGTCATGTCGTGGCGCAAATCGTGGGCGCGCTCCTGGGATGAGGTCCGGTACTGCTCCGACTCCTGTCGACGACGCAAGGTCTCACCCCTGGATCGTCAGCTCGAGGACGCCATCAGGGACCTGCTGGACTCGCGCGACTCCACCATCTGCCCGAGCGAGGCCGCCCGGGCGGTGGCGGGGGAGTCGGACTGGCACGAGCTCATGGAACCGGCCAGGCGAGCGGCACGCCGTCTCGTAGCTGCAGGCGAGGTGGAGATCACGCAGAGCGGGCGCGTGGTGGATCCCTCGACGGCGCGCGGGCCGATCCGCATCCGGCGGTCGTCCTGATGACGGTTCTCCCGGAGCTGACGTCGGTCGACCGGGCCGAGGCCTGGGCTCGCGAGCATGTTGGGGACCTGGCCGTCGGGCCGTGGCGCCGATCCTCCATTCGGGGCGGGCAGGGTGCAGCGGATGCTGCTCTGGCGGGTTTCCCGATCCGCGGGTACGCCCGCCGACGAAACCAGGTGTGGCCGGCCGGTGACCGTGGAGCATCGGGGCTGTCGCCCTATATCCGCCATGGGCTGCTCTCGCTTTCTCGAGTGTGGGACGCGGTGGAGGGTGGACCGGACGACGACGTCAGCCGATTCCGCGACGAACTGCTGTGGCAGGAATACGCCCGGCACCTGTACGCCCGTCTCGGGGGAGAGACCCGTCGATCCCTGCGTTTCGCTGTCGAGGAGCATGACGCAGGTCCGGGGGCGGACGATCCGTGGCGCGGGGACGAGGCCTGCCTGTCGCTGGCATGGACGGAGCTGACGACCCAGGGCTGGCTGCCGAACCAGACGCGGATGTGGCTCGCCTCCCACTGGACGGTGCGCTCTGGTCGCGGCTGGCGGGAGGGGGAGGATCGCTTCTTCCGTCAGCTGCTCGACGGTTCACGTGCCGCGAACCGGGTCGGCTGGCAGTGGACGATCGGGGCGCTGACGGGCAAGCCCTACGGGTTCAGTCGCTGGCAGGTCGAGAAGCGGGCGCCGGGGCTGTGCAGTTCCTGCCTCCACAAGAGCCGGTGTCCGATCCAGGAGTGGCCCCCGGACGATCCACCCGAGGCGCGTTCGGTCACCGATCCGCGCATGCGCCGGGATGCGGATGTCGGCGCCACGAGAGGTCCGGTCGGAGTCCAGCGATCCGGGATCCCGGAGGAGGTGTGGATCACGGCGGAGAGCCTGGGCACGGCGGACCCGGCTCTGGCAGCCCACCCGGACCTGCCGGCGGTCTTCGTGTTCGATGAGCCACTGCTGCGTGCGCTGCGGCTGTCACCCGGCCGCCTCGTCTTCCTGGCCGAGTGTCTGGCGGATCTCGCCCAACATCGCACCGTGACGGTGGAGAGGGGAGCTCCCGCCGAGGTGCTGGCAGGTCGACGCCTGGCGGTGACGTTCGCCGGGGTTCCGGGCTGGCGTCGACTTGCAGCGCACCTCGACCCGGCGGAGGTTCACCCATGGCCGTGGCTGGTGCCACCGCATGCCGGATCCGTGACGTCGTTCACAGCATGGCGCCGGGCGGGCGGTCGGATCAGGATCGGTGCCTCGGGTGGATAGACTCCGCGGGTGACCAAGCCCCGCGTGCTCATTGCCGAAGAACTGTCCCCCGCCACGGTCGAGGCCCTCGGGCCTGACTTCGAGATCGTCGAGTGCGACGGTGCCGATCGCGCCGCGCTCCTGCCGGCCATCGCCGACGTCGATGCCATCCTCGTGCGGTCGGCGACCAAGGTCGATGCCGAAGCCATCGCGGCGGCCAAGAACCTCAAGGTCATCGCCCGCGCCGGCGTCGGTCTCGACAATGTCGACATCAAGGCCGCCACACAGGCGGGCGTGATGGTCGTGAATGCGCCGACCTCCAACATCGTCAGCGCGGCCGAGCTTGCGGTCGCCCTGCTCCTGGCTTCCGCTCGCAACGTGGTGCCGGCCAGTTCGGCCCTGCGCAACGGTGAGTGGAAGCGATCGAAGTACACGGGCGTCGAGGTCACCGACAAGACCCTGGGCATCGTCGGCCTCGGACGTATCGGCATCCTCGTGGCGCAGCGGATGAGCGCCTTCGGCGTGAAGCTGGTGGCCTACGACCCCTACGTCCAGCCGGCTCGGGCGGCCCAGCTCGGCGTCCGCATGATGAGCCTTGACGACCTGCTTGCCGAGAGCGATTTCATCACGGTCCACCTGCCCAAGACTCCGGAGACGATCGGTCTCATCGGAGAGGAGCAGCTGCGCAAGGTGAAGCCGACCGTCCACATCGTGAACGCGGCCCGCGGCGGCATCATCGACGAGGACGCCCTGTACACGGCCATGGTCGAGGGTCGCGTCGCCGGTGCCGGTCTTGATGTCTACGCCAAGGAGCCCTGCACGGACTCCCCGCTGTTCAGCCTCGAGAACGTCGTCGGCCTGCCGCACCTGGGCGCCTCCACTGACGAGGCGCAGGAGAAGGCTGGCATCTCAGTCGCCCGCTCGGTACGCCTGGCTCTCTCAGGCGAGCTCGTCCCCGACGCCGTGAACGTCCAGGGCGGCGAACTGGACGAGGCCATCAAGCCGATCCTGCCGCTCGCCGAGCAGCTCGGGTCCATCGCCTGCTCCCTCGCGGACGCGGCGGTTGAGCGCGTCGATGTCGAGGCACGCGGTGAGATCGCTCATCATGACGTCCGGGTTCTGGAGCTCTCTGCCCTGAAGGGCGTGTTCCAGAAGCTCGTTCATGATCCGGTCTCCTTCGTGAACGCTCCCGTGCTTGCCGAGCAGAGGGGCGTCGAGGTGGCCCTGACCACCGACACCACCAGTGAGGACCATCGGTCGCTCCTGCGCGTCGTGCTGACCCTGACCGACGGAAGCAAGGTCAGCGTCGCCGGTACCGTCTCCGGACCACGCCATATCGGCAAGGTGGTGGAGATCGACGGCTTCGATGTCGATGTTCCCGTAAGCGATCACATGGCCTTCCTGCGCTACACCGATCGCCCCGGTGTCGTCGGAACGGTCGGTCGAATCCTGGGAGAGGCAGGTGTGAACATCGGCGGCATGCAGGTCAGCCGCGATGACGCGGGCATCGCCCTGACTGTTCTCACGGTCGACTCCGTGATCGCACCGGCCCAGCTGGAGGCGATCATGGCCGAGGTGGAGGCCACCTCGGGCAAGGCCGTCGACCTGGCCTAGGGAGCCACGTGGACCGGACGGTCCGGGCCGGTCTCGGGTGGGCCCTGCTGGCCGTCGTCCTGTGGTCCTTCTCGCTGCCCTTCACGAAACTCGCCGTCGAGGGCTTCAGCGCGGTCACGGTGGCCGCGGGTCGAGGCGTCATCGCGGGAGGCCTCGCGACGATCGTCCTGGTCCTCACCCGTCGACGTCTGCCGCCGCGGCACCTCTGGCGCCCACTGGCCTGGACAGCAGCCGGGGCAATGGTGGGGTGGCCCCTCCTGCTGTCCATCGCACTCCAGTACACGACGTCAGCGCATGCGGCGGTCATCACGGCAGTGATGCCGCTCGTGACAGCTGCATTCGCGGTCTGGTTCGGCGGCGAGCACGTCACGCGAACCTTCTGGTGGGCCGCCGGACTCGGGACATTGACGCTCGTCGTCTACTCGGCCGCTCGAGGTGGCCTCACCGATGGCGGATGGATTCCGGATGCCCTGCTCATCTGTGCTGTCCTTGCGAGCTCCTGGTCCTATGTCCAGGGCGCGGCGGCCAGCAGGGAGCTGCCCGGCTGGGAGGTCATCTCCTGGATATCAGCACTGAGCCTGCCGGTGACCGTGCCCATCACGGCGATCGCCTGGTGGATGACGCAGGGCGACTACTCGACATCGGCGTCGGCCTGGTGGGGGCTGCTCCTGCTGGGCGTCTCATCTGCCTATCTTGGATTCTTCGCGTGGTACCGAGGCCTGGCGATGGCCGGCACCGCGCACGGCGGGCAGGTGCAGCAGTTGCAGGCCCTGCTCACGCTCGTGTGGTCGGCTCTGCTGCTGGGGGAGGTCATCACCTGGGGAACCGTGGGGGCAGCGGCACTCGTGGTGCTGGCCGTTGCGTGGGCCCAGCGAGGTCGGTCGCGGCTGATCGTGGCACCGGAGGAGTGACAAGCCGGATGTAGGCTCAGGCGTGATCACCTTGCTGCGCGGCTACCTGAAGCCGCACTGGCGCGTGCTCGTCCTGATCTCGGTCCTGCTCCTCGTCCAGGCTATTGGGACCCTCATCCTCCCGAGCCTGAACGCCGACATCATCAATGAAGGCGTCGTCACAGGCGACACCGGCTACATCGTTCGCGTCGGTGGGGTCATGCTCGCCCTGAGCGTGGTGGTGGGCCTGGCAACGGTTGTCGCCGTCTACTTCAGCGCCCGCACGTCGATGCGAGCGGGGCGAGACATGCGCGGAGACGTCTTCCGGCGGGTGGAGCAGTTCTCGCTCGCTCAGATGCACTCTTTCGGCATCCCATCCCTCATTACGCGCAACACCAACGATGTGCAGCAGATCCAGATGCTCGTCATGGTCGGCCTGACGATGATGGTCGTGGCGCCCGTCACGGCCGTGGGCGGAGTCATCATGGCGCTGCGCGAGGACGTTCAGCTCTCGTCGCTGCTGATCGTGACGATTCCCCTGATGCTGATCGTCATCGGCCTCATGGTGGTCCGCGCCGTGCCGCTCTTCAGATCGATGCAGGTGAAGATCGATGGAGTCAACGAGGTGCTGCGTGAGAATCTCGCGGGCATCCGGGTGATCCGGGCATTCGTTCGCACCGAGCATGAGGAAGCGCGGTTCGCCGACTCGAATGCGGCACTGGCGGATGTCGCGCTTCGGGTCACGCGGCTCTTCGCCCTGATTCTGCCGACGCTCCTGCTCATCATGAATCTGACGATCGTCGCGACGATCTGGTTCGGCGGCCATCTCGTCAATGACGGCAGTATGCCGATCGGAAACCTGCTGGCCTTCCAGGCCTACATCATGCAGATCCTCTTCTCCGTGATGATGGCCGTGATGACGATGATGATGGTCCCCCGCGCTGCGGCATCGGCGGAGAGGATCCAGGCGGTCCTCGACAGCGAGCCGGAGATTGCCGAACCCCGTCACCCGCGGGAGCCTGCGGCGCCGGTGGGTCGCATCGAGTTCCGGGATGTGACCTTCCGCTACCCGGGAGCCGAGGACCCGGTCCTCGAGGGGCTGTCCTGCTCGATCGAACCCGGCATGACGACCGCCATCGTCGGCGGCACCGGGTCCGGCAAGTCGACGCTCGTGAACCTGCTGCCGCGTCTGCTGGACGTCAGCGACGGCCAGATCCTGATCGATGGCGTGGATCTCCGTGACATGAGCCTGGCCGACCTGTGGAGCCTTTTCGGGATCGTGCCCCAGCGCTCCTTCCTGTTCTCCGGCACGGTGGAGAGCAATATTCGCTTCGGCCGTGCAGATGCGACCGATGCCCAGGTCTGGGAGGCCCTGCGAACGGCGCAGGCGGAGGAGTTCGTCTCCGGCCTCCCGGAAGGGCTGGATGCACGGGTTGAGCAGGGGGGAGTGAACTTCTCCGGCGGGCAGCGTCAGCGGCTGGCGATCGCCCGCTGCCTGATCCGGGAGCCGCTGATCTACCTGTTCGACGACAGCTTCTCCGCCCTCGACTATGCGACCGATGCCCGGGTGCGGGCTGGGCTGGCCGGACGCACCGAGGGACGAACGGTCATCATCGTGGCTCAGCGCATCAGCACCGTCCGCCAGGCTGGACGCATCATCGTGCTCGATCGGGGAACGATCGTCGGCGTCGGCACCCACGATGAGCTTCTCGAGACATGCGAGGCCTACCGGGAGATCGCGGCCTCCCAGGTGCAGCTGGAGCAGGCGCCGTGAGTCATGGTGCGCCTATGCAGCGCGGTCCGATGGGCGGCGGTCCGATGGGCGGCGGTCCGATGGGACGCGGCCCGATGGGGATGGGCGCTGCTCCCAGCACGGCCAAGGCGCAGGACTTCCGGGGCTCCCTGCGCCGCTTCGGTCATCGATTGCGACCGGAGAGGCTGGTCGTCTCCGTTGTGCTTGTCCTCGGCATCGCCAGCGTGGTTCTGGCCGTTCTCGGCCCCAAGCTGCTCGGCAATGCCACCAACCTCGTCTTCGACGGCTTCATCAGCTCGCAGTTCCCTGTCGGGATCACGCAGGATCAGGCCGTGTCGATGCTGGAGGCGCAGGGCAGGACGGATCAGGCCCAGATGGTGGCCTCGATGGCGATCGACCCCGGCATGGGCGTCGACTTCACCGCCTTGGCTCGCCTGCTGGCCGTGATCGTCGTCGTCTACGTGCTCAGCTCGGTTCTCGGTTGGATGCAGAACTACCTGATGGCCGGGGTGACTCAGCGGACGATGTACCGGTTGCGGGAGGACGTCGACACGAAGCTCGGGCGACTGCCCCTGCGTTACTTCGACACGGCCTCACGAGGCGATGTGCTGAGCCGTGTCACCAACGACATCGACAACATCTCCATGACCCTTCAGCAGACGCTGACACAGATGATCACGGCGGTGCTGACCGTTGTCGGCGTCCTCGTCATGATGTTCTGGATCAGTCCGCTCCTGGCGGTGATCTCCCTCCTGACGATTCCCCTGTCGTTCTGGATCACGATGATGATCGCCAAGCGGTCCCAGCCTCAGTTCATCCGGCAGTGGGAATGGACCGGCAGGCTCAACGGTCAGGTGGAGGAGGCCTTCAGCGGCCAGGAGCTGGTGAAGGTGTTCGGCCACCGCGAGGCCACGATCGCCCAGTTCGACGAGGCGAACGAGAAGGTCTTCGAGAGCAGCTTCCGTGCTCAGTTCATCTCCGGGATCATCCAGCCGGCGATGGCCGTCATCTCGAACCTCAACTATGTGGCGATCGCCGTCATCGGCGGCATCCGAGTGGCGTCGGGAACCATGTCACTGGGCGATGTGCAGGCCTTCATCCAGTACTCGCGGCAGTTCACGATGCCCATCACGCAGATCGCCGGTGTGGCGAACCTGCTGCAGTCGGGAGTCGCGTCGGCCGAGCGGGTGTTCGAGCTGCTGGACGAGCCCGAGGAGGAGCCGGACCCCGAGAAGGCTATTGCCGTATCGCCGGTGCGCGGCCGCATCGCCTTCGAGGACGTCAGCTTCCGCTACGTCGAGGATCGCCCACTCATCGAGGACTTCACTCTGGAGGTGGAGCCCGGTCAGATCATCGCCATCGTGGGGCCGACCGGTGCCGGAAAGACCACGCTGGTCAATCTGCTCATGCGGTTCTACCCCATCGACTCGGGTCGCATCACGATCGATGGAGTGTCCACGATGGACATGCGGCGCGACGATGTGCGGCGGAGCTTCGGCATGGTGCTGCAGGACACCTGGCTGTTCGACGGAACGATCCGCGACAACATCGCCTACGGGGCGGTGGATCCCTCGGAGGAGTCCATCGATGCCGCCGCCAGGGCAGCGCGTGTCGATCACTTCGTGCGCACCCTGCCGGACGGGTACGAGACTGGGCTGACGGAGGCGGGGGAGAACATCAGTGCAGGTGAGCGCCAGTTGCTCACCATCGCGCGCGCCTTCCTAGCCGACCCGGCTGTTCTCATCCTCGATGAGGCCACGAGTTCGGTGGATACCCGCACGGAGGTGCTCATCCAGGACGCGATGGCCGACCTGCGGGCGGGACGCACGGCATTCGTCATCGCCCATCGCCTGTCGACCATCCGCAACGCTGACGTCATCGTGGTCCTTGAGAATGGTCGCATCGTCGAGCAGGGAGACCATGAGTCCCTGCTCGAGCAGAACGGTGCCTACGCCCGGCTCTACCGCAGCCAGTTCCTCACCCCCACCCCCTGACCCCTGACCCACCTCTCCCTCTCCCGCGAGCGGTGGATCTGTGCACGAGCGGTGGATCTGTGCAGGAAGGCGTCAGGCAGCGCTGGCCAGGCGGTGACGAAGGCGCCCGAGGTCATCGTCCGAGAGTCCAAGGCCGGTGCGCAGGTAGGACGACCGTGAGCCAAACTCGCGGTCGATGGCGTGGATGGCGGCTCCCAGGTAGTCCGCGTGCACCCAGAGAATGTCCCGCAGTGCATCACGATCTCCACCCAGGTCAGCGAACTCGTCCAGGATGATCTCGTAGGTCGGTGCCCACGCGTCGTTGCTGGAGAGAAAGTCCTGGACGATGTCGTCGTCGTGAACCCCGGCAATGTGCTGGAGCAGCGCGACTCCCCATCCGGTCCGGTCCTTGCCTGCGGTGCAGTGCACCACTGAGGATCCCGTCGAGTCGCTGATGCCGATGAGCAGATCGCGAAACCCGGTGTGGGCCGAGTCGAAGGTGACGAACTCCGAGTAGGCCGTCGTCATGAGGTCGAATGCGCGGCCGGCGCCCAGTCCGCGGTTCAGATCATCCACTGTCACGCGGTTCACGTGATGCGCGAAGACAGCTGCGATGGCGGATGCCCCGTTGGCCGGACCGTCTGCCATGACATCCAAGGGCTGCAGTGAGATGCCAGCAGGAAGATGGTCCCCTGCGTCTGCGACCTCCTGCGCTGTGCGCAGATCGAACACCTGGCGGACCTTCAGGGCTTGAAGTTCGCTGAGCGGCTCCGGTGCCGCGCGGTCGAGCTCACTGGACCGGAAGACCACCCCGGGGGCGAACTCGCCCGAGGGGTGGCCACCAGCGTCGCGAAAGTTGACGATGTCAGGCAGCACGAGCCGCCCGGTTGACGGCCGAGATGATGGCCTTGAGTGAGGATGTTGTGATCGACGGATCGATTCCGACGCCCCACAGCACCTTTCCGTCGACTGCGCACTCGACATACGAGGCGGCCTTGGCGTCGCCGCCGGCTGACATCGCGTGCTCGACGTAGTCGAGGACCCGGACGTCGAGTCCGAGCGATGACACGGCGTGACAGAACGCTGCGATAGGGCCATTGCCCCGTCCCATGAGCTCGACAGGCTCGCCCTGATTCGTGAGGGCCACTGTCAGGACTGTCTCTCCATCGACCTCGGAGTCCTGCTTGACGGACACGAGGTGGTAGCGACCCCAGGGAGCGGCCGGGTCGGGCAGGTACTCGCCGGAGAAGGTTCCCCACATCTCGCCAGGCCCGATCTCGCCGCCCTCGTCGTCGGTGACCCGCTGGATGACCTGCGAGAACTCGATCTGCAGACGGCGCGGCAATTCGAGCTTGTGCTCGGTCCGCATGATGTAGGCCACGCCGCCCTTGCCCGACTGGGAGTTGACTCGAATGACGGCCTCATAGGTCCGGCCGACGTCCTGGGGATCGATCGGCAGGTAGGGAACGGCCCAGGTGAATTCGTCCACGTTGACGCCGGCCGCAGCTGCGTCGGACTCCATCATCTTCAGGCCCTTGTTGATGGCGTCCTGGTGTGATCCGGAGAAGGCCGTGTAGACGAGATCTCCGCCGTAGGGGTGGCGTTCGTGGACGGGGATCTGATTGCAGTACTCGACAGTTCGGCGAATCTCGTCGATGTCGCTGAAGTCGATCTGTGGATCCACTCCCTGACTGAACAGGTTCATGCCGAGGGTGACGAGGCAGACGTTGCCCGTTCTCTCGCCGTTGCCGAACAGGCAGCCCTCGATGCGGTCGGCGCCCGCCAGGTATCCCAGCTCGGCCGCAGCGACCGCGGTACCCCGGTCATTGTGAGGATGGAGGGAGAGAACGATGGAATCACGTCGGTTGAGGTTGCGGCTCATCCACTCGATCGAGTCGGCGTACACATTGGGGGTGGCCATCTCCACCGTGGCCGGCAGGTTGAGGATCACCTTGCGCTCAGGCGTCGGCTGCCAGACGTCGGTGACGGCGTTGCAGACACGAAGGGCGAACTCCAGCTCGGTTCCGGTGTAGGACTCGGGGGAGTACTCGAAGAAGATGTCGGTCTCATCCGCAATCTCATCCGCGAACTTCTGGCAGAGCTGCGCACCGTGAACAGCGATATCGACGATGCCGTCCTCGTCAAGCCCGAACACGACCCTGCGCTGCAGGGTCGACGTGGAGTTGTACAGATGGACGATGGCCTGCTTGGCGCCCCGGATTGCCTCGAAGGTTCGCTCGATCAGGTGCTCACGTGACTGGGTCAGTACCTGAATCACGACATCGTCGGGGATGAGGTCGTCGTCGATGAGCATGCGGACGAAGTCGAAGTCCGTCTGCGACGCTGACGGGAATCCGACCTCGATCTCCTTGTATCCCATCTCCACGAGCAGCATGAACATCCGCAGCTTGCGCTGGGGAGTCATGGGATCGATCAGTGCCTGGTTACCGTCGCGGAGATCCACGGCGCACCAGCGCGGGGCGGCATCCATGGCCTTGGCCGGCCACGTGCGGTCCGGCAGGTTGATCGGAGTGAAGGGGGTGTAGCGCTGAAATGGCATCGACGAAGCCTGCTGGGCATTGCGAGCCTCGTAGGCAGCGGTGCGATCGAACGTGGGGGACATCTGAGCTCCTGTGAGTCTGTCGGTTGGCCGATGGTTCCGATACCGGCGAACGACGAATCCCGCGACGAGGAGGCCGGTGGACTAGGCCTCGCCGCGGCAGCGAAGGAGCAGCGCTGACGTCATAGTGGGGTCAGGCTAGCAGGCCACTGCCCGGGGCCGGGGTGGGTGCCTTCAGTCGGCCGAGCGCGAAGTAGCTGATGGGGCCCACGAAGTTCACTGCTATGGCCACCGCCCATATTCCCTTGGGTCCGCGCACCAACTCGGCGGGGCGGCGTGCCAGATCCACCCACGCCGTGGCGGCCAGTGACACCTGAACTGAGGCGGCCACCAGTACAGCCGTCTTCTCCAGATCTGTGAGATCGCTCCAACGCTTCCTGACCATGACGCACCTCCGAAGTCACCATCGCTGATGCCCACTGCCGGTGTCCAGTCGGGAGTCACTACCCTTCCCCTCATGTCGAGAACTCTGAACATCGCTCTCATTCCCGGTGACGGAATCGGTACCGAGGTTGTGGCTGAGGCCATGAAGGTCCTCTCCGCCATCGCACCCGCCGCCGATCTGGATATCCAGACGACGGAATACGACCTGGGTGCCCGTCGGTACAACGCGACGGGGGAGCTGCTGCCGGACGAGGTGGTCGCGGAGCTCAAGCAGTCTGACGCGATCCTGCTTGGAGCGATCGGTGATCCGTCTGTCGCTCCGGGCATTCTCGAGCGGGGTGTGCTGCTGCCCCTGCGGTTCACGATGGATCATCACGTGAACCTGCGCCCGGTGAAGCTCTACGAGGGCGTGACGACGGGCCCGCTCGCCGGCAAGGACCATGAGCACATCGACTTCGTCGTCTGCCGCGAGGGAACCGAGGGCCCCTACGTCGGTGCCGGCGGCACCCTCCGCGCGGGAACCGAGCACGAGGTCTCGACCGAGGTCAGCCTCAACACGGCGTACGGCGCCGAACGCATCATCCGTGATGCCTTCGACCGTGCCATGAAGCGGGACAAGAAGGTCACGTTGGTCCACAAGACGAATGTGCTCGTCCATGCGGGCAAGACGTGGACTCAGGCCTTCGACCGGGTGGCCGCTGACTACCCCGAGGTCGAGACCGACTACTGCCATGTCGACGCTGCCAGCATGTTCTTCCTGACGCAGCCGGAGCGATTCGACGTGGTCGTCACCGACAACCTGTTCGGCGACATTCTCACCGACATCGGGGCTGCCATCGGCGGCGGCATTGGCCTCGCGGCAAGCGGCAATATCGACCCGAGCCGCACGAATCCGAGCATGTTCGAGCCTGTCCATGGTTCGGCTCCGGACATCGCCGGCCAGGGGAAGGCCGACCCGACGGCGACGGTGATGTCGCTCGCGATGCTGCTGGACCACGTCGGTCAACCGCAGGCAGCCGCCTGGGTCGAGGGAGCTGTGGCCGCTGATCTGGCGTCGCGCGGTGACTCGGTCCGCAGCACCTCGGAGATCGGTGATGCCCTCGCGGCGGCTGCCCTTGCAGCCTCGAAGGGATAGGTTCGGGGAATGACCGCCTCCGAGACGGGTACGGCACTCTGGCCGATCTCCGTCACCCCTTCAGCCCATGCCACGAGTGCCGCAGAGCGGGACGCTGTCCTGGCCGATCCCGGATTCGGTGCGCACTTCACCGACCACATGGTGCGAGCGACGTGGACATCGGATGAGGGCTGGCACGATGCCCGACTCGAGCCCTACGGTCCGCTCACGCTTGATCCCGCGACGAACTCCCTCCACTACGGGCAGGCGATCTTCGAGGGCCTGAAGGCCTACCGTCACGAAGACGAGAGCGTCTGGACCTTCCGCCCGACCCAGAACGCCGAGCGCTTCGCGAACTCGGCCAGGCGACTTGCGATGGCCGAACTTCCGATTGAGCTCTTCGTCGGTTCCATCGAGGCGCTCGTGCGTCAGGATCGCGACTGGGTTCCCTCCGGTCAGGAGCGGTCGCTGTACCTGCGTCCATTCATGATCTCGACCGAGGTCGGTCTGGGTGTCCGTCCAGCGAATCGTTACGAGTACCTGCTGATCGCATCACCTGCTGGCGCCTACTTCCCACGCGGGCTCAAGCCCGTGTCGGTGTGGATCTCAGACGACTACGTGCGAGCGGCGCCGGGCGGCACGGGCGAGGCAAAGTGCGCAGGCAACTACGCAGCTTCACTCGTCGCTCAGGCCGAGGCTTCGATGCACGGGTGCGACCAAGTGGTGTGGCTGGATGCCGTCGAGCGTCGGTGGATCGAGGAGATGGGGGGCATGAACCTGTACTTCGTTCTCGGCTCCGGCGACGCTGCCCGCCTCGTAACTCCTGAGCTGACGGGATCGCTGCTGCCGGGAATCACTCGATCGTCTCTCCTCACGGTGGCGTCCGACCTCGGAATCAGGGCGGACGAGGGACGCATCAGCGTGGATGACTGGCGTGCGGGCTGCGAATCGGGGGAGATCACCGAGGTCTTCGCGTGTGGAACCGCGGCCGTCATCACCCCCGTTGGCGAGGTCAAGACGCGCACTGATGGCGCCTGGTCGGTCGGTGACGGCGGCACAGGCCCGGTGACGACGCGTCTGCGTCAGGCTCTGCTGGACATCCAGACCGGCGCAGCACCCGACACGCACAACTGGATGCATCGCATCTGCTAGTCCAAGGGAGCCCCTACTGGAACGTGTGCCACAATGAGGGCGTGCAGTTCACCGCCATCATCATTAACTAGCGCGTCGACAATCGTCGACGCGCAGCCCTTCGCACCCGCGGGGGGCTTTTTCGTTGGACGGTCCGACCGGATTGTGAGGAAGAGCCATGGCTCGCCCTGACGGCTTCCACGTCTATGACACCACCCTGCGGGACGGCGCCCAGCGTGAAGGCATCTCCTACTCTGTGAACGACAAGCTCGCGGTCGCCCGACTGTTGGACGAGTACGGCGTGGGCTTCATCGAGGGCGGCTGGCCCGGTGCGATGCCCAAGGACACCGAATTCTTCCAACGGGCGCAGGCGGAGCTCAGTCTCAAGAACGCTGAGCTGGTCGCGTTCGGTGCCACTCGCAAGGCGGGAGTCAAGGTCGCGGATGATCAGCAGGTTCGCGCCCTCCTTGACTCTCAGGCGCCCATCGTGACGCTGGTCGCGAAATCAGACGTTCGACACGTCGCCGAGGCGCTTCGAACGACGTTGGACGAGAACGAGGCGATGGTGCGCGACACCGTTGCCTTCCTGGTCGGTGAGGGGCGACGTGTCTTCGTCGACATGGAGCACTTCTTCGACGGCTACAAGCATGACCGCGACTACGGCGTGCGCCTGCTGGTTGCCGCGGCGGAGGCCGGTGCTGCCGTGGGAGTCCTGTGCGACACGAATGGCGGCATGCTGCCCCACGGCATGTTCGAGATCGTCAGTGACGTCAAGCAGCGCTCGGGCGTGCGGCTCGGGATCCACTGCCAGGACGACACCGGCTGCGCTGTCGCGAACTCCGTGTCGGCCGTCGAGGCGGGTGTGTCGCACGTCCAATGCACCGCCAACGGCTACGGCGAGCGGACCGGCAATGCGGACCTGTTCGTCGTGGTTCCGAATCTCCAGCTCAAGCTGGGCATCGACTGCCTGCCGGACGGAGCCCTGGAGGAGACGGTCCGGACGTCCCACGCGATTGCTGAGATCGCCAA
>Ga0181560_10001034_pt1 | contig 26067 bp, 26 predicted proteins | sample 011ome_20_FD_133751 | JGI IMG/M metagenome (GOLD analysis project Ga0181560, IMG submission 133751) | Coastal salt marsh microbial communities from the Groves Creek Marsh, Skidaway Island, Georgia - 011509CT metaG (megahit assembly) | ecosystem: Environmental > Aquatic > Marine > Intertidal...
CTTCCCCTCCGTTCCGCTCGTCGTCGTCGCGCCCGCGCCCGCGTCCCGACCCGCGGTCTCCTCAGCCCCCTCCTTTCCGCCCTCTATCCGCGCCTTGGACGCGGCGGCGAGCGGCGACGGCGTCGCGCTCACCGACCGCCTCCCACCGCCGCCGCCGGCGCCGGCGCCGCTCAACAAAGGCGCGAACATCCGCCCCAGCTCGTTGTTCTCGTAGTCCTCGAACAGCGAGTCCATGACGTAATCGACGTCGATCTTTCCAAACTGATCGACCGAATCGAGCGCGACGTCGGCGGCGTTCGCGGGCGCGGCCCCTCTCGGCGATGTCCCCCCGATCCCGATCCCGCCGCCGCCGCCGCCGTCCGCGACTCCCTCCGCCTGCATGTGCCCGACGATGAACTCCGCGAGCTTCGCCTGGACTTTCTCGTCGCACAGCTCCCGCGGGAGTTCCCAGCTCCGCCACTGCCCGGACAACGATGAGGCGTCGGAGGCGGGCGTCGGGTCGTCCCCGAGCGACCCGAGGTGATCGGTCGCGCCGCCGCCGCCGCCGCCGCCGCCTCGTCGCTGGTGACCGTTCGCCCACGCTCCGTCGAACGCCGCGCCGAGGTTCCCGTTCCCGCCGCCGGGAGAAGAAGCGGCGCCCCCGCCGGGGCTCCCGAACGACGTCGACGTCGACGCCGCGCTTGGCCCCGGGCCCGGCCCGCCCCCCGCGCCCGCGAACTCGGCGGCGGCGGCGTATCTCCGCGGCGCCGCCCTCGCGTTTTTTCGTCCGCCTCGGCCCTCGCGGCCGCGGCCGGGGCTCCGCGCGGGCGGCGGCGGCATCTTCTCCGCGGCCGTGGGCGTCCGCGCGGCGAGAGAGGAGGTGCGGTCGCGGCGGTCGCCGCCGCCGGGCGGCTGCGCGGGCGTGCGCGTCGCGAGCGTCGCGAGCGTCGCCGCCGTCGCCGAACGTTCTTCGGACGACGGCGTCGCCGCCGCGACGGTCGACGGTCCCGCGCGCTCTTCCGCCGCGCCGTCGTCCCTCATCGCGACGACGTACTCCTCCATCGCGTCGTACATCTTCCTCGCGAGCGCGTTTCGCGCGCACGCGGCGTCGCGCCGCGACTCTCTCTCCGTCAGCTCGACGTACTCGTTGCAGATCTGTGTGGAGTTGAAAGGCGTCAGAAGCGGAGTTGAAAGGCGTCGAGGTCGGGGATTGAAAGCGAGGGACCCTGGGCGGAGAGACGCGCTGGCAAAAGTCCTTAAGAAACGGCGTTCACCACGCGAACGGGGGCGTATGGGGACCAGTGTGAGATAGAACGCACCTCGTCGAGGGCCTTGACGCCGTTCGGGACGCGATTCTTGAACGGCGCGAGGAGCGGTCGCGCTTCCTCTTTGAACAGCGTCAGCGTCTGCGCGACGATGACGATGGGCGCGATGACGCGCGATGGGGTGCGGATGCGATGTGGTGAGGGGCGAGGCGAGCGATGCGGGGTGGACGGAGGGAGGCGGGGAGGCGGGGAGGCGACCGATCGATCCGACGATCGATCGCGACGGGCGGGATTCGAAATCTTCGCTCGTCGTCGTCGCGTCCGAGCGTCGAAGCGCGGGGGGGGGGTGCGGCGCACCGCGTGGAAGCCGTTGGATCGGAGGTAGTTGAACACCAGCGCCGCGGTCTCCGTCCGAGAGACCGGCGCGGCCGCGGCCGCGGCGCCGGACGCTTCCGCGGGCGGCGGCGGCATCGTGACGCGCGCGTTGCGCTCTGGACCGTCGACGACGCGGCGCAGCGCGCGCGAAATCCGAGGTGTTTCGCGCGCGGCAAACTCTCAGGTGCGTTCTATACAAAAGTTTTTCACCCATCGCCCGGTTTCAACGTTTGATCGCGTCCCCTTTCAACTGACCGGTGAACTATTTTTGTATGGAATGGCCCTCAGCTGGCTGCGTCAGCCGACCGCGAAGGATGCGTGACGGCACCAGTCGGCCGCGCACGGGGGCGCGCGCGCGCGGGGCGGATGACGACGTCGACGTCGACGTCGCGTCCCCGCGCGCTCCCCGCGTCCCTGACCGCGCTGATCCCGCCGCCGTCGCGCGCGCTGCCCCGACCCGTGCCGTTCTTGCCCGTTGACAACGACGACGACGACGACGACGACGACGACGACGACGACGACGACGACGGGATCGAGATCCCTTCCTCGTCGTCGTCGCGCCGCGTCGTCGTCGCGCTGAACGCGTGCTTCCGCGAGCTGCTGTCGTGCGACGCGCGGACGTTCTGGAGCCACTGCGTGCACGACCGCGCGCTCCGCAAAGCTCTGGACACGTACTTGCAGTTCAGGACGCGCCCGCGCGAGCGGCGGAGTCGGCGACGGCGACGAGACGCGAACGCGAACGACGACGACGACGACGACGACGACGACGACGCGCTCGCGCGTCGAGTCTTCTTCGTCCATCGCCGACTCGCGACGCCGTTGGAGCGCGGGTCGCCGTTCGCGTCGATGACGCGACAGGGCGACGCGCTGCGCGACGCCGGGCTCTTGAACGTCCCGAAGCTTCTCGACCTGTGCGCGCTGTACGGCGAGGGCAACGAGGCGCTGGTGGGCGAGCTGCTGGAGGATGCGTTTCAGGCGCGTCCTCGGAGCATCACACTGGTCCCCATACGACCGCGTTCGCGTTGTGAACTTCATTCCTTAAGGACTTTCTTCTCTCCCGGCGCATCTCTCCGCCGACCCACCCCTCGGTTTCAATCCCTGCCATCGACGCCTTTCAACTCCACCCCTGACGCCTTTCGACTCCGCCCCGACTCCAGATGGCGCCGGCGTTTTTGGACGCGGACGTTCCCGTCGCCGGCGCGGCGATCGCGAAGGTGCGTTCTATACACTGGTTCCCATACGACCGCGTTCGCGTGGTGAACGCCGATCCTTTAGGACTTTGCCCTGAGTGTCTCTCCCCCCACCCCTCGCTTTCAATCCCCGCCCTCGACGACTGCCTTTCAACTCCGCTTCTGACGCCTTTCAACTCCACCCCGACTTCGCTTCGTATGGAACGACCCTAAGAATTTGGAAGAGATGGCGGATAGGCTCGTGCACGCCGCGTTCGAGCGCGAGGGCGGCGTCGACGCGACCGCGAGGAACGACGCGCTGCGGTACTTTTACGACGTCGCGCTGAGCGTGCGCGCGCTCGCGACGGGCGCGCCGGCGACGGCGACGCGACTCGCGAAGTTACGGGTCGTAAATGATGTAAAAGGAGAATCTGAAGGCGCGGGCGGCGGCGGCGGCGGCGCGACGAAGCCCGACGCGTTGCTCGAGGCGCTCGACCGCGTCGCGCACGAGACCGTGCCGCTTCTCTCCGGCGGCGGCGGCGGCGGCGGCGGCGACGACGACGTGGAAGCGTACGCGGCGGCGGTGACGGCGGCGTTGGAGAGTTGCCGCGGGGTTTTGATGCGCCCGCCGCCGCCGCCGCCGCGGATGACGAGGAGGGCGGCAGTGGCGACGACGAGCGAGATCACCGAGGCGATGGACGACGACGACGACGACGACGACGACGACGACGCGGCGCCCTCCCCGGCACCGCGCGCGTCTACCGCCGGCGCGACGATTGCCGGCGCGCGGACGCGAGAGAACGTCGCGCGCGTGAAGATGATTTTTCCCGATCACGGCGACGGATACGTCGCGGCGGCGTTGGCGCACTTCGGCGACGACCCGGACGCGTGCGTCGGCGGCTTGCTCGACGGCGGTGACCTCCCAAACGCGCTGAAATCGCTGCCCACGAGCACGACGTGGGATGAATGGGTTGGGAATCGCGCGGACGCGGACGCGGACGCGAAGGCGAAGGCGGGCGGGAGGGCTGCTAAGGTGCGTCCTATACACTGGTCCCCATACGACCGCGTCGGCGTTATGAACGCCGATCCTTAAGGACTTTGCCCGGCGTGTCTCTCCGCCCATCCCTCGCTTTCAATCCCCGCCCTCGGCGCCTTTCAACTCCACCTGACGCCTTTGAACTCCACCCCGACTTTCGCTCGTATAGAACGGCCCTGATAAGAAAATCGCAAACGCGCTCGACGCCGACGCTGCGGCGTTCGAATTCGACGGCGGCGGGTTCGTTCGTCGGAAAGGCTCCGCGCTCGACGCGTCGACGGCGACCGCGCGCGAGCTCGACCTCGACATCGACCGCGCGTCGGTTCGCGCGACGCGACGGTTCGCGTTCGACGCGGAGTACGAGGACGAGTACGACGACTCGTTCGACGAGCTCGCGGAGGTTCGAGGCGTCGGGAGCGACGCGGGGGCGGCGGAGGGATTCTCCGGCGGCGGCGGCGGCGTCGGGAGGGGCGGCGGGGGGCGGGGCGGGGGCGGTCCGCTCAAGACGTACTGGATCGCGAACGGAAGGGTGTACCACGCCGCGAAGGACGGCGCGACGGAGGTCAAGGCGCGGAGCACGGAGGACGCCGCGGCGATCGCGGCGGCGCAGGCGGCGACGACGCGCGAGGAAGTGCACGGCTTGGGCGCCGGCGGGAATCGCGCGGCGCGGCTCTCCGCGCCGCCGCCGCCGCCGCCGCGGGCGGCGGGGGGAGCGGCGGCGGGGCGCGGCGACCGACCGAAGGCGCACCCGACGCCGGGCGCGGGAGGAGGGGGACGGGGACGTAGCGGTAGCGGCGGCGGCGGCGACGGCGGCGGGAGGGGGAGAGGATACAGAGGGCTGACGAAGAAGGACTTCGCGCGTCAACATCACGACCAGCGGGCGTTGGCGACCAAGAAGCTCGGCCGCGGCGGCGGCGGCGCGCCGTAGACGTGCGGTAGATTGATTGACGACGCGTTCTTTCGTTCGCGTTCGCGTTCTCTCGTTCGTATTCGCATTCCTCTTCGTGTTCGCGTTCGTGTTCGTGTTCGTGTCGTGTCGTGTCGTGTCGCGCCGGGCGCGTCTGTCTGTTCCCGCGTGGATGGATGGACGTCGACGGATGCGAGCAAACGCCAAACGCCAAACGCCAAGCGCCCGCCGCTCACAGTTTGGCGACGGCGATCTTTTTCCGCGGCAGCGACGCGCGTTCTCTCGCCGCCGCCTCAGGGTCGTTCCATACGAGCGATTGTCGGGGTGGAGTTGAAAGGCGTCAGTTGGCGTTGAAAGGCGCCGAGGGCGGGGATTGAAACCGAGGTGTGGGCGGAGAGAGACGACGGCAAAAGTCCTTAAGGAACGGCGTTCACCTCGCCAACGCGGTCGTATGGGAACCAGTGTATAGAACGCACCTCAGCCTCGCCTTCTTTGGGTCTCCGCTTCGGCACCGTGATCTTCAACACGCCGTGGTCCACCTTGGCGTCGATCGCATCCAACTCCGCGTTGAACGGCAGCGCGTATCGGTTCTCGAACGACCCGAAGTGCCGTTCGCGGCGATGATACGTCCTCTGATGCGGGGCGGCCGCGGTTTCTTCCGCTTTTTTGATTTCGATTTCTTCTTTCTTCTTCTTCGGCGTCGTCGGCGTCTCGACGTCCTCCTCCGTCGTCTCCTCGCGCTTTCCTCTCACGATCAACACGCGATCGCGCTCGTCGACCTCGACCGAGAGGTCCTCGAGCTTGACCCCGGGCACGTCCGCGGTGAACGTCAGCGCCGCGTCGGTCTCGCGCACGTCCATCGCGCTGCGAAGAAGCTCGAACGGCGACGACGACGACGACGACGACGACGACGACGACGCGAGCGCGTCGCCGCCGCCGCCGCCGCTCCACGGCCAGCGGCGCGCGCCGTCGCGCAGCGCTCGGAGCCCGGTCTCGAGTGGGCCGACGTGGACGGATGACGACGCGCCACGTGGACCAGACGACGCGAGGAAGAGCTCGCGCTCGATCTCCGCGAGCGACTCCACGACGTCGGCGAAGGCGTCGCGCGGCGTCGTCGTCGTCGCGGAGGCGGCGTCCTTCTTTTCTCCCTCGGTATCCGCGTCCGCTCCGTCGCGCGTCGTCGTCAGCGCGTGAAGTCCCTCGCGCGCGCGCGCGGCCGCCGCGCGGACGCTCCTCCCCGTGGCCGCGAGCGCGCTCGCCGCGGGGTGGACGTTCGCGCGGTCCGTCGGCGGCATCTCCATCTCGGGCGCGTCGCACGACGCGTGATCGTCCAGACGCCCGAGCGTCGTCGAGCCCGGCGCGGCCGCCGCGCCGCCCCCCAACGGGGACTCGAACGAGCGAAAGAGCCGCAGCGCGGAGGCGGGGCGCGGGATCGCGACGACGACGACGAGGAGGGGGAGGAGGAGGAGGAGGACGGAGGCGGCGCGGGGCGACGCGCGGGGGGTCGACGCCATCGTGCGCGGGCGTGCTGTGTCGCGCGCGAGGGCGAGCGCGAGCGCGTCGTCCAGGAGTCGTCCCGTCGTGGCTTTTTCGGCGGTTCCGAAGACAGCGGAAGGGAGCCTGGCAGAGAGGGCGTCGCATCTCTCCGCGGACTTTTTGCGAAACCAAGATCTGTGAAGTTTCTATTTCCGTGCTCTCTACTCGCGCGTCATGCCGTCCCACAGAAGCGCGTGAAAGTGGTACATCGCCGCCTCGACCGCGGGAGCGTACCGCCCGACCCCGTACCCCGGGCTTCGAACGCCCTCCTGGACTTTCTCGCACAGCGTCGTGTCCTCTCGTTGTATCCTGTCGGAAGCCGCCAGCGATTTTTCGATAAACGCCTCGGTCGCGCCTTCGACGCCCTTCTCGAGGTAGTACTCGAACACCACCTTGCACGTCTCCGCGCCCGTGGGTATCACCCAGTTCGTGTCCAACCACTTTCCGTACCGGTTCACCATGAAGTTCGGGTGTATGAACGCGTACAGCGCGGCATCGCCGAGGCGGTCGTCGCGGTCCCGGACTCGGGGCCGTTCTATACGAGCGAACGTCGGGGTGGAGTTGAAAGGCGTCAGTTGGCGTTGAAAGGCATCGAGGACGGGGATTGAAAGCGAGGGACCCTGGGCGGAGAGACACGCCGGAAAAATCCTTAAGGAACGGCGTTCACCACGCCAACGCGGTCGTATGGGGACCAGTGTATAGAACGCACCTCGGTCCGTCGCCGCCGCCGCCGCCGCCGTCTCGGTTTGCAGCGAATGCAAACCGCGTATCGTCGTCTCGTAGCTCTTCATGCTCACCCCGCTCGCGAGCTCCGGGTGCGCGAACGGCACGTGGTACCCGCCGTCCAGGTAGTTGTCGCAGAACACTTTCCAGTTGCAGTTCAGCTCGTACTCGCGCCGCGCGACGTGCGTCATCTTCGGGGTGGAGTTGAAAGGCGTCAGTTGGCGTTGAAAGGCGTCGAGGACGGGGATTGATAGCGAGGGGTGGGCGGAGAGACACGCCGGGCAAAGTCCTTAAGGAACGGCGTTCACCACGCGAACGCGGTCGTATGGGGACCAGTGTATAGAACGCACCTCCGCGACGCCGGCGGATCGCATGCGTTCGCCGGCTTCTCCCAGCCACTCGTTCACGGGCGGCGGCGCCGACGCGTCATCACCTCCGAGGTTCACGAACACGAACGGGCCCCACGTGTCCACGCGCAGGGGTTTCAAGCCGTTGTCGGACACGTCGAAGCCCTCGATCCCGGTCAGCCGCGTTGCCTTCGTCAGCGCGCCTTTGTCGTCGTACGTCCACCCGTGATACGGGCACCGAAAACACGTCGCCTTCGATTTCGATTTCGGTTTCGGTTTCGGTTTGGAATCCGAACCGTCGCGGGAGAGACCACCTGGGGGACCCGAATCGTCGCCGCCGCACGCGGGGTCATCGCCGGCACTTTGTCTCGAGCACCCCGTCGCGACCTCCATCGCGTGGTGCCTGCACACGTTGTGGAACGCGCGCACGTCGCCGTCGTCGCCGCGGACGACGAGAAACTGAGGGTCGAGGGTCCGCGCGACGCGACGTCAGGGTGGAGTTGAAAGGCGCCGAGGGCGGGCGTTGAAAGCGAGGGGTGGGCGGAGAGAGACGCCCGCCGGCCGGGAGATAAAGTCCTTAGTTAAGGAACGGCGTTCAGCACGCGAACGGGGTCGTATGGGGACCAGTGTAAACATGGACGCGCCTTCACGTTCCCGACGGCGCCGGTGAAGTAGTCGCCGACGTCCGACACCTGATCAACGCGACCGACCGCCTGCCACCCCTCCGCGAACACCGCGCGCGCCTCTATCGCGGGGATGATCGCGGCGTCGGTGTACCACGACGACGGCGGCGTGGACGCGGCGGCGACGCCTTTGGACGCGGTCAGCCACGGCTCGAGACCGAGGGAAATCGCGCGCGCGATTTTTTTCGCGTCTTCTTCCTCGTCTTCGGCGGCGGCGGGGACGGCGACGGCGGCGGCGTCCTTCTCGTCCGCCGTCGTCGTCGTCGTCGTCGTCGTCGTCTCCGCGCCGCCGCCGCCGCGGAAGAACGGGCACTTTGATTTCGTCGTAACGCCCGAGTGCACGACGTTATTCACAGCGTCACCATCGCGCGCGGCTTCCTCCGCGGCACCGTCGCCGTCGCCGTCGCCGTCGCCGGCGCGGAGGCGTAAAAACGCTCGCGTCGCGCGTCGCAATCGGTCGCTCCCGAGGCTCTTATACGCGAGCTCGTCCGCGTCGGCGTCGTCCATCGCCCTCCCTAACGCGCTCGCGGTGTCCGCGTCGAGGTCGGACAGCCGGTCCAGATGCGTTCGAACGGTGAATAACACCCAACGCGAGACGTCCCGGGGGTCGTCGTCGTCGTCGTCTCGCGGCCGCAGTCGGCGCACGGTTTCGTACTCGACGCGAAGCCGCATCGAATCGCCGACGGCGGCGGGCGACGACGGCAACGCGGCGAGAGGGTCCATGTACCCCACGTGCAGGCCGTCGTCGAACGCGGCGGCGTCCACGTCAGCACCCTGGCCGGCGGTCTTCGCCGCGGCCGCCGCTCTGTTTGTCGCGCCGCCGATGGCGAGGTTGGTCGGGTGCCACTCGAGGCTCGTGGACACGATCTCGTCTGATGCGGGCGATGCGGTGCGTTCGTGCATCGGTCAGTTGAAAGGGACCCACGCGATCAAATGTTGAACCACGAGGGGTGGGTGAAAAACGAACGCGTGCACAGAACGCACCCGAGTTTTGCAGCGCCCAGTTCGCGCGCCACAGCGGCTTGTCGTGCTTCAGCCCCGCTAATACCCGCGCGACCGCGGCGCGCATCTTCTCTTCGTACCCCGGGACCGGGACGTGGATGTCCCCCAGTGTTTTCCCGCGGCGTTTCGTCGCGTCGAAGCTGAAACACACGACCCCCGCTTCGAAGACGTGTGACGTTTCGAAATCGACCGCGACGTCGCCGCCGTCGCGGACGACGTCCTCCCTCGTCGTCTCCTTCACCAGGCACAGCTCCTCCTGCACCAGCTTCGCCGCGGCGCGAAGCGCGTCCTCGCCCTTCAGCGCGTCCAGCGGGCCGGTGCTCCACCCGTCGAGCTCCGGCACTGACGGTCGAGGGTCCGTACGAGCGAAGGATGTCGGGGCGGAGTCGAAAGGCGTCAGAAGCGGAGTCGAAAGGCGTCGAGGCGCGTCGGGATCGAAAGCGAGGGGTGATGGGCGGACAGAAACGCCCGCCGGGAGAGAAAGTCCTCAAGGAACGGCGTCCACCACGCGAATGGGGTCGTATGGGGACCAGTGTGAGGAGAACGCGCCTGAGACGCCGCCGTCGGGATCTCGTCTGTACCGCCGCGGCTGCCGACGCGTCACCCAATCGCAAACGTCCCGCAACACCGTCTCCGCCGCGCGCGACGCCCCCGACGCGTCGTCCCACGCGACGCACCGCGGCTCCGCGTCTACGAGCGCGTGCTTCTTTCGCATCTCGCGCGTCCAGTCGCGCGAGTCCGAATCTTGCTCCAACCAGTCCGACGCGGCGTCGAGCGGTTTGAGGCCGGTCCCTCGCGTGAGGCCGCGCGAGGCCCACAGGAATCGCCCCGCGGTCGCGACGTTCGCGCGCTCGAACCGCTCGATCGGGAACGGCGACCGGCGCGCGGCGGCGGCGTCGGGAGCGGTCGAGGGGGGCGAAGACGGCGGCGGCGGCGGCGACGACGACGACGCGGGGGCGGTCCGAAGACGATGACGACGACGATATTTCGTCGTTCGAAGAAGACGCGACGGGCGCGGCGTCGCGAACGACGCGCGCGCGCTCGTGGACGCCATCACGCCGCCGCCGCCGCCGCCGCGCGTGGGCGACGGACGACGTCGCGGTCCGCGGGTGGGGAGAGAGAAGTGGTGTGTGTGTGCGCGCGCGCGAGATGTCGACGCGTTCAAAAGGCGCCTGCGCCTTCTCGATCTCGCGCGAAAAAAAAATCCTTCGCGCGAAAAACCAAAGCAGGTCTAAAGCAACGACAGGCTCCTCCCGACCCTCGGGCAGTCGACGCTTCACTCCCCCCCCCGCGCGCGCCGTCGTCGTCGTCGTCGCGGACGCGCCCCGCGATGCCGCGCGTCTCCTCCCTCCTCCTCCTCCTCCTCCTCGTCGTCGTCGGCGTCTCCGTCGCGTCGCTCGCGCGCGCGGACGTGTCGCCGACGACGTCGACGGCGAGACCTCGAGAGCGTGGGGCGCAGAAGACGTCGACCGACGCCGACGCCGACGCCGTCGCCGTCGCCGACGCGTCGCCGTTGTCGCCGTCGTCGTCGACGACGACGACGACGGTCGCGCCGCGCCCTCCGAGGACGACGACCGCGCCGCCGGTGTCGCTCCCTATGATCTTCCCCGCGGACGAAGACGGCGGCGGCGTCGGCGTCGCCGCGCGCTACGCGTCGCACGTTCCGACGCCCGCGGACGAGTTCGCGCTCGACGAGGCGCGTCCTCCTCACACAAGGACTTTATCTCCCAGCGTTCGTCACTCTCCGCTCAGGGTCCTTCGGTTTCAATCCCGACGCGCCTCGACGCCTTTCAACTCCACCCCTGACCCCTTTCAACGCCACCCGCCCCGACGTCGTCGCAGGCCGCCCCCGAGCCGGCGAGTCGGTCGGCCGAAGCCGCCGCCGCGACCGTCGCCCCCGAGCGCAGCACCTGCTGCGCGTATTACGGCTACCCGTTTCCGTACCCGTACGCGTCGTATTACTCGCCGTACTGGCCGAACGAGTACCCGATCTATCCGACGATCGGCGCGGGGTCGCCGCTGTGGTATCCGACGATCGCGCGAGGCGTGAGTGCGCCGGCGTGCCTGCTCGCGGCGCCGCCGGAGTGCGCGTGTTACGGACCTTTTTCCGTCGCGCGGCCGTGGGGGTTTTATTGCGTGTTGACGTCGTCGACTGGGACGTCGTCGCCGCCGCCGCCGCCGCCGCCGCCGCCGTTCCTCGGTCAACCCCCGCCGCCGTTCCTCGGTCAACCCCCGCCGCCGTTCCTCGGTCAACCCTCCCCGCCGAGCCCGCCGCCCGGGGTGAACCCGCCGCCGATCGATGAGATTTGCGGTTTGCCGCTCATGAACGAGACCTGCAATTTCGACTCGTGTGCGTCGGAGGATCGGATCAGACTACTTCCCATACAGTACATAGAGTTCGACCCCGTTCACGCGACGTTTGATCGACGACTCGATTCGCGACGATCGACTGACTGATCGATCGACCCGTACCTCGACCCGACGCGTCCTCAATCAGGTAACTTTTGCGTGTTTCCGCCCGGGTCTGAGGTCGCCAGCTGTTGCTGCGACGCGGAGTGTTTGCTCCCGGAGTTTAACGACTGCTGCCGCGACGCGAGGAGCTGCTGCCCGGCGATATTTCCGCCCGCCGCGGGGAACGCGAACACGCCGGGGGAAGGGGACGTGGAGAAGGTGACGAGGGATTCCGAGCCGAGGCGCGCGGCGGCGGCGCGGCGGAAAAAGCCGAGCGCCGAGAGCCGACGGCTCGACGGGTAGGCGACCGACGAGAGCGCGCGCGGCGCGACGGGGGGGATCGTTCGTTCGTTCGTTCGTTTAAAGCGCAGCACACGCACGCTGGGGTAGTCTTCTTCTTACACGACTGGATTGACGAAACGAAACGGCCGTCACTCAACCGTTTCGTCTGTCCTCCTCTCCACTCGCGGAGAAAATTAAAAGTGAATCGCCTTCCCGCCCGTCGCGAGCGCGGCTTCCTTCACCGCCTCGGACAACGTTGGGTGCCCGTGGCACGTCCGCGCGATGTCCTCCGTGCTCGCGCCGTACTCCATCGCGAGCACGCACTCCGCGAGGAGCTCCCCCGCGGCCGGACCGACGATGTGCGCGCCGAGGATCTTAGGGTCGAGGGTCCGTTCAAAGCGACGTCGGGGCGGAGTTGAAAGGCGTCAGAAGCGGATGAGTTGAAAAGTGTCGCGGCGCGTCGGGATTGAAAGCGAGGGGTGGTGGGCGGACAGAAACGACCGCCGGGAGAGAAAGTCCTCAAGGAACGGCGTCCACCACGCGAACGGGGTCGTATGGGGACCGGTGTAAATAATATGAACGCGCCTTATCCGTGTGCTTGCACGAGACGAACTTCACGAGGCCTTCGGAGTCGTCGTTGGTCCGCGCGCGCGAGTTCGCCGCGAACGGAAACGTCCCGACGTTATACTCCGTCCCCGCCGCCTTGAGCTCTTCCTCGGTCTTCCCGCACCACGCGACTTCCGGGTGCGTGTACACGATGGACGGGATCACGTCGTAGTTGACGTGCCCGGATTTACCCGCGAGTTGCTCCACGCAAGAGATGCCCTCCTCCTCGGCTTTGTGCGCAAGCATCGGGCCTGAGGGATTTAATAAGAGACGGAGCGGGCGAGGGGGTCCGTCAGCGCGCGAAGCGAAGAAAAAGCGCAGCTCAGCGCGCGCGAACGCCTCGAGGAACGGAACGGAACGGAACGGACGCCGCCGCGCCGACGGGGGCCGCGCGCGAAGCGGTCTCGATCGATCGATGTTCCTTCGTTCGTTCGATCGTTCGTTCGTTCGATCGATCGATACAAAAAAATCAAATCGAAAATACTGTACCTTCGACGATGTCGCCGATGGCGTAGACGCCATCTTTGTTCGTCTTGTACGTGTGCATGTCCACCACGACCTGGCCTTTGCCGTTCACCTCCACGCCCGCGTCCGCGAGCCCGAGGTTCGTCGTGTACGGCTTGCGCCCCGTGGACACGAGGACGACGTCGGCTTCGAGAAACTCCGCCTCGCCGCCCGCGGAGGGCTCCACGGTGAGGAGAATCGAGCCGTCCTTATGCTTCTTCGCGGCGGTTACCTTTTTCTGCATCTTGAAGTCGAACCCCTGCTTCTTCAGCGCGCGCTGGAACGTCTTCCGGACCTGGCCGTCCATGGGCGGGCAGATGTCCTTCCCGAACTCGACGACGGTGACCGCCGAGCCGAGCCGCGACCAGACGGAGCCGAGCTCGAGGCCGATGACGCCGCCGCCGATGACGACCATGCGCTTGGGCACCTCGGCGAGGTCGAGCGCGCCCGTGGAGGTGACGACCTGCGACGCGATTGGTGGGTGATGTGGCGGGAAGTGATGTGATTGGTTAGTTATTTTATGACCCGTGTGGACGTTTGATTGGACGAGAGCGACGGAGAGGGCGCCGGGCAAAGTCCTTAAGGATCGGCGTTCACGTCGCGAACGCGGTCGTACGGGGACTGGCGCGCAGAGCGCAAACGCGCCTGCTTCTCGTCCACGTCCACGCCCGGCAGGGACGCGGGCTCCGACCCCGTCGCGAGGATGACGTTCTTCGCGTTGATCGTGACCGTGGTCCCGTCCGCGGCGGCGACGGAGACCTCGCCCGGTTTCGACGTCAGCGAGCCCCACCCTTTGACGTAGGTCACCTTGTTCTTCTTGAAGAGCCCTTCGATGCCCTTCGTGAGGCCCTCCACGGACTTGGGCTTCTGCGCCATCATCTTGCCGACGTCGATGGAGACCTCGCTGACGACGACGCGGCGTGGAGAAGGGGGGGGAACGGCGAGGTGAGAGGAGAAGTCCTTCAGGAAAGACGCGTTTGGACGCGCGGAGGAGGAAGCGGCGGTCGCGTCGCGTCGCGTCGCGCGCGGCGGGAGACGAACGACGTACGATGAGAAGAGCCGTTTCGAGGCGCGCGAAGGCTGGGGGCGATCGATCGAGAGGACGCGCGCGAGCGATCTCGATCGTTCGGAGGCGGAAGGAGGACGCGGTGGGAGGACGCACCCGACGGTGATCCCGTGCTTCGCCATCGTGTGGTTCGCGTCGTGGAACAGATGCGACGCGTGCAGGAGCGCCTTGGACGGGATGCACCCCACGTTGAGGCACGTCCCCCCCAGCGTCCCGCGCCCCTCGACGCACGTCACCTTCATGCCGAGCTGCGCGCCTTTGATCGCGGCGACGTAGCCTCCGGGCCCGCCGCCGATGACGACGACGTCCTGGACGTCGACCCCGGCGTCCGCGGCGAAGGATCGGAGGAAGAGCGCGTTCGCGTTCGCGCGCGCGAGCGGCGCGAGCGCGGGGAGGCGGCGGGCGAGCGCGGGGAGCATCGTGCCGCGCGCGTTCGTTGTTATGCGAGGCGAGCGGGGCGTGCCGTTCGCTTCCTTTTCTGTCGCGAAGGGACGCGGTCGGTTTCAGACGAATTTCACCCACCCCTCGGGATCAACATTTGATCGCGATCCCTTTCAACTTAACCGATACAGTACACTTTTTTCGGCAGTGCACGCGTTCGAACGACCCTGAGAGAAGACGCAGACGGCGAGCAGAGCTGAGCAGAGCGCCCCCACGACGCGCACTCCTCGCCGCGCGACGATGATGCCGCCCGCGCCCGATCACGTCGTCGACGTCATCGAGATGCTCGACGACGACTCCCTCGCGATGGACGCCGCGGGCGGCGCGAGATCCGCGTCGCGCGGCGGCGGCGCGACGCGCGCCCGCGCCGCCGCGTCCGCCCTCGGCGCTCTCGACGAGACGACAGGGACGGCCACCGCGGCGGAGGAGGAGGAAACCCTCGCGGCGGCGACGACGACGACGACGACGACGACGACGACGCGCGCGATCTTCGCGCGGACGACGAACGCGCCCCCGAACGCGGCGTGGGTCGCGCCGGGCGACCCCATCCCGCGCGCGCCGTCGCCGTCCGCGTGGAACCACCACCTCCGCGCGTCCGTCACCGCGACCGTGGACGCGCTCTGGCAGGAGCGACCGCCGCGACTGTTGACCTACTCTCCGTCCGCGCTCCACACGCTCGGATGGCTGCCGTTCTTGACGTCGTGGCGAAACCTGCGCGTCACCGCGTTCGCGTCGTGGACGCTGCACGCGCAGTCCGCGTGCCTCGTCGCGTGGACCGCGGCGTTGCACGTCACGCGCGGGCTGGGCGTGCCGCAGTCTCAGCAGCGGCACTTTTGCGCGATTTTTTCAACCTCCTACCTCGGCTCTCTGTCCTCGTTCGGCGTCATCACCACGCTCGTTCTGGGTCTGTTCATATCGCTCGTCGTGCAGAGGTGGTGGGAGGTCAGGACGCAGTACGCGACGATGCACAGCGCGATAATCGACGTCGCGGTCGCGTTCACGTCGTCGACGCGGCGTATACGGCGGAGGGCGCGTCCGGACGGCGACGGCGAGGAGGTCATCACCTTCAACACCCACGACGACGACGACTCCACCGTCAAAGAGTTCCTCAGGCTCCTGAACCTCACGCACGTCCTGTTCCTGTCCCAGGCTGGGGACATGGAGCACACGGTCGACGCCGCGAAGGCGTTGCGAGGGTGCTCGCTCGCGCGGCCGTGGGACTGGCACGCGTTCGCGGGTTCGTCGTGCGCGTCGTCTAAGGTGCGTTCTATACAAAAGTTTTTCACCCAAGCGTCGCCCGGTTTCAACATTTGATCGCGTCCCCTTTCAACTGACCGGAGAACTGTTTTTGTATGGAACGGCCCAAAGTCGCCGAGGGGGTCCGCGGGGGACCCGCCGCCGCCGCCACCTATAACGGACGATACCCGACCGTTTCCTTTACGCCACGCGCTCGGAAAACATCCCGCGAAGCTCGAGAGGGACGATTGCATCACCCTAGGGTTGTGCTCCGTGGAAGAGTGGGACGCGTTGCTGGGGACGCAGGCGCGGCGACGGCGGTTTCTTTCTTTTTCGTTCGACGCGCCGACGCGACCGTCTCGCGTGCTCGCGAAGGTACTCACCTTCGTACCCTACGCGTTACTACCCGCGCGCAGGCTCGAGGGATGCCGCGGTACATGACGTCGCACTGCTGGACGTTACAGGTTTTAATCGAGGCGAACGACGCGGGGTTGTTGACTGACGCCGCGTTCGCGTCGTTATCAGGTGCGTTCTATACAAAAGTTTTTCTCCCGAGCACCGCTCGGTTTCAACATTTGATCGCTCCCCCTTTCAACTGACCGGTGAACTGTTTTTGTATTGAATGGCCCTCAGCCAAGCTGAGCGCCGTGAACGCGTCCGCGGGGAGAGTCCTCACCTACCTCGCGTCTCAGCTCCCGTACACGTACGTGAACCTCGTGTCGTTCGTCTCGCACGTGTACCTGTTCGTCCTCGCGACGTGGTTCGGTTTCATGCTCTCGAGCGGGCTGAATCAGCTCGCGGTGGAGGGTCGCGGGACGACGCGGCTGGCGCGTCCACGTTTACACTGGTCCCCATACGACCCCGTTCGCGTGGTGAACGCCGTTCCTTAAGGACTTTCTCTCCCCGCGCGCGTTTCTCTCCGCCCGCCCCACGGTTTCGATCCCCGCCCTCGACGCCTTTCAACTCCGCTTCTGACGCCTTTCAACGCCACCCCGACGTCGCTTCGCGCGACGGAACGACCCTCAGTCGCCGGCGGCGGCGGCGGCGGCGACGACGACGACGTACGAATACTCGCACGAAGAGGCCGGGACGGACCTGCACGAAGACGCGCTCGCCGCCGCGTTCGGATACTTCTTCGTGATGTTCAGCAACGTTCTGTTCCAAGGCTTGCTCAACTTACACGCGCTCTTGGATAACCCCTTCGGGCACGACCCGGCGAAGTTTCCGCTCAGAGCTTTCATCGCGCAGGTCATCGGGACGACGGACGCGCTCGCGAGTGGCGCGCACCGCGCGCCGAGGTCGAGCTCGATCTCGCGCGCGCGCGCGAGCGCGCGGGGCGCCGCGGGGACGGGGAAGGATGACTGACGACGACGACGACGTCGGTTGAACGAATAGACTGCTGAGAGAACTGACGAGAGACTCACCAGTCAGCTTGTGAATTTTGACCGCTGACGTCGACTTGTTGACCCTGTCCGAACCTCTTGTTGACCCTGTCAGAACTAACTTGACCGATAAGTGGAACCAGATTGTTTTTTCAAGACTAAAAAGGCACCCGGGTGCCACGTAAACTAAATGCGTAGTGCGGTAGAATCTCACCGAGCCACTGACAGCCGCGCATCACTGCAGCTTTTTACCTGTAAGGTAGGATATTTTTCGCAGCGCCGTCACGTGGCACTCCCTCAACCCTGGTAGGGTCCTCACATTCAGAAAGCGCGCGCGTTGGCCGCGGGGAGAGGATGAACGACTTCGAGCGCGCGCGCGAGGTGCGGATCGAGGAGAACAAGCGACGGATGCGAGAGATGGGGATCACGACGTTATCCGAGAAGCTCGAGCGCGCGACGGAGACGCGGGCGCCGACGCAGGTGCGCGCGACGATCCACATTTCGATCCGACGCTCGCTGGCGGGAACATCCCCTCGACGCTTTTCTGCCTGGTCGCGTCTTCGCGCGGCTTCGCGCGTCGTATCGCGATCGCGTCGGTCGCGGAGCCGCGCTATCTTCTCGTGCGCGCGCATCGCGCGTCGTCCCGTCGCGTCGCGTCGTTTCGCGCGTCGCCGCGCGCGCTTCCCGACGATCGGTGACGAGATCCCAATAATCTAATCTAATCCCCGTCGTCTTCCTCCGCGCAGCGCAAGCCGTCGAAACCCAAAGCGTTCGTGCCGGTCGCGGAGCGACGACGGTCCACGCGCGAGCGCGCGACCGTGGACTACGCCGCGCAGGTCAACGCGCTGAACGCTTTCGACTCCGACTCCGAATCCGACGACGTCGGACCGCGAAAGCGCGCCAGGCGCGCTCCGGCGGAGAAGCGCGTTCGTAAAAAAATTCTCTTCTCCTCCGCCGACGCCGCGTCGTCCGCGGCGCGTCGGTACGCCGTCGGCGGTCGCGTGTACGACTCCGAGCTCGGGGTGACGTGCCACTGGTGCCGCCAGAAGACGGTCGAGCCGCACGTCCACTGCTCGAACGAGAGTTGTCGCAGAGGGAACCCGATCGCGTTTTGCGGCCGGTGCCTCCGGAACCGCCACGGCGAAGACGTCGAGGCGCGCCGCGCGTCCCTCTCTCGTTCGCCGCGTCCGTCGCAATCTTCACCTTTAAAACACCGCCACGTGTCACTGACCTCATCCACACACTCACGCCACGTCATCTCTCACGACCAATAGGACGCGATCCTCTCCGGGGAGTGGATCTGCCCGAAGTGCCGAGGCTCTTGCGGCGACGGCGCGTTCTATACACTGGTCCTCATACGACCGCGTTCGCGTGGTGAACGCCGATCCTTAAGGACTTTGCCCGGCGTGTCTCTCCGCCCATCCCTTGCGTTCAATCCCCGCCCTCGACGCCTATCAACTCCAACTGACGCCTTTGAACTCCACCCCGACGTTCGCTCGTATGGACCCTCGACCCTCAGGCTGCGCGTCCTGCTGCAACTGCGGCCCGTGCCGCAAAGCGCTCGGCCTGCCGCCGACGAACCAGATGATCAACATCGCGCGCGAGTGCGGGTTCGACAACGTGCACGATTACCTCGTGCACGCCGCCACGGGCGCGTCCCCGGAGGAGCTCCGGCGGCGGAAGAAGTCGCTTCCCTGGGGGAAGCGGTCGCCGCCCGGTCACTTCTCGAGCGCGAGAGCCGCCGCGGCCGCCGCCGCGGAGGCGACGCCCACCGCGGATTTAAACGACGCGAGGAGAGAAGATCACGAGGAGGAAGACGACGAGACGCGCGCGGCGGCGGCCGACGCCGCGCCGTCGCCGCCGACGCCGTTTCAGGCGGAATCTATTCAGCGGGTGACGTCAAGCGAGAAGTAGGTCGCGCGCGCGGACGTCTGACGCGCTCGCGTTAGGTATCGATCGCGTTGAATTCGTCGTTCTATCGCGCGAAGGCGAATGCGATGGCGAAAAAAGGCGGGTCGATGCGCGACAGAACACTCAAAGGGGAGGGCGGGAGGGCGGGTCACGTTTTTATTTTTGCAACGTTTTACCTTTTCGGACGGGAAGGGTGCGAGAGAGAAAGCGTTGGCGAGGAAACGAACGAGGGGACGAGGAAAGACCGACCTGGGCTACATCTCATAATCAGCTAGGGCGCGTGGTACTGTGTATGTGTGTTTATAATAGCTTAACACTGTTAGTAATATCGTATGTTATCGCCGTGTATTATTCGTCTCGCCCGCGATATCGCCGCCGCGCGACCTCCGCGACGCGAAAGAATCATCATTCCGTCTTCGCGCGCTCTCCTCACACTGGTCCCCATACGACCGCGTTGGCGTGGTGAACGCGATTCCTTAAGGACTTTTCCCGGCGTCTCTCTCCCCCTCTCGCTCTCGCTCTCGCTCACGCGACGACTTTGCTCCGCGCGTTCGCCACGAACGCGTCGATCTTACCGTGATCCTTCACGACGCCGCCGTCGTCCGCCACCCCGGACGCGACGTCCACGCCCGTCGGACGCGTGATCCTGTCGCGGCGCGATTCGACGATTCGAGAGGCGGGCGAGGGGCGGGCGCGTCAGTCAGTCGAGTCGGCGACGCGCGCGTGTCGTGTTTTTATTGGCTGATCGCGTCTCCACGTGTCAAATCGTGAGGCTCACAACGCGCGCGCGAAGCGAAAGCGAAAGAAAAGAAATCCAACAGGGAGGGAGATCGCGCGGAGAAGAGCAGTCTCGACCGACCGACGCACCCGACCGCCTCCGCGACGTTCTCCGGAGTCAACCCTCCGGCGAGCAGCCACCCTTTCCGGCTCACCCCGCGCGGCACCTTCAGATTCCCCCACTCGAACGCCTCGCCGCTGCCCGCGTTCACGCCGTCGATCAACAGCCAATCGACCGTGCGTCGCGGCCCGTTCACCCAGTCGATCGCGGCTCTCCACCCCTTCTCGCCCTTGAGCGCCTCGTTCCGTTGATCCGTGAGCTTCGCCTCGTCCCCCGGCATCGGCGTCGCGATTGCGCCGTCCGCCGACGCGTTCACGACGTAGATCGCCTTGATCTTCATCGGGAGGTCCACGAGCGACGCGCGCGCGCCGTCGCCGTGCAGCTGCGCGTGATCTATCCCCGCCGCCTCGCACGCGACTACGATCTCCGCCGCGGTCTCGTCGACGAAGACGCCGACGGGAACGGCGCCGTCGGCTCTCGCGGCGGCCGCCACCTCCTTCGCGACGTCGAGCGAGATCGACCGCTTGGACTTTGGCCAGAGGATCATGCCGACGAAGTCCGCGCCCGCGCGCGCGGCGTGCGTCGCGTCGGCCGCGGACGTCACGCCGCACACCTTCACGAGAGGGGATTTGTTGGGACCATCCGCGGCGGCGTCGGCGCGGACGACGACCGACGCGGCGGATCTGGATCTTCTTTTCGCGTCGGATCTCGCGCGGACGGTCGCGCGCGGGGCGCGGCGCGCGGTCGGCGCGCGCGCGGTCGCCGCGCGCGACGCGAGGCGTCGCGGCGACGCGCTCGCAGAGAAGGCGGCGGCGGCGGCGGCGGCGGAGGACATGACGCGGTGCGCGTCGCGCGGCGCGGTCGGGTGTGACGAGGAGAGACGGGGCGCCCACCACAGCCAGGCAGTCGACGACGTGGACGAGGGCGGAAACTCCGAGACACAGGGCCTTTACGGGATTTTCCGCTTTCAACGATGGTATTCGGCACGGTGAACGCGGGAAGATTCCGGGGTTTCAGCGAATATTTCAAAGGGGAAGAGTGGCCTCGCACCGGTCAACGAACCGCCGCTACCAGAAAAGTGTACAACTTGCCCCACCTGACCGCGCGCGCTCTTTTACGACACCTGCGGCGTGTTATCTATCCATCGCCAGACGCGCCACTCCCGCCGCCGCACGCTCGCCGCATCACGATGTCCTTCTCCGTCGCTTCCTCCGCCGCGCGCGTCCGCGCGCCCGCGCGCGTCGCCGCGTCGGCGCCGCGCGCCGCCGCTCGCGCGACGTCCCTCGCGGCCGCGCCATCGCGCGGCGCGTCGTCTTCGTCCGCCGCGGTCGTCGCGCTGTCGTCGAAGCGCGCCGTCGTCGCGACCGGCGTCGTCTCGCCGCGGGCGTCCGGCGCGGTCGCGACGCGCGCGACGCGCGCCAGCGCGATGCGCGTCTTCGCGGGGCGCTTCGAGACGGAGCGCACGTACATCATGATCAAGCCGGACGGCGTCCAGCGCGGATACGTGCGTCGTCGAAGCTCGCTCGCGCGCCGCCGTCGTCGTCACCTCGAGACGACGTCATCGATCCGTCGCTTCCGCTTTCCGTCCGCGACGCGTCGGTCGCGACCGCCGCTCGCTCGCTCGCTCTGATCCCGAAGGACCCCTCGCGCCCTGAGACCATAAACCCTGACGTGACCGACCGCCTCCCTCGCGTCCGTCGCCGCGCGCCGCAGGTTGGCGAGATCATCGCGCGGTTCGAGCGCAAGGGCAACGTCCTCAAGGGCCTCAAGACATTCCAGGTGCGTTCACTACAAACGTTTTTATTCACCCATCGCTCGGTTTCAACACTTGATCGCGTCCCCTTTCAACTGACCGGTGAACATTTTTTGTATGGAACGACCCTCATCAATCAGTGCCCGAAGGCGGTTGCGGAGGAGCACTACCAAGACCTCAGCGAGAAGCCCTTCTTCGGCGACCTCGTCGAGTACATCTGCTCCGGCCCGGTCGTCTGCATGGTGTGGGAAGGCCCCGGGGTGGTCAAGTCCGCGAGGAAGATGATCGGCGCGACGAACCCGCTCGAGTCCGAGCCCGGGACGATCCGCGGCGACTTAGGCGCGTTCTATGCACTGGTCCCCATACGACCCCGTTCGCGTGGTGAACGCCGATCCTTAAGGACTTTTCCCGGCGCATCTCTCCGCTCATCCCTCGCTTTCAATCCCCGCCCTCGACGCCTTTCAACTCCATCTGACGCCTTTGAACTCCACCCCGACATTCGCTCGTATGGAACGACCCTTAGCCGTCGAGGTCGGGCGAAACGTCATTCACGGGTCCGACTCCAACGAGAGCGCGGAGAGAGAGATCGCGCTGTGGTTCGGCGGCGACGACGAGCTCGTGGACTGGACGCCGACGATCACGCCGTGGACGCGCGAGTGAGCGCGAGCGAGCGCGAGCGGCGGCGGTGGCGGCGGCTCCGTCCGTCGACAAACGCGGCGCGAAAGTCGTTCACCTTCACCGCTACAGTACCTTATTTCAAGAGAATTTCCCCGCCCGCTTATCAGTTAATACTGGACTGGATAATAATACACGTAAGCCTTCGTTCCTTCCTTCTTTAATCCTCCGTCGTTCCCCAATATTTCAACCTATAACTACGACTACACGTTGAAATCAATCAGAGGAAAGGTAATTGATTCTCCCATCCGACGCCGCCGCCGCCGCCGCCGCCGCCGCCCGCCGCCTCGCACCGCGCGGGCCCACCCAACGCCGGCGACACGCTCTCCGCGATGTGCCGCGCCCACGCGTCGTACCCCCACTCGTTCGGGTGAATCCCATCTCGCGCGGTCAGATCGTCCCGCCCCGCGGTCGCGCGCATCCACCGAATCGCGGGCTTGGACACGAACAGCACGCGCCCGCCTCGGCTTTCGCGGTTTGTTTGGTTTTTTCGGTTTTTTTGGTTTTCTCGGTTTTTTTGGTTCCGGTCGTCGTCGCCGCCGTCGTCGTCGTCGTGACTGGTTCCCATACGACCGCGTTCGCGTGGTGAACGCCGTTCCTTAAGGACGTCGTCGCCGCCGTCGTCGTCGTCGTCGTCGTCGCGCATCAGGTGCAAGCGTCGCTTCTGCGTGTCCCACACCTCGCTCGCGGCGATCGCGACGTACGAAAGCGGCGGCGGGAACAACGTCGCGAGGTCCATGGGCATCCCGGGAAGCACGACGACGCACTCGGGCCCGACGACGCGTTCGATCTCCCTCACCGTCTCGCGGAGCTGACGGCGAAACGATAACGCCGTCCGCCCGAAAAACGCCATCTTGAAATCGTTCACGCCGCACATGAGCACGACCGCGTCGACGCCGCCGCCGCCGCCGCCGCCGCCGCGCTCATCTGTCGCGTTCAAATTCAAATTCGACAGCCGCCGCAGCTGCGTCACCTTCCGCTCCAGCTCCGGCAGCACCTCCCGGCGGATGGTGTCGACGTCGGCGCCGCCGACGCCCAGCGCGACCCACTCCGGGGTCGACGGCGCGCGCGAAGCGACGAACGTCGGGGTGGAGTTGAAAGGCGTCAGGGGTGGAGTTGAAAGGCGTCGCGTAGGCGTGTCGGGATTGAAACCGAGGCGTGGTGGGCGGAGAGACGCGCCGGGAGATAAAGTCAGTCCTCAAGGAACGGCGTTCACGACGCCGACGCGGTCGTACTGTATGGGGACCAGTGCAGTGTGAGATTATAAACGCGCGCACCTCCACGTCCACGCCGAGGAGCGACGCGAGCCGCTCCGCGATGATCCGAGGGAGCACCGGACCGCGCGCGGCGGAGGCGACGGAGCACCCGACGCCGGTCACGAGCGAGTCGCCCAGGACGATCACGCGTCGCGTCTCGCGCCGTCGCGTCGTCGTCGCCGTCGCCGCGCGTCGCGCGTCGCGCCGTCGATCGCGGATCGATCCGCGCTCGAGGTCGTCCCACCGTCGCCGCGCGCCGCCGCCGGCGGTTCGATCCCCGCCGCCTCCGCCTCCTCCCGTCGACCTCCTCTCCCTCCTCGCGTCGCCGCCGCGCGCGATCCCCTCCGTGGGCGCGTCCGTCGCGCCCGGCAGCGGGGAGTACGCGGCGTGAAGCGCGCACGCCTGCGCGTAGGTGAGCGCCGCGCACGCCGCGGTCGCGCCCGCGACGCACCGCGCGGCGCGGCGCATCATCGCCGCCCGCCGCGCGGGGGCGGGGCCGCGGAGGATCGCCGCGGAGGGATCGCGCCGGCGGAGGCGGCGTGAGCGCGCGAGGGAGGGAGGGGGAGGACCGCGCCGCGACCGAGTGCGAGTGGTGGCGTCTCCTCCGATGTTATGCCGTGATGACGCTCAGGCGGCAGCGCAGCGCTCGTCAGCGGTCGGCGCGTTCGATGCGAGCGTTTTTCACCCGTCACTCGGTTTCAATATTTGATCGCGTCCCCTTTCAACTCGACCGATGAAAACCGAATCGCACGCGCAGATCTCACGCGTCACGGCAGTCCCTCCCGTTCAAAAGCAACGCCAGTCTGATCGACGCTCGCTCGCGTCGTCGCGTCGTCAGAATTTCGGCGCAGCGGGGGAGGCATCCGCGTTAGCGCGACACCGCCGCCGCGGGCCGTTCGCTCACAGAGGTCGCGCTTCACGCGGCTACCAGATCCGCGCCCTCCGTCGCGCGCGCGCGCCGCGTCGTCCGCGCGCGCGTCTCGGACAGGAGCCTCGCGCGGGAGAGAGACACGCAGGACATCGATCGTCCTCGGCGCGAAATGCCGAAGGCGTCCGCCGACCCGGTCACGCCGTTCCGAGGCTACTGGGACGAGGAGGAAGAGAACGCGCTCCGCGATGCGGTGCAGAAGCACGGGATCGGGTCGTGGGAGAAGATGCGCCACGACGAGCAGTTCAAAGTCCTCAAGTGCGTCGAGCGCGACGCGATCCCCACCCCACCTCCCCCCGCGCCGGCGCATTCATTTCATTCCGCGACTGGGCGATTCCGGCCGCGGATAGACCGTCGTTGGCGAGTCATCGCGCCTGCCGTGCGCGGAATTCGCTTTATCGTCGCGTCTCCTCGGCCGCGGGGGCGGCGCGCGCGCGCGCGCGCGCGCGCGCGCGGATCGAGCGATCTCCCCCTCCGTCTCCCTCCCCCCTCCCCGCGTCTCTCGTCCCTCGATGAATCCCCTCGAGCGAGCGCTGACGTCGTCGCGCCTCCCCGCGACTCGATCCCCGCCAATCATCCGCTCGCTCGCTCGCCGCAGGGGACGCACGGGCGTCCAGCTGAAGGACAAATGGCGCAACCTCATCAAGTTCCAGCACCTCCGCAGGGGGGAGGCGGAGAGCGCGCCGTATAAGAGCGGCGCGAGAGGGCCCGCGCCGGGGAGCTCGAAGAAGCGCAAGGCGGACGACGACAGGTCCGAGCGAAGCGCGACGCGACGACGACGCGACGGAAGAATTTCGCCGATTATTCCGCCGCCTCTTTTCCCTCGCGAATCGATTCGATCGATTAATCGCCCGGCCTTCGCTCCCCCCCGCGTGGTCCGTCTCGACCGCGTCTCGACGGACGCCGACGCCGACGAGCCGTCCACGTTCGAACCCTAAACCCCCCACCCTAACCCCCTAACCCTCGCAGCAAGAAGAAGAACGCCAGCAGAGACGCCGGGAAGGGAGCCAAGGGCGTCAAGGGCGCGAAGAAGCTCACGGCCAAGGAGAAAAAAGCCGCCGCCGCGAAAGAGGCGGCGGCGGCGAAGCGAGAGAAGGCGAGAGCGACCGCGGCGAAGACGGCGCGGACGCAAGACGCGGTGCGAAGGAACCAAGAAGCCCTCGCGAAGAAGCTCGAGGCGTCGACGAAGGCGGCGAAGAAGGGGGGACCCGGCGGACCCGGCGTCAAAACCGCCGCGGGCGCGGGTGGCGCGTCGGCGGCGGACGAGGACAACAAGAAACCCACGTGGGGCGGCCCGAAGAAACGCTTCAAGACGGCGTACCACGACGCGGAGGACGCGGGCGGCGGCGCGACGGATGAAAAGGGAGGGGCCGTGACTTCCGCGGCGGCGGCGGCGTTGAGCGAGGCGACGGAGGCGTCGCGCGCGGCGGAGCGCGCGCTTCGAGAGGCCAACGCCGCCGTCGCCGAGTCGCAGCGCGAGCGCGAGGGCGCCGTCGCCGCGGTCACGAGCGCGGAGCAAGTCCTCATCGCGGTGAAGACGTCCGTGGAGGACGCGGAGGCGATGTATAACAACGTCCGCGAGGAGCTGGCGAGGATGCACGCGTACGACCACGAGGAACACGACGAGCACGAGGAGCACGAGGACGACTGGGATAAGTACCTGCATTTCGGCGACGGCGGCGAGGAGAAGGAGAAGGACGGCGGCGACGCGTCGCC
>Ga0181560_10001035_pt1 | contig 26061 bp, 19 predicted proteins | sample 011ome_20_FD_133751 | JGI IMG/M metagenome (GOLD analysis project Ga0181560, IMG submission 133751) | Coastal salt marsh microbial communities from the Groves Creek Marsh, Skidaway Island, Georgia - 011509CT metaG (megahit assembly) | ecosystem: Environmental > Aquatic > Marine > Intertidal...
CCGCCGCCTTCGCGACGGACGCCTCGCTCGCCGCATTTCGCGCGTCCGCCTCGCGCTTCTCCTTCGCCGCCTTCTCCTCCGCGTCTCTCAGCGCGCGCTCGAGGCCCTCGACTTTCGTCTCCAGCTCGGTCGCGCGCGCCGCGTGCGACGCCTTCGCGGCTTGGACGTCCTTCGCTGCGGCGCGCGTCTCCTCCTTCGCCTTCTTCGCCGCGCCGGCTTCCGCCGCCGCAGCCTTCTTCGCCGCGTCCGTCTCCGCGCGCGCCTTCTCCGCGTCTTCGCCCGCCGATTTCGCGGCCGCTTTCGCAGCCTCGGTCTCTGTCGCGGCGGCGGCGGCGGCGTCCTCCGCGGTCTTCAGCGCGGTCTTCAGCACCGCGAGCTCGCCGGAGAGCTCCCCGGTCGCGTCGTCGACGGCGGCTTTCGACTCGGCGATCTCCGCCTCCGCGGCGGCCGCTCTCGTCTCCGCGTCCTCGGCCGCCGACGCGAGCTCGGCCGCCTTCTTCTCCGACGCCGACGCGGTCTGCTCCGCCGTCGTCAGCATCGCGGTCAGCTCGGCGATCTTCGCGTCGAGCTCCCCGGACGTCGCCTTCGCCGACGCCGACGCGGCTCTCGCGGCTTCCGCCTCGGCGGTCGCCTCCTTCACTCTCTTCGCCGCGTCGGACGCGCTCTGCTCCGCCGCCGCCGCGCGTCGCTCCGCTTCGGACGCGCGTCGCTCCGCCGCCTCGAGCGCCGCGGTCGACGCCTCCGCGTTCGCCCCCGCCTCGCCCGCCGCCGCCGCCGCCGCCGCCCTCGCGTCCTCCGCGTCCTTCGCCGCCGCCTTCGCCTTCGCCTCCGCGGCGGCGAGCTCGTTCGCCTTCGCCTCGAGCGTCGCCGCGGACGACTTGAGCTCGGATTTCGCCGCGGCGAGTTCCTCCGCGGCGGCGGCGCGCGCGGAGGTCGCCGCGGCCTCGACGGATTTGATCTCCTCGCGGAGCGTCTCGACCTCGTCGTTCGACGCCTTCTTCGCCGCGTCCGACGCCGCCGCCGCCGCCTCCGCGCGCTCGAGCTTCGTCGCGAGGTCGCCGCTGGACGCCTCCTGCGCCTTCTTCGACGCGTCGAGCGCGGCGGTCGCGTCCGCGGCGGCGGCGGCGGCGGCGGCGAGTTTTCCCCGAAGGTCCTCCGCCTCCGTCGCCTCCGTCGCCGCCGCCGCGCGCGCGGCTTCGATCTCCATCCCGAGCTCGATCACCTTGTGCCGTTCCGCGCCCAAGGCGCTCTCCAGCGCCTTGATCTTCTCCGCGATGTCCGCGCCCGCGGTCTCCGTCGCCTTCGCGCGCGTCGCCGCGTCGGCGTCCGCCGCGGCGCGGAGCTTTCGAATCTCCTCCGCGCGCGCCGCCGCCTCCGCCGCCGCCTCGGCGCGCGCGTCCTCCGCCGCCGCCGCCTCTTTCGTCTTCTCCGCGAGCGCCACCTGCGCCGCCTCCAGCGCCCGCTGCGTCTCCGCGACCTTCACGTCGCGTTCTTCCCCGGAAGAAGAAACGCTCGCTTCCATGGCGTTTAACTCCGCCTGCGCGTTGGACGCCTTCTCCTCCGCCGCGGCGACGGACGCCTCTGCGGTTTTCAAAGCGTCGCGCGTCTCCGACAGCCGCGCCTCGAGTTCCGCCGTCTTCGCGCTCAGCTCGGCGGTCTTCTTCGCGCCGAGCTCGAGCGCGGCTTTCGCGTCCTTCGCCGCCGCCGCGCTCGCGGTCTTCTCCGCTTTCGTCGCGCGCTCGTCCGCGGCGACGGCGGCGGCTTTCGCGTCGCCCAGCTCTTTCTTCAACGCGCTCGCGGTCGTCGCCGCCGCCGTCGCCGCCGCCGCCGCGGTCGCCGCCGCCGCCTGATGCGTCTTCTCTCTCGTCTCCATCGCGGCCGCGAGGTTCGCGATCTCGCCGTTCGCCTTCGCGAGCTCCTCCGACGCCTTCGCGGCCGCCTTCGCGTCCGCGTCGGCGCGCGCCGTCGCCGCGGAGAGCTCCGCCTCGAGCGTCTGAATCCGCGACGCGAGCTCCGCCGCCGCCGCCTTCCCGTCGTCCGCCGGGCTCGAGACGTCGAGAAGCGGAGGCGGCGGCGGCGCCGCGACCGCGACGGACTCCTCCGCGGCCGCGAGAGACAGCTCGAGCTCCGCGACGCGCGCGCGCAGCGACGCGGTCTCGTTCTCCGCCGCCGCGGAGGCCTTCGCCTCCGCCGCCGTCGCCGCCGCCGTCGCCTCCGCCTCGACGCGCGCGCGCTCCGCCTTCTCCGCGCGCTCGGTCGCCTCCGCGGCGTTCTTCTCCGCGGACACTCGCGCCACCTTCTCCGCGCCCACCGCGAGCTCAAGCGCGCTCTGTCGCTTCTCGTTCACGGCGCGTTCCTCCTCCGCGGCGGCGCTCTGTCTCTTCATCGCGACCCACTGCTCCGACGCCATCGCTCGCACGCTCTCCTTCTCGCGCGTCGCGGCGTCCGCGTCGTCCTTCGCCGCGCGCGTCGCCGCCTCCGCGTCGTCCTTCTCCGCGCGCAGTCGCGCGGCCTCCTCTTGCAGCCGCGCGAGCGCGAGGCGCAGCGCGTCGTCTTGTTTTGACGACGCCGGCGACGGCGCCGGGGGGGCGGACGACGCCGACGCCGTCTGCGGAGGAGGAGGAGGAGGAGGAGGAGACGGCGCGGGAGGCGGCGTCGCCGGCGCCGCCGCGGGCGCGGGCGCGGGCGGCGTCAGCGGCAGCGGCTCCGGCGCCGGATCCGGATCCGGATCCGCGGTGGACAGGTCGATCTCGGTCATCCCGTCGTCGGGGGACCCCGGCGTCGCGTCGCTCGCGGCCGCGCGCGGCGCGTCGTCGCGCGATGGCGATGGCGGGCGCGCCCTCGCGAGTCTGGACTCGTCGAACGGCGACAGCGGCGCGCTCGTGGGCTCGCCGCCGGAGAGCAAGTCCCCGATGTCGATGACGCCGGGGACGGCGTCGGAGTACGCCGGCGGCGGGCCGTCCGGCGGCGGCGCTTCCGATCCGTCCTCCGGCGGTCGCGGCTGCTGCTGCTGCTGCGGCTGCGACGCCTTCTTGTTCACGGGAGATAGGAACTTGTTCTCGCCCTTCGCCGGCGTCGCGCCGGCGCCGCCGGAGCTCCGCATCGACTTCGCCTTGTCCGCGGCGGCTTTCGCGTTTCTGGACGCGGCCTCCGCGGCGGCCGCGGCCGCTGCCTTGGCCTTCGCGAACATCCTGGCGGAGGCGCGCGCCGCGATGTGACGAGGGCCCGCGACGACGACGAGTCTAACTGAACGAATAAACGCAGCTCGTCGCGCGCGCTTCTCGATCGTTTCAAAAGTCGTCGGACGATCACACGGGAGGGGCCCCCCGACGGCGACCCGCGCGACCCCCCGAGAGTCGACCCCTCCGCGGCGCGGCGATCACGCGATGTCGTCCCCCGACCCCGACTTCGCGCCGCCGCCGAAGATGACGAAAGAGCAGCACGCGCGCGCGATACGCGCGGATCGAGGCGCGGACGACCCGGAGCGATCGCTCCTCGACGCGCTGGACGACTACGTCGTCCTGTGCGGCGGCGAACCGCTCGAGGACGGGTGGCGCGTGGACATGAAGATGCGCCTCAACGGCGCGTCCGAGGGGACGTACGACGTGTATTACTTCAACCCCGAGGGCGTGCGGTTCCGATCGCGCGCGGAGGCGGTCCGACACCTCGGCCTTCGTCCGATCGCCGCGCCGAAGCACGCGTCCAAGTCGCAGCCCGCGCGCGGCGGGAAGGGCGGCGACCGCGACCGCGTCCCCGCGTTCGCGCCGACGCCGCCGGAGACGCCGGAGACGATCCCGGACGTGATGTCGCGCGCGGACGCGGCCGCGAGCGCGGCGACGAGGAAGGAGACGCGATGCCCGTTCGCCGCCGCGGAGGGCGTCGTCGTCGTGGACCTGGGCGTCGTGGACGCCAGGCGCGGGTACCACGACGCGACGCACGTGTACCCGGTCGGGTACAAGACGGAGTGGAACAACGCGGACGGCAGCGCGACGTTCATCTCCGAGGTCGTGGACCCGGACGCGGAAGAGGGCGGCGGTACAGCTGGCGGCGGTACAGCTGGCGGCGGAAAGAAAAAACCGAGGGACGCGCCGAAGTTCCGCGTCACGCGCGTCGTGAAACCCCCGTCCTCTAAACCGTCCACCGCCGACGCGGGCGAGCCCACGCCCGCGCCGCCGCTTTCAACGCCGCCGCCGCTCGTCGTCGAGGCGTCGACGCCGCTCAAGGCGTGGGCGAAGATGGTCATCGCGTCCAACGCCGGGGAGACGAGACGCAGCGCCGGCACCGCCGATCGCTTCTGTCTCGACGACGTCGTCGTGTTGCGACAGCTCGAGCGAGACGCGAACACCGCGGCGCGGTGCCCGGGGTACCAGTACGTCGAGCAGCGAGGCGGGTGGGCGGAGGAGGAGAGCCGACGAGAGCGCGTGAAGCTGCACGTGAACAGAGAGCTCCTGCGCGCGCTGAAACACGCCGCGGAGGCGCAGGCGCGTTCTTTTTTCGATGCACCAAGCAGACGTTTTTCACCCACCCACCGCTCATCGGTTTCTTCTATCGACATTCGATCGCGTCCCCTTTCGACTGACCGATGAACACGTTTCGTCGCGGCCTGCAGAAAGAGGCTACGGAACGCGCGGCGTCGAAGCGGCCGCCGCTGTCCAAGGAGGCGAGGGACGCGCTCGAGGTTCGCAAGGTGATGGACCGAATGGTATCGCGCGTCGCGGGCGGCGTCGCGGGCGGCGCCAAGCGCGCGCTCGCGGAGGAGGCGCGGCGCGCGGACAAGGCGGAACGCGACGCGAAGCGCGAACGCGAGCGCAGAGAGCGAGAGGCGGCGAAGGAGCGCGAACGCGCCGAGCGGGAGGCGACGCGCGAACGCGAAAAGGCGGAGCGCGAGGCGGCGAGAGAGCGCGAGAAGAAGGAGAAGGAGGAGAAGCGCGAGGCGGCGAGGATACAGCGCGAGAAGGACAAGGAGATCGAGGCCGCGGCGAGGGCGGCGGCGAAGGAGCGGTCGGCGGCGGAACGCGAGAAGAAGAGAGAGGAGGACGCCGCCGCCGCGCGCGCGGAGAAGGAAGCGGAAAAGAAGGCGGGGCTGTGGTTGCACGGCGTCGCGCCGCGCATTCCGGACGACGCGGACGGCGGCGCGGGGCCGTCTACGCCGCCGCCGCTCGCGAGCGAGATCGCGACGTTCGCGGCGGGGACGGGGACGGGGACGGGGACGGATCCCGCGTCGGCGCCGCGGCGCGTCGGCGACTTGCTCGAGGTGTGGTCCTTCGTCGATCGATTCAAAGACGTCCTCTTCGCCGAGCGCGGGAAAGAGCTCGACGCGACCGGGTCGTCCAAGCGATCTTGCAAGCGATCCGGCGGCGACGACCGCGCGCCCGCGGAGGCGGCGCCGCCGACGCCCGCGGCGCTCGCCGCCGCGCTCGTGTCCGGGGACGAAGCGTGCGGCGCCGCGCTCGTGGGCGCGCTCCTCGCGCCGCTTCTCGCGTCGCACGCGGCGACGACGACGGCGGCGCTGCTCGCGGACGCGCTCGCGCTGACCCCTCCCACGGACGCGCAGACCGCGATTCCCGGAGGCGCGTGGGAAGAGACGCTGCGGCGGTACCTCAGAGGCGCGGCGGCGGCGTGCGAGCTCCCGCCCGAGGCGCACTGGAACAGGTACGCCGCGGACGCGAGCGAGGTGGTGTGCAAGGTGCGTTCTACACACTGGTCCCCATACGACCGCGTTGGCGTGGTGAACGCCGATCCTTAAGGACTTTTGCCGTGGTTTCTCTCCTCCCACCCCTCGGTTTCAATCCCCGCCATCGACGCCTTTCAACTCCGCTTCTGACGCCTTTGAACTCCACCCCGACATCGCTTCGTATGGACAATTACCCTCAAGTGGGTGCTCACGGGGGGGCCGACGGCGATGCCGACGCCGCCGGACACGGGCGCGGCGATGACCCCCGCGGCCGCCGCGACGCTCGCGGCGACGATGGAGTCGTTGCCCAAGCCGGAGCCGGCGCTGAGCGCGCGCGCGGACGCGGAGGCGATGGCGGCGTGCGAGACGGAGCTGTACGCGCGCGGGGGGGACGAGACGAGCGGCGGCGGGGAGCGGGAGAGGCGAAGGCGCGCGGCGCGTGTCGCAGCGACGGCGGCGTCTTCTCCCGCGACGCACGCGATCCGGCAGTCCGTCCGCGCGCTCGCGCACAGCGAGAAGCACCGCCACCCCGCGCTGTCGAAGGCGACGATGAAGAGGGAGGGCGCCGCGGCGTCGGCGGTGCCTTTTTACGCCGCCGTCGCCGCGGGCGGCGGCGCGGCGATGGCGGCGCGCGCCAAGTACCCGAGGGCGACGGGGTACGAGATTTTGGATCAGCGCGCGAGAGCGGGGGTGTACGCGGTGGCGAATCTCGCGTCCGGGTGCGGCAGCGACGCGATATGTCGCGCGGACGCGGGCGAGTGCGGCGACGTCGTCGCGAGCGCGGGGGCGCCGGATCGACTCGTCTCCTCCGTCGTGACGTCTAAGATCGAACGAGCGACGCAACGGGGCAAGCCGGAGGGAAAAGGCGAGAACGGCCTCGTGACCTTACCCAGCGGGACGTACCCGCTCTTCGGCTCGGACGCGAGCGCGCTCCCGAGATGCGCGTGGGACGAGGGGTGCTCCGTGTGCGGCGGCGACATCGCCGCCGGTCCCGTGCTTCTCTGCGACGACTGCGACGGCGAGTACCACTGCGCGTGCCTCTCCCCGCCGCTGCCCTCCGTGCCGGACGGCGAGTGGTTCTGCCCCGGGTGCGTCCGCGCGAAGGAGGAGACCGTGGACCCGGACGCCAACGCGATCGGCTCGCTCGCCACCTTACTCGGGACGCAGTTGCGCGCGGCGTGCGACGGCGACGTCGCGGGCGGGACGAGCGGGCCCGGCGGCGGGTCGACGCGGCGCCGCGCCGCCGACGCGCGGCGGCTGCGCGCGCTCGCCGCGTCGCTGGGCGACCATCGCGCGGCGGACGCGACGACGACGAGAGGCGGCGGCGGGTGGGCGACGCTGTCGCCGTCGGAGCGGCTCGACGTGTTACGCGAGCTGACGTGGCAGCTTCTGGACTCGCCGCTCGTGAGGGGCGTCCTCGAGGTGGGCGAAAAGAAATCGATCGAAGCGCGAGAGGCGCTGCGGTCGCACGTCAGAGACTGGGCGTCGTTCCGTAAGTACGGCGTTCCGAGAGCCGTCTCCAACAAGATCGCGGGGAAAGCGCGCGCGCAGGCGGAAGACGTCGCCGAGGCTGCGGAAGCGGAGGCGGCGGCGATCAAGGCTGAGGCGGACGCGGCGAAAGCCGCCGCCGCCGCCGCCGCGGGGGAAGCGGAAAAAACCGCGGCGGAGGGGGAAACCGAAAATACCGAAAAGACCACCGAAGAGACCGACGCCGACGGCGCGGGCGACGAGATGGACGGCGCGAAAGTCGGCGGCGATAAGGACGGCAAGGGAATCGGCGGCGGACCCGGATCCGGACCGGCGATGAAGTCCTACGCCGTGCGCATGGCCGGCATCGCCGCCGCGAACGACGCGAACCCGGTCATCCCCGAAGCCGAAGGCCGCGCGCGGTGGCAAGCGAAATGGCACGAGCTCGAAGGGAACCTGCGCGCGAACGACCTTCGACTCGATCACCTCGGCGTCGACCGCGACGACGCCGCGTACTGGCTCATCGGCAATTGGGGTCTCGTCGGGAGGCAGCCCTCCGGCGCGGGCGGCGGCGAGGGCTTCAGCATCGGCGGGTTAGGCGGCGTCGCGACGAGCTCGGCGGCGAAGAAGAAGAAGAGGAAATCGACGGACGGCGTCGACGACTCCTTCGACGGCGGCGGTGATGTAGACGTCACGATGGAGGACGACGACGACGTCGCGGACGCGAACGCGGACGCGAAGACGCCCGGACCCTCGAGCGGCGGCGGCGGCGGCGGCGAGTACGCGGACAAACCTCCGGACGAATCGATGTGGGGCGTCTACGGCGACGCCGAGAAGGTGGCGACGCTCGCGGCGTCGCTGAACGAAAAAGGCGAGAGAGAAGGGAGTCTGTGGAGCGAGCTGCAGCGGCGGTTCGGCGCGCCGCGCGTCGAGGGTCCGAAGCCGCCGTCGGTCGAATCCGGCGACGAAGACGCCGCGAATCCGGGCGAGGGCGACGCGACCGCGACCGCGACGCCGCCCGCGGACGGCGACTTGGGTCGGACGGCGGACGAGGGACACCCCGGCGCGGCGAAGAAGAAGACGAAGCCGCTCGCGCCGCCGCTCCCGCCCATCGACGCCGTCGTCGCCGTCCCGCCGCCGCCGCCGGACGACGGCGCGTGGAAACCGCCGCGCCCCGTCGGCGCCGAAAATTCCGAACCCACCGGCCCGGGCGCCGCGATCGCGGCCGCGCGGACCGAGCTCCTCGCGATCGACGCCGCGCTCCCGGACGACGCGCTGTGCCCCGCGAGGGGATCGCAAACGCGTCGAGCGTCGTGGCGTCGCATGACGACGTCGGCGACGGACCCCGCGACGTTGGCGATGTCGTCCGTGCTCCTCGAGGCGTCGCTCGCGAAGAACTGGCTCTCTCCGGCGTGGCTGCCGTGGTCGAACCCCGCGCCCGCGCTGCGCGCGGCGTCGAGAGCGAACGTCTCCGTCGCCGCCGCGGGGGTGCTGATGCGCGCGCACGCGTTGCGGCGGGCCGTCGTGTGGGGCGGCGGCGCGAAGGTTGAAAAGCCGCCGCCGCCGCCGCCGCCGCCGCGGGAGACGCGCGAGGAGCGCGCGGCGCGGCGCGCGAGAGAGGCGATGGGGGAGTGGGAGCGGCCACCGGAGGGGATGGACGCGGACGCGGCGGCGGCGTTGGCGGTGGCGGCGGCGGCGGACGCGGAGGAGAGCGAACGGAAGAGGCGACGCGTCGAGTAGAACGACGGACTGGACGATAGGTCCGGACGACGCGGACAGGACGACGAAGAAAATAACATCCCCTGACGACGCGACGCACTCCAGCCACTACTGTACGTGTACCCTAAACGTCGCGTCGTCGCACTCATCACATGCACGCTTGAACGATACTCTCGCTCTCGTCCCCCGCGCCCCTCCGCCTCGCGCGACCTCGCCGCTCGCACCGCGCGGGCCCTCGCGTCGCGCGTCGTCCCGCGACGCCGCGCCGCGCGATGACGGCGACGGACGACGCGCCGACCGAAGGTGACGACGAGGTCCCCGACCCGTCGACGCTGCGGATCGTGTCGCTGCTTCCGTCCGCGACCGAGATCGTCGGCGCGCTCGGCCTTCGATCGCATCTCGTCGGCGTGACGCACGAGTGCGACGTCTGCCCCGACGTCGACGGCATGCGCGCGCTGATGGCGTCCGGGAGCGTGAAGCGCGTCACCGCGTCGAGCATGGACCCGCGCGCGATGACCCAGGGCGAGATCGACGCGACGATCAAATCGCACGTCGCCGCGCGTGCGAATGACGACGGCGGCGCGACGACGACGTCGGAAACGACGCTCCCGCCGCTGTACACCCTCGACGACGGCGCGATGACCGACCTCAAACCGACCGTGGTTCTCACGCAGAGCCTGTGCGGCGTCTGCGGGATCACGGAGGGCGACGTCGCGGCGACGGCGACGGCGACCGCCGGCGGCGTCGGCGCGTGCGCCGTCTCCTCCTCGGCGCCGGGAACGCTCGCGGAGGTGGCGGCGTCGATCGAGTCCATCGCGCGCGCGTGCGGGGTTCCGTCGCGAGGCCGGCGCGTCCGCGAGCGGTTCGAGCGCGACCTCAGGGATGTCGAGGCGGCGACACGAAACGGCCGAAAGTCGAGCGTTTTACTGTTGGAATGGATCGACCCCGTGTTTGACGGCGGGCACTGGGTGCCGGGCATGATCGCCGCCGCCGGCGGCGTCCCGCTGTTGCAAACCCTCGAAGGCGCCAAGAGCGCGGAGCGGAGCTGGGACGACGTCGCGGCCGCGGACCCGGACGTCGTCGTCGTCGCGTGCTGCGGGTTCGACCTCGCTCGCAACGCGAAGGACGCGAGAGACGCGCTGAAGACGACGCCGCGGTTCGCGAGCCTTCGCGCGGTTCGCGACGGACGCGCGTTCGCCGTCGACGGGAACCGGTTCTTCGCGCGGCCGTCGCCCGCGCTCGCGGCCGGATGCGCGATCGTGGCGCGGTGCGCGCACGACGACGACGAGGAGATCGCGCGCGCGGTGGAGGCGCTGGAGGTGTACGCGGAGGGCGGGTTGGGAGACGCGTGGGCTCGCGTCGACACGAGCGCGGACGCCGTGAGAAGCGGCGATCCCGCGTCGGCGGCGCGCGAGCGCCCCGCGCCCGCGGTCGCGGACGTCGAGGACGCGTGGGCGGAGATGCACGCGTCCGCGTGCGCGAGAGGCGAGCACACGTACGTGGACCCGTCGACCGGGTACGTCGTCATGACCGCGGTGAAGCTCAAGGCGCGTTCTATACACTGGTCCCCATACGACCCCGTTCGCGTGGTGAACGCCGATCCTTAAGGACTTTTGCCGTCGTCTCTCTCCGCCCACCCCACGCTTTCAATCCCCGCCCTCGGCGCCTTTCAACTCCACCTGACGCCTTTGAACTCCACCCCGACATTCAAGGCGCGCGGGCGGTGTTGCGGCAGCGGCTGCCGGCACTGCCCGTACGCGCACGAATGCGTCCCGGAGGATCGCAGAGCCGCGACGATCCAGGTTCCCGCGCCGCTGCACGTGTCGAGCTCGGGGAACGCGAAGCGCGTCGTCGCGCTGCTGTGGAGCGGCGGCAAAGACAGCTTCCTCGCGCTGCGCGCGATGTTGAGGTGCGTTCTATACACTGGTCCCCATACGACCGCGTCGGCGTGGTGAACGCCGTTCCTTAAGGACTTCGCCCGGCGTTTCTCTCCGCCCACCCCACGCTTTCAATCCCCGCCATCGACGCCTTTCAACTCCAACTGACGCCTTTGAACTCCACCCCGACATTCGCTCGTATGTAACGACCCTGAGACCCGGACCCGGCGGCGGAATTCTCGGCGACGTCGGTCCGAGAGGCGTCGTGCTCGTGACGACGTTCGACGCTCGGACGCGGATGATAGCGCATCAGGACGTGCACGTGCGCGACGTGGAGCGACAGGCGAAGCACTTGGACGTCACGCTGATCGGTGTGCCGCTGCACGGCGGCGGCGGCGCGGGGAGCGACTACGTCGCGCGTCTGAAGCTCGCGGTGGACGTCATCGAAGGGAAGCTGGGATCCGCCGTCGACGCGTTGGCGTGCGGGGATTTACACTTGGAGCACATCCGAAAATGGCGCGAGGACGCGGTCGGCAAGGCGCTCGTGATGAAGCTCGCGTACCCGGTCTGGAGCGACGACGCGCGGTCAAACTACGACGCGTTGCGCGAGGATTTGGACGCCAGCGGCGTGCGGTGCGTCGTGACGGCGGTGACGACGGAGGCGGCGGAGGCGGAGGGCGCCAAAGTCGGCGCGCGGTACGACGGCGATTTGGCGCGGGCGATGAAGGACGCGGGCGTGGACGCGTTCGGGGAGGACGGCGAGTTTCACACGCTCGCGGAGGTGTGGAGCGTGTCCCGCGAGCGCGCGCTCGGGCTGAAGGCGTCGTAGTATATCGTGTCGCCGTATCGCGTTCTGTTCGTTCGCGCCGATACTTTGTACCGAACGAACGCGCGCGTCGCTCGCGTCTACTTCGATTTCGATCGTCCTGTCTGACCGTCCGACCGTCCGACCGTCCGACTGTCCGACTGTCCTGTCCTACCGGAAAGAAACGTTTTTTTCATCCGACGCGGAAACTGTCGGCGATCGCTCGCAAGTCCTTCGCCGCGGTCTTACCCCCCGGCGACGTCGCGTGCACGACGTACATCTTCCCATCGTGCGTCAGCGCGTTCACCGCGACGTACGAAGGCGCGTCGCCGCCGCCGCCGAGGTCGTACGCGAACGTGAACATCTTGCCGCCCTCGCCGCCGCCGCCGCCGCCCGTCGCGCCCTGATCCAACAGCGCCTTCGCGTCGCGCAACATCGACACGTTCGGGACGACCGGCATGTTCTCGACGATGTCTCTCACCGCCTCGACCGTGCTCGGCTCCGTCGCGCGCTCCGGCGGCAGCGGCCACACGGACACGCCGACCGACCCGCCGTCCTCGGTTTGGTAGAGCGCGTCGAGCCCGTACTTTTCCTGTTCCGTGTGCGTCATCGTCGTGCGTCGCAGCGACACGCCGCTCGGGACGTCGAAGCGCCACGTGGACACGGTCTCGACCCACGGGTTCGGGTCCGCGTCGCTCGGGCGCGCGATCGTCGTCGCCGTCGAGGAGGAGGAGAAGGAGGAGGAGGAGGAGGGAAAGGGGGCGGTGCCGTGCGCCTTAAGGTACGCCTCCTCGAAACTCAGCCCCGACGTCGTGTCGAGCTCGTACACGCGCGTCGACGTCGGCCACTTGCGAACGTCGTCGCCGTGCGAGACCTCCGCGACTTTGCACGCGTCGCACGCGTACGCGGGGAGGGAGAGGACGTGCGCGATCCCGAGCGCGGCGCCGGCGATCCACGCGGCGCGTCGGGACGTCGTCGTGGTCGCGTCGTCGTCGTCTCCCGCGCCTAAACCCCTGGGGACGACGGTCGCGGAGACGCGATACGAACGACGGTCGCGGCGCGGGGACGCGACGCGGACGACGCGGAGACGATGCGCGATGGAAGAGTGCATGACGACGAGTCGCGGAGAAGTCGCGCGAGGGAAGAGTGCGCGGCGTCGTGCTCGACGAGCGTCGTCGTCGTCTTCTCTCGAGGTCCAAGGAAGCAGGTCCAAGAACAAACAACACGTCTTCTGATATAAAAAACCGGAAAGGCACCTACAGTCGTCATTTCGCCCAGCTCGTCGTCGCCCCGCGCCCCGCGAACCCGTACATCTTGTAGTGCGAATACCTCTCGTGCGCGGGAAGCGGCACCGTGGGGCTCCGCGTCCGCCCCGCGGTCCCTCGCGTGGACGGGTCCTTCGCCGCGGACGCGTACGCGCGCACTTTCGCGACGACGCGATCCGCGCGCGCTTCGAGGTCGTCGTCGTCGTCGTCGCCGCCGTCGGGGCGCGCCTTCACCGGCGAGCCGGTCGACAAGTCCGCGAGGAGCGACCGCGCGGCGTCGATCGTGCGCTTCGCCTCCATCTCGAACGCGGTCGCGGAGCGCGGCGCGCTGGCGGGGAGCTTCGACGCCGCCGCCGCCGCCGTCGCCGTCGCCGTCGCGGGGCGGCGAGTCGCCGGCGGTTCCACCCGTCGGCGTTCCGCGTCCGCGTCGCCGCCGCCGCGTCGCCGCGCGTCCTGCTCGCGCTGCCTCTGCCGCGACGCGACCGCGATCGCGACAGATTTCTTCGTCGGTCGCACCGTCCACGGGTATCGCACCGCGTCCGCCGCGTCGGCGGCGGCCGCGGCGGCGGCGTTCGTCGCGTCGTCTCCGTCTCTCCGTCTCGACGACGCTCCGGGTTCCGTCCGACCGTTTGGTCCTGGAGTTCATAGGCGTCAGTTGGAGTTGAAAGGCGTCAAGGGCGGGGATTGAAAGCGAGGGTGGGCTCAGAGAAACGCCGGGCAAATTCCTTAAGGAATGACGTTCACCACGCGAACGGGGTCGTATGGGAACCAGTGTATAGAACGCACCCGCGTTCCGAAGCAGCGCCTTCTCCGCCGCGGAGACGCTGATGTCCATCCGCGTGTGCCTGTTCACCGGCGTCCAGAACGACCCGGGCGCGAACGACCCGGAGGCGCTCGCCCGCGCGACGTCGTCGTCGTCGTTGGAGAAACCGCCGCCCACGCGCACGTAGGACGCGCTCCGCGGCCGCCGCCGCGCGTTCGCCGCCGCCGCGGGGGAGCGTCGCGCCGCCGCCTCCGCGGCGCGCTCGATCGCTTCCTCCGCGCGTCGCCGCACGTCGCGGCGGCGACGCGTCGAGACGAACTCGTCGTAGATTGCCGCGTCCTCAGGGGACATCGGGACGCGTCGAGGCTTCCCGAGCGACCGCGGCGGCGTGAGACCAGAGCCGCCGACGCCGCCCGCGGCGCGGCGCTTCCTCGCCGCGAGCGCGCGGTCCATCGCGGGCGTTGCCGTCGCGCGCGGCGGCGTCGCGGGGAGCCGCCCGAGGCGCGCGTCGTCGTCGTCGGAATAAGAACGGCGGCGATCGTTCGGCGTCGGCGTCGGCGGCAGTTCCCCCCGCGGCGCCGGCGCCGGCCGCGCGTCGGCGGCGTCGGCGGCATCGTCGTCGTCCTCCTCCTCCTCGTCCTCCTCCTCCTCTGCCATCGCCGCCGCGTCTTCGAGCGCCTCCCTGAGACGCTCGCGCTCGAGCTCGATGTCGCGCGCCATCGCGCGGAGTTCATCGGACGCGGACGCGATCCGATCCGCGGCGGCGACGGCCGCGGCGCGCGTCGCCGCGGCGTTCGCCTTGAGCGCGGCGCGGCGCGCGGCGTCCGCGGCGATCGTCGCGAGATCGCCCGCGATGTTCGCCTCGATCGCGACGTTCTCGTCCCCCGGGCGAAGGCGCGCGGCGAGCGCGGCGTCCTCCGCGGACTTCCCCGCCGCGGTCGCGACCTCGCTGGCGTGCGCCGCGTGCGCGGCCGCCGCGCGCGCGACGGCGTCGTGCACCTTGGCGGGATCCGCGCACGCGACCGCGGCCGCGACCGCGTCCGTCGCCGCCTTCGCGCTCGCCCACATCCGGTCCTCGTTCGCGTGCAACGTCCCGCGCGCGGGGTTCGCCGCCTCGGGGGAGGCCCCGAGCGCGATGACGTCCGCGGCCGCGCGCGCGGCGTCCACCGCGGACGGGGAGACGCGCGTCGTCGTCGTCGTCGCGGGGGTGGACGCGTCGCGCGACGCGGGCGATCTCGAATTCGATCTCTTCTTCCCCGGCGTGGTGAGCTCCTTCACCGCCTCGCGCGGCGACACGAGGACCGCGGCCTCGGTCGCGGCGGCCATCGCGGCAGCCTTGGACGCCGCCGCGCGATCTCTCCGTCGCGGCGCGTCCGCGGCGCCGTACATCTCTCCACTCCACTCTGGGCGTGAGCCGACGCGCGGTTCAAACTGATGACAACCTCTCCGACTTTTCGCGCGCTCTCTTCGCTTCGTCGCGTCCGCATCGATCGAGCTCGATCCGCGCGTCGCGTCGCTCCGCGATCAGACCGCAGATCGCGGACGACATGGCGACCTCCGCGGAGCGCCGCGCCGCGCGAGGGAACCGATGGGGCCCTAAACTCTCCGCGGTCCCGCCCCCGCCGGCGCCGCCCGGCGGCGGCGCCGCGTCCACCGCGCTCGTCGCGACGACGACGACGACGGACGACGCGGACGCGTCCAATAAGCCGAAACGCCGTCGCTCGCGCTGGGAGCCCGCGGAGGACGCCGCCGCGGCCGGGCGCGTCACCGCGGTCGCGTCGTCCGACGGCATCGGCGGCGCACTCGTCCTCCCCGGCGGCCTCGCCGTCCGCCTCCCCGCGACGATGATCGGCGAGGACGCCGCGCCCGCGGACGCGACCGAGGAGATCAAGTCCAAGTTCGCCGAGCTCGCGCGCATCAACCGCCGGATGCTCGCGCACCTGCCGTTCGACGAGCGCAGCGAGCGGTCGCGATCTCCCTCCCCGGAGCCCATCTACGACGCGAACGGCGTGCGCCAGAACACGCGCGAGGTGTTGGACAAGGAGAAGTACCACACGCGACGGATGGAGCTCGTGGAGCAGCTCGTCGAGTGCTGCCCGGGGTTCGTCCCGCCGCCGGATTACAGGCCCGCGAAGAAGAGCCGAAAGATCTTCATCCCGGTGGCGAAGCACCCGGGGTACAACTTCTTCGGCCTGATCATCGGCCCGAGAGGGAACACGCAGAAGCGCATGCAGGCGGAGACGAACACGAAGATCGCGATACGGGGCAAGGGCAGCGTGAAGGAGGGCGCCGCGCGAGGGCCCACCGGCGGCGGCTTGCAACCGGGCGAGGCGCGTGCGATTTTTTTTACGCCGGCGCCAGCTGGCGACCGCGTCGGACTCGAGGACTTCGCCCGTCGCGCGTTCGTCGTGTTTATCTCCGCCCGCCCCTCGCTTCATTCGATTACGACGCGCCGCAACGCCTCACGACGCCGTCTGACGCGCCCCTGAACTCCACCCCGACGTCCTAAACCCTCCCCTCGACCCTCAGGACGAGCCCATGCACGTGTACGTGGAGGGCACCACGCAAAAAGACGTCGACGCCGCCGCGGCGATGATCGAGAAGCTGATCGTGCCCGTGGACGAGGACGTGAACGATCACAAGCGCATCCAGCTCAGGGAGCTCGCGCTCCTGAACGGGACGCTGCGCGACGACAACTTTCTCGACATGCGCGCGAAGCGGGACGAGGAGGACGCCGGTTTGTACGCGCTCCCCGCGGACGTCGCCGCGAGAGCATCCGCGCAGTACCAAAAGGACGTGGACAAGGTGCACGGCGCCGGCGCGGGCGGGGCGATGGACAACGCGTACGGGGACTTCCTCGCGGAGCTCGGGGTGGCGAACACGGGGGCGGGGGCGCCGGGGGCTGGGGGCGTCCCGGGCGCGAGAGCCGGGCTGGGTTTCGCGGGCGGCGACGGGCGCGGCGGGAGCGTTAACGAGGTGGATCGAAGGAAGTGTTACGTCGGGCATCTCGGCCCGAACACGACCACGGAAGAGATGGTGAAGCTGTTCGGGAAGTTCGGGGACATCACGCAGGTGGACGTCATCCCCGACCGCGAGCGAGAGATCAACTGCAAGGGGTTCGCGTTCGTCACGTTCTCCGCCGAGGAGGCGGCGCGCGCCGCAGCGGCGGAGATGAACTCGTACTACCACGACGGCCGCACGATCGAGTGCCGGGTCAAATCCGATCCGCGCCCTCCCCCGGAACAGCGCGCGAAACCCCCGGAGACGCCCGAAAACAACGACGCGAAGCTCTACGTCGCGTACATGCCGTTCTCGTACGGCGCGGACGAGCTGCGCGCGATGCTGTCGCAGTACGGGCTCGTCGTCGACGCGAAGGTCATCGTGGACCGGGAGACGGGGAAGTCGCGCGGGTTCGGGTTCGCGCAGATGATGGACGCCGCGCAGGCGCAGGCGGCGATCGCGCACCTCAACGGCGTGTTCTTCGAGGGGAAGCAGATGGTCGTGCGGATCGCGGGGCAGCAGAACCGCCCCGGGATGGGGGGCGCGATCGGGGCCGGCGCGACCGGGGCGCCGCAAGCTGGCGTCGGCGCGCCGGTGGGCTACGCGCAGCACCCCGGCTACCCCGCGGCCGCCGCGTACGGCGGATACCCCGCCGTCGCGCCGGGCGCCGACCCCTACGCCGCGTACGCCGCGTCGTACGGAGGGTGGGACGCGCAGCAGGACGCCGCGCGGTGGGCGGCGGCGGCGCAGGTGGCCGCGGCGGACCCCGCCGCCGCGCGCGCCGCCGCCGCCGCGGGCGACCCGTACGCGGCGTATTACGTCCAGCAGGCGGACATGATGGCGGCGGCCGCGGGGGGCGTGGGCGTGGGTGTGGGTGACCCGTACGCGGCGTGGGGCGCCGCGGGCGCGGCGCCAGGGACGGAGGCGCCGCCCGGCGTGGAGGCGCCGCCGGGGACGGAGGCGGCGGCGCCGGCCGCGCCGCCGCCGCCCGCCGCGGTGGGCGGGATCGCGGCGGGGGACCCCGCGGCCGCGCCGCCGCCGCCGCCGCCGCCGCCGGGAGAGATGGAGCAAGAGATGGAGATGTGAATGAATAGCGAGAGAGCGTGTAAAAATTGACGCGCGCGCGCCTAGTGCACGACGAACGACTCGATAGCGCGCGGCGACGAGCGCGTCGATTTGATCGATCGCCGGCGGCGCTGGTCGGGTTTCCGTGAATCGTCCGCGAGACGACGAGCGAGCAGTGTCGATGTCGGCGGCGCTTTCGCAAATAATGTCGCCGCCGCATTTCGCCTCGCGCCGCCGCTCGTCGCACGGCGAGAGCGCGCACACCGCGGCCGCGCTCGAGGTCGCGACCTTCCCTTCGTCGTCGCCGCCTCCCCCCCAAGAAAGTCCCCCCGCGCGCCGCACGCGACGTGAGCAGCCATGCCGTACAAGGGCAACCCCCACCCGAAGAAGGAGAAGCATCGCCCGCTGCAAGACGAGATCGCGGGCGACGCGCTCGCGCAGGGGAAAGGCCGCACGAAGAAGCGCGAGCGGCAGCCCGAGGACGAGTTCATGACCGACGCGATGAGCAACAAGGTCCTACTACAAGCGCGCAAGCAGCTCGAGGAGGTGGAGGACGAGGAGGCGGGCGACCGCCCGGCGCCGACGCCGACGCTCGGGCGCGCGCTGATGCACGCGACGATCCACGAGGAGGACAGCGACGAGGAGGACGACGAGGACGACCCGATGGGCGCGGCGGCGCGCGGGCGGCGCGCGGGCTGCGGGCGCGGGCGCGACCTATTCGGCGGCGGCGGCGGCGGCGACGACGACGACGCGGAGAAGCGCGACGACGGCGACGACGACGACGACGACGACGCGAGGGGGGACGACGCGGCGGCGTACGAGGGCGACGTCGAGGTGTCGCCCGAGGACGAAGCCGCGCTCGCGGCGTTCATGGCGCCGAAATCCGGGAAGGAGCGCACGCTCGCGGACATCATCCTGGATAAGATCAAGGAGAAGGAGCGAGGCGGCGGCGGCGGCGGCGACGACGACGAGATGGACGCCCGGGCCGCGGTCCCCGCGGGGATGGACGAGAAGGTGGTGGACGTGTACCGTCAAGTGGGCGACCTTCTGAAGCGATACACCACGGGGAAGATACCGAAGGCGTTTAAGATCATCCCCGCGCTGTCGAACTGGGAGGAGGTGCTGTACCTGACGTCCCCGGAGAAGTGGTCGCCGCACGCGATGTATCAGGCCACGCGTCTGTTCGCGTCCAACTTGAACGCGAAGATGGCGCAGCGGTTTTACTCGTTGGTGTTGCTCCCGCGCGTGAGAGACGACATCGCGGAACACAAACGCCTGCACTTCGCGCTGTATCAGTCGCTGAAGAAGGCGACGTTCAAGCCCGCGGCGTTTTACAAGGGCATAATGATCCCGCTGTGCGCGTCGAGGACGTGCACGCTGAGAGAGGCGGTGGTGTTGTCGTCCGTCTTGACGCGCGGCGCGATTCCGATGTTGCACTCCGCGGCGGCGCTTCTTAAGCTCGCGGAGATGCAGTACGCGGGCACGACGAGTTTCTTCATTCGCGTGCTGCTGGATAAGAAGTACGCGCTGCCGTTCCGCGTCATCGACGCGCTCGTGGACCACTTCCTCCGGTTCAAGAAAGAGACGCGGCAGCTGCCCGTGGTGTGGCATCAGTCGTTGCTCTGTTTCGTGCAGCGATACAAGAACGAGATACGAGCGGAGGACAAGCTTCTGATTCGCAAGCTCGCGGACCTCCAGCACCACTACCTGATATCTCCGGAGGTGAAGCGCGAGCTGTCGCAAGGCCGGAGCCGCGGGGAGAAGGACCCGGACGCGGAGATGAAAGCCTCGGCGGCGGCGCCGGGCGTCGGCGGCGGCGGCGGAAAGGCGGGCGGCGGCGGCGGCGTCACGTTCGGCGGGTTCGCCCCGGGTCTCCGCGCCAAGGCGGTGACGGAGAACGTGAGGGACATGCCCGCGGTGCCGATGCTCGCGGACGACGCGTATTAGGTATTAGACACGCGCGAACGATGAGGTGACGAGCGGCAGCGACGTAGGAGTACTGTAACCGGGCGCTTCCGAATAATCTCGCGAGTCGTCGTCGCACCGCGCAGTGCTGATGATGCGAAATCTCACCGTTGCTTGAGACCCCTTTCGGGCCGCTTCCAGGACCACAGCGGAGACGCGCGTCGCCGCCGCCGCCGGTCGCCATGGCGGAGGATTCCGGCGCGCTCGTCGCGACGATGTTCTCGTACACGAACAAAACGCTGCTCGGTGCGTCCCGCGGCGGCGCCGTCGTCCCCCTCGCACGCCTCCGCGCCGTCCCCCGCGTTCGAACCAAATCTAAATCTGTCGCCGCGCGAAGCGCCATCGCACATCGCATCATCGTCTTGACCCGTCCGTCCCCGTCTCGCGTCGTCGTCTCATCAGGCAACTGGGCGGAAGACCGCGACCAGGCGCCGTCCACGGACACGACCTCGCGCGTCTGCCCGAGGGACCCGAACGCGTCCGCGCTCTACGCGACGTCCTCCTCCGCCATCGGCGCCGGGGGGCAGATCCCGCGAGGCCCGCGGCGACGCGCGCCGCTCGTCGCGGTGGAAAACTTCGACGCGGAGACGCGGCTGAATCGAACGGGCGCGCGCGACTCGAAGTTCGGGAAGGCGTCCGTCGGCGGCTTCGGCGCGACGCTCCCGACGCACCGCCCGGAGCACTTCGCGACGTACAGAGAGACGACGTACGCGAGGCACTTCGTCGAGGACCCGCGCGCGGCGAGGGCCGAGCCGCCGCCGCCGGAGCAGAGCGACGACGCGCGGTTCGTCGGCGGCTATCCGGCGTGCGTGAACGCCGCGCGGCCGGACGCGAGGCTGCACAGCTCGAGCCGGGCGTTCTTTAACAAGGGGCAGATGCGGAAGGACTTCACGGATCCGACGGTGACGGTGGATTTCCGCGGGAAATCAGGCGCGAGGGGGTTGAGCACGAGGACGCCGGAGGAGGCGGGCGCGAGCGAAAACGACTGCACGTGGGCCGACCTCTACGCGTCGTCGAGGCGGTGAGAGAGAAGAAAATAAATCTCCGCGCGTCGTCGAGTCGAGGTCCAGGCGGCGGCGAGCGTTGTAAAGTAGTTTTGTGACGGACGGACTCCGCCGAGCGCGCGTCGCTTAAAACACCTTCCTTCGCGCGACCCGACAAACCAAACCCCCGCGATACTCGACGGAATCGATCGAATCGTCGTCGCGCATCACCGCGCGAACGGCAGGGACATCGACAACGACGCGAACGGCCCAACCTTCCGCCGCGTCTCGTGCGCCTCCTCCGCGCGGCGGCGCTCCGCGCGCGCTCGCCGCCGCTCGGCGAACGCGGCGATCTCCGGCCGACGCGACGCCAACCTCGACGCCGCCGCGAACGCGCGCTCGACGGCGGTCCCCGCGTTCCGAAGCGACAGCGTCAGAGACGCCGCGGCGCTCCCGCCGCCCTTCCCCTTCTTCTTCCCTTTGCCCTTCTTATCTTTACCGCCCTTCTTCGGCTTCGAATCCGCGGACGCGTACTCGTCGTAATCGTCCTCCTCCTCCGCCTGACGCATCTTCAACTCGATGGCGGCTCTCGCCTCCGCGGCGAGCTTCTCCGGGTCCTCCTCGTCGTCGCCTCTCTTTTCGGCGTTCGACAACGAATCTGGGTCGATCCCTCTCGCCTCGCGCGCCGCCATCTCGCCCTCGTAGTCCATGTTGTAGTACCTCCAAGACCGCTCCCAGATCTCGTTGTGCCGTTGCATCTGCGAGAGCAGACGCGGGTGCTGCTCCTTGAGGTCCTCGTAGCTCGGAGCCTCGTACAGCTCCCCTCTCCACCCCGGCATTTGCCACTCCGTGCCCTCCTGGTACACCACCGGGTCTTGATACGGCGTGAACGCGCGGAGTTGCATCGTGACCTCGCTGTCGGGCTTGTACTTGAACATCCTCGCTCGTTGCGCGACGTCGAGCGCGTTGTTCATGCTGCCGTACGACTGCGTCTCTCCGCAGACGCCGGTGAAGGACCCGAGGAACTGGTCGTCCTTCCATTCGCCCCACTCGATGGCGCCGTTGCCGTAAAACTTCACGCCGCACCCTTGCTGCGCGTTGTCGTCCCACTCGCCGAAGTAGGTGCTGCCGTCGTTTTTCCAGTAGTAGACGCCGTGGCCGTGCATCGCGCCGCGGCGGAAGCCGCCGTCGTATCGGTCGCCGTCTGCGAAGACGAAGCACCCGAGCTTGTCTATCTGGCCCTCTTTCGTGACCATCCCTTCGAATCTGAGCAGGGGGGGGGGTTAAAGCGACTGGTGGGGTGGTGGAGGGGGGGGGGGGCGGGGCGCGGGCGCGGTCAGGATCGAGGAGGGAGGTTCGAACGGGATGGAATGAATGTCGAGTGCTGAGTGTGTAAAGTTCCGTGCCGCAATCCGCGCCGGTGCGCTCGCGGCGGCGGCGTCGCGACCGCGCGGACGCCTCGCGCGACGCGTCCGTCGATGCGACGACGGCGCGTGCGCGATGAAACCGCGTCCACGCGAGGGACGCGCGCGTCGACGCCTCGCGCGGCCGCGGTTTCATCGCGCGGTCCTCGGGGTTTCGGTTAGGGTTGCGAGCGAAAAAGCGTAGATTAGATTCGCCGGCGAGCGACGCGCGGAAACGAGCGCGGGACGCACTGTCCGCCATCCCCGAACACGATGGAGTCCCACGTGTAGTTGCGATGGTACGGTCTCGGAACTTTGGAGGGCATCGCGGACGGTCCTACGTCGGGTCACCGCCGTCGGCGCGTGTGATGTGACCTCCGCGCGAGCAGATAAACACAAACTGCAGCTGCTGCGCGAGAAGCGAGATTCCCGCCGATGCGTTCGATGCGTTCAATCGATGCAAACGTTATTCACCCACCCCTCGGTTTCAACATTTGATCGCGTCCCCTTTCAACGGACCGATGAACATAGAACATGTTGTTGGAAGCGCCCTGTCAGGTTGCGTGCACCGCTTAAACAGTCGCGCGTCGTCCGAGCTAAACCGCGCGCACATTTAGCGCGGAGGCCGGATCGACGCGCGCCCGCGCCTCACTCGAGCACGCACACACGCACGATGCTCGCGCTTCGCATCGCGAGGAACCTCTCCAGGTCCGCCCCCGCGGCGGTCAACGCCGGCGTCTCGCGCGCGTTCGCGTCGTCGCGCATCGCCGCGAACGAAGCCGGAGCCGGGGAGGGCGATCCGGTGAAGGATGTGTTCACGCGCGTGCAGCGCGATTTCCGCCGGCTCATGGACGCGACCCCGGGCGTGAAGGTGCCCGTGGGCGGCTCGGAAGAGGAAATCGCGAAGTTCGCGTGGAAGCGCTACGACGCCGCGTACGAGGTGCGCGCTCGCGACGTCGAAACCCGACGCGCGCGCGGTCGCGCGACTCCGGCATTCGCGCGATCGTCCGTCCGTTCGGTTTTCATCGCGCGTCGCTTCCGTCGCCCGCCCTCGTAGGGTTTTTTTTCTTCCCTCCCCTCGCGCGCCTCTCGCTCGCGATCGCGACGAGTCCGAACGCGCCACCGACGCCCCCCCCCCCCCCCCTCCCCCCCGCGCGCCCCATCGCGACGACAGCTCGGGATCCAGTCCCCCGAAGAGCTCGCGGCGGACGTCGCGGAGGCGCTGCGAAAGCCCGGGCAGTCCGCCAAGCAGTACCTCGAGAAAGTCGACGAGCACCGAGAGCGCTTCGGGTTCGAAGACACCGACGGGCTCTCCGCCGCGCTCAAGACCGCGGTCGCGGAGATCGAGAAGAAGACGGGCCAGACGCTCATGGTGGACGACGAGGCGGGCATGGCGAAGCTCGCGGAGACCGTGGCGCCGCTCGTGGAGAACGTCATGAGCGCGGACGAAGACGCGTTGGAGTCGGCGTCCATCGAAGAAGCCGCCGCGGAGGAGCTGGCGGAGCTGGCGGAGCTGAAGAAGTCGATGCGGCCGCCGCAGATCGACGCGAAGACGGGCCAACCGAAAGAGCGCGCGACGACGGAGCAGATCGTCGCGCGGGCGAAGGAGGCGATCGAGAGCGGGAGGTTGAAACCGGCCCAGGCGGAGTCGCTGAGGAAGCTTCTCGCGCAAGGCCAGTGACGGACGCGACCGACGCTGGTCGCGATTCGATTCGATTCTTCTCGATCGATTCGATCGGTCGTTCGGCGAGCGCGCGCCGGCGGCCGTCGGCGCTCCGAGGAGGTGTAACTCTAGCACGTTGTCAACAAACAAAAGTACTTCGACGCGTCCGCCCCGTCCGTCCTCTTTCATCTTTCGCTCGCCCCTCCGCCCTTCCACACGTGTTCCTTGAACATCTTCGCGAGCGTCTCCACCCGCGAGGCCGCCTCCAACAGCGCGTCGCGGCTCATCCTGATCTCCTCCATCGTGTCTATCCCCGCGGGCTCGTACGCGCGCATCACCTCTAAGGGTCGTTCCACACAAAGCGATGTCGGGGTGGAGTTGAAAGGCGTCAGGTGGAGTTGAAAGGCGCCGAGGGCGGGGATTGAAAGCGAGCGGCGGGCGGAGAGAAACGACGGGCAAAGTCCTTAAGGATCGGCGTTCACCACGCGAACGCGGTCGTATGGGGACCAGTGTATAGAACGCGCCCAACTCGTCGGCGCCGACGACGTCCATCGCGACGCTCCTCTCCCTCCGCGCGTCCTCGACGCAACGGAACCGCGTCCGCTCCAGGTGCGTCATGAACACGGACTGGCTCAACCGCACCGCCGGCGCGTCGTCGTCCGGGTCGTCGACGTCCGCGACGCCGTGCTCGAACGCGCGGACGAGCGCGTCGCGGACGTTGCGCACGCGAATGGACGCGGCTTCGTCGCCGCGCATCGCGGCGGCGACCGTCTCGGAGTCGAACGTTCGCAGGAGCTCGTCCGCGAAGAACACCTCCGGCGGGCACGCCCTCCGCCTGTGTTCTCGCATGAGGTACACCGCGAGCTCCTGGAGCATCGCGATCTCCTCCGCGGGGCGTCTCTGCTTGTGCGCGAGGACGGTCAGGTCCACGCACGTCTCGAGAAACTCCGGGGTGAGTCCGTCGCTTCGAACGAACTCGTCCACGAGCGCGGTCGCCGCGGCGCCGTCCTCGCACTTCTTCACCTCGAACGAGAGCTCGTCGAACTGGATGCCCTTCCACGAGCGCTCGCCCGCGACGTTGACCCTCGGCCACTCGCCCTTGGGCTTCACGAACGCGACCGCCGCGCCCGCGGCGGCGGCGCGATCTCTTCCTCGGGACGTCCGACGCGATGCTCGCGCCGACGGCGCCGCGAATTCTCGGGACCCGGGGACGAGCGCGCGCCACGCCACGGATCGCGTCCGCGCGCGGGGGATCGCGCGCGACGCGACGGTCGACGACGACATCGCGTCCGCGTCGTCCGCGCGCCGTGCGGAGTGCGCGGGAGTGTGGGTGGAGCGCGCGCGTGAAGGAGTACATGAATGCGGCTTCGTCAAAAAGCGCACGACGACTTGAGCTACTCGCTATCTTATAACCAATAGCTAGCTAGAAGATCCCTCCCCCCCAACCTCTCTCCGCCGCGCCCGGGTCGGGAAAGTCCCGCGCGCTCACCCCCCGCCTCCTGACCAACCCCTCCCCGCGCCCGATCCTCCGCCTCAGCTCCGCGGTCGTCCCGACCCCGAGCAGCCCGAACGCGCGCTCGAGCTCGTCGCGCAAGATGGTAAACGCCCTGTCCACCCCCGCCTCGCCGCCCGCGCCGAGCCCGTAGAGATACGGCTTCCCCAGCGCCACCGCGTCCGCGCCGAGCGCGAGGCCCTTCAGGACGTCCGTGCCTCTCTGCACGCCGCCGTCGACCACGAGCTCCACGGCGAGCCCGGTCTTCTTCGCGAGCGCGAGCGGCGGCGAGCCGTCGTCGGCGTCTTCGTCCAGCGCGGCGCGCGTCGCCGCCGCCGCCGCGTCGATCGACGCGCCGCGCCGCAGCGCCGCCTCCTCCGCGTCCTTCGCGATCGCCCACTTCCTGACGCCCCCGAGAGCGTCCCTGATGTTCGGCAAGACGTCGATCGCCGCCGGGGACGTCTCGAGCTGCCGACCGCCGTGGTTCGATACCCACACCGCGTCGAACCCGCGTTCCACCGCCAAACGCGCGTCCTCCGGGGTCAACACGCCTTTCAACGCGACCGGGCCTCGATCGCCCCACTCGTTCACGAGCCACTCCGCGTCGTCCCAGTCGAACGACGGATCGAACGCGTCGCGTATGAACGCCACCTGCGCGCGTCGGTCCATGGGAAACGCCTCCTCGTCGTGCGTTTTTCCCGCGGCGAGCGACTCGCGGCGGCGGCGCTCGCGGCCTTCGTTAGGGTCGTTCCATACAAGCGAACGTCAGGGTGGAGTTCAAAGGCGTCAGTTGGCGTTGAAAGGCGTCGAGGGCGGGTATTGAAAGCGAGGGGTGCGCGGAGAGAAACGCCGGGCAAAGTCCTTAAGGATCGGCGTTCACCACGCGAACGCGGTCGTATGGGGACCAGTGTATAGAACGC
>Ga0181560_10001037_pt1 | contig 26024 bp, 26 predicted proteins | sample 011ome_20_FD_133751 | JGI IMG/M metagenome (GOLD analysis project Ga0181560, IMG submission 133751) | Coastal salt marsh microbial communities from the Groves Creek Marsh, Skidaway Island, Georgia - 011509CT metaG (megahit assembly) | ecosystem: Environmental > Aquatic > Marine > Intertidal...
CTGATGAACCGGCTGTCGACGACTCCTCGGAGGAAAACCAGGCCGGGACCGCATCTGGTGCCGTTGAAGAAGTCACTGATGAAGCCGACTCATCATCCGAAGCTGAAGGCCTTGAGGTCCTCTACATGGGGCACAGCTTCGGGCGGCCATTCGCCGAAAACATGGAAGCAGCAGCCGACCTCGCTGGCATCGAAGGACACAACCAGCTCATCGTGTCCCGCGGCGGAGAAAAAGGAGCTCCACAAGCAATGTGGGAAGCCCCAAGGGTTCAAGACAAGATCAAAGCCGAGCTTGACACCGGCACCGTTGACGTCCTCGTCATGATCTGCTGCTCAAAAGAACTGTTGAACAGCGGAGTCACCGAAAGTTGGGCCGAACTGGAAATCGCTGAATACGCGCTCGCTCAAAACCCCGACACACGAATCGGCCTCGCAATGCCATGGGTCGACTTTCCAAGGAGCTTCAGTGACACGGCCGAGCATCGAGAGCGGACCGACGACGGCTACCAGGCATTTCAAGCATTCGCTGAACAACTCAGCGCAAACCTTGGAGGCGCAGACGTCTTCACCTTCTACCACGGTGCCGCAATCTACGAACTTCGAGAAATGTTCGAACAAGGAGCACTTCCAGAGATTGAGTCGCTCATCGGGCCACGAGCAACATCGATCTTCACCGACGAAAAAGGTCACGCCGGCCTGCTTGCGAAAGACACCGGAACGTTGATCTGGCTCAACGCCATCTACGGCATAGACCCACTCGACGTCGCAATGGTCGACAACTACGACGTCGACATCCGACAGGTTGCGGCCAACGCACTCGAATCAACAGCCGTTGCGTAACACCCCGCCGGAACAATCGAGAGCGGCGAGATCAGAGAGCAATACCGATCCAACGAGATGCTCGACGAGCACTCATCGCAAGACCTTGCGGAGTTGGATCAATCGCCAAAGGAACATGAGCGGCAAAGCCCCGCTCATCGGAAACACCCAGTGACTCGGCAATCAACTGCCGGGCCCGGTGATAATTGTCGACAAGTTTTTGAAAGAGTTGCTTCGACCGCTCATCACCGAGCGACAACAGTGGAGCTTGTGCAGAAATGTGCTCCAGCAACCACGCCGATGACCGAAGCGCAGCCGCAGATTGCGTTGCGTGAGAACCAATTCCGCAGGATTTGATCACAGGAAGTAGGGTGCAGAGGCCAAGCGACTTGATCACCCAAGGCCACCACAATTTCGAATACAACCTCTCGATCAGCACCAGTTTCCCAAAAGGAAAGGGTGACGTCATTAGATCTCATCCGAGGAATCGCAATCCTCGGCATTCTCCCCATGAACGCCCTTACCTGGGGTTTCAGCGATTTCGCTGGCTACAGCAACGTTCGCGCTGTTGGAACTGAACAACCATTCGACTGGGTCATCGGAATCGCATCAAAACTGTTCATTGAGCAGAAAATGATGGCGTTGTTCTCTTTGCTCTTCGGCGTGGGGGTCGTTATTTTCTGGGAACGGGCCGGCTTAAAAACAGCACACCCCAACTGGCTAAGTCTGTGGCGATTTGCCCTGCTGTTCGTCATCGGAAGTATTCATGCAGCGATCTGGTTCGGCGACGTGCTGACCGCATACGCGATATCTGCGCCGATCGTGCTGTTAGTTCATCGGCGATCACCAAAAGTTCTCATGGCGGTAGGAGTTGGGCTTGTCGCAATTGGCTCCCTCAGCGCAGCGTTAGTTCAGATCGGCGTCAACAACGGCAATTTTCCAATTGGTGAGTACTGGGTGCCCGGAGGAACTCCCTTGTTGGAAAGTGACTTGTTGACCTGGTTTTATGCCGATGCCATTTTGCGTTCGGTCGGGTTGATGCTGATCGGAGTGAGTTTGTATCGACTCGGCATTGTGCAGGGCACACGACCGCCAGAGGTCTACAAAAAAATGGCCCTGTGGGGCCTAGGTGCCGGGCTTTTACTGACGTGCATCGGCGTTGCGATTCACATCGTCGACTGCTGGTCTGAACGCACAGCCCTCACCGGACACATTCCTCTTGGACTCGGGACCATCCCAATGGCACTCGGCTACCTCGGTCTCATCGTGTTGTGGAAGAACGACGGCAGCAAAGTGCAGCACCGGCTACAAGCCGCAGGCCGGATGGCGATGACAAATTACCTCTCTCAGACCGCTCTCGGTCTCTTGACTCTTGCGATGTTGGCCAAGCAGTTTGACCTCACGCGCACGATGATTTTCGTCTGGATACTCCTGATTTGGGCGTTACAACTCTTGTGGTCACCGTGGTGGTTGGAGCGTTTTCGTTGTGGTCCAGCTGAGTGGCTCTGGCGCTGCGGAACGTATCGCAGCCGCCAGCCGTTCCGGCGTTCAACTCGTTGAGTCGTTAGCTCTCTTCTTCCGGCGAATAAGAGCAACAATGCCGACAATAACGTTTACGAATACCCAGAGAGCCCCGACAAAATAAAGAAACAAAAGAGTCATGGCTTCATCTACTGCCCCGCAAACGATTTCCCCAGCGACGCCTGCAAGACCGTCATCAGTTACGTATTCGTCACAATCTCCGAGGCTCGACCCGATCGGCATACACACCCGGACAGCCGGGAAACCCCACAAAAACAACAAAACCCCCGCCGAAGCAGGGGTTTTAGTGGGGCTAACAAGAATCGAACTTGTGACCTCATCCTTATCAGGGATGCGCTCTAACCGACTGAGCTATAGCCCCGGCAGGTTGCGCACGCTATCGCCAACCAACCGACAACCTCAACCCCGACGCGGGTCAGCCGGTGGGCGACGACGGCGGAACCGCTGCACCGGATCAGCGCTGCGTTCAGACACCTCTTCTTCTAGAACGCTCAACCGCACCCCGCCGACAATGTCGCTCACCAGGTTGAACACCGTGGCCACCAACACGAAGAACCCGGTGAGGCCCACCGCAAGGAACAGCCCGATCACCCAGGCCGCATCGAACACCGCTCCCCCATCGAATTCGAAGGTTTCCCACCCGAACTGGGTGAACCATCGCTCGACGTTGCCCAAGGTGCCCGTCGACTCGGCCACCCGCCACAGCATCACGCCCGATGTCATCACGATGACGTACAGCACCAGCGAGAACAGCGCACCCACCTTGAATGCACTCCACGGGTCGATATGGCGCAACACACGAGTGACTCGCCGCACCCGTGGCCGACGGCGTGGGCCGCGTAACAGAACCGCTCGACTCGACACACCACGCACTCCCGACGCCACCACTGCAGGTTCACGAGCAACAGCAGGCTGATCAAGAACTGCCTCGACACTGCGCTCCACCATGGGTTGAGGTTCAGGTAGTTCCGCGGGTGCATCAATCTCCGGTGCACGAGGCGGTGCGGCGACGGGTTCATCGACCACAGCCGGCATCTCCGCGGTCGGCTCAGGTGAAGGTGCCGACGGCTCTGATGGCACGACAGCCGGCATTTCCCGCGTTGCTGGGCCAGCGTCATCATCGGGAAGTTGCACCGGCGATGCACCCGGTGGCTGATCACGACGTGAGGACAACACCCCCGGGCGCACCCGGCGCGGCCCCTCACGATCCGATTCGCTCACATCTCCGAGTGTAGGTGGCACCGTTCACTGCATCGGTTCAGGGCCACACCGGTGCATTCGACGCAACCGCGGAACCCTGCACACCACGTAGATCCAGCGCGACCCTCGCCGTCGTCGACACACCGTCATGATGACGCCACGCCACCATGTCGGTGAGTTCCGCCCCGTTGGCTGACGCCACCGATTCAGCGACAGCGTCACCATGATCGACCCGCGCCACCGCAACGAATTCGGCAATGGTGCGCGCACGCGCACGATCACCAAGGGTGGTGCCCACGCGGGTGATGACCGCCAACGACATCGCTGCGGTCACCATGACGATCACGGCCGTGAGCAGTGCCACGCCACCGACGTGACCGGTGCACGAACGTGACGTTGTCACAACCGGTTAGTCACCGGCGAGGATGGATGCCACCGAAGCGACGGTGCTGCCGTCGTCAAGGTTCATCACCCGCACACCGGTTGCATCGCGGCCCTGAGATGAAATCTCTCGCACCGCCATGCGAATCGTCACCCCGGATGATGCGACCGCCACGATCTCATCGTCGATACCCACCATGAACGCGGCCACGACCTGGCCTTTCTTGCCGGTGAGTTTGATGCCCCGCACACCTTGGCCACCACGGCCCTGGGTGTTGAACTTGTCGAGTTGGGTGCGCTTGCCGTACCCGGACTCGGTCATGATCAAAATGGCGGTGTCGTCACGGGCCACATCACACGACACCACGGCATCGTCGGCGGACTTCAACTTCATGCCGCGCACACCGGCCGCTGAGCGACCCATCGCCCGCACATCACTCTCGTTGAAGCGGATGGTCATACCCGAACGGGCGACCATCAAAATGTCGTCGGTGCCTGACGTTTCGATCACGCGCACCAGTTCATCGCCCTCGTTCAAGTTGATAGCGATGAGACCATCGCGACGCGTGGAGTCATAGGCATCGAACGCGGTCTTCTTCACCGTGCCCTTCCGGGTGGCGAACATGAGATACCGCTCGGCAGCGAACTCGCGAGTGTCGATGATGGCTTGGATGTACTCGTCGGCTTGCAGTGGCAGCAGGTTCACGATGGGCATGCCCTTGGCCGTGCGCTCACGCTCGGGGATATCCATCGCCCGCAAGCGGTACACACGACCGCGGTTCGAGAAGAACAGCAGATGCGCATGTGCAGACGTGAATATGACGTGACGGATGATGTCATCGGCTTTCAACTTGCCGCCCGACACGCCGCGGCCACCACGGCCCTGCGTGCGGAACGACGATGCCGGCACCGACTTCACGTACTGCGCTTCGGTCATCACCACAACGAGTTCTTTGTCGTCGACAAGGTCCTCAATTGCCATCTCACCATCGTCGTAGGTGAGTTCGCACACGCGTGGCGTCGCGAAACCCTCACGCACTGCACCGATCTCGTCCTTGATGACGCCGCGCAGGACGGCATCGTCGGCGAGAATTCCCTCGAGCTCAGCGATGCGTTCGCGGATATCAGCCAACTCACTCTCGATGTCGATGCGACTGAGTCGCGTGAGTTGACGCAACTGCATATCCAAGATGTCGACGGCTTGGATCTCGGTGAACTCAAACGGCTCCACCATCAATGCCGCTTTGGCAGCCGCGGCGTCGTCACTGGAACGGATGAGCGCAATGATCTCATCGATGACGTCGAGGGCCTTGATGCGGCCCTCCAACACGTGTTCACGACGACGGGCACGATCGAGACGGAACTGGGACCGGCGGGTGATGACCTCGATCTGGTGGCGCACGTACCCTTCGAGAGCGTCACGCAGATTGATCGTGCGGGGCACACCATCGACGAGGGCCACCATGTTGATCGAGAAGCTGGTCTGCAACTGCGTCATCTTGTAGAGCTTGTTCAACACCACATTGGCGTTCGCGTCGCGCTTCAAGGTGATGACGAGCGATGTCTCACCGCCCGACGAGCCGTCGTTGATATCGGCGATGCCGTCAATGTCGCCTGAATCGACCAGTTCGGTGATGCGTCCCGCGATAGCGGAACAGCTGGTCTGATACGGCAACTGCGTGACGATGATTTCCATGCGGCCGTTGCGGCCTTCTTCGATGGTGGCGCGCGCACGCATCTTCACCGAGCCACGACCGGTGCGATAGGCGTCGATGATGCCAGCCCGGCCCAAGATGAACCCGCCCGTGGGGAAGTCAGGTCCCTTCACGAACTCCATCAAGTCGTCGGCCGTGGCGTCGGGGTTATCGATGAGATGCACCGTGGCGTCGATGACCTCACCCAGGTTGTGCGGCGGGATGTTGGTGGCCATGCCCACCGCGATGCCCTGTGAACCATTCACCAACAGGTTCGGGAAGCGTGCCGGCAACACCTCGGGTTGCTCAGAGGTGCCGTCGTAGTTGGGCAGCATCTCGACGGTGTCCTCGTCGATATCGGCGAGGAGCTGCATGGCGAGCGGGTGGAGGCGACACTCGGTGTATCGACTGGCCGCCGGGCCGAAGTCTGGCGAGCCGTAGTTGCCGTGGAAATCAATGAGTGGGTGGCGCAGCGAGAACGGCTGCGCCATGCGAACAAGCGCGTCGTAGATGGCGCCGTCGCCATGCGGGTGGAACCGCGCCATGGTGTCGCCTGACACCCGAGCGCATTTCACGAATGGGCGGTCAGGGCGGAAACCCTGCTGCTCCATATCCCAGATGATGCGACGGTGCACCGGCTTCAACCCGTCGCGAACGTCGGGCAGGGCGCGCGACATGATGACCGACATCGCGTACTCGAGGAACGAGTTCTCCATCTCGTCCTGCAGTGCAATGGGCTGCACCGGTTCGAGCACCACGGCATCATCGCCGAGCTCGGGGGTGGTCTCGTCGGGGTTCTCGGGGGTGGTGTCGTCGCTCATCAGAAGTCCAGGTTCTTCACGTCGCGGGCATTGGTGGTGATGAAGTTCCGACGGCTTTCGACGTCGTCACCCATCAGAACGCTCATGATCATGTCGGCCTCGGCCGCCTCGGCGACCGTGACCTGCAACAAGGTGCGGGTGTCAGGGTTCATGGTGGTGTCGCGCAACTCTTGCCAGTCCATTTCGCCGAGACCCTTCAAGCGTTGGAATTCCTTGCGGTGATTGGGTTTCTCGGCAAGGAACCTCGCTTTGGCGGCGTCGTCTTTGAGATACACCTTTTCTTTGCCCACCTCGGTGGAGTACAGCGGTGGCTGCGCGATGTACACGTAACCGGCCTCGACCATGTCGCGCATCTGACGGAAGAAGAACGTGAGTAACAACGTGCGGATATGGCTGCCGTCGACGTCGGCGTCACACAACGCGATCACCTTGTGGTAGCGGGCCTTCTCCACATCGAAGTCCTCGCCGACGCCGGCGCCGATCGCGGTGATCAACGCCTGGATCTCGTTGTTCTTCAACATCTTGTCGATGCGGGAACGCTCGACGTTCAAGATCTTGCCGCGGATCGGCAAAATGGCTTGGGTGCGAGGTGAGCGGGCATCGATGGCCGTGCCACCGGCGGAGTCGCCCTCTACGATGAAGATTTCGCTCTCACCGGGGTCGCGGGAAGAACAGTCTTTCAACTTGTCGGGCATGCCCGCACCCGACAGCGCCGTTTTACGACGCACCGTTTCGCGGGCCTTCTTCGCCGCCACCCGTGCCTGCTGGGCCGCGATGGACTTCTTCACCACCTTGTTGGCCTCGGTGGGGTTCTCGTCGAGCCATTCCGCGAGGCGCTCGTTCGTGGCGCGCTGCACAAACGACCGCATCGACACGTTACCGAGTTTGGCCTTGGTCTGGCCTTCGAACTGTGGTTCACGCAACTTCACCGCGATGATGGCCGTAATGCCCTCACGGATGTCCTCGCCAGTGAGATTGTCGTCTTTTTCTTTCAGCAGGTTCTTGGCGCGGGCGTACTTGTTGACCACCGATGTGAGCGCCGTGCGGAACCCCTCCACATGCATGCCGCCCTCGATGGTGGAGATGCCGTTGGCATAACCGTGCACACCTTCGTGGTACCCGGTGTTCCACTGCAGGGCGATATCGAGCATCTGGCCGTCGTCGTCGGACTCCTCGTAGTTGCAGACCTTGGCGAACAACGGCTCTTTCGAGGTGTTCAGATGCTTCACGAAGTCGATGACGCCGCCCTTGTAGCAGTACGACACCTTCTGCTCACGACCTGGGCGTTCATCGACGAAGTCGATCTGCAGCCCACGATTCAAAAAGGCCATGATCTGCAACCGGTCGAGCACGGTACGCGATACAAACTCGGTGCCTTCGGCCTGGAAAATGGTGGGATCAGGCCAGAACGACACGGTGGTCCCGGTGCTGCGACCCCGTTTGGGGGTGTCGCCGGTGACCTTCATCTTCGCGGAGGGCGTACCGCCTTTGGTGTACTCCTGCTCGTAGCGTTTGCCGTCGCGGTCGATTTCGATGGTGAGGCGCTCGGACAAAGCATTCACCACGCTGACACCCACACCATGGAGACCGCCGGAGACCTTGTAGCCCTCGCCGCCGAACTTGCCGCCAGCATGCAAAACGGTGAGCACCACCTCAGCCGCGGATTTGCCCTTATGTGGGCCCGATGGGTACGGGTCGACCGGAATGCCGCGACCATCGTCGGATACCTGACACCCGCCGTCGGCCAGCAACGTCACGGTGATGGTGGAGCAGTAGCCCGCCATGGCCTCGTCGACGGAGTTGTCGACGACTTCCCAGATGAGGTGGTGCAGACCGGCCAAACCAGTGGACCCGATGTACATACCGGGGCGTTTGCGGACCGGGTCGAGACCCTCGAGGACCTGAATGTCCTTCGCTCCGTAGCCGGTGGATGCTGCTGCAGTGTCAGTGGACACTTGGTACCTCGCCTCGTGAACAACGCGCGTCCGTGACACACCCGTAACAACGGGACGGACGGGGGGGTGGATTCGTGTGGGAAGGGGCTCCGATACAGGGAGTGGAGCCGACCTCGATCACCTCTAGAGACTACCAGTCGGGTGTGTCACACGGAGGTCAATCCGCGCCGGTCAGGGCATGTTTTTCGTGTCGTGGCCGCCCTGTGGACAACCGGTGCTCAGATCCCGAGAACAGAACGCACAACGGTGGCGATCCGCCCCCCGTCAGCTGCATCGCCGACCTCGTCGCGCACCGCCGCAATCACCTTGCCCATCGCTGCTTTGCCCTCCGCTCCATCGGCGGTAACTGCCGCAACAGCAGACTCAACCACTGCCTGCAATGCATCATCGGACATCGCAGCGGGGAGATACTCCTCGATGATCGCCGCCTCGGCACGTTCACCCGACGCCTGCTCGGTACGGCCCGCGTCCTCGTACACCTCGGCCGCCTCCACGCGACGCTTCAGTTCGGACCGCAACACCTGCACCACTGCCGCATCATCGAGCACGACCGCGGTATCGCCCGCCACCGATGCCGCCCGCACCGACGACAACACCATGCGCAATGTGGACGTCCGTGCCTTGTCTCCGGCGCGCATCGACGCGGTCAAATCATCGTTCAAGCGTTGTTCAATTGAGGACACATCAGCCATGAGGGCATCATCGCAGACCGCGACCACCGGCCACTCGCACATCGATACGTTCCACGATCACGCCGACATCAGCCGCGAGGCGTTCCCGCACCCCATCGGCCAAGAAACGAAACTGGGTGGCCCACGCCGGTTCATCGACCTCGACCACCAGCACCCCATCGGCCAAGCGAACCGGTTGCACATGCGCCGCGATCGCCTCACCAACCACATCATCCCAAGCGCCAAACACACCCCGTGCTGCCGCACGACCGGGGCCTCGTAACGATCGCATCACGCCATCGAGGGCGGCCGACAACGGCAGTGGATCGCCCGGGAACCGCTGGCTGTGTTCATCCATGCCGGAGGGTTCATCGATGCCGGAGAGTTCATTTCTGCCAGAGGGCCCGTCCACGTCAGACATCGACAACCGCTCCCGCATCAATCGTGATCACATGATCGGGACGTGCAGCAGCCGGCAACGGTGACGCGGTGGTGATCACCACCTGCCCGGCCGGCAGATCACGCAGCAGCGCCGCAGCACGCTCCTCGTCCAATTCGCTCAACACATCGTCAAGGACCAGCACCGGGGTCGACCCCACACGTTCGGCCACCAGTCGGTGTGCCGCCAACCGCATCGACAGAGCCAACGTGCGTTGTTCACCCTGTGATGCATGGGTGCGCGCCGGCAAACCGTTGATCATCAACTCGACGTCGTCGCGATGTGGGCCAACCGTTGACTGGCCACGACGGACATCATCGGTGCGTGTCGCGGCTAACGCTGCCGCTAGGCCCTCCACTCGCCACGTAGGGGCATAGACAAGATCAATGGGCACATCGACGCCGGCCAGATGCGCATAGGCCTCGGTCACCAACGGTGCCAACCGCTCGACCAGCACCGCGCGGGCATGGCCCACCCGTTCACCAACCTCCACGAACCGGGCATCCCACACATCAAGACTGACGTCCACCTCGGGCGACAGACGTCCACCAGCAGAACGCAACAAGGTGCCGCGTTGACGCAGTACTCGATCAAGATCCCGCCGCAACTGATCGTTCTTGGTCGCCAACGCCACCAGTGCGTCGTCGCAGAATGTGCGTCGCTCCCCGGGGCCACCTTTCACTAGGTCAAGGTCATCGGGCGAGAACACCGAGACCCGAACCGTGCCCAATAGATCTCTGGTCCGTTGTAGGCGCTGACGGTTTACCTGCACCCGTGAACGCCCCACCCGCGACACCTCGGCCTCAATCAGCGAGCGGCGGCCATTGTCATCACACACCGTTGCGCGCACGTAGGCCTGATCGGCCCCCACTCGCACCAGGGCATCGTTGCCCACGCCGCGGAAACTTCCCAATGTCGCGAGGTACGACAGTGCTTCGGCCAGATTTGTCTTGCCTTGACCATTCCGACCACGCACGCAGGTCACGCCTGCTGCGAGGTCGAACGCCGCCGAGGAATAGTTCCGGAAATCGACTAGTTCGAGATGTTCCACCAACACCGGTGTGCCCGTCGCCGAAGGACGCTCAGGGCACCCGGACAGGCATCAACAGATAGAGATAATCCTCGTGTCCAACGCCGCGCATGACTGCGGGTCGCATCGGATCGCTGAAGGTGATCGCCACCTCGTCCCCACTCACCGCATCGACGCCAGCGGTGAGATAGTCCGGGTTGAATGCCACCGTCATCGCTTCACCGGTGTAGGTCGCGTCGAGATGCTCGGATGCTTCACCGACATCGGTGGTGATCGCCGACAACTGCAGCCCTCCGTCGCCGAGGGTGAGACGTACCGGGGTCGACCCCTGGGCCAACAGGCGCACCCGTCGTAGTGCTTCGATCAACGCTTCACGCGGCACTGTGAGCACATTCTGTGATGCCGGAGGAATCAAACCCTTGAAATTCGGGTACTCGCCCGGAATGAGACGAGTGCTGATGCGCACGCCACCCATTTCGAACACGGCCTCGTTCTCTCCGAGATACACGCGCAACTCATCGGCGTCACCCAGTAGTCGCTGCACCTCGTTCAAGGCACGAGCCGGTACCAATACTCGCTGACCCGATGCCAACAAGGCAGCCTGCGGAAGATCACGCACCGCAAGCCGGTACGAGTCGGTGGCCACGACCTTCAATGTGTCCTCCTCGGCTGCAAGGAGCACACCCGTGAGCACAGGGCGGGTGTCTTCGTTGCTGGCCGCGCGCACCACTTGGCGCAAAGCGTCCGCCATTTCGTTAGCCGGCAACACATACGGCTCGTTCGATGGTTCGCCCAGCGCCGGGAAATCGTCCAGGGCCAATGGCCGCACCGAGAACTCTGACCGCTGGGCCGAAATGATCATTTGGTCGGTGCCGAGTGCCACTTCGACACTGCCAGCCGGTAGCGCCTTAACGATGTCGGCCACCAATCGGGCTGGGACAACCGCTGCACCCTCAGCCTCCACACCAACCGGCACGGTGGCACGCACACTCAACTCAAGATCAGTGCCGGTGACTGTGAGCGTTTCGCCGCGCACATCGAAGCGCACACCCGCCAGCACAGGCGACGTACCTGTGGAGCTGGTGGCTCCGCGACCAGCTGCAGCAACCGCATCGGCCAAAATCTCGCGTTCACATCTGAATTTCACAGTCGAGCCTCTCCCCCACACTCCATGGGATTAGAAAAGTGAGTAGTGGTAGTAGTGCATGTGGATTGTGGACAACCCGGTGTAATCCCAGCGTAGGCGATAGATCTGTCCTCACACCGTTGTCCACTGTTATCCACCGCTACAAGATGACGTCGATGTGATTCTGTGGATGACATACGGCTGTCCACCGGTCGTGCACAGGCCGTCCGCAGAGTTGTCCCCATAGACGTGTTCATGCTTTCAACCGCTGCAACAGATCGGTGACCTGCTCATAGATTTGTTGCCGTTCACCCATCTGACGTTGGATTTTCTCGACGGCGTGAATCACGGTGGTGTGGTCACGGCCGCCGAACAGGCGGGCGATACTCGGGTAACTGAGATCGGTCAGATCCCGGAATACGTACATGGCAATTTGACGAGCGGTCACCAGCGGCCGCTGGCGACTCTTGCCGCGCAACGCATCGACCTCAAAGCCGAGAATGCGCGCAATGTCGTCGAGAAGCTCCGCATCCGTGCGAGGTTTGGTGCTTTGTTCGGTGAGAAGGTCGCTGAGTTGTTGACGCGCGAGGTTGATGGTGATCGGTGCACTGTTCAAGCTGGCATAGGCAGTGACGCGGATGAGAGCGCCTTCTAGCTCACGGATGTTGTTGGTGATATTTGAGGCAATGAACTCGAGAGCATCGTCGGGTACCTCTACCCGGTCACGCTCGGCCTTGTTACGCAGGATCGCGAGGCGTGTTTCGAGATCGGGTGGCTGAATGTCGGTGATCAACCCCCACTTGAAACGACCGCGCAGACGTTCCTCCAGCGTTGGAATGGCATCGGGCATTCGGTCGCTCGACAACACGATCTGTTTATTGGCACCATGCAACGAGTTGAAGGTATGGAAGAACTCTTCCTGGAGGCCCTCTTTACCTTCGAGGAACTGCACGTCGTCGATCAGCAACACATCGACTTCGCGGTATCGGCGACGCAGTCCGGCCATCGAGTTCGATCGAATTGCGTCGACGTATTCGTTCATGAAGGTCTCGGTTGACACGTACCGAACGACGTGATGGCGGTAGTTGTGATGGACGTAATGCCCGATCGCATGCAACAGGTGGGTTTTTCCTAAACCCGCAGCGCCGTAGATGAACAACGGGTTATACGACCGAGCGGGTGTCTCGGCGACCCGCATCGCCGCGGCCAATGCGAACTGGTTCGATGCACCCTTCACGAATGTTTCGAAGGTATACCGCGGGTTCAAACCAGCTTCTTCCGGCGCCGAGGCCCCGTCCACGCCCTGTGGATAACCAGTCGTAGACGTTGAATGATCGTCAATCGGGACTTCGATCACGGATGCTTTGTCAACAGGCCCACCAGGCGGTGAGGAGGGAATCGTGTCGTGATCGTCGCCGTCGGTATCGACGATGCTGACGGTGACTCCCCAGTCCGGGTAACCAACCTCCGCAAGGGCGTCGGTGACCATGGCCATATAGCGCGACTGGATACGTTCACGCGCCAACGTGCTGGCTACTTCGAGCACCAGCGTGCTGGGTGTTTCGGAGCCGACCGCTCGAGCGTCGGCGAAGGTCGAGAACCACACCGATTCGGTGAGCTGTGAGCGGAGCGACACCGACACAGCCGTCCAGACTCGCTCGGCCTCGAGCACATCTGAGATGGGGTTGATGTCGTTCACGGTGGTCTGATTTCGGTGGTCGATCGTCTGCATTATTGGATGACGGCATCGGAATCCGCGGATCCCGACGCGATGCGTATTACACTGATGACATTCACCACAGGTTTCTCCACATGTTGTGGATAACGCCTGAGGTTGCGGGACTCCCGCCATATGAACTGCTGTCGCCGGCATCGGCCGGATGACAGCAGGGACGGCACGCTAGCACGTCACGCACCTGCCTCATCAAGGGGGCCTAGTCAACTGCGCCCTCACGGCCGAAACAGCCTGAGGCGTATATGGTTGCCGTCCGAGGCACCGACCCCGTAGCCTTACCGGGTCGGACCCCGATGTCGTCGTCCGGCCCGATCGGCGTGTCAACCGCCGGCATTGATGAGAGGACGCCACACGTGAAGAGAACGTTTCAACCCAACCAGCATCGCCGGGCCAAAAAGCATGGTTTCCGCGCCCGTATGAGCACTCGTGCTGGTCGCGCCGTGCTCAAATCGCGTCGCGCCAAAGGCCGCGCCCGCCTGTCCGCTTGATCCATCGGATTCGCACTCGCCAACAGTTCGACGAACTGTCCCGCTCGGGGCGCAGAGTGCGGTCCGCCATGTTGTGGTGTACTCATCTTCCCGACCCCGCACAGATGCCGCCTTCGGTGGCATTCGCGATCGGTCGTGCGCACGGCCCAGCTGTGACCAGGAATCGACTCCGTCGTCGACTCCGCGCCATCTGTCGGCAGATGGCCAGCGAGGGCACCTTGCCCGCCGGCCACTGGTTATGGGGGATCACACGTTCGATGAGCGAACAAGTGTGCGTTCTGTCGTCCATGGAACTTACGATGCAGGTCCGCGAACTCGTGCAGCGGGCGTCGACAGACGCGATCGCGAGGTAACCATGACGCATAAACACGGTTGCTGCGATATCACCGTGTCAGGCATGACCGCGTCGAGGATGCAACAGCGCATGCTGTCGGCGATCGAGTGGTACCAGCGGACGTTCTCTTGGCGTATGTCGCCATGCCGGTTCTTTCCCTCCTGTTCTTCATACGCGCACGAGGCCATCGCCGTGCACGGTTCCCGTCGGGGGCTGTGGCTGGCGATGCGTCGACTTGTGCGATGCCGCCCATTGGGCCCATCAGGCGTCGACCTGGTGCCCCCTTCCGCAGGAAGTGACCACTGATGTTTGAGATCCCCGCAGCCGTACTGAACTGGTTGTACACCCTCACCGATTCCTATGTGGTGGCTATTTCACTTGCCGCCGTCATCGTGATCGCCATCACCACACCGCTCACGTTGAAGAGCACCCGCGGCATGCTGGAAATGCAGCGCCTGGGGCCTGAAATGCGCCGTCTGCAGCAGCAGTACCGCGGCGATCGGCAAAAACTCAACGAAGAGATGATGAAGCTCTACCAAGAGCACAAGGTGAACCCGATGGCGTCATGCCTGCCGCTGTTCGCCCAGATGCCTGTGTTCATTGTGATGTTCCGCATCCTCCACGATGCCACCTACATCCCGACCGGCGAACAAGGACGCATCGCCACCGCCGTGTTGAGCGCCGTTGGTCGCAGTGACCAAGAGTTGTATTTCTTGCCGCGTTACCTCGCCACCGACTCGGAGATGTATCAGTCGCTGGTCACAAAGACCGAGATGGATTCATGGGCGCTGGATCTGTCGAAATCGGCCGCCACGATGTTGGGCACCGACTTCGGCCGCGGCCTGATCTACGCCTTGCTAGTGGTTGGCCTCGGTGGGTTGTACCTGTTCCAGCAACGCATGGTGGCGGCACGCGCGACGCTCAGCCCCACCATGTCGGAGACCCAGCAGAAGGTGATGCAGTACCTGCCGGTGGTGTTCGCCGTGTTCCAGATCTTCTTCCTGTTCGGTCTGGTGGTCTATTACATCGTGCAATCGATCCTGCGAATCCTTGTGCAGGCCTACATCACTCGACGGTTCTACCGCGGTGAGGACTCGCTGGGCCAGCAGGCGCAGGCGGCCAGCGCAAAAGCACGTGAGCTGGCCAAAGCCGAGGGCGGTGGCGGCGGATTCTTGGCGCAGGCGAAACGCGAACTGTCCGGAGGCGGCGGCGATGACGACGCCGGCGCAAAGAAAAACCGGAACGACAACCGTGGCGACAACGGGGGCCGTGAGGCACCCCGCAACAGCGCCAAGGGCAACAACAAGCGCACCCAGGGCTCACGGCCCGGTGGTGGCACGAACCCGCGGCGTGAACAACTGAACCGCCCGGGTGGACGCCGCCAAAGTTGACGGGTGCCCCAACGAAGGAGACCACCATGGAATGGGTGAATACCACGGCCGACACGGTTGAAGCGGCCACCGACGAAGCCCTCGAACTACTCGGCGTGACCGTCGATGAAGTTGAACTCGAGGTGTTAGACGAACCCCAACGCGGTCTGTTCGGCCGGGTGCGCGGCCAGGCGCGCGTGCGCGCACGGTTGCGCCCTGCGGAACTTCGCCAGAAGAACGACCGCCGCCGTCGGCCCAAAGGCCAAAAGTCACGAGGCAACGACCGCAGCCCGTCGATCGGCTCAACCGCGACTGCTACGGTGTCGGATACCGCCGAGGCAACCGATGCCCCCCCAGCCAGCAATGACAAGGGTGCACGCGGAAAGAACGACGGAGGGTCGCGGCGACGGGGTCGCGGCGCAGAGAAGGGAACAGCAATGAATAACGACACCAGCGATCGTGAACCGGTCGACCCAGCCGTGGTCGGCGATGCCGCGGTGGCGTTTATGGACGGGCTTGTGGCTGCGTTCGGCGCCACAGCAACCGTTACCCTCGATCGCGACGGCACCGAACTTGAGGTGCGTGTCGATGGCGAGGAACTCGGCTTGATGGTGGGGCCTGGTGGCCGCACGCTGACCGCGATCCAAGACATTGCTCGTGTTGCTGCCCAGCGCAAGCTCGGCGACCACGACACCCATCTCCGTATCGACGTCGCCGGATACCGTCAGCGACGTCGAGCGTCGCTTGAAGCGTTTGCGAAGAAGGCCGCGGACAAGGTGCGCGAAACCGGTAAGGCAATCGCCATTGAGCCGATGGCGTCACCAGATCGCAAGGTGATCCACGATGTACTCTCCACCGAAGACGGTGTGGGCACCCGCAGCGAGGGCGAGGATCCGAACCGCCGGGTCGTCGTGTTCCCCGACTGAACACTCCCCCAACGATGATGTCCGGACCGTCTTGTGACGGACCGTTGATCGAGGCGCTGCGCACTGCGCAGCGCCTCGGTGTTATTGGGGAACAGGATCTCCCTGGAGCTATTGCCCATGCCCGGTTATATGTGGCACGCCTGAGCGACCTTCCCGCAGGTGCGCGGGTCTGCGATCTGGGGTCGGGCGGTGGCCTGCCGGGGCTAGTGATCGCGGCCGATCGTCCGGATCTCCACGTTCTTCTCGTTGACCGCCGTCAAAAAAGAACAGACCTACTTCAGGTATTGGTGGGTCGGCTGGAACGTCGCTCATCGGTGCAGGTGCTGTGCCGTGATGCCCTCGACTTGGTGGGTGCAGTGCTGAATGGTGACGACGCACCAATGGATGCCGTGACCGCCCGATCATTTGGCCCACCCGACCTGACGTTGGGAATTGCTCGGCAGTTGGTGCATGCGACGGGGCGTATCGTGATCAGCGACCCCCCTGATGGTGGCGAACGATGGTCCCCTGAGATTCTCGGTGGCCTCGGCCTGACGCGGCTGAGCGTTGGTGACGACGACCATCATTTGTCGGAGTTCCGTCGTGTCTGATGCGGTTGTGGCAATACGCGATGTTTCACGTGAAACATTGGCATTGGGCGCCAGATGTGAATTCTGAGGCCGCCTCAACCTGACTATCGATCACAGGATGAGTGTTTCACGTGAAACATTGGCGAGAATCGTCCCGAAGTACTTGTGTTCGTCGACGCAACACGGCAGGCTGTGGGCACCATGAGCGACATACCCCCGACACCGACCGGTGCTGATGACGCAGACGGCACCACCGGACGGCCATCACGACCCCTCCCGCGGGTGATTGCAGTTGCGAATCAGAAGGGCGGCGTGGGGAAGACAACGACAACGGTAAATACAGCTGCCGCGCTGGCACAAAGCGGTCTACGGACCCTGATCGTTGACCTCGACCCGCAGGGGAATGCCTCAAGCGGGCTCGGCATTGACGTCCGCGCGCTGTCCACCACCATGTATGACGTGCTACTGAATGACACATCGCTCGATGACTGCGTGGAGCCCACCGAGGTACGGAACCTGTTCGTGGCGCCGGCGAACCTAGATCTTGCCGGAGCGGAAATTGAGTTGGTGTCGGCATTCAGCCGTGAACTGATTCTACGCCGGGCAATCGAAGCCGTGATCGACGACTACGACTACGTGTTCATCGACTGCCCGCCCAGCTTGGGACTCCTGACGATCAACGGCCTGGCGGCAGCACATGAAGTGATGGTGCCGATTCAATGTGAGTACTACGCGTTGGAAGGCCTTGGTCAATTGCTGCAGAACGTGGAGCGGGTGCGTAAAGGCCTGAATCCGGATCTTGACGTGTCAACGATTGTGTGTGTGATGTACGACGCACGCACAAATCTGTCCGAGCGCGTGGTGGATGAGATCCGCGACTACTTTGGCAACAAGGTGCTGCGTACGGTGGTGCCACGGAATGTGCGCATCTCCGAAGCCCCATCGTTCGGTCAACCGATCACCGTGTACGATCCGCGCTCACGGGGTGCGATCGCCTATAAGGACATCGCACAGGAGGTACATGATGGCGCGGCGTAGCGGATTGGGTAAGGGACTGGGGTCACTGATTCCTGCCGGCACCGACGACACTGGCGGCGACACCACGCGCCTCGCGGAGGTATCGGTAGATGACATCACCCCCAACCCGTATCAGCCCCGGGTGCACTTCGACGAGGAGTCCCTGGGTGACCTCACCGAGTCGATTCGCCACATCGGTGTCCTGCAGCCGATTCTGGTCCGTCAGACCGACGACGGGTATGAACTGATTGCGGGCGAGCGGCGGTGGCGCGCAGCACAACGTGCTGGGTTGGCCACCGTTCCGGCCATTGTGCGCGCAGCCGATGACTTGGGTTCGATGGAGCAGGCGCTTGTGGAGAACCTCCACCGGCAAGACCTCACACCACTCGAAGAGGCTGCGGCGTATAACCAACTGCTCGAGGATTTCGAGTTGACCCACGAACAGGTAGCCGAACGCGTGGGCAAGAGCCGTGCTGCGGTCACCAACACCCTACGGTTGTTGGGGCTGCCACCTGGCGTGCAGCGCCTCCTCACCGACGGGCGACTCAGCGCCGGCCATGCCCGAGCACTGCTCGGTACTCCGGACCGGTCGCTGCAAGAAGCTCTGGCGCAGCAGGCTGTGGACGAAGGATGGTCTGTCCGCGCTGTCGAGCAAGCGGTGCGCGGTGGTCCCAGTGATTCATCCGAGGATCCGCCGGCGGGTACCACACCTGAGCCGCTCGGAGATGGCGCGGGTATCACGCCACTGACGCGGTTGCGGCCGCCCGGTTTGTTGGAGATCGAGAAGCTGTTGGCCGAACGACTGAACACCACCGTGTCGATCAACATGGGTAACCGTAAGGGGCGCGTGGCCATCGAGTTTGCTGATCTCAGCGATCTCGAGCGGATCTACGACGCGATGTTCAACCCCGGCGAGGCGTGATCCCCCGCCGTATCGGGTGTGTCGGCCCCGTATCCGGACAAAAGTAGAGGGTGAGGGTTTCTCAACCCGCACATGAGGGTGAGTGTCCACAGTTGTGGGAAATCCTGTGGATAACCTCATTAGTATTCACATGATCACAAAATCCTGCGTTGGTTGGTCACGCGCGCGTCAGTCGTCGGTGAGGCCGGCCACCGGGTCGGTAACCCATCGCGACACGCCCATCACCACCGCGCGAGCAAAATCGGGAGTGTGACGCGCCAGCACGTCGGTCGGGCCAATGCGCCACAGCACGGCGGGCATCACGGTCTCGCGCAGCACCGGCAGTCGCATTCCCAACAACGTGACGTCCTCGGTGCGTAATGGCCGTGTCACCGCATGCGCCACGTGCGTGGCCAGGGCACGACCACCAGTCGACTCGAATGACGGCACCGCGAAGTAATGCAGGGTGTTGGTGGCCGTTTCGGTGGCCTCAAACCCCACGAAACAATGGGCGGCGAAACGATTCGCGGCAGCGGCTTGTGCCACTGGATCGGGCAAATCAACAATGCTCACCGATGCCGCGCGTTGACGCAGAGCCTGGGTGACCTGTCGAGCCAGAGCTGATAGGCCTCCTACGTGGCCAACCACCACTCGCAACCGCGACAACGACCGGTCGCCAGAGGTGAGATCGACAATTTCGCGCACCGACACCACACCGGGCCCCGATCCGCTTTGACGACTGGCGATGGCGAGGGCACGAGCCGTATCGGCGCCACACACGCCGTCATCGGGAAGACCGGCATTACGCTGAAAATCTGTCAGTGCGCGCACGGTGTCGGGGCCGAGAATGCCGTCGACACGACCGCAGTCAAAGCCCAACCGGGTGAGCAGGCCCTGCAACTCCACGACATCATCACCGCGCATATTCGGCGAGGTGTGGTGCAGCAATCGGTCGCCGAGACGCCAGCCCGCCTCAACAAGCGCTGTCCATGTCGCGATATCGCAGATGCCATCAATGCTCAGGCCCCGCTCGGCCTGAAACTGCGACACCGCTGCGGAAGTACCGTCGTCATAACGACCGGTGGCACCATGCCCAACGGCATGGCCCAGCAACGCCAAACGGCGCTGAAGATCACGGACCGCCTCACCCGAGGCGCCCGGCCGCAGGGGGAGAAGGTTCAGCTGGCCGAACCCGTAGACCGGTCGAACTCGTCGAGCAGAGCCGACTTCGACTTCGCGCCGATGATGCGATGCACGACCTCACCATTGGAAAACACCAACAGCGTGGGAATGCTCATCACCTGGTAACGCATGGCGATATCGGGATTCTCGTCGACGTTCAGCTTGGCAATCGACAACGAACCGGCGCGTTCCGTGGCGATCTCTTCCAGAATCGGCGCGATCTGCTTACACGGGCCACACCATTCGGCCCAGAAATCGACGACAACAGGAACACTCGACGAACCGATGGTCTCATCGAAGGTGGCGGTGGTCAACGTGGTGGCAGCCATACCGCGAGCCTACAAGCCCACAGCGATGCCGTCAGCGACGATCAGTCGTGCTGAGCTTCGAGCCACCGCTCGGCATCGATCGCCGCCATACACCCCGATCCGGCCGCGGTGATGGCCTGCCGGTAGGTGTGGTCCTGTACATCGCCGCAGGCAAAGACCCCGTCGATATTTGTGGCCGTGGAACCCGGGGCGGTCACCAGATACCCCGTCTCGTCCATATCCAGAATGCCGGTGAACAAATCGGTATTCGGACGGTGGCCGATGGCCACGAACAGCCCGGTGACCGGCAGCGTCGACACCGTTCCATCCACAGTGTTCGTCACCTCAACGCCCTCAAGGCGACTGTCGCCGTTGATGGCGGTCACCGTGTGATTCCACAGGATGTCAATCTTGGGATTGTCAAAGGCGCGCTGCTGCATGATCTTCGATGCACGGAACTCATCGCGCCGGTGAATCAGCGTGACTTTGTCGGCGAACTTCGTGAGGAAGGTGGCCTCCTCGATGGCCGAGTCGCCACCGCCGACCACGGCAATCTCCTGGCCGCGGAAGAAGAAGCCATCACAGGTCGCACATGTCGACACACCATGGCCCAGCAGTCGGTCTTCGCCATCGATACCCAGCATCAGAGCGCGGGCACCGGTGGACACGATCAACGAATGTGCCCGATATTCGGTGTCGCGCACCCACACCCGATACGGGCGTGATTCCACGTCGATCGCGGTGACTTTCTCGGTGATGAACTGGGCGCCGAAACGCTCGGCCTGTGCGCGGAAATTCATCATTAATTCCGGCCCCATGATCCCCTCGGGGAACCCGGGGAAGTTCTCGACCTCGGTCGTCAGCATCAACTGGCCGCCGGGCTGATCACTGGTGGACGACGGCTCACCCTCGATGACGATGGGGGAGAGACTGGCACGCGCCGTGTAGATCGCGGCCGTGAGACCGGCAGGGCCGGACCCGATGATGATGACGTTGGCGACATCGGACATGTGTGTGGACTCCCTCGACGAGAACAGTGATCACGAACCGCTGCGACGGCGCCCCATCAGCATCGCACCCGCGGCGAGGAACGCCCCGCCCACGATGAGATAGCTGAGGTACACGGCCCGCCCTTCGGTGGTGGCAAGACCGATCAACGCCTGCAGAGCGCGGGTCACCATGATCAACGCGACCACGGCCAACACCACCGCCAGCAACACGACAACGATGCCGAACACGATGCCGCGGATCACCCGCACCACATTGTTCGTGACGTTGTCACGCACCTTGCCGACCAGACGGTCGATCTGGTCGGTGGTTGTCGAGGCCCAATCGGGATCGGTGAACGGGTTACCCGCCATGGGTCGGACTGTAGCGGTATTGCCGACCAGCCCGCACGTGGACCCCACGTGAGATCGCGCACATCGCGGAGGCGGGGGCTCTCAGGGGGCGATGGACGCCGACAGGATTACGTCGCAACTCTTCGCCGCAAGGGCACGCACCGTCGATGCATCATTAGTGACCACCAGCACTGCATCGACACCCGTGACGATGGCAAAAGTGATCGCTCGCTCACCGCGAACGGCGCACTCACTCACCACGGTGTCGTCAGTGTCAAGCGCCGCGCGCCCTGCCGCGGCGAGATCGTCGACCGTGTCGATCACAACAAGCGGGAGCACCGACATGGGTGCATCGTCCATCGGTGCGTCGTCGCCGGACTCGGCGGGTTCGGCCTCCTCCTCGGGTACTGCAGCTGCGGTAACCGCAGTGGATGCCGGTCGTTCCTCGGCCATCAGCGCCGAGGCAGCAGCACCGGCATCGTCGGTGAGGAGGTCAGCGTCGTCGAGCTCACCGTCGGCCATCTCGCTGGTAGCGCCACCATCGGTTGCGGCAGAGGACTCCAGCTCGGGGCTCGACTCGGCAGCCATGTCGGCAACAGCACGCTCAGCATCGGTGGCGGTGCGTACCGTGGCGGCCGGCGCCGATACCATGTCGACGTCGTCACCTCCGCGCACCAGCACCACACCGGCAAGGGCAACAACGACAACCGCTGCAGCGGCAGACAGCGGCCGCATCCAGCGCGCACCGCCATGACGTGTGGCCACCGCCGCACGCACCGCCCGTCGACGTGCCACCTCATCGATCGGGGAGGGGTCACGCAGGGCAGCCACGATGTCGTCGTCGAGACGCATCTGCTCAGGGTCGTCGTGGAGGTCGTCGCTCATTGTTCACCACCGGGGGCCATATCCACCGGCCCAGATTGGACGTCATCGCGTGCGGCGGGGTTCCCGGCCTGCTCACTATCGGCGTCGAGGGCCGCGGACAGCATCCGTCGACCACGGGCGATACGCGACTTCACCGTGCCCACAGCCACACCCAACTCAGCGGCAATCTCTGCATAGTCGAGTTCAGCCACATCGCGGAGCACCACCGCATGAGCAAAGTCGGTTGGCAACGCTGCGAGGGCCGCACTCAGTCGATCGCGGACCTCCGCACGTTCCACACCGTCGGTCACCTCACCCGCCGCGCGAGCATCTTCCCAATCGGGCTCTGGTGCATCGTCGCGCACAATTGCGGCCCGCGGTCGACGCGACCGGTGACGGATCGCATCCAGAGCGGTCGTGGCCGCCACCCGATGACACCACGTGGAGAACGCTGCCCGATGATCAAAACCATCGAGGCCGCGCACCACTTTGATCATCGCCTCCTGGGTGCAGTCCGCCGCCTCGGTACGGTCGTGCAACATCCGCAGGCACACGGCAAACATTCGCGGGTATGCGGCGTCGAGCACGTGCTCGAGCGCTGCCGCATCACCGGCCTGCGCGGCGCGGACCGGGTCGTCCCACGATCTCAGCCGTCGGCGGACCATCGGACCTCACCGATGCGACCGCGATATGGATTCACAGAACTGCAGGCGTCATCGGGTCCGAGTTCAAGCAACCAGATCCCAAGGGTGGTGGCCGCCATGTTGACATCCACGCTCACCATGCCCGGTTCCTCATCAAAATGCAGCCCACCAACTCGGGTCCACTGTTCGGGGTCAGAGGGGACGGGGTCGAGAGTCGTGGCCACGACCTCGATCTGGAACGGCGCGTTTAATGACTCGAAACTGAGACGGCCCGACCCGGCGACCGCCGGTGTCAGCAGCAGTCCCACCCCGGGTTTCGCACCCATGTACTGGTTTGAATAACACTCGGTCGACCACGCGGTGCTGCGGCTGCCATCGGCCACAGCAAGACTGGCTTGGGCGTTGTTCTCGCCGCCGTTGTCACCAAAGGGATCCCATGCGGTGATGATCAGACCCTCATCGACGACGGCGGGGGTCTCCAGGTCGTTCAGCGCACCGATCGCCGGCTCGGTGAGCACACCATCGGTCACCGCGGGTGCAGCGGTCACACTCGGCAACGGCGACACCGAGTCGCTCGCCGTTCGTTCGTCACCACGGTTCCACACCACCAGAGCCGCCACGGCGGCGGCCACCACCGCGAGCAACACCAACAGCGCCGTGCGCGTCGGCGCCGAGCGCACCGTCGTCGTCCAATCATCCTGGTCGTGAATCACGGGGGCGACCACCGGTACCCGGTCGGTGCTCAGCGCCTCACCTGGCACCGCCGCCGCTGCCGCTGCGGGCGCGGGTGGGCGCGCCGGTGCGACCACAGCACCATCGCTGGGAGCACCAGCACCCACCGACACGGCGTCTGGGTCGGCTGTGGGGGCATCGGCGCGTTGCACCGGTGTGCGCGACAGACGTCCCGACTCATCGGGACGCACCGGACGCTCGCGTGGTGTGGGCGGCTCCAACGGCGTGCCATCGATGTCGGGCGGGGTCGTATCGACCGCCTGTAGTTGGCGACGTAACTCCTCGCCGGTGGCCGGACGATGTGCCGGGTTGCGGGCCAATGTGCGATGGATCAGATTCACCAAACCGATCGGCAAGGTGGGTCGCAGATGCGCAAGATCGGTGGGGTCACGTTGCAGGCGCGCCAGCGCGGTGTCGGCATCGCTCTGGCCAAGGAACGGCACCCGGCCAGCAAGACACTCATAGAGCACCAGAGCCAATGAGTACAGATCGGCGCGACCGTCGAGGCGATGACCACGCACCTGTTCGGGCGACAGATACTTGGCTGTCCCCATCATCACGTTGTCACTGGTGAGGTCGTGGTCACCCGACTCCAGGCCTTTCGCAATGCCGAAATCGGTGAGCAGCACCCGACCGTCATTCGTGATGAGAATGTTGCCGGGCTTCACATCGCGATGCACGAAACCCGATCGGTGAGCCTCGTCGAGGGCGGCGGCCACGGAGGCACCGATATGAATGGTCAACTCGGGGCCGAGAAGTTTCTGCGAATCGAGGACCTGGCGCAGGCTGCGGCCATCGACCAGCTGCATCACCACCGCTTGACGCCCCTCATGTTCGAAGGCGTCATGCACCCCGACGATGTTCGGATGGTTCAGGCCAGCAACTGCAATCGCTTCCCGTCGAAACCGTTCCGCGACCACCGGGTCGGTGGCCAGGTTCGGCTTCAGCCACTTCACCGCCACGCGACGGTTGAGTTGCACATCGGTGGCCACCCACACCTCGGCCATCCCGCCCTGGCCGATGCGCCGTTCGAGTCGGTACCGGCCAGCCAGCACGCGTCCATCCACCGCCGTGCCACCCGATAACGGGGGAGAGGAGGGCGACACGCTGTCCATGATCGACCTGCACGCTAGTTGCGCGCTATGCGCCGACGGGGGCAATCAGGTGAGGTCCGTGGGGCGATCACCGTCGCCATCGTCGTCGACGGTGTCGGTGTCGTCGTCGAGACGTTGACGAAGGTCCGCAGCGTCGATGCCACCGGTGTCGTCGATACCGGTGGCATCGGTGAGCGTCGCGTGACGCATCCGGTCGAGACGGCTCCGTCGACGGCGTCGGAAATGCGAGAACCACCACGTCAACAACACCACGACCAGACCGGCCGCCACACCGCGTCCCAACCCGCTGAGCGACACCGAGCTCGCGGTGATCACCATTCCAACACCACCCACTCCACCCGCCGGGCTTGCGACGTCGACTTCCACCGGGAAGCGGCCGTTCGCGCGAGGGGTCACCGGCACTCGCAGTGTTATCTCACCAGGTGCCACCACCGTCTCGAAGGGTTCGATCGGCAACAGGCGAGCCGAGTCCACTGAAATAACGACCCGTAGTGGTGTGTCGGACGAATTCATCAGCCGCAACGGCATCGGTGTATCGGTGCCGGTCAGGTTCACCGTGCCGATGTCCAACACGGTCACAGCGGTGCGCAACTCGTCGAATTGACCCATGAGCTGCGCCATTGTTGCTGCAGCCTGCTCATCGTCGACTTCGCTCGACAATGCGGCATCCACCACGGCGGACCACTGCGCCGGTCGTAGATCATCGTCGGGCAGCATCGACGCCACATCCAAGATGCGCAACCGCATCTGGTTGACGATGGTCACTCGTTCGGTGAGATCATTGGGCGCGACCACATCGGCGGTGAGCACCACCGGCACATC
>Ga0181560_10001041_pt1 | contig 25996 bp, 8 predicted proteins | sample 011ome_20_FD_133751 | JGI IMG/M metagenome (GOLD analysis project Ga0181560, IMG submission 133751) | Coastal salt marsh microbial communities from the Groves Creek Marsh, Skidaway Island, Georgia - 011509CT metaG (megahit assembly) | ecosystem: Environmental > Aquatic > Marine > Intertidal zone...
CTCAGCAATTCCACCGCATCTTTCGGTTCCCCACCGACGGATGGGTGGACGTACGCTCGCAGCGTTTCAATCACCCTCGCGTCCATGACGAAATCCTTTCGCGAGAGAACGCGCTCGAGCTCTAGTTTTTCTTCATCGTTGTTGCCGTTGTTGTTCGGCTTTTTCGTCTTCTCGTGCGCTTCATTTTCGTCTTCGTCGTCGTCGTCGATGGTGGTGTTGTTGTCGTTGTACTCTTCTTCCTTCATTTTGGTCGCTCTTCTCGGCGGGAAAAATAAAATGAAAATTTTGAAGAAAAAATAGAATCGCGACATTTTTTTATAGGGAAAAAAAGGGCGTGCGTGCGTGTGTGTGCATGGGTGCACGCCGTCGAAAATTGAACCGCGAACTTCTCGGAATCGACAGAGAGGCGGAGAAGGACGAAGAATCGTTCGGGTTTAAAGGTTGTCTCGGGGGTGCAGTCGTCGTTCTCGCGCGCGTTTCGCCTCGTTTGCTCGGGTGTTTTTTATGTATCGTTTTTACCCCTGACGCTCTCTGGTTGTAACCGCTTTTTTATTTTCTGACTCGAAGAAATGCGCTCTCGACGAAACGATTAACAAACATCGATTTGACAGACTCTAGACGATCGTCGAGCAGACGAGAGAAGTACATCGAAGCGCGCAAAGCGAACAGCGAGGCGTTTTTGGCGATTTGCGTGGTCGCGGCGGTGATTTTTGGACTCGTTTTGTGGGCGCATAAACACCATCTTTGAGAAGAGGCGACAAAAGTATGGCTTCTGAGACTCCCGGGAGAAGAGGAAAGGTGGCGAAGCGGATCGAAGAGCTCGCTTCGGATCCACAAACGGCGAACGCTTTGGCGAAACTGATTTATTACAGCGCGGCGATGGTTGTGGCGCCGTTGGTGACTTACGACGTGTCCATGAAAAGGTTTGTGCCGTATTTGTACGAGAAGTACGGCACCGAGTTTCTTGAGAATCCGACGACGTGTAGCGGGTTGTTGGCCATATTGAGCGTGCAAGTCGTGTTGGTGATGTACGTCATCTCGGCGCTGAGAGAAGGTAGCAGTAGATCAACGCAGACAAAAAAGACAGAGTGATAAGTTCAAATATTATGTGAGTCATTTTACAAAATTTTTAGAGCACCGCACCGTTCACCAGATTTCTTCCATGGTTCTTCTCGCAGCGCCTTCTCTTAACTAAAATATATCTATTCAGTTGTATCTGTGGTTAACTCTTGGGCTCGGTTTCTCGTCGCCATGACGTCCGAAAAGCACGAGTTCCAAATTAACGTGGTTTGTAACCACGCAATCGGGAGCAAACTTAGGAAGAATAAGAAGCCAAAAATGCATCCGCCCAAGAATTTGTCCATTTCTTTGTACCAAAAATCGCCGTAATTTCTGCACACTTGTAACAAGTTGCGATACCCATATGCTACGCGAGGTTTCCATCCAGACTGTTGGATTGGGTTACCCTCCGCGTCGACGCCGGTTTTCAACAAAAACTCCAGCGAATTTTCAATTTGGTAGTTACCGATCAAAATGAAGCACTCGATGATAATTGAGTTTATGCAGATAGCCGCGATAGTGGCGTAAAAGAGTTGGCGGAATACCCATAAGTTCGGCACGTGTTCGTACAACATTGCACCGTATAAACCGATCCACAAAATGACGAACGCGAATCGAACACCACCTCGAATAACAGATATCTTCCAAAGCTCATCCGGTTGCATCTTTCGGTGTTCTCTGTCCATCAATCGCGTGGAGAACAGGAGCTTTTGGAGAAGCATCAACACGCCGACGATAGCGGACGCCATGGCGATGGTGAGGCAGTTCAAGGAAAACTGTTCGTCTTGTGTGACCCCTTCGATCAGTTCGGTACCGTGGTAGGCACCGATGAGAACAAAGATTAAGACGAAACGCCCGAGTGCGGAAAAGCACACGACTCCGAACTTGTACCAGACGGAGAGCATTTCGCGGTAGTTTTCCAGCATGTTTGCGTGCCATTTGCTCCACGACCCGCTCGATACTTTTGGTTGATCAAACGTACCATCTAACCACTTTCTCCAATCCAACCACGAACGTTGCATCCAGTAGAGGTTCAAACTCTGCGGAGAAAACCACCACGGGGAGATGATGAGACAAATAGCAAATGGCCACACTGACCAGGCGTACAAGATTGAACTCTTCACCGACGTGTTCGCGTGGAACAAGAGAAGGTAAAAGAGAACCTCAAAACCAAGGTACAAGTGAGATTTGGCGTACAAACCATACAAGACAACCATGGAGGCGTTCTGTAGAACGTAACCCCGCTCGGTACCGATATACATAGCCTGGCCAAAAATCAACGATCGCATGTAGTTGTACCCTTTTGTGGCCATGGTGAAAACGTTAAATGCCCACGATCCCGCGAGCTGCGATTCCAGAGTGTACTCCAGGCCGGCACGGAAACCACGATCCATGATCATTTTGAATAATAACGGAAGAAGCGTGAGCAAACCAATCTGTAACGCGTAAATGGAGTTGTAATAACCGCCCTCTTCCTTTGAAAGAGATAAGGTAGTTTGCGTCTCAGTCATTTTGAAGTAACGGTAGACACGGTACAATTCCAAATCCGCAACGGCTAAACTTGCGTGCGTCAAGGCAAAGAAGTAAACTGCCCAGGCAGTTTGCATGACCGAGACGTAGAAACCAGGTCCAGAAAAGTACAAGGAAAAGACTCTGAAGAAATCAAGCCCGCGGTGGAGTCTGAACAAGTCTCTCGACATGGAAATTGTACCGGCAGAACCGGAAATCTTTTGTTCAAAACCATTGACAGAGGTAAAACCCATATCTCGTCCTTTGCCGCACTCGATGAATTCCTCAAACAATACCTTTCCTCCTCGAGCGATGGCGTTGACGCCGCCAAAGAAATCCTCGGCGACGTGAATCATCTTTGAAGCTTTCGAGACGCCACCGTTAGTGCACGCGAATGCTTTGTCCCAAACGTCAGGGTGACCATAATGGAAGCGAACCATTAATGGCCACGTCATGAACCGTTGAAAAGTTTGGAAAATGAACTCAGAAATCGCAGCGAATTGTGCAACAGCACCATGCGTTTCTGAGAAGATAACCTCAGGGAACCCGACCAAGACGACATCGTCGCGGAAGACATCCATCAAGTTGCGAATCTTGAAGGATTCACCCATGTAATTATCTTGGTTCATATCCAACGTTTGCAAGTAGGAACCTCGAGTGAAGATAACCGCATGGTTCTGATTCTCTGGCTTACCTTCGCCGATAATCGGGTCACCAGGCAGCCTGACTTTATAAGCCAGTTGCAAGTTACCCTCATTTTCTTCGTCTATGCCGACTAAGCACGAAGCAAAGCCATTGAAATTTTTCTCATCTTCTTGGACGTTTTGCCGCGGCATGTCTACGAAGCACACCTTCAAGTCACGATGAGTTTTTATCAATCGCTCAATCTCCGTCGCTTTCGCCCGATCCATCGTACCAGGTGCAGCCTGGCGCATGCGCCCGAACACCTGACATGTAACGACGTATTCAAATTTATGTGAAACTAATCGTTCGATTGATTCTTCTGGGATCCCTTCCGCGCGCGCTTGCAAACGCAACGCGTCTCCATACAAGCACACGCCTCGAATGCATCTTCCCAACGTCTGCGAACGATCAGATGCCCACATTTGTGCTTCGTCCCAGTGCTCGTCAAGAATGGTTTCATCGTCCTTATGCAAGGCTTTCACGCGCTCTTTAAAGTTTTCGTAATCGTCCGGAAATGTTGCTACTATAAGCGAGAAGAGCGTCTTTTCATCCTCCAAGTGCGCCGTGAGCTCGTGGCGTTGAAATGCAACATCCTCCGCATAATAGGGAGTAAATGCCGAAAAACCGCGCATCGTTCGAATATCAGACGGTGTTCTTAATGCCGTGAAACGTAAAGAATTTGCAAAAAACATGAGCTGTCTTTGCGCTTCAGCCGATCTCGGTTGACCACCCGGGTTACTTGAATTCATCGAGCGCAAGAGAGCGTCAATGATATCGTGCATTTCCGGCGACGCTGCCGAAGCTGCAACAACTTGCACGTGGTTTTTATCTCTCAACAAGTCCGATTGGATCATGTCGAGTAACTTTGAATACAACTGCGACACTTTGTATTTGTATTGGTTGGCATGAGCCGACCATTTCCCAGAGTCACGTTCCATGGCAAAGGCACAAATCTTCCTGACAGCAAGCAAGACATCATGTAAGGCCTCCGCGACACGCTCACCTCGCGTGTCAGCATTTTCAGGGAGTGTGATATTCTTGTACCTTTTCGCTTCTTTTCTCTTAGTTTTTCGGGTTTTTTTGCTCGAACCTGCAAGCTCGGCTTCGCGCTCTTCATCTTTTTGTTTCATTTCTTCGTATGCAGCTTTTTCAGCTTCGGTGAGTTCAATGTTCTCTTCGATCACGAAGCACGCAAATCTACCACCTTTTTCGCGCATCTTCTTTCTTGTTTTCTTACTGAAGAATCCGGTGCATCCATACTTCAACTCAAGGTTCATTGCTTCGAGCATTTGCTCCTGTCTGGCGAGTTCTTTCTCGCGAAGCTCGCGTTTTTGACGGTTGTACCTTTTCCTCGCCAACGCCTTCTTGATGCGCTCAGCTTCTTCTAGTTCACCAGCAGCCATGAGTCTCTCAATCTTGTCCTCATCATCGTCGTCGTTATCTGATTCCGAGTCAAAGTCACTATCAGGAGTTTCACCCTCGGCCTCGACATCAACACCGCACGCTTTCAACTCTTGGAGCAATCGAATGATAGCGTCTCGTAGCACCATGTAGCTCTCAATATCTCCAGTCTTGCGGTGGTGCATTTGCTCGTTTTCTACTTGAGCAATATCGACGATAATCTTCATGAAGTCCTCCAAGTCTTTCGGAGCGACTAAACGCAATGCATCAGTGAACAACACTGCAAGTAAATCTTTAGTCTGCACCATCGTGCGATAAAATGCAGGATAAGCCTTCATCGTGCCAGTTTGGAAAGATACGGTTGAAAAAACTGTGGAGGTCATCATCGCAGGCATGATGACATATTCCGGAGCGTGAAAAATCTGTGACATGTCGCGGCCAGACAGGAAAGTGAAGCACAAGTCGTGATATTCAGCGTCGCTGAGAAGATCGCGACCGCGCAAATTCTTCGCGATTGCATTCCAAGCTCTTCCAAAGTGTTGCCACTTGATATCGAGTGCATCGGCACAGAAATCTGCCGGGTTGGTTTCATAGGCATTCGGATCCGTTTCGTCGATTTTCTCCGTGATTGTCAGCAACGCATCTCTGCTAGCTCTAGAATCATCGTCCATTTCATCGATATGCGCTGAGTAACCACCACCAGATTTACCGGTTCGCTTATCGCTCAAACCTTTCGCCATACCTAACATTTTATTGTTCGGGTTCTCCATTTCATCTTCGGAATCTGACTCTGCCATCTTGTGGCTACTATCGCCAGAACGAACGACAAACTCCGGCTTCGGCCAATTTCTATTCAGGCACTTGTCGCAGAAGAGATATGGGATGGTCGAGAAGCTACGCAAGAAAAAGCTCCAGTTTTGCGCGTGAGAAATTTTACCCCACCACTGAAGCGCAATCGTAAACGCAGTCGCATACACCGTGTACCAAACAAAGGTATCACAAAAGTAGGTCACCAAAGCCGGTAAAACGCGCATGACAGTCATGAGGTACATTAAAGCAGTACTTGCGTGCACGTCGTAATAGCTCGACGGGATTTCGCCTTCAATTTCTTCACCGATGTATCCCAAAGAGGCGAGGGGTGTGACGTTATCGCCCCCACCCAAGATGGCAGCAAGCTTACCGATATTCGCCGAGAGATCAAAACTTCCGGAGTCAGCAGCTGGAGATAACAAATTACGACGGCGCATAGTTTTATCTTCCTCGTAATCGTCGTCGTAATCGAGCGGGTCTAACTGTTCCGCCAACAACTCTTCTTCTTTAGTGATATCTTGCAAGAAGTACTTTTCTCTCGCTTCGAAGTGCAAAGCGTTCTTCAACGCATCGCCATCCAAGTTGATACACGAGGTGTATATATCAGACTCCTTGTTCCAGCACAAATCTGGATGCTGTAACGCATTCACAGACTCGCGCAAGGGAGGGATCAAAAGAAAGTGACCAAATGCCAACTTCGTAGCCAACACGAATATCCAGAAAATAGAGTAAATGCAGCGTTCGCGGAACGGTGTCGCGAATTGCGCGCTGCCGCCCATGTAAGGTTCTCTCTTGATCACTGATGTCATGACGCCGCACATGGCCAAAGCGTAAACAGCCGCCAAAGCTTGGAAGTATGGTGTTTTGCTATTCGGGTGAAAAGATTTTTCCAACCCGTAAAACAAAGGAATCATGATGAACGCGAGCGATCTCGTGATAATCACGAACCAATCTTCGAAGGACTCCTGTTTCAAGTTACGAAAGGAGAGTGTTGCGAACTCGCAAATAAGCTTCAAAACTGCGTGCGTAACTGCGGCAGTGCACACGTATCCCCAATCGAAACCATCAGCGAAGGCACAAACGCATGAAATGTGGAAACACACGGCGTGAAATACTATGACTGTGTTAAAGTTGACGTAAAGGCTGAACCATCCAGCAACTTCGCGATGCGTCTTGAAAAACGTAGTCGCCAGCCCCTCACCGGCCCCGAGTGGATGCTTTGCCTTGTTCATCATGTATGCTCGGAGGTGTTCGTACATGCGCTGATCAAGAGGATTATCGCGCATTGCCATGGGCACGCCAATAAATTCGGGTTGTCGATTCAGCTTTTCCTCCTCTGGCATCTCAGCTTCGCGTTTTTCGACGTCCTCATTCGCATGGCCGTCCACAGGTGGCATGACTGCCTTGAACCTGTCATATTCCCAGAAGAACTCGTTGACGTCATCGTACATGACCCGATCAACGATCGGAGCTTTTGCGCGTTCTTTTAACTCGCGGCGCATGAATAAGTACATTGGAGTGACAATGTTGTTGAGGTAATCACATTCCTTGAAAGGCATTCCAGACCCCTTCACTGGTTGCGCCAAAATGAGTTCAGCGTTGGTCTCCGGATCTCTTTCTGAACGGTTTTCCAGCGTCACCGCACACAATGCACAATGAAAAAGATAACAGAGTACTTCAGACATGTGACGCAAGTTAGCGGATTCGCCGTAAATCAAAAACCAGATCGTCAAATGATGGGCTTTCGCGTTTGTTTCCACCTTCAAGAACTCTTCGCGATTGACGTTGTTGAAGAAGACCTCGTTACTTTTGCGCTGTGCCATGAAGAGGGCAAGAATTGGCGATTTCTTTTCCTCTGAGCCGCTATTATCAATCTCGAACGCTTGAACGTCTGCATTTGCTTGCGCCTGATCCAGCATTCCGGTGTAATCTACCCAGTGTTTGAAGTTCAAAAACATGTGACCATGTAAGTGGTTAATCGCTTCCGCCCATTGCGCCTCAGTCAAGCCATCTTCAGCGATGCCGGCTTCGTCCGAATACGTGGCAATGGTGTTTTCTATCCATCGCGACATATTCTCAAGCGCATTGTGCATATTAGATTTCACTTCAACCGTTGCTTCCGAGAAACTCGAATCTGGGCATGTCTTTTGGAAGCCAAAAAGAGTAGCTTGCTGCTCGAATAACGGCATCAGGCGCTTCTTGATATCTTCACATCGTGGATTCACGGCCGATCCAGAACCTGGGACGGTCATATCGCGAGGCAGATCTGGCAAGACTGTCGGTGCTGGACGTTTGTATTTCATGGACTTTACGTGCAAGCCGATGACTTTTCTGAAAAAAATCTTCCATCCAGAGAATCTCTGGCGAGCTCTCGAGGACACGTCAGATTTGTTTATGGATGCAATCATCTCTCGTCTGCGCATTTCAACCGTCAACACGGCAGCATACGCGCGATTAAACAACGCTCTCGCGTGCACGAATGATATTGGAAACAAACCAATGACGAGCAAGACAATGTGTAAAATAGTGCCATTGATAATATCGATTTCTCTCGCCATGAAATCACCGTAGGAGCGAAAGGACAACATGAGTCCTCGAACAGCTCTTGGAGGCTGATCGGAGATAAGACTGAAGACTGCTGACGTGCAGCTGATGAAAGTGTAGCCAGATATCGCGAAGACAACGGCATTGAGGAAATCCCATTGGTTCATTTGCGCTGAGAACAATCTCTGGCAGAGGAAGTGATGCAAAACCACGCACAAGACTTTGAAAAAGTAGCCATATATCAAGATGATGGATTGCTTCGTCACTTCAGATAACGTACCTTTGCCAGCAAATCGCTTCGCGAGAGAAACTAATCTATGCGGCCACAAGAACTGCGGAGATAAGGCAAAGTAATACACCGCCGCTAACAACCCAGCGGCAACACCGGCAGTCAAGATGATAATTGGACGCAGTGCGGTTGTATTTGAGGAATCTCCGACGTTCAATGCCGCGGCTGCCGCCAAGGAAACAATAATAGGTCCAGGAACGAGTCTCAATGATACATGCCAAAACTTCACAGACATCGGGAGTTTTCTCCAGTTGCGCATCGTGTCTGCGCGCCATGTCCACCACGTTGGCTTATTCCTAACACCGCGCCTGGCGTTGACCTTCTCTGTTGCAGTGCGCTCGTCGTCGCCCCGAGGGATAGAATCCAACCAGCACACCCACTCGGCCATCCCGAACTTGATCATGCCGCTCTTGAACGTCTGTGGATGAAATAACCAGGGAGCCATGGTCAAGTTCCAAACTGCAAACCAGACGTGCCAAGTACTTGAAAAGAATTCGTGTAAAGGACCGAGCGAAGAGAGCGACATGATGGCAGCCGTCACCCACGCCATTTCGATAGCCGGTTTGATGTGACTTTCCGCGTACTTTGAGTACAAACTGACGAACCCAGCGCGCATAGTCATGCCACGCTTGGTCTTCATGTAAGATGCTTCACCAGTATTGATTGAGCTATCTATTGAAAAGCCTCTTATTTTAGCGATGAACATGTTGAAAATAAAGCTTCCGGTTATCGTGTGCTGATACAGCTTCGAAAACATATTCACGAAGCCCCCGTCAAGCCAGCCTTCTAACATGACGGGCCACGCCATAACAAAAGAAGCTTGAATGAACCAGTGAGATGGATATATATTATGCGTACCCAATTCCTCGTGAAATCCGATGTTATCGAATGCATCCCCAGCTTTGAAGTACGTTTCGACGTGCACCATGACTATGATAAGTTTGGTCACAACGAATGTAAAAAGGGACGCAAATAACACAAACTCCGTAAACATAATTCCAGCGGAAGATTGGAAAAACGAAAGGCCTCTCAAGAAATCAAAAGACTTCGATAATCTGTGGAAGTCGCGAGAAATCAGCTGCATACCGTTACCGGTAGCAATCTTCGCATGAAACTGGTTAGCGCCATCAAAGGATACCTCTCTGGCTTTACCAACCATCTTGAAACCTACGTATCGAACTTTTCCTCCTCTTAATACGACATTCATCCCACCAAAAATATCTTCCGATAAGTGCAAAGATTTAGTAGCTTTCGATACACCACCGTTTGATCTGACCCACGCCAAATCCCAAACATCCGGGTGACCATAGTGGAACCTAACGCACAACGGTTTCGCCATATACCGCTGAACCATTGTGCCAAACACTTGTTCAGACAAGGCAGAAAATTGCGCGACTGAACCGTTCTGTTCAGTGATCATTTGCTCAGGAAAACCAACGATGACAGTATCATCAGAATCATCGAAAGTACGGATAAGGTTTCGTACTTTCAACCCCTCTGATAATTGCGCATCTTGATTCATATCAATCGTTTGCATGTAATTACCCCTGGCGTAAACGATTCCGAGATTTTGATTCTCCGGCTTACCTTCACCGACGATCGGATTTCCAGGCAAGCGGATTCTGTGTGTAAGCTTCATGATACCGGCAGGATCTTCTTCGTAATCAATTCGAGATCGGCATAAGTAATAATAGCTCCCTGCGTCTTCCATACTCTTTGCCGCTAAATCGGGCTGCTCATAGTGAGTGAGTACCGTGTGTGGATGTGCCTTGCACATCTCGATAATTTGTTTATCCTTGGCTTCCCAACCTTTGACACCGTACATCTGGCAAGATAAGACGTGTTCGTACTTCAAGCGAACGAGGGCTTCAATCTCTTCTTCTTTTGTGCCTTCCAGTCTTGCCAAGATTCTAGTCGCATCTGCGTAAGAGGAGAAGCCTCTCACGGTGCGCGAGAGCGTCTGCGTTCGATCTGACGCCCAGCGCGAAATTGTCGCAAGAATTGCGACATCTTCTGCCGTTTCCGCGTTTGTCTCGCGTCTGCCCGCGAGTTCATCTAGGAATGCTTCGTAGTTTTGGTGCGGCAAATGTAACTTTGTTCGTTCAAGCACGTTAGCCCATTCCCGTGGAAGCATGGTGGTCAAAAATCGAAATGTAGAAACGTTCTCCCCGTCGATTTGCTCTCTCAGATCGTCCGTCGTCAATTCGACTTCTTCGACGTACATAGGGGTCAACGTTGATAATGCCGGTGTTTGTAAAACACTTCTGGCTTTCTGCAATTGCGGGTCAGTAAGAGATTCCAAGAAAAATCTTAAAATTTCTCGTGCCTCTGCACAATCAGGTTCCCCCGTAGGATTCGCAGTGGAGAAAGTTCTGTGAAGAACGTCCACAACACGTCGACCTGGAGCGGTTAACAGAGCAGGTTTCACCCGCGATCGCACATGCGAAGTGTCTTCTAATTTAGCTGAGTCTGAAAGCACCTTCAGCAACGCATCACAAACTTGGCCCAACACGACGTTGGTTTCTTTGTGCGGTGCCGATAACTTTTCGTTGTCATCCGCGACGATATCGTTCTTAATTAACTCGATTGACTTTTGGATGTTTTGCTTAAACACTTTACACGCTTCAACGAGTGAGTCGCCGGAGGTATCGTCTTCATCATCGCGCGCCTTGCGAATTACCCTGATACCGTCATGAACCAACGTGCGAATATCAATGAGCCATTTTGGTGCGCGTGTTGATTCTCGCCTCACAACAATGCCCATCAATTCCGTCATCGATTTCAACAAAGTGCAAAACTCTGCACGTTTGCTAGAATCTACGACGACTAAAATACAAACAAACATGAACGCCGCGACATCGATCATTTGGGACATGACCGATCCCAACAAGGCATATTTCATACTCGCGTTGCGCTCTGCGCCAACTTTTGAAAATACCGGTGCGGTCAACATCGTGGGGAATAGCATGTACGTGTCAGAGTCACCACCAAGAAAACTCTTCACTGTTTTTCCATTCAATGGCGCAAATGAAAGCGCGCTGCGTTCTTCGTCGCTCAATAAATCACGCTGGCGTAAAGATTTAATCACTGCGTTCCATGCGCGTGCAAATTCTCTCCATTGCTCTGAAGCAGCTTCCGCGCATAAATGCGTCGAAGGCGACGATGCTGGTATTGGCTTGAGCTGCTGAGTGGATAAAATCTTCTCTCCAAACGCGGCAATCTTGAGCGGAAGCTCGCGAACAACTTTCGACCACCCATCTTCCACGCCTTTCCAGCGCAACCGATCAAAAGCTGAGGCGATCCCTAGGCCAATGAGATACCAGAAGAAGGTATCTGCATAGTAAAGGAGAATACTCGGAAGCCATCTTTGCAGGACGACGAGGTACTTGTATGTGTGTCGTCGGAAAACTCGGACGATGTGAATCATAAAGTCTGGTAACATATCGCTGTAATCGTACTGATCGCAGTCTTCGCCCGCAAAGTCGTACCCCCAACAGTACAAATCGAGCTGTAAAATAGCTCTGGTTGGTTTTTCGAGAGGCATGAGGACGAACACAAAGTCGAAGAAGAACTTAGCTGCCAACACAACGATCCAGAAGAGACGGTAGCGGAAGCTGTCACTTCTATCTGTGCTCACGTCTTCTTTCGTGCCTAAATACTCTTTTTGACCGCCCATCGGAACGAGTCCGCTGAAATCAATCAAACTAACCACCATGTACAAGTATCCAATTGGTGCAAAAACGTTTAAAGACAAGAGACCATAAACAGTCAAAGCAGTTACGAGCAACGCCGCAGCGGAGATGGCAAGTTTTGCAATGCTCATAGTCTTACTCTTGAAGAGTTCTCGTCGGTGCACAAAGAGAACTTGTGCCTCAACGAAGAAATCACATACAGCCGCGACGCCCGCCAAGTACGAGTAATATTGCCACTGTAAATCTGCAAACAAGTAAATAGTCATCAGTGCAAATGCGCACGTCATGAATGTGAACATTCTGTGGAAATTCAAAAGAACCATGCTCCATCCAAGAAACTCGTTGTGAGTCTTTTCAAAGACTGCGCCTAGCGTCTGGTCGATTTCAGCTGCAGTTCGCGCTCTGCGCATGTAGTTTCTGTAGTTAACGTACGACACCGTTGTACCATCACCGGTATCGTTCGTTGTCATGCGTTTCAACTTACTTGGAATCAAGTAGCACTCGTTGACATCGTCGTAGCCGAGTCTGCGGTACACGCGCAAATCTGAGCGAATTTGCGTTGCTATGAATTCCGTTACGGGCGTAATGATAGACTCCACAAAGTCTCCCTTCTCAAACTTCATGATCTTCGGGTTCACTGGCTTCCCGTTAGCAGTAATAGCGTTAGAACACACATGAAATAGGAATGCAATCATTTCAGGCATGCTGCGGCAGTTTGCGGCTTCATCCGCAATGCATTCAAAGAGCACGAGCGATCTCAGCTTGTTCTGCCCCATCTGAGACTCTAACGATCCAGAGTGCATGATGCCTAGATCACCTACAAAGTTTCGCCATCTGACGTAGTTTCTGAATGATTTTGCATATCTCTGTTCAATGATAAAATCTTCGCCCTTGCCTTTGCATTCCTCGGTCGAGCCAATGTTCCACAGTTGTCCAGCTAATCGATCGGCGACATTTTCGACGGTCGCTCCAACATTATCGTCTCCGGCACTTTGGAAGCCAAACACTGATGCGAGTTCTTGCGCGATGGGTAAGACTTTGTTTCGCCATTTCGTGACGGCACGTTCAATTTCAGACTTGCCCGTCGGCTCTGGACCACGTCGCGTTAAGTCTTCGCCTTCCAATTCTTCTAAATCCTGCCCACTCGTCGTTGCCGGTTCAGTAGACAAATCAGCGGTGAACCTTTGTGAAGATGGAGGGCTCTTCGTCGCTTGTGCAGCCTTTTTGGTGAGTTCAATCTCTTCTGGTTCGTGCGATTTCGAAAACCACGAGAACACGGGCGTCTTCGCTCTCACCAGTGCGTGAAATGCATCTCTCCAAATTCTGCCTAACTGTTTTCGCTTCAAACCGAGAGCAATGATGATGTAGCCAACAAATATGATTTTCAGCCACGTTTGAAACCGAAGATCAAGCATGTTCAAATCGTATCCTTCAGACCCCGGGCACGAGGTATCCCCTGGCTGCGTCCACGTTGAGTTTTCTTTTTTAATAAAACCTTCGACGTCGAGCGCGAATGCTGGCGGTGCCGGACATACAGTCGGCGACTTCTGGTGCACTAACATTTGATGGTGACAAGACAAGTACGGAGACTGCAATGACACGGCGGTTGGGTTAATGAGCCCCGGTCGATGCGACAGAATGGCAGAGAAGTTTTCGAAAAATGCAAACTGCGGTACTTGCTGTCCCGGCTTCAACTTAATTTGATGCCACGCTTCTGCTTCCGTGTGTGCAAACGCATGCACTGACGCGTTGTGTGCATCATTAATTGCTTCCCCACACTTTGGAAACTTGAGCGGATCATACGCTTGGAGCTCTTCGCCTCCGTAAAATGGTGTACACGTACCTCCTTTTTTCCAGAGGAGTTTTAACATGAAGTAAACCGCTCTTGGTCTCAGTAAATCGACATGGTTTACTTTGCACCTTTTCGCTACCGCCATCATCCCGAAATACTCCTCTGACGTGTATAAATCTGGTTGCGTCGGCGACATGTAGCCGCACGGTGAGTGTAACTTTTCTTTCAAGCTTGGGCAGACTTTCTCGATGATCGGAATTCTTTCGTCCGTGGTCGGCACAGCAGTGACCGCTTTACCCTTCCAATACTCATCCACCCACGCCATAATGGATCCACCGGTAACAAAGCGCGTGCTACAACCACTTGCGCATGTTGTCGCATGTTTTTCTAAATCTTCAATCATGGATGTCGTCCAATCGGCTTGGGCAATTTGGTCTTCTTCTCCCATCGTATCGTAGCCGTTCCATCCTTCGTGTTGTGGAGCTAATTTATACGCATCTACGCCGTATTCTGAGACTATGAACGGCTTTTTGGAAACTAAGTGATACTTTTTGAACAAAGTGAGTGGCGACCAAAATCTCCGCGTGTACATGTTTACTGCCCAGAAGTCAAGCTGGTCCATCCACACGTCGGAATAACGAATCCATGCTAGTGCCCCCCACATTTGCATACCGACAACGTGTTGTTTTGTCTTCGGTAAGTTCACGTTCGCTAAAGCGGTTCCACACAAAACACCTTCCGAACGTACCACTGAACATAACAAGTTGACAGATTTCATCAACTTTTCAATGGAATCTTCGAATTGACATCCACTGATGCCAAAATTCTCCGCTAATTCTTTATCGCAGACGAACAAATTCCACGGTCCGTTCAACTCGTTTCCTACTATCCAAGCGCCAATGGCTGGGTGCTTTGCAGCTCTAACTTGCGACCTAAGTTTTCTTTGTACTTTCGTCATGGACTCCTCGTCGTTGAAGAATGACTTGGTCCCGTCTTCGAAATCGTAACCAACGATAATAACAATCCCATACTGGTGACATAAATCGAAGAACTGCGTGTGTCTGTGCGAATATTTCAACGTGTAAATACGAATCGCGTTCACGCCGGCGTCGGCTAGGAGAGGAATATCTCGTTCAAAAATCCCCGCGTAATTGGACGTGAAATAATCCCCGTACGGTTCAAACCAATCCGGGTCGGCTCCTACTGGCACTGGAGAATAACACACAGCGCGCATCAACCATGGCTTCCCGTCTAAATATAAAGTCCTACCTAACCTACGTAACCTACCGGTATCTAACGTCGTTTCATTCAAGTTTGGTGGGTTTCTAAACGCCTCCAATCGCTTTCTCCCTTCCGCAGATAAAAACTCCTTCTGTGGATTATGGAAAGCCGGGTCGTAAATATCTACATCATCATCTATTGCCGGTGCAGTTAAACCGGTTGCGTTTACCTCTTCCTCGTGTTCGATTTGTTTTTCCATTTTCTTTTGCTCATCTGCTTCTTCTGCATTTACTTCTGCATCGGAGTCTTGAGTCAAGTGGTTCGCCGTTCCTGGATCGCTCCCCGTGGCAGAGGAAGTGCCTGTCCCGTCGTCAGCGCCTAACTTACTCAGCTCGTGATGAAACGATCCTTTCACGGTTTCTTTACCTCCGCTCGGTTTCGGTCCATCGAACGGCCACACCATCCCGCCGAGTTTCGCATTCAACCTTTCCAAAGGAGATCCGTGCATGTTTGTGCTCTTGTTCTTTTTATGACTCGTGCTTCTCGCGCCGCGGAACATCGCGTCCGCTTTGCGCCTGTTATGATCGTAATCGTACTCTTCGTAATCATCTTCAATTTTATATTTGCGATCGTTCACCAAAGACGGCTCTTCGCTCCCGTAGCGAGCGAACGCGATGTCCAATTCGGTCTGCGTGACGCGGCTATTCTTTCCCGAAGACGAACTCAACGCGAACGTCGTCGCGAAGAGCACGGCAAAGATGGCCGTTAGGATAACGCGCCACGATATCTTCTTCTTCGTTATTTGTTCGTCGTCGCCGGCGTAACGCGAGACTGGTATTGGTGCGTAGCCTCCGTTCAGAGGCTCCGCGCTCCCATCAAACAAGGCTCCAGGCGCTCGGCGTAAGTAGGCCGCTGCCTGGTCGGAATTCATTGTTTTGTAGCGGAGCTTTTATTTGTACGTAATAATACCGCTTCTGTTCTTTTCAAACTTTCAAGTGTCTCTTCGTTTGCGATGAAGTCGGTGGTGCGCGTGTATTTTCGCGCGCGCTTTGATCCCGCGTCTGTGTGCGTGGTATGTGCTCGTGTGAGGGCGCGCGATTGTTCAAAAATGACGACGAGAGCTGACAACAAAAAGGAATTCCCTCTTTGCTTTTACTACCAAACCCTAAATTTTTTCGTGCTTTTAAGTTCTTCGTTCTTTATTACAATCTCTCTCTCGCCGTGTTTAGTTTTTATTATTATATGTGTGTATTACCTGGTACTCTCTTTTACTTCTTGGCTCTCATTCGCTCGCTAGCTTCTTCATTCTCTTCATTCCCTCTCCGATTTTATTCCGTCTTCGTCGAAACTCGGTTGTTCGCAAAATTCTTCGTTGCCGTCTTCGCACAGAGCTTTGGAGGCTATTCTACCGACGTACCACGCGGATAACGCGGATAATCCGAGACCCAAAAACGCTGGACCGAGTTGTTGGACGGTGGCGCCTCCACCGGAGGAAATGGAGCGCGCGACATCACCGCTCGCCACGTACGCCACCGTACCCGGAATCATGCCTAAGAAGGACGCCGGAGCGTACTCTAATACGGAGACGGAAGTCAACCCGTACAAGTAGTTCGACACAGAAAACGGTAAAAGTGGGCTCAAGCGTAACATGAATATCACGCCGAAGCCGTTCTCCCCAATCGCCTCGTCGATTTTTCTGTACTGCTCTCCAAACTTTTCGCTCGCCAACTTTTTCACCGCGTCTCTGGCCACGTACCTAGAGATGAGAAACGACGCCACCGCCGCCGCCGTTGCGGAACTCACCACAACGAACGTCCCTTCAAACGCACCAAACAACGCCCCGGCACTCATCGTCAGCGGAAACGCCGGCACCGCGAACATTTCCAAAACGAAATATCCGAATGCGAACAGCAACGGCCCGTTGATTGGACCGAGCGAGTCTAAATACGAAGCGTACCCAAACAAAGTCTCCGTGATCGACTCTCTGAAGTACACCGAACACGCTAATATCCCCAACAAAACGCCTCCAAACAGAACGAGCGTTGTCTTTGAATTCGTCTCGTCTTCCTCGTCGTCTATGGAATCTCGAGACACGTCCACGATATCTTTCGCGCCTAAAGATTTAAGCAACGCCGTCGGCGAAGAAGAAGGTTGTTGTTGCGTCGCGCTAATACTCCTACTAAAATTCGTCCCCTCTTTCTCCGAAGAAGAAGAAGAAGAAGAAGAAGAGTCCATCTCTTTATCCTCGTCTCGAGAGTCGAATATCGCCTTATTCATCGTCAAAACGCGACGAGCACGGCTCGCCACGTTCCCACTATCGTTCTTTACTGCTATTTCTGTTTTTATTATCGTCGATCCTGCCGTTCCGCGGTCGTTTCGTCGTCGTCTCCGTCGCGATGGCGCTGACGAGGCAGCGCGGGGGAGGATGACGATTTTCTTCCGTAACGATAACGACGCCGAACTGCTCCGCGCGAGACCGCGCCATCTCAAACCGCCGCTGCTATTTCTGCTTCTCGCGATGTCCGACGATTGGCTCTTCACCTCAGACGCCGCCGTCGTGGCTGCAAAAGTACCCGCGCGCGACGACAACATTCTATATTATGAGCGCGCTCGTGTGTGTGTCGTAAGCGTTCTTCTTCAGGGGCGAAGAGGAATATTTTTGTGTGTGGGTGCAGGAATGCTGCGCGTATTATTAGATATCCTCCCCAGATCTCGTCGCTCTCTCGCTCTTCGATTATTCTTTTCAAAGCGCAGGCGCGCGTACCCGGAAGAGTTATGAAGATTTGGAGAGATTCGCGCGACTTCGTACTATTAAGAGCGCGCTCTGTTGAGTATCCGATATTCTTTGTGGGGGGGCGGGTATCAAATTTGTACCGAGAACTCGGGAAAAACAGATAATAAAAGAACGAGGGACGAATACGAATAAAAATAAAATATAACAATGATGGATGGTTTCATCTTTCTCTTTCTCTCTTCCTCTTTCTTCTTCTGCTACTCGTACGTATAAAATTTATTCGTTTCACCTCACACGAGCTTCGCGCGGCCTTTCGCGGACGCCGCCCGCCTGCTCTTGTGGACTTTCTCCGCGGTTTCCATTCCTAAAAACGCAAACACGATGAAACATCCAGTCCATTGAAGGCTCGTTAGCGTTTGGTTTGGGTTTCTAAATACCGAATAGACGGTGCTAAAAATCTTCCTCGTCGTCGTGACCGTGGTCAATACTAAAACGTCAAAGCTCGTGATGGTGTGATATATAAAATTTTGGCCGACTGCCGAGGCCAAGGAGTAACTCACGATCGCTTTCAGGACTTTCGGGTATTTCGCGCAAAACGCGAATCCGCTGGTGACTTGGCCCGTGAATACGGCAAAGACCAACGCGACGATGGCGCCGGACAGGTTCGTGTACAACATGCTCTCGTGCGCGCTCGGTTTCGCCGTTTTTCGATGACTCGGATTCAAAACTTTCGTGCTCGTTTTTACCTTATCTTGCAACCCGCCCGTGATGGCGTCGAACACCAGCGACAAGAAAATTAAACTCAAACCGTACGTGGAATTCTCCTTGACGCTCGCTTTGCCGCTCGACGACGCTTTGCCGTAATTGAACAAAAACACGCCAAACGTAACAAACGCGACCGAGAGATATTGAAACCTCGAAAACTTCCTCCCGCCTAAAAACAACCCACCGAGCATGACCGGAACCATCTTACAACTCTTCCCTAAAACCTGCGTCGGGTAACTGACGTACCTCAACGCCTCGTTCGACGCCGCCATCGCCAACATCTGCGACGACCCGCTGTGAAAAATTTCCTTCAGGGGCAACTTATATCCACTCCCACCAAAGATGAAAATAGCCACCAACGCGCACAACGCGTTCACGGCTCGCTCAAACACGAGCGCGAAAAACGTCATCGAAAACCGCTCTCCTTTCTCTCCTTGCGCCTCGTACACGTCCTCCTGCATCACCGCGAAATAGCTAAACGACACGAACACGCCTAAACAACACGCGACGAGTTCCAACTCGCGGCTGACGGGGAGAAAAAACGAAGGCGCGTTAAATCCACTCGCCACGCCTTTAAAGCGAGGCGAAGGGGTCATCTCGCGCACGACCGAGGACGACGGGTTCGACCGAGGCGAGTGCAAGGATTGTCGTCGAGTCGTCGCTGGCATCTCTGCTTTTCTTCCTTTTTCTTTTGTGTGTGTGCTGTGCTGCGCTACGCGCGTAAACTCTTTCTGACGATGATGATGATTTTACGCCGTTTTTTTCCCCATTGTGTGCTTGACCTTTTTCCCTTTTTTTTCATTTTTTGTATTTTTTTGACAGCTTGACCTTTTTCCGTTTTTTTTCACATTCCCCGTACTTTTTTTTCCCCAAACAACACCAGAAGAAGAATAAGTTGCCTCGTTCGATCCACACTCATCGAGAGAGAGAGAGAGAGAGACATGGATTTCGCGTCGGTCGGCGATAGGATTTCCGCGCTCACGAACAAGGCGAAAACGGAGGCGGAGCGCTTGTTTCTCCCGTCCGCGTCGAGTTTAGGAATACCGGTGAGCTCCGCGGAGGATGTGATTATGGCGGAGAGCGAGTTCGCGAGATTGTGCGCGCACTCGCACGCGGCGGCAGACGCGGAGAAATATAAGAAAGAGTTGGACGACGCGAGGTTTCGATTGGTGTGGGCGCTGTCGCACAGTAGAAGAGAAGAACATTTGAGGCACGCGGAGAATATTTTGATGGACGAGACGTTGGATTGGGATGAAGTTTTGACACACAGAGACAGGTATTATTTGAAGGCGGTATTGTATTACAACCGGTGCGACTACTTGTCGTGCAGAGACAACGCGTTTACGTGTTTGAGCGTAGATCCAACGTGCGTCCAAGCACAAAATTTGCGACAAGCGTGCGAGGAATACTTGGCTCGTGATGGCATTATAGGGATTACGGGTGTAGTGGCCGGCGTAGCGGTATTAGGAGCGATGCTTGCGTCGAGACGATAGAAGAAAAGAGAGAAGAAGACAAAATAAAATCACATAAACATACAACACGAAAACAAACATGCACTAGCTGTAGTAAAACATCATCATAGAAATTGTTGTGATCATAATACTAAGCTATTACAACAATTGCAGCTGCTAAATTCATCATCTATGTATGACTGACTATCTAATTCATTCGTTTATTCTAAAAAATTTCACTTGAAGCTATTTACGGACTTTACTTTGTTAGCTTTCTCTTCGCTAAACTCTTTTTATAATCGCGAATGGATTTGGTCATCTTTGTCACTTGTTGATTTTCGCAAAGCCAAATCTCTTTCGCGACTTTTTCGATTAAACGAAAATCGTGCGACACGAGGACCAATCCTCCGGAGTATTCGTTTATTGCATCCGCTAACCCGTCGATGGCGTCTATGTCCAAGTGATTCGTTGGCTCATCCAAAAGCAAAATATTAGGTTTGGACAGACATATCATCGCAAAAACGAGACGCGATTGTTGCCCCGCGGATAAGAGCGCGATAGGTTTCGTTTGCGCCTTACCCGAAATACCATACGTTCCTAAATACGAGCGCCAATAATCGTCCAACTTTTTCATGTCTTGAAAAGTGCCGGAAAAGAATTCCAACGGCGTCGAGCGCGGATCGAGGGATTCAAACGAGTGTTGCGTGTATCTGCCCACGATGACGCCGTTTCGTCTTTCGACGACGCCAGATGTCGGCTGTAAATCCTGGGCGAGCAACTTCAACAAAGTGGACTTGCCGGCACCGTTTGGTCCAACCAACGCAACGCGACTATCCATATCGATGCCAAAATCTACGTTTTTCAAAATGTCTATTTCAGTCCCGGGATACCGAAACGTGACGTCTTTGAACGGTAAAACTGGAGGTGCAATTTTCGCCCCGCAATCCGGAAATTTAAACCGAAACGAGTTTCGCTCCGCGCTCGGTTCGGGCGTTAAACCAGCCGCAATCATCTTATCGAGCACCTTTTGACGCGAATTCGCGAGCTTCATTTTATCTTCGAAAGTTCCTGCTTTCGCTATAAACTCGCGAATCGCTTTAATTTCCGCTTGCTCTTTATCGTATTTGCGCTGATTGACTAAATCTTCGCTCGCTCGCGTTCGCTGGAACGTCTCGTAATCGCCGGTGTAATACGTGAGTTTCGTATTGGTCAGTCGGATGATATGTGTGCAGACGCCGTCGAGAAAATCTTGCGAGTGGCTGACGACGACTAAACACTTGTTGTACTTTGCCAGGTAGTTTTCCAACCATACCACGGCGGATAAATCCAAATGATTGGTCGGTTCGTCGAGCAAAAGTAACGCGGGAGCTGCAAAGAGCGCGCGCGCTAAAGAAACACGCATTCTCCATCCCCCAGACATATCTTTCGTCGAGCGTTGCATCATGTCTTTATCAAAGCCTAGTCCAAACAACAACTCCGCCGCTTTCGTTTCAAACATGGACGGATCGAGCTCTTCTAAACGTTCGTAAATGAGTTGTAAACGTTCGTCGCCGGGGCCGTAATTGGCCATCAAATCTTCCTCTTTCGTTCTCAGCTTTTCAATCTCTAACTTGATGTGGTCTACGACAGATTCCAGCGCGGTTCTGTCCGAAGGCGCAGCTTCTTCGCGAAGATGGTAAATGTCGATGTGCTCGGGAATAGGAATCTCTCGTTTGGCAATAGCCGAGAGTAAGTTGGACTTCCCGCAACCGTTTTGACCGATCAAACCGTACCGACGTCCGTGATTAAGTTCTAAATTACATTCAGAAATGAGCTCCTGTCCGTTGACTTGCATAGAAAAGCGTTCGATTTTGACATCAAGCGCGGTTTCTCGAGACGCTAGCACGCCCGTCACGGTTCGATCAACATCGTCGTCGTCGTCTTCCTCAGATATCGTCTCGCCATTATCACCATCCCCATCGTTTGCATTTGCAGATGCTTGCGCGTTTCTCCTCTCGCGATCGAGTCGTTTACGTCTGGAACCACCGACTTTTGCACTCCCTACGCCTCGTCGTTCGTCCTCCGAACTCGCCACTTTGCCTTGGAAAACGCGCCACGTGTCTGAGCACACCTCGCCGACGAACGCGGCGTTGTGCGAAATGGTTAACACACCACCTTTAAACTTTTTCAAGGCAAAAATCAACGCTTTTAACGTTTCGTTATCGAGGTAGTTCGTAGGTTCATCCAAACAGATGACGTGCGGCTTATTCCACATCGCCGCCGCGAGAACTAAACGCGATTTTTGACCGCCAGACATTCTGCGAATGTTCCCATCCCCGAGTTCGGTAGATATGCCGAAATCTGCCAAGTGCTTGTACACCTCCGTCGAAGTCAGTGGTCGCACATCTAGACCAGATTGCATCGCTTTATAAGTCTCGTCGAAATTGAGGCACATTTTCTTACAATAGCTGTCTCGGTGCAAAAATTTCGCGGGCTCCCACTTGGTAACGCCCGGTCGGTCGCCATTCTTCCTCACTTCGTAACACAACTCGCCGCCTTTGACCGCTCTTCCCAAAATTTCGTTCACGTTCCCGCGTTGTAATCGCGCATTTTCTTCTTCTTCGGTCAGTTTCATAGTTTTCATCGCCGCGAGCTCTTTGTCTCTACCTAGAAAGAAACGCGTCTGGATGTACTCTCTCGGCGTCAAATGCAGATTAGATTCCAAATGATGCATGCTGTGCTGCGAGACGTACGCTATCCTCAAGTTGTGGTGCTTCCAAATAGTTCCCGATTGCGGTTCAATCTCGCCAACGATATTTTTCATCAACGTAGTTTTACCAGCGCCGTTTGCACCAACAATAGCAACTCGAGAACCTAAATACGCGCGAACGCACACTTGTTCCAAGATGTTCTTCTCGCCGCCGTCGTATTTGAACGTGACGTCGTCGAGTCTCATCACGACTTGGCCGCGATTTTTGATACCATCTAAAGCGCCTGGATCTGGAAAAACTAGCAAAGGCTTTTCGCTCGAGCCTCGAACACTCCCGTTCATTTCATTCTTACCGACGCCGTTGCTTCCGCCTATAGTCATCGCGCCTTTGTTCATCGCCGAAACGAGACCGGCTGTATTTTCCAACCCTAGCGCTTCGCGTCGCGCGAGTTCTTTCGATTTATCCAGCGACGAAGCATCTCCTCCCAAATTGTTCGACCCATCGTCGATGTCTAATCCATTCTCTTTCGCGTGTTTCGAAATAGCATCCAACGTTTCTTTCTTCATCCTCGGCAAGACTAAATTTGGCTTCTTCGCGCGAAAGCCCGGGAACCCGCCGTCAAACACGGTGAGCTTCTGGTTTTCGAAATGCACAATGTCCGTGCACACTTTGGTTAGAAAGTCGTAATCGTGCGAAACGACCAAGACAGTAGATTTTGATGCAATCAAAAAATTAGCGAGCCATTCGACTGCGTCTACATCCAAATGATTCGTAGGCTCGTCCAGCAGTAACAAATCCGCCTGCTGCGTCATGGCGCTCGCGATTGCTAATCTCATCCGCCAACCTCCGGATAACTCGTTCACTCTCTTCCCCATCATCTTATCGTCAAATCCAACCTCTTTCAAGCACGCCTCGGATGACGACTCGCCTTTTTCGCCATCATCACCACCACCACCGCACTCTCCTTCCTTCTCTCTCGCGAACTCAGTCACCGTCGCGTTCGATAAACTCAGAATCTCGTGTCTCACGAACACCACGTTCACATCTTCCGGAAATCCCAAAATGTCTTTCGCCGCGATTCTATTCATCAGCGTCGTCTTCCCCGCGCCGTTCTGACCCACAATACCATATCTCTTGTTCTTCTCCAGTTGTAACGCGGTCGGTTTCAACAGAATCTTCGCGCCGAACCCGAGTATTATGTTTTGCAAATCCACCAAAAATTTCGTCTCGTTCGCCGTTTTTCCGCTAGGGGTTGCAGTCGTTCCCACTTCCCCATCATCATCTCTCGACGCATCATCCGTGTCGCCACCACCACTCGCTCTCAGCACCATCCCCACCATATCCTCCACCTCCTCTTCCGTCATGAACGCCTCCAAAATCGGCGCGATGTTCTCCGAAATCGACGCGACCTCTCTCTCCTCCTCCTCAAAGACGAGGTCGAGGAGTAAATCCTGCACGTATTCCAACACTTCCTCGTCGACGCGTCTCGAGACGAGCCTCTCGCGGACGAGCGTCTCGACTTTTTCTCTCATCGCGCTGGTGCTCGTCGCGCGCTTCTTGGGGGGAGGGGTCTTCTTCTTCTTCTTCTTCTTCTTCTTCTTCTTCTTCTTCTTCTCGTTCGAATGCTTCTTTTTTTTGTGCTTTTTCATCAGAATTCTGAGCACTTCTTCACTCCTTTAAATTGGAAAAAGCGCGCAGGAGGGACGCGACTACCACACATAATAAAAGAAAGTCCCGAGAGAAGATAGTTGAAGAGAGAACCGATGACGAGCACCACCACCGCGTCTGCATCATCCGTCGGTGTTATTTTTGGACGAGAGTATTCGCGCGTCGTCGCTTCGTCGTCTTCGAAATCGAAATCTTCGTTGTTCGGCGTGGGGAAGAGGAGAGACGCGTTTGTTGGTCGACGTAATCCATCATCGAATGGAAAGAGAGAGAGGAGGCGGGCGGGCGCGGTTGGCGCGACGCGAGCCGGGACTGATTTCTTGCACGAACTCGGGGTGAAGTTGAGAAACGAAGACGAATCGAAAATGCCTCCCGGCAGAGTCGGATTGTTTGGCATAAGGGAAACGTTGGAATATCTGTTGGACTCGAACAAATTCGTGGAAACGAGAGTCGAGAAGTATGGGCCCATTTTCAAGACGGCGTTTTTCTTTAAACCGACGATTGCTTTCGGCTCGAAAGAAGCGGTGGAAGAGTTCAAATCGTTCGAGGCGAGTTTACCAGCGGATGAGGCGTTGCCGGAGACGTTCAGAGAGTTACACACGGAATACGGCGCGTTGAAACAAAACGGCGCGAAGCATAAAGCGACGCGGAAGAACTTCGGGAGAGTGTTGGGAAGAGAGGCGCTGGAGACGTATGTGCCGGAAATTGCGACGCGAACGGAGGAGTTCGTGAATAAGTTGGAGCAAAGAAAAGTTTTGTTTCCCGGGAAAGATATCAAGCGCTTCGCGTTGAAGACGTTGTTTTATTTGTTTTTAGGGAAAGTTCCGGAGGATGATATTTTAGAGGAGATGTATTTGTATAACGCCGGGTTATTGTCGTTGGGAAAATTTGATCCGACGTTTAAGAGAGGAGAGAGCGCGTTAGAGAAACTGACGCAATACGTGCTCGCGTACTATCTGGAAGTGAAAAAGGACGACGCAAAATTGAATGCACCCGAACATTTCTTTCTAAAGCAGTACTCCGAGGCCACGGATGAGTTTGGCGAAATTTTTTCGGACGAGCGAATCGCCACGACGATCGTATTGATGGTTTGGGGCTCGTATATCGAAGCTGCTGCGTTGATTGGACACTCGATTCGCATTCTGGGCGAGAAAAGAAATGCAGATGTTTTAAAAAAAGCAAAGGAAGAGGCGCTCGCGTTGCGAAAAGAAGAAGAACAGACGCTCTCTACGTTGGCGCAAAAAGGGAAATACTTGTTGGCGGTGTCCAAGGAAACGCTTAGATTTCACCCGCAGACCGCGGGCGGGTTGAGAGTGAATCCAATGGATCGAAAATTTTGCGGTTACACTATTCCCGCCGGTTACGTTTTAACGGCAGATCCACGCATTGCATTCCTTGACGAAACCGCCTTCTCGGATCCGAAAGCGTTCAATCCTTCGCGGTTCCTCGAAGCTTCGAAGAGCGAAGACCGTTTCTTCCCGGGCGGTATGGGACAACACCAGTGCCCGGGAATTAATTTGGCGACGACCATGAACGTGATCTTCTTGATCAAGTTCTTGACGACATTTTCGTCCTGGAAGCCTTCAGAAGGTATGCCCGAGAAAGTTCCGTTGGTGCAGGTGCCGATCGTAATCATTGGCGATGACTATAGATTAGACTTGATGCGATGAAAATTAGATACTTTTGTTTC
>Ga0181560_10001042_pt1 | contig 25993 bp, 22 predicted proteins | sample 011ome_20_FD_133751 | JGI IMG/M metagenome (GOLD analysis project Ga0181560, IMG submission 133751) | Coastal salt marsh microbial communities from the Groves Creek Marsh, Skidaway Island, Georgia - 011509CT metaG (megahit assembly) | ecosystem: Environmental > Aquatic > Marine > Intertidal...
GCGAGCAGTTTGAACGACGACGACGACGACGACGACGACGACGAAGAGCTCGAGCCCGCGGCGGCGGCGGCGGAAGCGGAGCACGCGCGCGCGCTCGCGGCACAGATCGGGATGGACGACGACGACGACGACGACGACGACGACGACGACGACAGAGCCGCCGCCGCCGCCGCGCCGCCGCCCGCGCGCGCGGTCCTCCCGCCCCCCGCGGCGTTCGTCATCTCCTTCGAGCACGAGAAGCGCCGCGCGCCGACGACCGCCGCGCGCCGACGACGACCGCGCGCCGACGGCGGGTCCGGGTCTCCGCGGGACGGCGACACCGCGTCCGTCGCGGCGCTCAGGTGCGTTCTACGCGAACATGTTTCACCCACCGCTCGGTTTCTACTGTACATTTGATCGATCGCGTCCCCTTTCGACTGACCGATGAACGTATTTCGCATGGAATCGCCCTCAGACGCGAGTGCGTCGCCGCGTTGGGACTGCAAGGGTTCCAACGCGCGTACGCGTGTCAGAGGCTTCGCGCGTCGGCGGCGGCGTCGGCGGCGGACGACGGCGGCGACGGCGGCGGCGGCGACGGCGACGGCGGGTTAGTTAAGGTAATAGGGAAAGATCACGCGCACGTGGCGCCGCTGGTCGAGATGCTCGTCCTCCTCGAAGGCGTCACCCTCGAGGACGGAGACGGCGGGTGAAAATACGAGTACGTAGCGTTGTTATTTTTTTGGAATCGACGGACGTCTACGCGTCTTCCGTCTTTTGACGCTTCGGGATGCGAAACGACCCCGGCTGCGGGCTCGCGAGGAGCCCGTCCAACGCGTCGTCGCCCTCAGTTTCAGTCGTCGCCACCGGTGCGGGTCCGTCCTCCTCCTCCTCCTTCGCGTTCTTCTTCTTCTTCTTCTTCGTTTTCTTCCCGCCTCCTCCGCCGCCTCCTCCGCCGCCGCCCCCCGCCGCCCCCGCTCCCGCCGCGGGGCTCTCCTCCTCCTTCTTCTCTCTCTTCTCTTTCTTCGCCGTCTTCGGCCGCGGCGGCGTCCGCAACTCCTCCGGCAGCCCCGCTCGCACGTGCGCGAGCTCCGCGACGAACAACGTGTTGTGCGCCCAGCCCGCGTGCGACCCGAACACCGCCACGATGGCGGCTTCAACCTCGTCCATCACCCTGAACGGCGGTGAAGCGATCGGTCAGTCGAACGTCTTGCCGGTCAAACGTTGAAAGGGAAGCGCGGGTGAAGAGTGGCGACGGGAAAAGTCCTCAAGGAACGGCGTGCACCACGCGAACGGGGTCGTATGGGAAGCAGTCTCACCGCGGCGTCAACGACTTGGACGCGAGCGCCGGCACGTAGTGCTCCACCGCGAGCTGCCACACGTGCGTGTCCACGGGGATCGCGTCGTGCTTGTCCAGGGAGAAGAGACACACGCACGCGGCGACTTTCGGGCCGACGCCGGGGAGCTCCGCGAGCGCCGCCCGCGCGTCCCGGTACGGCGTCTCAGCGGCGCGGAGTTTCATCAGGTACGCGTCGGGACCTTTCAATACGAGCGAACGTCGGGGTGGAGTTGAAAGGCGTCAGGTGGAGTTGAAAGGCGTCGAGGTGTGTCGGGATTGAAAGCAGCGAGGGGTAGTGGGCGGAGAGATGCGCCGGGCAGTCCGTCCGTCTCACCTTCCGGTTTGGCGACCAGCGCCGCGACGGCGCCGGCGATGAACTTCGCCCTGTACCCGAATCCCATCCCTCGCAGGGTCTCCTCGGACGCGGCCCGGAGCTGCGCGACCGTCGGGAACGCGTAGAAGTCGCCCAGGGGCTCGTCGTCGGGCTCGAGCGCGGCGGCGGTCTTCTCTGTCTCGGTGACGGTTGACGTTCCATCTTCTCCGCCGCCGTTCGCGTCCTCCCGGGGCGTCGTCGGCGTCGTCTTCGTCTTCGTCTTCTTTTTCTGCGTCGGCGTCGCCGCCGCCGCCTTCCGCATCCCGCGCACGCGCTCGTCCGGGGCCAACTTGGTGCCGTACGCCGCGCACAACCGCTCGACCATGCCGTGTATCCTCGAGATGTGATTGTTGCTGCTGCATATGAACGAGAACAGACACTCCGCCGGGTCCTGCCGCAGCATTCGGCACCCCGGAAGGTGCGGCGCGAGCTTCGCGAACCGCGCGTCCGCCGCCGCCCACGCCTCGGACAGCGACGCGAGCGACGTGGAGATATTGAAGTACTCCGCGATTACCGCCGCGTCCGAGGCTTCGCTCTCGTCGTCGCCGCGGCAGTGCACGCGGTACAGGACGTCGTCGACGTCTTGACGCATCGAGACGACGCGGCGGCCGATCACGCCGACGTAATCGCCGTCCGCGTTTTTCCGCCAGCGGAACGACTGCCCGGTCGGGAGCGTGTTCTCCAACCGCAGCTCCTTCGCGGGCGTGCCGAGGGAGCGCCACGCGTCGTCGTCTGATTCGTCGTCGTTCGCGGACGCAGTCGCGGTCGCGCGTTTCCGCGGCGTGGACGCGGCGGCGGTCGTCGTCGTCGTCATCGCGTCGCGACGACCGCGGGGCTTCCGAGGTTGCGATCCGAGGTGCCGTGATGTCGGCGTGATGCCGCGCGGTCGGAGCTGAAACGCGCCGCTCGCGATGCTGGCTCTCGAGGAGGAGAGCGTCGCGACCGCGCGTCTCACCGCTGCCGTTGCGCCCGCGGCGGTGACTATCGCGCGGAGCATGCCATTCTCGCGCGCGCGAGGTGTGATCGCGGCGGAGCGGGGAGGCGGTCGGAGTTGGCTTTCTGTTTGCTTGGCGCGAAAACTTTTCGAGGGGTCCCGAGCCGTCGCGCCTCTTCGCCTTCCGCGATCCCCAGCCGCGCCGCCGCCGAGGTTCGACGTCGCGCGGCGGCGATATCGAGGCGTACGACGTAACGCGCCGTACACGTACTCGACGCGAGCGCGAGTCAGGAGGAGACGAGCGGGCGCGTCCGTTACGCGCGCGTACCGTATCGACGACGACGACGACGAGACGTCACTCGGCTCCTCCTCGAGCACGCCGCCGCACGCACGCACGCACGCACCACGCACGCACGCGACGCGCGCGCGCCGCCTTCCGTCCCTCTCCGCCGCATCGCTCGCAGGCGCGCGCGCGAATCGCGCGCCCCATCCCGCGCCGCGACCTCGACGCCCCGACGGCCGGGGGGACCCCCGTCGCGGTCGCGTCGCGTCGTCTCGCGTTCCGTCGTCCCTCCGCCTCGCGCTCACGACCCCCGCCCCTCCCCGCCCCTCCCTCGCCTTCGCCGCGATGTAGCCATGCCCATCACGGAGGTCAAGATGATCCACAAGGGCTCGTGGGGTCCGAAAGGGACGCTCATCGGGGTCAACGTCGAGGACGGCGAGAAGAAGTCCTCCATCAAGCGCAAGCTCGTCGGTAAGACGGGCCTGCGAGAGGAAGACATGAAGGTGCGTTCTATACACTGGTTCCCATACGACCCCGTCAGCGTGGTGAACGCCGATCCTTAAGGACTTTTGCCGTCGTCTCTCTCCGCCCACCCCTCGATTTCGATCACCGCCCTCGACGCCTTTCAACTCCACCTGACGCCTTTCAACTCCACCTCGACATTCGCTTGTATGGAACGACCCTGAAGCTCATGCTCGTGGGCATCTCGCAGTTTGGCTGCGCGGACCGCCGGACGAACATCAAACACGGGAACTGCGGCGTCGCGTTGGGGTCTGGCTTGGTGTTTCCGTCCGCGGCGAACAACATCAAGCCGCACCAGCCGCTGGCGACGAAGAACCGCATCGATAACAACGGGAACTGGTCCGAGGGGACGTGAGACGCGAGGGAGGGGGGAGCGACGCGACGGAGAGAGAAAGTCGCGTCAGTTTTTTTGTTTTGGTCTTTTCGTCGTCGTCGTCGTCGTCGTGTCGTCGTTTCAACGATCGCTAATAAATCTGTCTTCCTCTCGTCGCCGTCGCACTGCACGGTCCCCTCTTTCCTTCCAGTGTCCGCGCCACACAAACCGCGCGCTCACTCGTGGTGGTACGGATACCGAGTGTATTCCGCGTACACCGGCCGTCCGTTTTCGTCCAAGTGCAAAATCTCGAAACACTTGTCGCAGAAGAAGCACGGCGAACACGGCGCGAGCTCGTCCGCGATCGTGACGTGCTTCGCGTCGAACACGTCGCACATCTGGCATCGCCTCCGAAATGGGCGTCCGCGGAATATACGCAGCGGGTACACGTGTCGGTCCTTCGGGTCGTCCGCGTGCGCGAGCCGGATGTCGCGAATCGTCATCACGTGCTCGCAGTCGCCCTGATGCTGATAGCTGTAATGCTTCCCGCACGCGAGCGAGAGGTCGTTAAACGTCACGCCGCGCATCTCCCGCGCGGTGTACAGAGGCGTCCGCCCCGCCGCGGCTCTCTTCGCCGCCTCGCCGCCAATCTTTCTCGCCTCGACGATCGCCTCGTCCTCGCTCTTCCCCGCGTCCAGGAGTCTGTCGTACTCGGCGACGGCGGCTGAGGGCCGTTCCATACGAGCGAACGTCGGGGTGGAGTTGAAAGGCGTCAGAAGCGGAGTTGAAAGGCGCCGAGGTCGGGGATTGAAAGCGAGGGGTGGGCGCAGAGATGCGCCGGGAGAGAAAGGTCCTTAAGGAACGGCGTTCGCCACGCCGACGCGGTCGTATGGGAACCAGTGTGAGATAGAACGCGCCCGAGTGAAACGCCTCGAGGACGTGATCGCGCGCGCCGGGCACCGTCGGCGTCGGACCGCCGTTCGCTTCCTCGTCGAGCTTCTTCTGCTGCGCGATGATAGACTCGGAGTAGTCCACGGCCGCGATCGGGCCGGTCCAGCTGTGTATCGGGCGCTGCACGCGCGGGTCCGGCGGCAAATCGAAGACGCCGCCCTCGGGCTTGACGTACGGCACGCCGCCAGGGTACGCGCTTCGAGGTCCGGGCGCGCGCGGTTTGTCCTTCAACCACTCCGGGGTCTCCACGAAGTTCGGGTCCGGGAGCGGCTGCTCCTCGGGGTTCGCGCTGCCGTGGCGCCGCTCCCACGTGCTCGGGTCGCCCAAGTGCTTGTCGCGGATCTTGATGATCTCGGCTTTCGCCTTTTCAAAGAGGGCGCGTTCGCGCGCGAAATCAGGGCCGATCGGCGGCGGCGGCGGCGGCGGCACCGACGGCGGCGCCCCGAGCCCGCGCATGTCGTTGTAGAAGCACCCCTCGATGAAAAAGTACCCGTTCCGCGTCGGCGGGAGCCCGATCTCCTCCGCTTGAAGGTCCGAGCAGCACCGTATCGAGTCCTTCAGCTCCTCCAACGTGTTCGACCTGATCGACGGCGACAGGGAACGCGGGGTGAACGATGGGTCAGTCGCGCGTTGAAAGGGAAGCGCGGGGTGAAGCGTGAAGACGGGAGAGAAAGTCCTTAAGGAATGAAGTTCACAACGCGAACGCGGTCGTATGGGAACCGGTCAGCGCGGGAACGGGGCGACGCTCACCCGAGGCACATGAACTCCTCGAGAACTTGCTCCGGGTTGGCCGGGTTGTGCATCGAACAAAACACGACGACGTCCAAGTTCGGGGTGATATGCACCGGCTTCCCCTCGCGCGTCACGCCGAGCTCGTATTCCTCCTTCGTGGGGACTTTCCACCGCCGCTGGTCGTCCACGTCGATCGTGACCTCGTGGACGTCGTCCGCGGTTTTATACTTTGGCCTCGGCGGCGTCTTCCACTGGGAGGAGCCGTCCTCGGGGACGAGAGCCACAGCGCGCGAGTCGTCGCCGCGCGCAGCCTCGTCGTCGTCGTCGTCGTCGTCGTCGTCGTCGTCGTCGTCGTCGCTGAGGGTACCCAGCGCGGCGGCGCGCGCCTTCGCCTCCCGTTCCTTCGCGCGCTTCGCCGCCGCCTTCTTCGCCGCCTTGGCCGCTTTCTCTGCCGCCGCCGCGCGCTCCTTCTCTTCTCGCTTCTCGCGCTCGAGGTTCTTCTCGTGCAACGCCGCGCGGTCCAGAGCCTCCGCGATGTCGTGCGGGAGCACGAGCGGGAGCGGGATCTTCTGCGTCTTTTGTTTCCGGTACCTGGACGGGATGGGGATTCTCAGGTCCTCTTCGTCGTCCGCGTCCTCGCCGCGCGCGTCCTTCTCCTTATTCGGCGCGTTCGCGAGCGCGAGGATGCGGCTGTCGGCGCCGCCGCGCGCGTCCACCGTCTTCCTCGGCCGCCCCCGAGTCCCCCTATTCCGATTCCGCGCGGTCGCGATCTCGTCGTCCTCGCTCTCGTCCGCGGATTGAATCTCGCTCTCCATCGCCGTCGTCTTCGCCGTCGTCTTCGCCGTCGTCTTCGCGGCCCCCGGCGCTTCGTCCGCGTCTCTCATCTCCGCGTCTCTCATCTCCGCGTCTCTCCCGCCGCCGCCGCCGCCGCCTCCGCCCGTTCCCGGGATCCCGCCCTCGGGCATGACGTACGATACCCTCTTCCCGCCGACGTCCTCCCACACGATCGGCGTCTCGAGCTCTTTCTCGCCCTCTTTCGCCTCTCGCACGACGACGACGTCCGATATGATCGAGTATTCACCCGTCTCCTCATCCCGGAACAACTCCGCGACGCGTTCGGCGAGCTTCCGGACTCGCTCCGCGCCGCCGTCCTTCATCGCGCGCTGGATCACCTCGTCCACGGTCTCCACCGGGTGCGTCTCCTTCGGCTTCGGTTTCGGCTCTATGATCGCCCTCGCGGCTTCGGAACCGAGCGCGGCTTTCAGTCTCGCCGCCACGGCTTCGGGCTCGTCCGCGAGCGACGACACCTTGACGGGGAGCGTCGCCGGCGTCGGTCGCCTCGGGTCGATCACGCGCGCGGTCTTCGCGGGGACTCGCGCGATCGTGACGATCTTGTATCGCTCGCGGTCGGGGTCCTCCGGGAGAGGTTCGCGGTTCCGCCTCTCGCGCGGCGGTTTCTTCGGTTTCCTCGCGTCGGCGTCGTCGTCGTCGTCGTCGTCGTCCGAATCGTCGTCGTCGTCGTCTCCCCGTCGTCGCCCGCGTCCTCGCCCGCGTCCTCGTCCTCTCCCGGGGGGGCGTCCTCTCCCGCGTCCGCTTCCGCTCGCCGCGCCGCGTCCTCCCTCGCCTCGTCCACCGCGCGTCGTCCTCGTCGTCGTCGTCGTCACCGCCGCCGCCGCGTCGGTCGTCGTCTTCGCGGGCGGCGTCTTCTTCGTCTTCGGCTTGGTTGGTTTTCCCGCGTCGAGGAAGCCTCGCCGCAGCGGCTTCCCCGGGAACATCGACATCGTCGTCGGCGCCGGTCTTCCCGTCCGCGCGTCTTCCGCGACGTCCGGCGCGTCTTTCGCGGCGTCCGTCGCCGCCGCCGCCGCCGCCGCCGCCTTCGGCGGGCGGCCGCGCCCGCGCGTCGCGGGCGCAGCCTCCTCGGATCCGCCCGCGACGTTCTTCTCCGATCTCGTCTCCGCGCTCGCGCCGTCCGCCGCCGCCGCCGCCGCCTTCGGCGGGCGCCCGCGCGGGCGCTTCGGCGCCGGCGGCTCCTCGCCCGCGTCGCCGCCCTCGGCGGCGACGGTCGCCTTCTCGGGCGGCATCGCGAGCGCGATCCGGTCTGATGGGGCCGCGCGAATCGAATTCGCATTATTTTGAGTTTCATCAGTTCGTCCTTCTGTTCGTCTCGATCGAGAAGAATTCAGCGTCCATCACATCGCAGGCCGCGGCCCTCGTCTCGGGGCGGACGCGGGGTCCACGGCGCGGACCCCGCCGTCGGGATGGCGCCGCCCGACGCGGAGGACGCGGGGGACGCCTCGGAGTGCTCCTCCTCCGAGTGCTCGTTCCACTCGTTCGACGCATCGGATCCCTCCGCGTCGAACGAGGAGGACGACGATTCGACGGCGTCGCGCCCCGACGCGGTCGACGCCCGCACACCGGAGCCGCCGCGACCGGACGCGCCGCGCGGGGCCGCCGCCGACTCGGACGCGTCCACCACGTCGGGCTCCGACGCCGACGCGTCCACGTCGGACGCCGAGTCGGACTCGGACGACGAGCCGATGCTGAGCTACGCGCGAGTGGGCGCGTCGGTGCCGTCCGCGCTGGAGTCCGCAGACGACGCGACGTGCGCGGCTTTCGCGGCGAACGGGAAGCTCGCGCTCGGGCTCCGCTCCGGGCTCGTCCTCGTCGTGGACGGCGCGAGCGGGGAGACGACGCATCGAACGCGCGCGCACCCGGGGCGACGCGTGGAGGACGTGTCGATGGACGCGACGGGCGCGTTCGTCGCGTCGTGCGCGGACGACGGCGTCGTCGTCGTGCACGCGCTGGTTTCGAACGGCGGCGGCGGGGGAGAAGAAGGCGACGCGTCGACGACCGCGATCTTGAGGATCGTGTGCGAGCATAGTATAAAAACGGTCGCGATCGATCCGTTATTCGCGTCGAAACGCGCGCGCCGCGTCGTCTACGGCGGCGTCACGGGGGAGCTGGCGTTGAACGGGAGGGCGCCCGGCGCGGGGGAAACGCGCGCGTCGTCGACGTTACACGCGGGCGAGGGCGTCGTGCGCCTGACGCGGTGGGCCGGCGATCTGATCGCGTGGGCGAACGATCTCGGCGTGAAGCTGTACGACGTTCAACGGCGTCAGAGGGTCGCGTTCATCGACAAGCCCAGGGGGACGCCGAAGCCGGAGGAGGCGCGTTCTATCTCACGCTGGTTCCCATACGACCGCGTCGGCGTGGTGAACGCCGATCCTTAAGGACTTTCGCCGTCGTCTCTCTCCGCCCACACCTCGCTTTCAACGCCCGCCCTCGGCGCCTTTCAACTCCGCTTCTGACGCCTTTCAACTCCCTCAGTGCGCGCCGAGGGCGGCGTGGTTGGACCCGGACGGCGGCGCCGTCGCCGTCGCGTGGGGGGACTGCGTGAAGATCGCGCGCGTGCTGACGCGCGTGGAGCGGCGCGCGGGTGGTGGTGGTGGGGGCGGTGGTAGTGGTGGGGGCGGTCCCGCGATTCGGGGGACCATCGGCGGGCGGACGAAGACGGGCGAAGAGGAAGACGAGACGAGCGGCGACGAGACGTCGTCGTCGTCGACGACGACGACGCGATACGTCGAGATCGTCTCCGTGTTCCAAGTCGACGGGTACCGCGTCGCCGGGCTGGCGCCGTTCGGCGGCGACGCGCTCGTCGTCCTCGCCTTCGTCGTCGAGGACGACGACGAGGAGGAGGATGACGACGACGCGGCGGACCGCCGCGGCGGCGCCGGCGCCGACGCCGCGCCGGCGCCCGGTCCCGGTCGGGGCCCGCGTCGTCGTCGGTCGGCGCAGCCGGAGTTTCGCGTCGTGACGTGGGATAACGAGGAGCTCGCGAGGGACGCGTTGGGCGTCCGCGCGTTCGAGACGCGCGCGGCGAACGACTACGCGCTGGCGTGCGCGCTCCCGGGGAGCGCGGCGTCGACCGAAGAGGATCAGGAGGACGCGTTCAGGAGGACCCCGACGCCGACGTACTACCTCATCTCTCCGAAGGACGTCGTGAAGGCGACGCCGCGGACGTTCGAAGAGCGCGCGCGCTGGCTCGCGTCGAGGCGTAAGTACGAGCTCGCGCTGGAGATTTGCGAGGCGGAGTGCGCGTCGTCGACGTCCGCCTCGGCGTCCGTCGCCGCCGCGCTTCTTCGCGAGATCGCCGCGGAGTACCTGACAGAACTCCTATCCGAGGAGAAGACGCTCGCGAAAGCCGCGAGCGCGTGCCCGCGGCTGCTCCGCGGCTCCGCGGAGGAGTGGGTCAAGTGGATCGACGTCTTCGCGGGCGTCCGCGGCGGCCTCGGCGCGTTGGCGCCGTACGTGCCGACCGCCTCGCCGACGCTCCCTCGCGCCGCGTACGAAACCGTCCTCCTCGCGTTTCTCGCCGACCCGAGAGACCACCCGCGGTTCCTCGCCATCGTGAAAGGTGCGTTCTATACACTGGTTCCCATACGACCGCGTCGGCGTGGTGAACGCCGATCCTTAAGGACTTTGCCCGGCGCTTCTCTCCGCCCAGGGTCCCTCGCTTTCAATCCCCGCCCTCGACGCCTTTCAACTCCATCTGACGCCTATGAACTCCACCCCGACGTTCGCTCGTATGGAATGGCCCTGAAAGCGTGGCCCGCGAGTTTGTACGGCGTCCCCGCGCTCATCGCGGCGACGCGGCGGCAGGCGACGGTCGCGCACGCCCCGGGGGGATGGGCGGGGGCGGGACCCGACGACGACGACGACGCGGCGGCGGCCGCGAACGATTCCCCGACGTTGAAGGAGGCGCTCGCGGAGCTCTACCTCCTCGACGGCCAGGCCCCGAGGGCGCTCGCGACGCACCTCGAGCTCGGGAGACGCTCAGGTGCGTTCTACACACTGGTTCCCATACGACCGCGTTGGCGAGGTGGACGCCGATCCTTAAGGACTTTTGCCGTCGTCTCTCTCCGCCCACCCCTCGCTTTCAATCCCCGCCCTCGACGCCTTTCAACTCCACCTGACGCCTTTCAACTCCACCCCGACGTTCGCTTGTATGGAACGACCCTCAGCGCTCGAGTTCACGCGTCGGCACGACCTGTGGCCCGTCGCGGTCGCGTACGGCCACGGCGCGATCGCGCGTCTCGCGTCGTCGGACCCGACGCGCGCGGCGGTACAGCTGGCGTCCAGACGCGACGTCGACGTCCCGGCGGGCGTCGTCGTCGAGCAGCTCGAGGCGGCGGCGGCGGCGTGCGAGGAAGATGGAACGTCAACCGTCGGCGGCGGAAGCGGAAGCGGAAGCGGAAGCGGAAGCGGACCCTCGCGCGACGCCGCGCGCGAGGCGCTGTGCGCGTACCTGCGGGAGCTCTTCGCGGCGGACGAGGACGCGAGCGAGCCGTTCCAGGGGAGGATGCCAGAGTTGCTCCGCGAGTTTTACCCGGACGAGCTCATGGCGTTTCTGGAGCGCGGGACGGGGTACGACCTTCGCGCCGCGCTCAGCGCGTGCGAGGGCGACGACGACGTCCGGGCGGGAGGAGGCGAGACCGTGACCACCGTGACGACGTCGACGTCTCAACAACGGTCGTCGCGGTTCGCGAGCGAGCGCGTGTACCTGCTCGGGAGGATCGGCGAGACGAAGCGCGCGTTGGAGGTGCTCGTGCGCGAGGCGCGTTCTATTCTACACGCCGGTCCCCGTACGACCGCGTCGGCGCGGTGAACGCCGTTCCGTGAGGACTTTCTCTCCCGGCGGTCGTCTCTCTCCGCCCAGGGTCCCTCGCTTTCAATCCCGACACACCTCGACGCCTCACAACTCCTACTGAATGACGCCCATGAACTACACCCCGACGTTCGTCGCTTCGTACGGACCCTCGACCCTCAGACGCGCGACGTCGCCGCCGCCGTCGCGTTCGCGAGCCACCGCGCCTCCGGGACGGGCCGCGCGTCCGCGTCGTCCGGACCCCTCGACCCCGCGGAGGCGGACGAGATGTGGGACGACCTCATCGCCGTGTGCGTCGAAACCCCAGGCGCGACGCGAAAGCTGTTGGACGCGATAGGGAGGGGCGACGCGCGCGGCGCGGATCCGCGGCGGGTGGTGGAGCGGCTCCCCGCGGGCGCCGTCGTCGCCGGCGCGAGAGCGGCGCTCGCGGAGGTGCTCGGCGCGCGGCGTGTGGAGGCGGAGGCGTGGCGGAGGCGACGCGAGGAGATGGAGGGGATCGCACGGCGGGCGCTGAGAGAGCGGGAGGAGGTGGGGAGGCGCGCGTACGACCCGGCGAAGGTGTCGTTCGCGTCGTGACGACCGGGGGAGCAACTTTGTAGCTGCGCTTTTTGTGATCCAGTCGCGAAGAGCTTTTTCAAAGATCGGCTCGTGCCGGGTTCTGTTCGTGTGCCCTTTTAGACGGAGAAATGTAAATGCGGCGAGTAAATATCTCGCGATTCGGAACCGGAGCGCACTTGACCACGCGCCTCGCCGTCGTCTCGACGAGCAGCACACACGTCATGCCGGCCATCATGACCGCCGCCGCCGCCGCTCCCGCGGTCACGGCCGTCGCGCGTCCGAACGGACGCTCCGGCGAGGTGCGACCCGCGCCCGCCGTCGCTTGGAATTTGATTTTCGCACGCGCCCACCCTCCGCCGCTGCCTTTTTTCCCTCGCTCGACGCGTCCGGCGGCGGCGCCTCGGCGGCGTCCTCGCGGGTCGCGTCGACGCGCGGGACGTCCGCGCGTCATCCGCCGAACCCCGCGAGGAGCGCCTCGAAGGCGCTCCGAGACCCCGCGAGCGCTCTTCGGAGCCCCGCGCGGTGTCGCCGCGACGCGACGCGGTCGGACCCTAGCGCGCGTCGCCGTCGATGGATCCTCCACCCTCCGCGCGCTTTTCATCGATCGCCCTCGCGCTCCCCGTCGCGGCCGCCGACGCCCACCCCGTCCTCCATCCCTCTCCCCGCAGTCCTCAAGCAAGCGCGTCACCGCCGCCCCCGCGCGTCGCGCGCGCGGCGCGTCCTCCCTCCGAAAGGCCGTGAAGGACCCGTCCGAGATCGTCGCGGGCGTCGACCCCGCGCTCTTCACGGAGACAGACCTCACGTCCGCGCAGATGCAAGACCTCGCGTCGAGGCGCCCGGTCGGGAACTTCCAGTCACGGTTCGGCGAGAACGAGCCGAGGAAGGGCGCGGATATTCTCGTGGAGGCGCTCGAGCGCGAGGGCGTGGACTGCGTGTTCGCCTACCCCGGCGGCGCGTCGATGGAGATCCACCAGTCGCTCACGAAATCCGCCACGGGGGTCCGAAACGTCCTGTGCCGCCACGAGCAGGGCGAGGTGTTCGCCGCGGAGGGGTACGCCAAGTGCACGGGCAAGGTGGGCGTCTGCATCGCGACGTCCGGCCCCGGCGCGACGAACCTCGTGACCGGGCTCGCGGACGCGCTCCTCGACTCGGTGCCGCTCGTCGCCATCACGGGGCAAGGCGCGTTCTATCTCACACTGGTCCCCGTACGACCGCGTCGGCGTGGTGAACGCCGATCCTTAAGGACTTTTGCCGGCGTCTCTCTTCGCCCAGGGTCCCTCGCTTTCAATCCCGACACACCTCGACGCCTTTCAACTCCGCTTCTGACGCCTTTCAACTCCACCCCGCCATCGCTTTGTATGGAACGACCCTCAGTCCCGCGACGGATGATCGGCACGGACGCCTTCCAAGAGACGCCCACCGTGGAGATCACGCGGCAGATCACGAAGCACAACTACCTCGTCATGAACGTGGAGGACATCCCGAGGGTCGTGCGCGAGGCGTTCTTCCTCGCGTCCAGCGGGAGGCCCGGGCCGGTGCTGATCGACATTCCGAAGGATGTGCAACAGCAGATGTCGATCCCGTTTTGGGGGCCGAAGGTTTCGCTGAACGGGTACCTGTCTCGGCTGCCGTCGCCGCCGACGTCGCCGCAGATGCAGCAAGTCTTGGACATGATCAAGCGCTCGAAGCGACCGGTGGTGTACGCGGGCGGCGGCTGCCTCGACGCCGCGCCGGAGCTGAAGGAATTCGTCGACGCGACGGGGATCCCGACGACGACGACGCTCATGGGCCTCGGCGCGTATCCCGCGTCAGGTGCGTTCTATACACTGGTCCCCATACGACCGCGTCGGCGTGGTGAACGCCGATCCTTAAGGACTTTTGCCGTCGTCTCTCGCCGACCACACCTCGCTTTCAATCCCTGCCCTCGGCGCCTTTCAACTCCAACTGACGCCTTTCAACTCCACCCCGACGTCGCTTTGTATGGAATGGCCCTCAGACGAGAAGTGCCTGGACATGCTCGGCATGCACGGCGCCGTGTACGCCAACTACGCGATCGACTCCGCGGACTTACTCCTCGCGTTTGGCGTCCGCTTCGACGATCGCGTCACCGGAAAGCTCGACGCGTTCGCCGCGAGGGCGTCCATCGTGCACATCGACATCGACCCCGCGGAGATTGGGAAGAACAAAGAGGCGCACTGCGCGGTGTTCAGCAACATCAAGCCCGCGCTGAAGGTTTTGAACGGTCTCATCAAGGCGGATCAGACCGCGGATTCCCTCCCGGACTTTTCCGAGTGGCGCGCGGAGATCGAAGCGCAGAGAGAAAAGTTTCCGTTTACCTACGCGGACACGTCCGACTACATCGTCCCTCAGTACGCCGTCGAGCTCCTGTGCGAGATGACGGAGGGCAAGGCGATCGTGTCCACGGGCGTCGGGCAGCACCAGATGTGGGCGGCGCAGCACTACAAGTTTGAAGAACCGAGGAACTGGCTCACGTCTGGCGGGTTGGGAAGCATGGGCTTCGGCTTACCTGCGGCGATCGGCGCCGTCGCCGCGCGCCCCGACTGCGTCGTCGTGGACGTCGACGGCGACGGCTCCTTCGTCATGAACATCCAGGAGCTCGCCACGCTGCACGCGGAGAACCTCCCGGTGAAGATGTTCGTCCTGAACAACCAGCACCTGGGCATGGTCGTGCAGTGGGAGGACCGGTTCTACGGCGCGAACCGAGGACACACCTACCTCGGCTCGCCGGACGTGGAGTACCACGAGACGAAGGACGAGAAGGACATCTTCCCGGACTTCGTCGCCATCGCGGAGGGGTTCCGCGTCCCGGCGGAGCGCGTCGTGCGAAAGGAGGATCTGAGGCCGGCGATTCAGAGGATGCTCGATCACGACGGGCCGTATCTGTTGGACGTGATGTTCCCGCATCAGGAGCACGTGTTGCCGATGGTGCCGGGGGGGGGGACGTTCAAGGACACCATCACCACCGGGGACGGGCGGACGCCCGAGCTCAAGGACATGAAGACGTTGTGATGAGAAGCGCGATGAGAAGTGCGGTGCGGTGGAGGAGGAACGAACATAGTGCGCTAACTGATTGTGATGCTAATTGAGTTGATCATCGCGCGCGACGGTCGACGAGCGAAGAAGCGCGTCCCGCCGCTATCTCTCGCGCGCGAAAAAGATTTATTTCGCGATCCGCGAGAGAGCGCTCCGCTCCGATGGATCCGAGACGGCGTCGGTTTTCTCGCGACGCGCACGTACCCCTCCGCAGTTGACCCGCGCGCGGCGGCGCGACGTGTTCTCGCGCGACGCGACCCGCGACCGCGCCCGCGCGAGGGCGCACGGCGACGTCGCCGCGCATCGGAATCGTCGCGACGCGTCGCCGCGAGCGCGCGGTGGGGCCAGACGCGCGCGAGGTCGATCGATCGCGGGTGCCTAAAAAGGACGAGCGGTCGCGAGAGGCGTCGAGAGCTCGTCTGCTAGGATGTCGCGTCGCGCGCCGCCCCCCGCGGGTCCCGGCCTCGCCCCCGCGCCGCTTCGACGCTCCGTGGACGAGGCCGCGCTGAACGCGAAACTCAGGGAGCTCAGAGAGGCGATGAGCAAGGAGAAGGTGGCGCGCGAGGGCGCGCGCGCCCGCCAGGCTGCGGGGGGCGGCCACATCTGGGCGTCGTCGCGCGCGTCCGCGAACGCCGTCCGCGTGACGCGCAACGGCGGCCGACTCCGCGAGCTCAGCGCGGAGGAGCTCGAGCGCATACAGAGGATCAGGCAGCAGGAATCCCCGAGCGCGCGAGCGGAGGCGGCGATGCGACGCGCGGAGGCCGAGGGCGCCGCGGACGGAGGACGCCGGCGACGCCTCGCGCCCATCGAGCACGCGCCGACGACGTACCACCCGCCGACGCGGGCGCCGCCGCGTCCGACGCGGCCGCGGTCGCCGCGGTTCATCGAGCACGTGATATACTCCACCGCGCGGGGGCCGACGCCGACGCCGGCGCCGCCGCCGGGTGGGCCGCCGAGCCACGCGCGGCCGAGGAGCGCGCGGCCGGGCGGACACGGCGCGTACCGCCCGAGGACCGCGGAGCTGAACGAGCCGTTGGAAGAGTTCGGCGGGGAGCTTCACCACGCGCCGGAGCCGGAGCCGGAGCCGGAGCCGGAGCCGGCCGCGCGATTCGGGACACGCGGCGGGCGGGTGGAGATCGTGAACGAGACCCCGAGCCTGTGGGAGGGCGAGGTGGACGAGGAGGCGAACCGACGGGAGTTCGAGGAAGCGCTGAGGGAGTGGCGGTCGGGGGGCGCCGAGGCGTCGGCGACGGCGACGACGACGGCGACGACGCCGGCGACGGCGGCGGCGGCGGCGATGGAGACGCAGACGGAGACGGTCGCGGTCGCGACGCGGGAGCGACCGAGGACGGCGCGGCTGAGCGACGTCCCGAAGGGGTCGTCATACTTTGAGCGTCTGCTCGCGATGAACGCGGAGCGGGTGGCGGGAAGCGAAGCGATGCGACGAGGACGCGCCGGCGCCGCGAAGAAAAAGTCAAAGACGGCGAGCGTCGCGCGGGGGTGACGAGAACTGTAATACCCGCGGAGCGAGTCACGCGCGCCTGACGATGACACCTTATTAGTCTTAGCAGATGGAAGCGACTTGAAAGAAGGCAACTCGTGATCGAGTTAAAAAATCAATCGCATCGTACGCGGGGCGGCGCGTCGTTCGTCACGACGTTCGTCGCCCTTTTCGTTTCCTAATTTACGTCGAGAGCGCCAGCGCGTCCCCCCGCGCGACACTCCGCGCCAACGCCCTCGCGCACCCCTCGTCCGCCGCGCACTCCCCCGCGTCCACGTCCGCGACGTCCCTCGCCACCTCCTCGCCCACCCTGCCCGCGATCAACCGCTCGACGACCGCCGCGGTCGTCGCCGCGCGCCGCTCCGCGTCGTTCATCGCGGCGGCGCGCGTCGCCGCCGTCTCGCCGGCTGCCTCGCTTGCGCCGTTGGTCGCCGACATGATCGCGTTCCAGCCGAATCCCAGGACGTTCATGAACGGGATCGTCAGGTGCCGCGGGACGAGCCAGAAGTTGATCGCCTGCGCGGGCATCCAGTACGCCCACATCATGTAGCACAGCGTGCTCGACGTCGCGCCGCCCGGAGACGCGCCGTCGTCGTCGTCGTCGTCGCCGTCGCCACCGGAGCTCTCTCTGCTTCTCAAAAAGCTCGTCGCCGTCCCCGAGAAGACGTCTCGCGCCCGCGCCGGCACCTCCGTCGCCGCGCACTCGCCGTTCGCCCACGCCTTCAACCCGAAGAACGTGGGAAGGTACACGAACGGAGACACGAGGAACGAGTCCACGAACACCATGGCGCTGACGCTCGCGCCGGCGCCGTACCGCGCGGTCAAGAACCCCCCCATCGGCTTCATCACCCGGTTATACAACCCGTACTGAAACGCGCCGACGTAGGATAACCCCAACGCGAAGAAGCACGCCGCCCTCCGCCAGTCGATCTCCTCCCTCCCCTCCACGATCTTCTGCACGAGGAGATCCGACCCGACGCACTTCGTCACGGACGTGATGAGCGCGGACGTGAACGGGTGCCGGACGAATGTGTTGGCGTACGCGTACCCCGCGGCGCCGACGACGCGCGACTTGACGCACGCGTGAAACGCGGCGTGCCGCGCGACGTCGAGCCACGAGCACCCGGCGTGCCGCAGCGCGATGCTGCTCGAGATCAACATCGCGGCGGGCGGCGGGGATGTTTGGCCCGCGACGGCTTTCGCCGCCGCCGATGAAGCCGACGAAGCCGACGAAGCCGACGGCAGCCCCGAGCGAACCCTAAACGCCGCGATCATATGCGGCACCTCCACGCGAAACGCGGGATGCGTCAGCGCGTCCCTCCACGACCCGCCCGCGTGCCTGAGCGCCATCGTCGGCATCAGCCGCCGCAGCGACGCCGCCGCGACGGACGACGCGGCGTTCCAGGCGGGCGCGGCGACGACCGCCGCGCCCATCGCTTGGAGCGCCGCGACTCTCACCTCTTCGCGAACCGCCGGGTTCGACGCCACGGAGAGCCACGGGACGCCCGCGCCGCGCATCGCGCGCATCAGGTCCACCGCGGTTCGCGCCGCGGAGTCGCCGTTCGCGGCGCGCAGCTTCGACGCGAAGTGCTCGATCTCCCACGTCTGTCTCAGCTCGAGGAGGCTCTGCGCGTGTATTTCGCGCTTGCGGTGCGCCCTCGCCGCCGCGCGCTCGCCCGCGCCGACGCGCGCGGAGACGGAGGACGGGCGCGAGGACGTCGACGCCGCGCCGCCTCTACCGACGGAGCTCACCGCTCTCAGGAGCGAGCGTTTCGCGTACCGCCACATCGTCGCCGTCGCGCGCGCGTCGTTCGATCCCGCCCCGACGCCGCCCCTCGCGCCCGTCAGTCAACCCTAGATATTTCTCCCCGCCCGCCGCGCGACCACGCCTCCTCGAGCCGCGCGACGCCCGCGCCCGCCGCGCGCTCCCTCTCCTCTCGACGCGCGCTCGACCCGAGCCCGTCCCGCGCTTCGCCCGGACGGCGCTCGTCGACGCTCGACGCCCGCGTCGCAGCCGCGCGTCTCTCCTTCTGAAGCGTCGCATTCAGCCCCGGTTCCAAACGTCCAGTCTTCCCCCGAGGGTGTGCGGCGTGAGAGGCTTGGGTCGCGCGAGCAAGAGGCCCTCGCGCGTCGGTTACTAAAAACCCATACGCGAGTGGTTTTTTTCGTAGGCCCTACTACGTCGTCGCACGTCATCACGCAACGATTCTCGCGCGAGAAAATCTGCCACCTACGCGCTCGCTGCGGCGTTTTTTCCAGGTTTTTTCCTCGTCGCGAGATCGCCCGGGGCGTCCGCGTCGTGGCCGGCCTCGCACTCGCGCGCGCGCCCCCTTGTCTTCGCGATCGCGCGAGAATCGCCATGGACGCGTCCGCACACGAGGTACGTGGACGCGCCTTCACGTCCGCGCCGTCCCATTCGCGCTCGTTCGCCGCGTGTTTTCGCGATCATAATCGATCGTTCTCCCGCTGAGCCGATACTCGGCGAAGCCTCGAAAATCGCGTTCGCGCGCGCGTCCGCTCGCGCGCGTCCCCGCCGCGCCGTCCCCCCGCCGCGCCGCGCCGCTCCCCCGCGTCGAATCGCATCGTCGCATCCCTGACATCAGGGCGCGTCTCCGCGTCTCCGTGAACGTTCGCAGGCGACGACGCCCGCCGCGGAGGCGACCGACCCCGTCGCCAGCTCGGATCGCCGTCCCTTCGCCGACGCGCCCGCCGAAAACGCACCCGCCGCGCCCGTCGCGAGCCACCTCCCCGACGACCCGCGCGAATCGCTCGCGGACGCCGCGCCCGCGGTTCCGACCGCGAACGACGCCGCGGCGACGCCGATCGCGCGCGCGATCAACGCGGACGCGACGCGCGACGCGGACGAGGCCCCGCAGACGGAGCGCGAGCGCGAGCGCAAAGTGGACGAGGATGGGATCATCTGGGGATACTGGGACGAGGAGGAAGAGCGGGCGCTCGTGGAGGGGGTGCGGAAGCACGGGGCCGGGGCCTGGGAGATCATGCGCCGCGACGAGCAGTTCAAAATCCTCAGGCGCGTCCGTTGACGCGCGCGGCGAGCGCTCCCTCTCTCCTCTCTCTTCTCTCTCTCTCCCCAAACTCTCTCCTCCGCGCGTCTTTCGTCCCTCGATTCGATTAATCAATTCGCTTCGCTTCGCTTCGCGACTCGACTCGACTCGACTCGCGCTGACCGCGTCGCGCTCCCCCGACCTCGATCGACGCGATCGTCGCCGCGTCATCGCGACCGCAGGCAGCGCACGGGCGTTCAGTTGAAGGATAAGTGGCGGAACCTCACCAAGCCTCCCCTCGCCGTTCGAAAGGAACTTAACTCCTGGAGCGAGAGACTCGAGCCGCAAGACTACAAAGACCAGAAGCGTCGAAAGCTGCTGGAGGGTTTGTCCGCGGACGAGATCGAGAGGTGGGTGGTGGCTGGCGGCACGTGGGAGGACCTGGCGGCCGCGAAAGGCGCCGAGGCGGCCGCCGCGCTCGCCGCCGCGTCGGCGCCGACGTTGTTCTCTTCGGGCGTCTTCGGTGCGCCCGCGCCCGCGCCCGCGCCGGTCCCGGCGCCGATCCCGGCGGCGGCGCGCCAGCCCCAGTGGGGCGCGCCGCCGCGGCCGGGAGCGAGCTACGGCGTCCCCGAACCGCCCCTGTGCAGCGCCGTGGACGACGTCAACCCCGCGGACACGGACGCGTTCTTCGCGATGTCCCCCGCGGATCGCTGCAAACTTCTCCTCGCCCGCCTCAGGTGCGTTCTATACACTGCACTGGTCCCCATACGACCCCGTTCGCGTGGTGAACGCCGATCCTTAAGGACTTTGCCCGGCGCGTCTCTCCGCCCAGGGTCCCTTGCGTTCAATCCCCGCCGTCGACGCCTTGCAACTCCATCTGACGCGTTTCAACTCCACCCCGACATCGCTTCGTATGGAACGACCCTCAGCGTCGTCGAGGCGGAGCTCCGGACGACGCGCGTCGCGTGGCAGTCGGAACGCGCGCGCCGCGAAGACCTCGAACTCGCGCTCGAGACCGCGAGAGAAGAGGCGACGACGAGCATGCGCGCGCTCGCGGCGCTGAGCGGCGACGCCGCGACGTTCGCGAGGACGGTGTTGGGGAAAGATCACGGGCCCGGCGGAGGCGCCGCGGTGGGCGCCAAGTCGGCGTACGAGCACGCGCTCGCGGGGATGATGGACGTTGGCGACGCGAACGCGGCGGCCGTGCGCGACGCGCTGGGCTCGTACACGACCGCGCCGGCGATGAGCACCGCGGCGCTGCGACGACAGGCGAGAGAGAGCCCGGCGGGGAGGAAACCGAAACCGAGAAAAAAACCACCGCGGGAGATGGACGTCAACCAGAGATCGAAATCGGGCGGCGGCGGAGGCGCGCCGGGGGGTGTTACATCGAGAGGCGGACGCGGCCAGCGACCGCCCAAGTCGACGCCGCCGAACGACCCGAACGACCTCGTCGACATCTCAACTGACTCGGACGACTCCCCGGGCGCCGGCGGCGGCGCGCGAGGAGGCGGGGCCCAAGGAGAGTCGTCGACGGGCGGGAAGTTTGGAAGAGACACCTCGAACTTGGGCGCGTTCTATACACTGGTCCCCATACGGCCGCGTTCGCGTGGTGAACGCGATTCCTTAAGGACTTCGCCCGGCGCATCTCTCCGCCCACACCTCGGTTTCAATCCCCGCCTTCGACGCCTTTCAACTTCAACTGACGCCTTTCAACTCCACCCCGACATCGCTTCGTATGGAACGACCCTTAGCCCCCGACGCGTTGGAGGTCGTCATGGGCAACGGCGGCGAGCGCGGCGTCGTGACCGGCACCGTGCTCGGGAACGCGTACTTCGCGCTCGAGGACGAGACGCCTCTGTCGATCGGTCAAAAGACGCGGACGTACGGCGCACAGCTGGTCGGGATCAACCAACACCACATCGTCGGGCTCAGGCTCCGGGCGAAGCTCAGGGAAGGGACGAGGCTGTGGATGGACCCCGCGAGCGAGGCGGAGGCGACGGCGACGCGGACGCACGTGTTGGCGGCGTGCGAGAAGGTGTTGAACGCGCTTAAGCGGCACAAGTATTACTTCGTGTTCGAGCATCCGGTGGATCCGGTCGCGCTCGGGATCCCGGACTACCCGGACGTGATCAAGGACCCGATGGACTTGGGGACGGTGGGGGATAAGCTCGCGCGCGGGGGGTACCTGCACCCGAGAGAGTTTGAGTACGACTGCCGCCTGACGTTTCAAAACTGCAAGACGTACAACTCCCCGGGGACGGACGCGCACTCCATGGGCGACGCGATGTTGAAGGAGTTCGAGAAGAATTGGCTGAATATGGGGTTCTGTTGAGGGAAACGAAACGCAAGTGATTAAGACCGAACGAGAGACGTGTGCGCACAGAAGACTGACGACGAAACGAACGCGAATCCTCCTCCGGCGACGGCGATCCGTCTCCAAATTTTGACCATCAGATGCTACAACTCCTCGCGCGCTCTCTTCTTCTCCCCAACCGCGTTCTTCCCTTCATCCCCCCACGCCTCGGCGGCGACGACGGCGAGCAAGCTCCGCGCGTGCGACGGGTGCAGGTCTTGCCCCGCTTCCCAAATCATCACCCCGCCCGTCCCCGCGGCTTTCGCCTCGGAGGTTTTCAAACGAATCGTGTCCGCGCCGTTGAACGCGTAGCCCCCCGCCTCGTCCTTGGACGGCTCCGCGCTCACGCCGTGCGCGGCGTCCAGCTCAGCGTACGTCTTCCACTCCCCAGTCTCCACGTGGCGGCCGTAGAACGGCAGACCGATGGTGATTTTACGCGCGTCCAACCCCGCTTCCTCCGCGTTGCGAATCGCGGCGCGCGCGAGCGCCGTCGACAAATGCGACCCTCGCGGATGATCGTAGCTCATCGCGTGCAGCAGCTCGACGTGTTCCTCCGCGCCGCCGCGCTTCAGCTCCCTCTCTTGCCGTCCGTCCGGGTAGTACGCCATCGTGATCGTCAGTCGCTGAGGGCTACCGTCGAAGACCTTACGCGTCGTCCGCAACAGCGCAAACATCCCGTTCCACTCCGCCGGCGACGCGGGATACTCCCAGTTGTAGTCCACGCCGTGCAGGCCGTGCGTCGCGCAGAAGCTCGCGAGCGTCCTCGCGAGCCTGCGTCGCTTCGTCTTCTCGACCGCGACGATTGGGAATCCTCTGGTGCGGCCGTGCCCGCCGAGGGACAGGAGGAGTTTGACGCCGCGCTTCGCCGCGGCGGCGCGGAGCGTCGTCATCGCCTCGGGGGACGGGAAGCGATCCAACGACGTCAGCGACCCGTCGTCCGTGACCTCCAAGGAGAACAGGATCAAGTGCGTGACGTTGACGCAGACCGCGTCCCAGTCGGTGGACGCGAACCGCCACTCCGGGAGGTACGCGACGACCGCGAACGGCGACGACGCGGGCGCGCCCGGCGACGGCGACGCGAACGACGATGAGGGTGCCGTGTCGGGGGCGCCGCGGCCGGGGAGGAGGAGGAGGACGACGAGGAGAAGCGCGAGACGCGCGGTCGCTCCCGCGCCGCCGCCGCGCGAGGCCATGCCGCGATCGACACGCCCCCGGCGGGACGTCGCGACGCGTCCCCGCGCCGCGGTCGTGTGTGATGTGTGGCTAGATCTCACCTACGTTGTAGTCTACATTTTGTCCTACACTACAGATGTCCGACCCGCGCCCGGCCGCCGCCGCTCGACGACGCCGTGCCCGGGGCCGCGACTCAGCGCTAACCCTAACCCGTCCCCGACCCACTCGACGCCGCCCTCGAACCTCGCTCTCGAACACTCGGTCGCGAGAAGGTCGCCGTCCAAATCCGAGAACGCGTCGTCCCCGCCGCCCGCCGCCGTCGCCGCCAAGAGCGCCGCCGTCGCGGAGCACCCCAGCCCGGTGCTCACCATGATCCCCAGCCACGTCCTCAGCCCCAACTCGCTCGCGACGCGCGACGCGCATAACACCCCCCTCGCCCCGCCTGCTTTCTCCACCTTGAGATTCACGCCGTGACAGAGACGCATCGACGCCAAGCGAACGACGTCGCGGGCGTCGCGAGCGCTCTCGTCCGCGACGACGAGGACCCCCGCGTCTCGCCACGCCGCGACCGCGCGCGCCCACGCGTCCACGTCACCGCCGGGCGAATCGACGACGTCCACCGGGAACGGCTGCTCGAGCGCGGCGACGCGAGGGAGGAACGCGCGCAGGGCGTCGAGCGCGGCGAACGCGTCCGCGGGCGTCCACGCCGCGTTGGCGTCTAAGGGCCGTTCCATACAAGCGAACGTCGGGGTGGAGTTCAAAGGCGTCAGTTGAAGTTGAAAGGCGTCGAGGGTGGGGATTGAAAGCGAGGGGTGGGCGCAGAGAGACGACGGCAAAAGTCCTTAAGGATCGGCGTTCACCACGCCGACGCGGTCGTATGGGAACCAGTGTATAGAACGCACCTAGACACACCGTCCTCGACCCCGGCTCGACCCCGGCTCGACCCCGGCGGTCCTCCCCCGCCGACCCACCCGCCTCTCCGATCAACCCGGCGTCCGCGAGCGCGCGCAGCAGCGCGCGCGTCCTCGTCGCGTCGCGGCCGATCTTGAGCTTCAGATGGCGCGTGTACGTCGCGCCCCAGCGCGCGTTCGCCACCGCGGCGGCGACGTCGTCGTCGAGCGCGACGGTGTAGTAACTCGACGCGCGCGAGCGGACGCCGTCGCGAGGGACGCCAGCCTCCCGAGGGAACCCGAGGAACGCGCTGAGCGGCATCCGCAGACGCTTCGACCACGCGTCCAAGATCGCGGTCTCGATCCCCGACCGCGCGGCCGCGTGAACGAGCGGCGAAGCGGCGGCGGCGGCGGCGTCGAGCGTTTCCAACGCGGCGAGACACGCTTCTTCGACGACGTCGCCGCGCCCGTCTTGATGACCCGCGACGCGCCGGACCTCCGGCAGCGCCCACGGCGGGAGCCCGTCGAGCACGTCCGCACGCTCTCCGCGTGCGTCCCCGAGCGTCTCGCTCGCGCGCGCCGCCGCCGCCGCCGCCGCCGACGACGACGACAACCAGTCCACGACGAACGATTGGACGTCGTCGTAGTCCTCGTCGTACACCCCGGGTTTCTTCGGCGGGAGGCCGATCTCCGCGATGCCGACGACGGCGTCGTCATCGTCGTCGTCGTCGTCGTCGTCGTCGTCGTCGCGAGCGTCCCCATCCCCGTCGCCGTCCCCGTCGCCGTCCCCGTCCCCGTCCCCGTCCCCATCCCCGCGCGGGCGGACGGTAAAGCGCACGAGCGCGTTGCGTCGCTCCGCGGTGGACGAGTGCGACGTCGCGAACGGCGACCGCGTGCGCACGACCAGAGGCTCGATTTCGAGGACGAGGAGGACGTTCGCGCGGGCGAGGGGATTCGGGTCGACGCGGGCGCGGCGCCACCGCACCCGCGCGGGCGCGGGGGGCGACATGCAAAGTGCTCGGAGACGCACACTGGGTAACACTGCAGGGCGATTCCACGAAAGGTTCATCGGTAAGTTGAAAGAAGACGCGATCAAATGTTGAACCTACGGGGTGGGTGAAAATCTGTTACTGATCGCACATTACAATTACAGATCACATCCTGTCGCGAGTTCCGAGACGACCCCCGAACGAAGAACCTAGCACAAACCGACGCACCGCGGAACCACGCCGGAGTGACGTCAACCCGCCGCCATGGACTGCGGACTCGTCGATGCGCTGTGCGACTACTCGCGCCCCGTCTTCCTCTTCGGTACGCCCCGCGCGCGATACCCCCGACCCCGGATGGACTTTCGATGCATTAAATCCATTAATTGCACGATGACTAATAATCGCCCGTCCGAGCGCGCCGTCGACGACGAGCGTCGCGTCGACCTCCCTCCCTCCCTCCTTTCGCGCTCACGTCCTCACCCCGCGCGCTGACCGTCGAACCCCCTGCCCCAATGCGTTCGTCGCGATCGATCACGATCAGGCCTGACCCCCCCGTTGGACGGCGCCACGGACGAGGCCCTGCGCGAGACCGCGCGGAAGTTCGTCGAGCGCTCCGCGACGCTCGCGACCGACGGATTCATCGTGTACGACATCCAGCCCGAGGAGGGCCGCACGCCGGAGCCGAGGCCGTTCCCGTTCCGCAAGCTCGACGACCCCGCGCACTTCGCGTCCGTCCTGAAGGACGTCAGTGGGAAGGAGTCCGTGGTGTACAAGTGCGTCGCCGAGAGCGACAAGGGCGGGTTCGATAAATGGCTGAAAGCGTCCATCGACGAGCACGGCGTGCACGCGTACAACCTCGTCGGCGGCGCGTCGAGCGCGAACCAATACAGCGGCCCGACGATCCCGGAGGTGGCGAAGATGCTGAACGCGCGCAAAGAGTGCGCGCACGGCGGCGTCACGATCGCCGAGCGGCACATCAAGAAGGGAAACGAGCACGAGACGCTCGTGAGGAAAGCCGGGTTGGGGATGCGTTGGTTCATCTCCCAGGCGATCTACGACCCGGAGCCGATGATCAAGCTCCTGAAAGAGTACGGCGCGCTGTGCAGAGAGAAGAAAATCGAGCCGAAGCGCGTCGTCCTGACGTTCGCGCCGTGCGGCCGCGAGAAGACCATGCGGTTCATCAAGTGGCTCGGCGTGACCGTCCCGGAGGAGGTGGAGAAGGAGGCGCGTTCTATACACTGGTCCCCATACGACCGCGTTGGCGTGGTGAACGTCGATCCTTAAGGACTTCGCCCGGCGCATCTCTCCGTCCACACCACGGTTTCAATCCCCGCCTTCGACGCCTTTCAACTTCAACTGACGCCTTTCAACTCCACCCCGAC
>Ga0181560_10001044_pt1 | contig 25965 bp, 15 predicted proteins | sample 011ome_20_FD_133751 | JGI IMG/M metagenome (GOLD analysis project Ga0181560, IMG submission 133751) | Coastal salt marsh microbial communities from the Groves Creek Marsh, Skidaway Island, Georgia - 011509CT metaG (megahit assembly) | ecosystem: Environmental > Aquatic > Marine > Intertidal...
CGAAGACGACGACGACGACGACGACGACGACGACGACGACGACGACGACGACGACGACGACGACGACAAGGACGCGCCGGCGCCGACGGGCGGCGACTCCGACTCCGACTCCGAGGAGGACGACGAGTCCGACTCCGAGGAGGACGGCAGCGACGACAGCGACGGCAGCGACAGCGACAGCGACGACGAGAAGCCCGGGGAGAAGAGGAAGGCGTCTGGCGGCGGCGGCCGAGGCGGGGGGACCCCCAAGACGGCGAAAGTCGCGGACGGACGCTCGGGCGGCGGCGGTCGCGGCGGCGGCGGCGGCGGCGGGCGCGGCGGGTGCTCTCCCGGCGGTCGCGGCGGTCGCGGCGGGTTCTCTCCCGGCGGTCGCGGCGGGCGCGGCGGGTTCTCTCCCGGCGGTCGCGGCGGGCGCGGCGGGCGCGGCGGCGGTGGAAGAGGGTTCTCCCCGGGCGGCAGAGGCGGCGGCGGCAGAGGGCGCGGGCGGTATTGAGCGCGACCGACAGCTGCGCGTGAGATGTTGAAATATAAATAATGTGAGCACCCTGCCCCCCGAGGATCTGTCACTCCCGCGCCGCGCTTCGGCGTCGGGAGGCCTCGACGCGATGGCGACCCCGCGCGACCAACCGTTGGCATCGACCTCGGACGCCGTCGGCGCGCTGACGCCGTCGCCGCCGCGGAACATGCGCGACGTCGCGTTCGAGGATCTGTGCGCGCTGCTCGACGCGATTCGCAACGTGAACCGAAGCGGCAGGAAGGGCGCGAAGCGGAAGCGCGAGATCTTGGACGGGTTCCACGCGGAGATGGGGATGCGCCGAGACGCCCCGAGAGAGGGCGCGTTCGATATGTACCGGCTCGTGCTGCCGCAGATGGACAAGGAGCGCGCGGCGTACGGCCTGAAAGAGGCCGCGCTCGCGCGATGCCTAGGCCTCGCGCTCGGGTTGAAACGCGGCGTCTCCCCAGACTTCATCGCGCTCGAGGCGTGGAGGAAGCAAGGGACCGGTGTCTTCGCGCTGACGGCGTTCCAGGTGTGTCACAAGCACATGCCGGATAACATCCCGGCCTCGAGTCGCCGCGCGACGGTCGGCGAAGTCAACGACGCGCTTGATAAGCTCGCGGGGAAAAAAGCGACGGACGAAAAAGTGCCGATACTCCGCGCGCTCTTGGAAGGCCTCGGCGCCGTGCAGATGCGGTGGCTCGTGGCGATCATACTGAAAGACCTGAAGCTCGGATGCGGGGAGAGTTTTCTGCTCAGGCACTACCACCCGGACGCGGAGGATCTGTACAACGTGTGCTGCGACTTGAGACGCGTCGTCATGACGTTGAACGTCCGGGACAAGCCGTTCGAACGCCAGGACCTCTCCCCCGGGTCTCTCGTGAACGCGATGAACTCGTCCAGGGTGAACGCGACGGAGAAGGCGTTTAAGAAGATGCAAAAGAGGAAGGCGACGTTCGTGATCGAGACCAAGTTCGACGGCGAACGGATTCAAGTCCACAGGACGGGCGAGCGCGAGTTCAAGTATCTCACGAGGAACAACATCGACTTCCATCCGCGCGGGTACAGCGTGCTCGACCGACTGTTCCGAGCGCGGTTGAAGAAGACGACGTGCGTCCTCGACGGCGAGCTCGTGATCTGGAACAAGAGAGAGAAGAGATACCTCGAGTTTGGGTACCTGAAGGGTTTCATCAACGCGATCGGGCGGTCGTGTCCGGCGGAGGCGATCATCGAGAAGCAGTCGATGTACAACAGCCGCGTGAGGGACGCGGACGGCGGCGGCGGCGACGGCGACGGCGACGGCAGCGACGGCGACGGCGACGGCAGCGAAAGCGACGACGACGACGACGACCGCGCCGGCGGCGACCGCGGCGAGACGTTGAAGACCGCGAACGACCCGGGGCAGTACAGATTGGCCGACTTGGAGCTCGTCTACGTCGCGTTCGACGTGTTGTACGACGACGACCACTCCGTGATTCACCGCCCGCTGTCCGAACGACACGACGTCCTTCGAGGGATGTTCAAGCCGCTGGGCGCGGGGCACGACGCGGGCGCTCACGCCCGCGCCCGCGAGCGCGCGCGCGGGGAAGAGACCGACGACGACGACGACGCCCCGGTCGCGGACCAGAGCGACGGGACGGTCCGGTTGGGCCCGCGAGGCGGCGCGTCGAAGGGAAGGGTGCAGATACACGTCCCGGCGAAGGATCCCACGGAGCCCGTCAACCCCGACTGCGTCGTCGCCTCGATGCTCGGGGAGATCGAGACGTACTTCTGGCGCGCGGTCGACCGCGGCGACGAGGGTCTCATCATCAAAGACTTGGGGTCGAAGTGGGAGCCCGGCGCGCGCGGGGACTCGTGGTTGAAAATCAAGCCCGATTACCTCCCGACGGAGGATCTCGACGTCGTCATCATCGGCGGGTTCTACGGCACCGGACGCCAGAGGGGCGGGAAGATCGCGGAGTACCTCCTCGGGATTGTGGAGACGCCGACGAGAGAAGGCGCGAGGCCGACGCGGGTGATGTCGTTCAGCAAAGTCGGCACGGGGATGTCCGTGGACGTGATGCAGAGACTCCGAGAAAAATTAGGGCCGCACATGCTTCCCGCGGGCAAAGGGTACAACCCGCCGACGATGTACGACGTCACCGGCGCCGCGGCAGAGACCCCGGACGTGTGGATCGACCGCCCGGAGAACTCCGTGGTGTTGACCGTCAAGGCGGACATCCGGCTGGTTCGAACGATGACGTTTCGCGCGGACGTCTCTCTGCGATTCCCCCGCGTCACCGGCGTGCGGTGGGACAAGCCGTGGCACGACGCGCTGTCGAACGAGCAGCTCGCGGTGATGCAAGACGAGGGCGGGATCGGCGTCGCGGTGGGCAGGGCAGGACGGTTCGGGAATCGAACCGCCGCGGAAGGCGGCGACGGCGCGGGGTACGCCAAGCAGCCGAGCAGCAAACGGCACAAGGCGGCGCCCGCGCGCGACCGAAGACTCCCCGCGCACCTCGCGGTCGCGGACACGTCCGCGGTCACGCGCGAGGGGAACATCCTTCGCAGCCTCGACGTGCGGATCCTCGCCGGCGGCGACCAATACTCCGCCGGGGCGTTCAAAGCCGAGCTCGCGGCGCTCGTGAAATCCCAAGGCGGGAAAACCTCCGAGGCGCGTTCTATACACTGGTCCCCATACGACCCCGTTCGCGTGGTGAACGCCGTTCCTTAAGGACTTTGCCCGGCGCATCTCTCCGCCCATCCCTTGCGTTCACTCCCCGCCCGAGTTGCCTTTCAACTCCATCTGACGCCTTTCAACTCCACCCCGACATCGCTTTGTATGGAACGACCCTGAGGCGAGCCACCCCGGGTTGACGCACGTCGTCGCCTCGCCCGCGGCTCGCGGCACGATCGCGTTCGAGGCTGTTAAGAGAGCGGGCGGCGTGGACGTGTTGACCCCTCAGTGGCTGCGCGACTGCGTCGCGCGCGGGGAGATTTTCGAACCGACGCCGAAGCACCGTTTGGTGACGTGCGCGGCGACCGTCGAGCGCTCCGCCGGCGCGATGGATCGGTTCGGCGACGATCACTACGTCGACGTCGACGCGGACGACGCCGCGGCGCTGGTGCACGGCGACAGGATGACGAGCGCGATGAATCAGCGGCGAGGCGACGACGACGACGACGACTTCGACTTCGAAGCCGAGGAGGTGGCGATGCAACTCGCGGCGATGAGCGACGAGGACGACGACGACGGCGGCGATGACGACGGCGGCGGCGGCGGCGCGGAGACGGGTAACCCGGCGCGAGCGTTCCGGACGTTCGAGCGGTGCGTCTTCCTCGTCGTGACCGCGCCGCGCGGGGTGGACGTGTCCAGGCTGCCGTTCATCGACGCCGCGCTGGACGTCGCGCGCGTGAAGCGCGTCGACGTCCATCGCGACGAGAGCGAGGACGACGGGGCCCACGGCGAGACGACGAGACGCGCGGCGCCGGCGCCGACGACGACGGCGGCGGCGATCATAGCGCTCACCGCCGCGGACGGCGCAGGCGCCGCGGGGGAGGACGCGGACGCGCGTCGCGACGAAGAGATGGAGGCGGAGCGATCGACGCGCGCGGACGCCGCGCGGCTCGCGCGGTCGCTGAGGCTGCGAGGCGCGCGCGTCGCGTCGGGGTGTCGCGTCGGGGTCACGCACGTCGTCGCGTTCGAGCCGGGCGGCGGCGGCGGCGGCGGCGGCGGGGGCGGGGATCGATCGGACGACGCGACGGGCGACGGCGAGACGCGGTGGGGGGGCGCGATGGTCGTGTCCCCCGCGTGGGCGCGTGCGAGGATGGCCGAGGGCGCGCGCGTCGTCCCGTGAGGGACGTCGAGCGACGCGCGAGCGACGCGCGAGAGTACGAGTACATTTTGGCAGTGTGAAATGAGACTCAGAATCGCAACTGAATCGCGCGCGCGGGAAGATCCGTCGCGGAAAGAATCTCTCTCGACCGCGGGGGTCAACCGCGCCCCCTTTTGGAACGAATTGCCAATTCTCGTGAATCGAGCCCTCCGCGTTACTCGATCGCCGCGCGTCGCACGTGACGCATGGCCTCGATCGCTCGCGCGATTCCGCGTCGAAGCTCGACCGCCGGCCCCGTGACCGAGGACGCCGTCCTCGACCCGCCCGCGCCGATGGAAGCGCCGGGCGCGGCGGAACTCGGCGACACGGTGAAATCGACGCGCCAAGACGGCGAGGATCCGTCCGATTCGCAATGGAACGAGGTCAAGGAGGTCGAGCTCGCGGCGCGCGCGGAGGCGCAGCTCACGCAGCTCACGCAGGACCGCGCGCAGAACAGCCAGATGGAGGAGATGCTCCTGAAGATCGAGCAGGAGTTTAAGGCGGAGCAGATCGCGAGGAAAGTGGCGGAGGAGCGGTTCGCGGAGATCGACGTCGAGCTGCGAGAGACGGAGGATGAAATGCGCGCGATCCGTCACGAATTCTCGGGGTGGGCGCCGCAGGTGGAGAAGAACAAGGCGCTGCACAACGTCTTAGAGCGCGAGCAAGACGCGCTCGAGCTCGTGAAGGCGCAGGTCTTGAAAGATCTCGAGCGCGCGAAGGGCGACGCGACCGCGAAGACGATGGCGCTGCAGAAGGCGGAGGAGGCGATTCGCAGGGAAGAGGCGACGAAGCGCATGAAGATCGAATCCGAGCACGTGGCCAAAGTCTCGCGAATGGGCGCGGAGATCGAGCGCCTGCGCGACATGCTACACGCGCACACGCAGGAACTCGCCGTGGAGATTGTGCGATGGAAATCTCAGGCTGAAGCCGCGGCGCAGGCTGTGGAAGCGGCGAAGCGCGAGGTGATGGCGCGGAAACGCGAGCTCGACAACACGAACGAGGAGCTCAATAATCTGGTCGAGGAGCTGTACGGATGCCGCGAGAAGAACCAGGAGATCCGCGGCTCCATCCAGGCGCACCAGGAGCGGTACCGAGCGAACATGCGGCACCACAGCCGGAACGCGATTAAGATCGACATCTCGGACTTGAAGCTCGGTCTGAGCTCCGCCGAGCTCACGGAGGCGAGGCTCAAGTACGACTACTCGAAGAAAAATCTCGGGACCTCCAAGGGCGCCACCTCGGCGGCTTCCGCGTTGAACAGAGCGCGCGGGAGCATGAATCGCGTCCCGACGGAGCAGGAGATGTACCTCGCGAAGTTTGACATCGACGGCGACGGGTTTCTGAGCAAAGAGGAGAAGATGATTGGTTTCGCGCAGAACAAGAAGGATCGCGCGTGGAACCCGAAACTCGGGAGGCACGAGCGAGAGATGGCGATGGAGGCGAGCGCGGTCCGCGCGCGGCACGAGGCTGCGACGCGGATCCAGGCTGTGCAGAGAGGGAGGATGGCGCGGAAGAAAGTCGGGCAGATGCGGCGGTACGATAAAAACGTCGTCGGTGGCTCGATGCCGAAGGCAGGGAAGTACCAGTACCAACCGTACCGACGATGATGACACGGATGGAGGGTGGCGAGAGCGAGAGCCGAGTGTGATTTCCAACCGATTGAGCCGCGCGCGGCGCGCGTACCTCCCCTCCCCCCCCCCGCGCGCGTACCTCCGAGATCGCTTCGCGCCGACTTTCTTCTCCGTCGCGTGTGGTGCGCGTCGATATCGCGTCCTTCACCGCGTCCGTTCCGCGATCGACCGAGGTAGGGGCGGTCCCGTCCCTGTCGGACGTGTGCGTGTACCCGCATCCGACGACCTGAACACGTAACCTTACCTTCGTATTTACCAAAACGCGGCAAGAAATCGTGGAATGTTCACCACTAAATCCCCGCGCGCACTCGGTGCAACACACGCGGGGACGCGCGCGCGAACGAACGCGCGCCATGTCGGACGGCGACGCCACCATCGAGATTGCCGACGATGCGCCCGCGGGTGCGCGAACCCGCGTCGTCCGTCTCGCGCTTCGCGAATCGCCTCCCGGGGCGAAACGCCACCGAAGTGAACGATTTCGCGCGATTCGATCGATTCGATTCGCCCCTCCTCCCGCGTCGCATCGCGTCCGCGCGCCCGCCCTCCCTCCCTCGCGCGGTCCGTCCTGACCCTCCTCCCTCCTTCCACCCGACGCGCGAACAGCTCAAACCATAACCCGGAGCCCGTCCGCGAGAGCGTCGCAGTCGCAGCGCCGCTCGTCGAGGAAGGGTCTCGCGTCCAGTCGCGTCTCCGAGCGCGTCAGGGGCAACTCGAGGAAGGCGCTCATGGTGAACGACGTGAAACACCAGACGAAGAGCGAGACGAGGAAGCTCGAGCGGTTCGAACAGATGCAGTTGGAGTACTTCTCCACTCGAGACGCGGACGTGGAGCAGACGCCGACGCCGGAGATGCACTACACGGTTTACAGAAACGACGGCGGCGCGGGGACGACGACGACGACGAAAAACAACGCGGACTCGATGAACCTCCTCTCGAAGATCGGTAAGGAGACGCGTAAAGAAAACACGATCCGATGGCTGCACTTCAACGGGATGAACGAGATGATGATGAACTACGTGTGCGACGCTCTGAAACTGGGCGCGTCCGCCGTGGGAGGGGAGATGGACACGACGAAGTGCGTGTTTCATCGGCACAAAGACGCGGCCGTGAGGCACTTCGACTCGCACGTGTACGTCAGCATGCAGCTCATCGACCGCGAGGAGTGCGACGGGGACATTCCTCTCGTGTCGGACGAGCAGGTGAGCTTTATATATCACCCGGAGAAGGCGATCGTGATCAGCGTGTGCGAGGACGTCGACGAAGAGAGCGACTTCACGGCGTTGACGCGTTTGCTCGTGGAGGGCGAGTCGAGGTGCAACGTCGACGGCGCGCACCCGGGGATTTTGCTCGCGATGATGGCGGACAAGTTCGTGGACGACGCGTACCCGGTCGCGGAGGAGCTCGGGGATTACCTCGAGGTTTTATCTCAAGCCATGGTCGCGCGCGAGTCCATATCGTTCAGTCAGCCCGTGGACAAAGTGCGCATGCAACTGTGGCGGATGCGTCGGTTCGCGATCCGCGTCCGGCGCCTGTGCGAGGCGTACGAAGAAGACGCGCTCGGTGTCTTCGACGACGAGTCGTTCAAGGAATACGTCGGTAAGGTATCGAAACAAGCGGACGGTCTCGAATCCGTGTGCGAGATGTACATCGGCCGCTGCCTCTCGATTCTTCAGAGAGTTGAGGTGTACCAAGAGCAGAGAACGAACGAGACGCTGTTCCTTCTCACGATCGTCACGACTCTCATGGTTCCCGTGGAGTTCCTGACCGGGATGTGGGGCATGAACTTCGTGAACATGCCGGATTTAGAGACGAGCTGGGGGTATTTCATGTTCCTCGCGCTCGTACCGTTTCTCATGGGGACGTCGTATATTTTACTGAAAGTGAACGGGTACCTGGACGACTCGCCGCTGGACTGGTCTTGCGGGTTAGGGGGTCTGTTCAAGAGTAAGGAGGGGAAGAAGGACTGAACGAGAAGGCGGATAACGCGCGAAGGTCGTGTTGTCGGATGTGTTTGGAAATAGTATTGTTCAACGCGTGTACCAGCCAGTGACTGGACGAAAAACAGCGAACGCGCGTCCGGTCAAGCCATCACTGCACTGTCTGCCAAATCGCGAGCCCGACCGATCGCGTCAGCGTCAGCGATCGATTTTCACCCACCGCGGTCGTTCAAACCGGTTCTGATTTCATCGCGATCGCAACACGTCCGCGATGAAAAATATCCGCAGCGCCCCAATCAGAAACGTCTTGGGTTGCCTACCGCCATCTCCGGCGGGCGCGCGCGACGGTCTACGACTCAAGACTCGGACGGGTCGCACGGCACCGCTACCGCTCGCGGGAAAACACAGGGAAAACAACGCACCGTCCGTCGCCGCGCGCCTCGATCGCACTCGCCCCGCGCGCGTCGTCGTCGAACATCCGACAGAACGATGCACAGCGCGTCGAGCTTGACCGCGCGCGCGCCCCCCCGCGCGCGCGGGGTCGCGAGAGCCTCCCTCGGCGCCGAGAGAGCGTCGCGCGCGCGCGTCGCGACCAAAGAGCGTCGTCCCATTCGCGACGCGCGGGGAGACCGAGCGTCGACGCGCGGCGTCGCGCGCGCGTCCCCGCCGTGCGCGCCGTCGTCGACGTGCTTCCGACGCGTCCCTCGCGCGCGTCGAGCGTCCATCGCGCCGTGGCGAAGAACGCTGTCGCCCCTCCACGACGCGGCGTCCATCGCGCGCGCGTCGCGGACGCAGACGACGCCCGTCGTGGACGCGTTCGCCGTGGACGAGATCGTGGAACGATCGATCGGCATCGCGCGCGACGACTTCGATAAAGCCCTCGGCGCGCTCCCGGAGCTCAGCGAGCTCGACGAGCTGATCGTCGCGCGCGGGTACGACCCGCAGGCGATCGACGCGTACTTCTTCAAACACCCCGGGCAGCTCGCGTCGAGGGCGGTGACGGTCACGCGAGCGCTCACGTCGCTCGCGAACCTCGCGAAGAGCAAAAAATACGACGAGCTCGTCGACTCGATCGAACGCCTCGGCCCGACGTACGTCAAGTTCGGGCAGGCGTTCGCGTCCAGGAGCGACCTCATCGGCGGCGACCTCGCGGCGGCGCTGGAGAAGCTCCAGGACGGCATGGCCGCGGCGCCGATCGAGGAGGCGAGGGCGATCGTCGCGTTGGAGTGTCCGAAGGCGCTGCCGGTGCTGTATCAGGTGCGTTCTATACAAAAGTTTTTCACCCATCGCCCGGTTTCAACACTTGATCGCATTCCCTTTCAACTGACCGATGAACTGTTTTTGTATGGAATGGCCCTCAGGGCGACGCCATCGCGGCGGCGAGTCTGTCGCAGGTGTACAGAGGCACGATCGAGGGGAAGGACGTCGCGGTGAAGGTTCAGAGGCCGGGCATCGCCGCGCGGGTCGCCGCGGACGCGACGCTGTTTCGCATGGGCGCGAAGGTTCTCGAGGCGACGGGGATGATCAAGGCGAAGCTCGTGGACTCAGGCGCGTTCTGTTATCACACTGGTCCCCATACGACCGCGTCGGCGTGGTGAACGCCGATCCTTAAGGACTTTTCCCGGCGCATCTCTCCGCCCACACCTCGCTTTCAATACCCGACACACCTCGACGCCTTTCAACTTCAACTGACGCCTTTGAACTCCACCCCAACGACCCTCAGTGGACGAGTTCGCGTCGAGGATCTTCGAGGAGATGGACTTCAAGAACGAGGCGCAAAACATCAAGCGGTTCGACGCGCTGTACGGGCCGAACGGGACGAACCGGAAGACGCTGCCGCCGCCCGGTTTCGTGCGCGTCCCGGGGCTCATCCCGCAGTTTCCCCCGTCCAGGCGCGTGCTAGTGATGGAGTGGCTCCAGGGCGAACGCATCTCGTCGCTGGTCGGGCGAGGGAGCGCGTCGTACGATGAGTACGAGGGCGAGTGCGACTTCGAGACGTGGGAATCGGAGCAGTGCGAGAAGCAGGCGGCGTCGATGGCGCTGATCGACCTCGGGATTCGATGCACGCTGTCGCAGCTGATCGAGACCGGGGTGATGCACGCGGATCCGCACGGAGGCAACCTCCTTCGGTTGAACACCACCGGCGAGCTCGCGTACCTGGACTTTGGGTTGATATCGGACATCCCTCCGAGCGTGCGCGACGGCCTCGTCGCCGCGGTGACGTTGTTGCTGTTCGACCGCGACTACGAAGCCGTCGCCGGGTTGTTTGGGGAGCTGCAGCTCGTGCCGAAGGACGTCATCGAAAACCCGTACCAGTTTGAATCCCTGGTCGAGTCCCTGCGCAACGCCTCGGACGCGGCGCTGTCGTTCAAGGAGGAGGACGCCAACCTCAACGAGGGCCTCACGAAGGAGGAGAAACGCGTCAGGAAAGCTGAACTCAACATCCCGGACGTGCGGTTCGACCAGCTCCTCGCCGCGCTCATCGCGCTCGTGCCGAGGTACCGGTTCGTCCTGCCTCCGTATTTCCTAAACAACGCGCGCGCGTTGGGGACGTTGGAGGGGATGGCGCGAGCCGCGGACCCGAAGTTTAACATCCTCGCAGTCGTGTACCCGTTCGCGGTGAAGCGCTTGCTGCGCAACCCGAGCCGCTCGCCGGTTATTTGGAAGACGCTTCGGAGGTTGGTGTGCGACGAGGGCGCGCGTTTGCTGTCGCTCAGAAGGCTGATCGCGATGGTGGAAGACGCCGCCGCGCTCACGGGGGTGAGCCGTTTTAGGGTGATCTCCGGCGTCTTGAAGACGAAGCAGGGGTGGGCGCTCGCCGCGGAGAGCGTCCTGAGCGCGGTGTGGTGGAGCGTCAGGAAGACGTTCGCGTTGGTGTTTTTCCTCACGGGTATCACGATGCTCAGAGGGATGTGGAAGCGGTGGATCAAGGGCATACGGGACGGGAAGCCGGCGAGGTCGTGAGCGAGCAGGCGCGGGGGACATCACGTCGCGACCGCCGCGCGTGCGACGCGTACTGTAGAAGAATCTAGTTCGTTTCGTTTGTAACAAAATGAGTTGAAAGTCAGCGCACGACGACGAAGGAGCGAGGCTGGGGGTGGGGGGGTGAACTGGGAGACTGAAAAAAAGCATCGGCCGAATTATTATTTTGCCGAAACAATCCGCCGAGCGATGCGTGCCGACGTCACAGAGAGAGACCCAGACTGCCATTGGCACTGAGACTGAGCCGCTCTCGACCAATCACAGGCTGGGATTTATTTTATCCTCGCCGCTCGATCGAGCGTCGCTCGACGCCGCGTCCGCGCCGCCGCGTCTCTCATACACGCTCGCACGACCTCGTCGTTACCGTTCATCTAAAACAATGGCGATCGCCCAGGTTTCCCTCATCTCCGCCGTGAAGGCCGCGCCGACCGCGCGCGTCGCGAAGTCCGCCAAGGCGCGCTCCGCGGTCGTCGTCGCCAAGGCTGGCAAGGCGAGCAAGGTCGAGGTCGCGAAGAAGGCCGCGCCCGTCGCGCTCTCCGTGGGTGCGTCCTCCCCCGACGACAGTCTCGCTCGCGGGCGATCGCGCGACGTTCCACTCGAACGCGCGCCGCGCGTCGCGATCGCGATCGCGTCGCGCTCGCGGCCGATCGCGCGCGGAATCGGCGTCGCGCCGCGTGATTCTTACCCCACGAACTTCTCGCGCCGGATCCCGGAGGGGGTCCGGTCCGACCGCGCCGCGATCGCGCCGCGCGCGCCGCGCGAACCGCCACCGCGCGCCGTCCGTCGTCTTACCGTTCCCTTCCCTTCCCTCCCATCTCCCGTCCGCGCTCCCCCTTTTAGCTCTCTCCGCCGCGCCCGCGATGGCCGCGGTCCCGGTCGAGGTCGCGCAGGTCGCGGACGTCACCCCGGTCCTCTACTTCGCCTTCCTCGGCTCCTCGCTCGCGTTCGCCGCGGGCACCTACATCGCGCTCACCAAGATCAAGCTCATCTGAGCGACGCGCGCGGGCGGTTCGATAGGATAACTAACACAGCGGTGGTCGCCGCGCGCGAGGAGGCGGCTGAAGTTCGTCCAAGGCTGAAGCGACGACGAGACGAGAGCCGAAGGGTACGGGGGCGCGGCGGGAGTGTCTGGCGGTGGGGTCTGAAGATTTTTTTAATCGATTCGATCGACTCTCGACTCGCGACGTTCGCCGCGCGCTCCGCTCCGTCGATCGCTACCACGCGCGCGGACTACTAGATCCCCATCCCGAACGCGTCGTTCATCTTCGCGACCGCGTCCGTCACCCGCTTCGGCTCCGGGTAAGTCTTCTTTTTGCTCGGGGAGACTGGTGGATCCGCGTCCGCCAGCGGCGGCGGTACAGCTGGCGCCGGAGCCTCCCCGCTCGCGGGTCCGGGTCCCGCCTCGCGCGATATCTCCTCCTTCTCCTCCGCCGCCCCCGCGCTCTTTGCCTCCTCCGCCCTGCGCTCCTTCTCCTCCAGCGCGCGTCTCAACCGCGTCGCCTCCTCCGAGCGCGCGAAATCCAGCTCCCGCAGCCGGCTCGCCTCGCGTTCTCGGCGCGCGAGCTCCGCGCGCGTCGCTTTCAACTCCGCCTGGACGAGGTTCAACGCCGCCGCGTGCGCCGCGCGCGTCACCGCCTCCGCTGGGGTGGCGTCGCCCGCGGCCGCGGCCGCGACTTGACTCGTCGTCGCCGCACTCGCCGCCATCGCCCTCGCGTGCCCCACCCCGCGGGCCACCACCGTCTCTCTCCTCGCGACGACGCGTCGCAGACGCAACACCTCCCTCCCGAGCTCCGAGACCTGGTCGCACATGTACCGGTTCAGCTCCGCCTGCGCGTCGCTGACGCTCTCGGTCGTCTCGCCGCGACGCACGCCGCGCTTGAAATCGAACGACGGCGACCACCCGCCGCGCGCGCGCCCGGTCTCGTCGTCGTCGTCGTCGTCCCCCGCGGCGTTGGGCGGGTTCAACGCCGACTTGGCGTCCGGCGGCGTTCCCGCGCGTCGATGCCGCCGCGTCCTCGCGATGATAACCCCGAGCGCGATCAGGAGCGCGACGCACTCGAAACCGAACGCGACAAACGCCGTCGCCGACGCGACGACGAACGGAGACGGCGCGCGCGTCTGGTAACCCGGGAGCAGCGCGCGGGCGATGCGGTCGGGCACGCGAATCAGCGTCGACGCGGAGGCGCCGTCCTCCGGGTCGACGAAAACGCCCAAGAGGATCGACGCCAGGCACGCGGTCGCGGTGCCGACGGACGCGATCGCGAACGGCGCTCGGAACGCGCGGCGGGAGGAGAGGTAGAAGTCGAGGTACCCCGCCCTGCGCGCCTTCGTCAGCGACGCGCACAGGAGCGGCTGCATCGCGCCCGCGAGCGCGAGGAGCGCCATGGAGAGGAGCGCGGGCGATCGCGCGTCGCGGACGTCGCCGAGGCGCGCGGCCGCGAGCGCGACGCACAGGACGAGGGCGACGTACGCGAACGGCGTGGCGTCCGCCCACGGGACGAAGCCGTCGTCGGTTTCGGCGTCGGACGCGGCGGATACCGCGACGTCGCCGAACGCGGCGTCTCGCCTCGGCGGCGTCAGCGGCAGCGCGGCTCCTCGCGCGACGGCGTTCGAATCCGACGAAGCGTCGTCGTCGTCGTCGTCGCGTCGTCTTCGCGCGTGACCGGTCGGGGGCGTCGACCGCGGGAGGAGCGGCTCCGCGAGCGAAGGCGGAGGGGGGTCGCGCGCGAAGCCGCGGCTCATCGCGGCCGTCATCGGCGATAGGCTCGCCATCGCGACGCGAGGCGCGCGCGACTGCTGTGTGGCGTGGTTCAAATATTTACCGGAGGTACGAAATAATCGGAGGCTCTTTTCACCCTCGTTCGGGTTCAACATTTCATCGCGGTCCGATCAACTGACCGATGAACTCGTCCCACCGCCTGGTTGAAATCCATCGGCCTTGCCACCTCGCGTCGCGATCGCGTCGGCCAAAACGAGGAATCGCGATTGATGATGGATGACCGACGCGACGACGGACCCGGCAGACTCGGAGACGCGCCGCGACGCGACGCGCGGTCTCGATGGCGTCTTTCTTCGGCTTGACCGCCCTGAACCCCACCGGGGACGCGTTCAGGGCCTCGCGCGCGAACGTCCTCGAGCGCGTGCGCGACGTCCCGCTGGACGATTACCTCGACGCCTTCGACGCCTTCACGTTGGCGAAGTTGTATCCGATCCTCGCGTGGCAGATACGCGTCAACGGCGAGGCGTTCATGAAACGCCAAGAGCTCCCGGACCTCTTGAAGACCGTGTTAGGCGGCGCGCCGAAACGCGAGGAGCTCGACGCGTTCCTGACCTTCTTCGACGTCACCGCGTCGGGGCTCATCGACCGGCGCGAGTACGCGCGAGGCGTGGAAGCGCTCCTCGAGCGATGCGCGGCGCCCGCGGCGCAGACGCACTACGTCTCCGCGGAGAAGCTGCGCGCGGACCGAGAAAAGTTCAAGCGGTTGCCGGATAAGCCCCAGCACGGGTACGCCAAGCCGCTGCTCTCGTCGCAGGTGTTCGGGTGGCACTGCGAGCAGGCGCGCGCGGTGAGCGCGGGCGACGGCGGCACCGCGGCGCTCGGCGTGACGAAAAAGTTTTTCCCGGTGACGAAGACGGACGTGACGCTCAAGGAGGGGAGGTCGCTGGCGGATTACTACGGCGAGGACGTCGTGTCGTGACGCGACGCGACCGCCGGGGGTGGGTTGGGGGGTTGGTATACTGTGGTAGTCTATGTCGAGTAGCTCTTACATCTGTGAACGCGTCGGCGAGAAAACAGAAAACAGAACGCCGACGCCCCGCGCGCGCGAACGGAACGCGACAGCTTGCGCTTCATCCATCACTCGGCGACGCCGGACGCTCGCGGCGCGTCGTCTCTTTCCTCCCCCTGCCCCCCTTCTCCCTCTCCCACACTCGCTTCCCTCTCCGCGCTCGCCTTCAGCAACGTCTCCGCGCACTCCCTCAGCGGGTGCTCCTCCCACGCGGATGCTCCGTCGCGTCGTCTTCTCTCCTCGGCCCACCGCGCCACGTCGTCGACGACGTCGACGTCTCGCAACGTCGGCAGCGTCCCCCTCGGCGCGACGTCCAAACCCGCGCTCTCCGCCGCTCTCACGGAGTCCTCGAGCACCGTCGCCGTGCTCCACGGAATGTCCGCGAACAGAGCCGGGTGCGCGCCGCCGTCGTCGCCGTCGTCCAGAGGAACGAAGTCGTCGCCGCCGCCGGCGTCGTCGTCTCTCTCGTCGTCGCGTCGCCGCCGCCGGCGACGGCGCCGAACCCCGACGAGATAATACCCGCCGTCCTCCGCGGGGCCGAAGACGACGTCGTTGTCGTCTAACGCCCTACACGCGAGCGTTATGTGCTCCGCGCTGAGGTCCGGGACGTCCGTGCCGACGACGACCGCTTTCTCCGCGCCGAAGCCGTGCACGCCGGTGGACATGGCGCGGTTCAGCGCGTCTCGCATCCTCTCGCCGAGGTCCGGGACGTCCTTCTGCGCGCTCGCGCGCATGCCGTCGCGCGCGTCCGGGTCGCATCGCGCCAGCCAGTTCGCGATCGCGTTGGATTCCGTCGGGTCGGAGAAGAAGAGCGTTCGCGACGCCGCGTCGTCGCATCTCGACGTGGACGCGAACACGCGCTCCGCGGTCCTTCGATAGAACTCCGCGGCGTTCGCGTCGCCCACGCTCGCGGCGAGCCGCGTCTTCGCCTTGCCGGGCGTGGGGAGGCGCGCGAAGATCACGACCGCGACCTTTGCGGAGGATTTCGCGCCTTCGCGCTGCGTCGCCATGACGCGCGCGTGCGGGGAGCGCGCGCGAGTGCGGGCGAGGCGAGACGCTTCCGATGCTTCCGCAGCCTTCTTCTTAAAGTTTTTTCTCTGATGAACAACCAGACCGAAACCGACTGTCGTCTCCGCACTCCCCATCTCCCCGCAACGCCGCCGCCGCTCGCGCGACGCTCCCGCCCGCACCACCCAACGCCGGCGGCCTGCACACCCTCGCGAGGATCTTCCCGCTCTCCTTCGCCGCCTTGGCGTCCCCACGCGCTCTCAGCACCGCGCCGAGAAGCAACCGAGCCGCGGACGCCGCGCGCGGCGTCGCGCCCCCCGCGCGCGTCCCCGCCTCCGCGGCGCTTCGAGACGCGAACCGACACAGACGCTCCGCGGCGTCCATCTCGCCCCGCGACGCCGCGGCCGCGGCCGCGGCGAGGACGATCGCGATCGGATCGGAGTCCCGCGGAGGTTCGCGGAGGTTCGTCCCGGGAGCGGGTCCCGGGAGCGGCGACGCGTCGCTCCCGCGGGACGTCGCGCGTCTCCGCTCGGACGCGAGCGCGAGTAACGCGCGGACGGACGCCGCGTCCGGCGCGACGTGCGCGGCGCGAGATAACGCCCTCGCGATGGCGGTTACTTCCGCTATCGACTCCGCGTGGGTGCCTCCGGGCGCGGACGCGAGCGCGGCCGCGGCGGAGGCTGCCGCCGCGTCCGCGACGTCGCGAAGCGCGCGCGCTCGCGAGGACGGGTCGCAGCCGCGCGATTTCGCGCGCGCCGCCGCGGACGCGGCTTTGGCTCGCGTCGGCGGCGCGCATCGCGCCGCCGCGCGTACGGTCGTCCACGCGTTCTCCGGCGACGACGACGCGGGCAAGACGCGCGAGAGGCTGCCGCGGACGACGACGTCGTCCGGGGCGAGGTGCACCGCGCGCGCCAGCGCTCGAGACGCGGCGACGGCGTCGGGTCCGGACGGCGTCGAGAGAAGCGCCTCGGCGCGGATCGAAAACGCCGCCGCCGCCTCCGCGGCGGACGCGCCGCAGCCCGCCGCGCGTCTCACGCTCGGTCGTCCGCTCGCCGCGAACGCTTCGGCGACGCGCGCGATCGCGGCGATCGCGGCGGACGCGTCGGCGTCGCCGTCGCCGTCGGTCGGCGTCGCGCCGACGAGACGAGCGGCGCAGCGCGCGAGCCCGTCCGCCGCCGCCGCGCGAACGATTTCGCATTCGCGTTCGCTCTCGAAATCGCCGCCGCCGCCGCGCTCGTCGCAGAGCTCGATCGCGTCCTCGAACGCGCGCGTCGCCTCGCGCGCGAGCCCTCGAACCTCAGACGCGACCCCGAGCGCGACCGCGGCGACCGCGTCGACCGGACGCGCCTCTCGAGCCCGGCGCGCGCTCGCGTACGCGCCGCCGTCGCGCGCGCCGTTCGCCGCTCCCGTGAGCGCGCGTCCGACGTCGCCCTCGCCGCCGTTCGGGAGGTCGGAAGCGATGCGAAACGCGCCGGCGCACTCCGCGTCGTCTATCGTCGCGGCGCGAAGCAGCGCGGTCCCGACCCACGCGCTCGCGGAGTCCGGGTCGGACGCGCGCGCGGCGTCCAGCGCTTTCGCCGCGCGCGACTGGAAGAACGCGACGTCGGCGGCTTCGACGCCGACGCGACTCGCGTCGAGGTACAGCCTCCCGAGCGCGCTCCACGCGGGCGCGTGCCGCGGGTCGAGCGTCACCGCGCGCGAGAGCGCGGTCTCTCGCATCGCGAAGTCCTCGGGCGCGCGCGGCGCCCCCCCCGAGGAGGGCGACGGCAGCGTCCCCAGCGCGGTCCAAATCCGCGGATCGCAGGGATCGAGTCTCAACGCCGCGCGAAGCGTTCGCTCCGCCGCGGCCACCGCGGCGATCGCCGCCGCCGTGGAGCTCTCCGTCCGTTCTCTCTCCGCGATCGCGCACGATTCCGACGCGCACGCGGCGGCGACGTCCGCGCGCGCGGACGCGTCGCACGGGGAGAGGTGCGCGCATCGCGCGTACAGACGCCTCGCCTCCGCCGCCGCCGTTGCCGCAGATAACGCCGCGGCTTCCCCGCGTTCGCGCGCCGACGTCGACACCGACGCGAACGGGTCGCGGACGCGCGACTCCGTCAGCTTCGCGTCCGCGGCGAGTTTTAGCGCGGTGCGTTTCGGCGCGCCGGCGCCGACGGCCGCGCGCGACGCGTGCGCGGCGGCCGCGCGAGCCGCGTCCGCGGCGCGTCCCGGCGCGCCGCCGCCCGCGGCGGCGGAAGCCTCGAGCGACAGGCACTCCGCGAGACCGAGCAACGCCGGCGCGTACGCGGTCGCGTCCGGCCCGCCCTCGGAGCCCTCCTCTCCATATAACGCGCTCGCGTACATCTCGCGCGCGTCTCTCGCGCGTCCCATCTGCTGCAGGAGCGCCCCGGAGCGCACCGCGGCGTACGTCCGCTCGCCGCCGTCGCCGCCGTTCGCGGGGTCCGCGGCGGTTTCAATCGCGCGCGCGTACGCCTTGAGCGCGGCGGAGTGCCTCCCCAGCGCGTCGTACGACGCGCCGAGACACTCCCACGCGCGCGACGCTCTCGGAGATGCGCGCAGCGTCGCCTGGAGCGCCCGCACCGCGGCCTCGTGGTCGCCTTCCGCGTGCGCTATGGACGCGAGGCGCGCCGCCGCCCACGCGCTCTCACCCGGCGCGCTTTTCATCGCGTCCTCGCACATCCTTCGCGCGCGTTTCGCGTTGCCGGCGCCGACGAGGAGCGCGTCCACGGCGATCGCGCCCGCGGTGGGCTCGGACGCGTCGATCGAGAGAGCCTTCGCGCGGCACTTCTCCGCGCGCACCGCGTCGTCGCACGCGTCGTAGACGAGGGACAGATGCGCGAAGGCGGTCGCTTGCGTCGCCCCCGTCGCCACGGCGGCGGCGAGGAGCGCCGCGTGCGCGCTGCCTCGACCGCGCGCGGCGGCGACGGCGGCGGCGTCGCCGCCGCCGCGACCGCGACCGCGCCACCGCGCGATGCCCAACGCGCACGCGATGTCCGGCGGGAGCGCTCTCTCGTTCCCGTCCGGCGCGACGAGGAGACACGCGCGCTCGAGGTGCTCCGCCGCGGACGCGACGTCGCCGCGGTCGACGAACGCGGCGGCGAACGACGCCAACGCGCGCGGCGCCTCGGGCGCGATCGCCGCGGCGTTCTGAACGGCTATGAACGCCTCGTCCGCGTCCTTCACGACCGACGCGAGCCCGCGCGACGCCCTCGGCGACTTTGTCGGATCGAGCGCGGCGAACGCGGCTCGCGCTTCGTCAAACCGCGCGACGCGAGCCAACGCCTCCGCGGCGACCAACTTGAGCCGCCGCTCGAGACGCGGCATCCGCGGCGACGGCGTCGAGGGGTCGCCCGACGCGCGAACCGCGCGTATCGCTCGCAGCCCGCGCTTCGCGGCGTCGAGCGACGCGAGCGCGTCGCCGCGCATCGCCGACGCTTCGGCCGCCGCGCCGAAACCGAGCGCGAGCGCGGCGCGTCCGAGCGCGACGCGCGGCGCGTCCGTCGCGGCGGCGGCGGCGTCGGAGGACGCGGTCGTGATCGTCGTCGCCGCGGCGTCCGCGCCGTCGAGCTCCGCCTCGGCGGCGACGAGCGCGTCTTCGAGCGCCGCGGCGGCGGCGCCCGCGAGCGTTCCCGCCGTCGTCGCGCGTTCAGATCCGGGGACGTTCATCACGTCGCCGGTCCTTCCATGGTCGCACAGACGCGTCCACGCGGCGGCGACGGCGTCGACGACGTCCACGCCCGCGCCCTCGTCGGGCGGCGGCGTCGACGGCGACTGAACCAACGCGCGGACGCGGGATACCAGCGCGTCCTCCGACGCCGCGTCCCGCGTCGTCGAGACCGACGGCGATTCCGTCCACCCCGCCTCCTCCGGGCCTAAACCGAGGTCCAACGCCGTGGCAGCCTCGAGCGCGGCGGCGCGGACCGCGCGCGCGACGGCGCCGTCGCCGTCGCCGTCGCCGCGACGACGCGCGAGGACGCGCTCGCACTCGCCGAGAAGCTCGATCGCGGCGTCCGCGGGCGTCGGTCCGTGCGTCGCGCGCGCCGCCGCGCGGGTCAACGCCGTCGTCGTCAACGCGTCGAGCTCCGACGCCGTGAACAGGTCGCCCGCGTCGACTTCGCGCGCGTCGACGCGCGCGTCGCTCAGATCCTCGAGCGACGCGTCCAGCGCGTCGTTGCACGCCGCGTCGTGGCGTCCCTCCGCGGTGGTACGCGCGCGGTGCCTCGTCCCCGGCGCCGCCGCCATTTCCGCCGCGTCGCCCGCCGCCGCCCTCGCCGCCGCGTCCAGTCGCGCCGCGCATGCCGCGCGACCGACGAGCGCGAGCCTCCCGAGCTCCTCCGTCAATTGCGTCTCCCCCGGCCAACACATGAGCTCGTTCCACGCGTCGATCGCGTCCGCGTGTCGGCGCGCTCTCGTCGCCGCGCGCGCTCTTCGGAGCGTCCACTCGAGCCGGCGTTCGTCGGTTATCGCGCCCTTCTTGTCATCCGGCGGCATCGCGAGCAGCGCCGCGCACGCCTCGAGCTCGAGTACCGCGTCGCCGAGCGCGCCCGCGGCCTCGAGCGTTCCTCGCCACGCCGCCGGGTGCGACGCGTCGAGCGCGGTCGCGGCGCGATACGACGCGAGCGCCGCCGACGCGTCGCCGGCGGCGAATCGCGCTTTGCCGTCGAAGGTCCACGCGTCGTAGGAGTCGGCGTCGGCGTCTATCGCCGCGGCGGTCGCCGCGGTCGCCGCGGCGTGGTCGCCGCTCGCGAGCGCGGTCTTCGCGGCGAGGAGGTGCGTCCGCACGGCTTTGTGTGTCGACGTCGCCATCGCGACTAGTCCCTGGACGACGACGGACGATCGATCGGACGCTTTTCTACGCCGGACGACGACGAGCGGACAGGACGGACGCGACGCAGAGATCTCCTGGAGATCTCGCGAGTAGACCGCTCGCCGTCGCTCCTCCGCGCGCGCCGTCACCTACCTATTCGCTACCTATCGCCACAAATGTCTCGATCACTTCCCCGCGTACCAGAACGTGTGGAACGCCATGAACAAGCAGCAGAGAGACACGTACGGGGACAACCGTTCGCCGACGCGCGCGGCTTTCCAGAAGACGCCTCGCACGCCCGTGCGGTACGGATCCACCATCGACGGCGCTTTCATCTTGACGTACGCGGACGTGCAGATGAAGAAGAGGAGCGTGACGAGGAACGACTTGAAGTCGAAGAGCGCGGACATCGCGACCGACCGCGCGTTCGACTCGATTCGTTCGCGCGGCGTCGTCCGCCGAGCCGCGCGTCGCTCTATGATCGAGGCGCGGCGCGGGCCTTCCTTAGGTCATCAGAAACGATGCGACGAAGTTAAATTATTTTGAAGACGACAGGACGGGTCGGGGACAGCGCTCGGCCCACACACGCTGACCCGAGCGACGCGATGCCCGGGATGCACGGGGGCATCGCCGGCGCTGTCGTTCAAGAGAGCAACGACTACAAGTACCCGCCCACGCCCCGGACGCCCGCGGAGGACACCCCCGCGGCGCGGTTCAAGCGCCTGCCGAAGGACGACGTCCTCTTCCTCGAGCGCCTCTTCAGCGAGTTCGACGTCGACGAATCCGGCGGCCTCGGCCGCGAGCAGACCGGCGCGCTCATCCGAAGACTGAACGACGGCGTCGCGCCCACGGACGAGGAGCTGGACGACGTCATGCGCGAGGCGGCGGGGGACGACGGGATCGTGTTCGTGGACGAGCTCGCGGACGTGCTCAAGAGCTGGCATCGGAAGGTGGAGGCGAAGCGCGTCGCGAGGGAGGGGAAGAAGCCGCAGAAGAGCGACGGGGCGGTGGGGTCGTGCGCGATCAGCTGACGACGAGCGCGGGGACGGTCGTCGCGTCGTGATGTAAAACAGAACGTAGCGGACGCACATCGGCCTCGTCGGAGCCGTCGTCGTCGACCCGGCGTCGCCTCCCGCGGCCTCATTCGTCCGTAACAATCGCCTCAGTCGTGGTCGAACGCGATCGCTCATCTGATCATCACTCCTCCGCGCGCTGCGAGCGAGATGTCGTCGCGTCGTCGCGGCGCCGGCGAGCGCGCGGCGGCGGGAGACGACCTCGACGCGCTCGTGGAAGAGCTCCGCGCGATGGAGCGCGACCACGCGCGTCAAGAGTCCGCGCTGTTGTCGTCCCATCGCGCGTCGAACCGAACGCGACGCGCGCGAGGAGGCGGAGCGGACGGCCCGCCGGGAACGACGAGAAGGGACGACGCCGCCCCCCCCCGCCCGGCGAGCGACGACCGAGGCGCGCGACGGCGAAGGAGCGACGCGCGCGCGGACGACGACCGCGACCGCGACGCGCGATACGCCGCGACGGCGGCGCCGCCGCCCCCGGCGTCGCGCCGCGCGACCCAGACGGGACGACGCGATCGCGAGGTTGATCCTACTGTTGATCCTCCTCCTCCACGCCAGCGACGACAACAACGTCGCGCTCGTCGTCGTCGCCATCGCGGCGACGAGCCCGAGCGCGAGTCGCTGCCGACGTCCTCGTCCGAGGCGCCGTCGCTCGCGTCCGACGCGTCCGACGCGTCGTCGTCGTCGTCGCCGTCGTCGTTCGAAGACGCCGGCTCGAGCGACGACTCCGAAGAGGTCGCGTCCCGACGCCGCGCCGCGCCGCGCGCGGGGCCCAGAGGACGAGGACGACGCGCGGTCGGAGACGGAGGAGGGCGGCGCGCGCGAGACCGGGACCGCCGAGAAGACCACCGAGAAGACGACGCGGCGACCGGGACGATCCTCGCGACCGTCGCGGAGACGATCGAACGACGCGTGCGACGGACGGAACGCGACGTCGCGGCGAGACAGGAGCGGCTCGCGGACGCCGTGAACGACCTCGCGCGGATGATGGAACGGGCGGTTCGCGACGGTGTCGATCGCGATGACGACGACGACGACGATTCTCGCCGCGACGCGTCGCGGGCCGGCGCGCGGAGCCGCCGCCGCGACCCGGCGGCGGACGCGGCCGCGGAGGGAGACGGGATCGCCTCCGCGTCGCAACGGCGCGGCAGGCCGCCGCCGCGACCCGCGCGCGGCGGCGGCGGCGACCGCGCGCGCGACCGCGACCGCGCGGCGCGACGCGACGGCGAAGGCGGCGGTGACGGCGGAGGCGCGAGAGGACGGCGATCCTCGAGGACGCCCGCGCCGTCGACCTCGCCGCGTCCGGACTCCGCGATCGACTGGGAGAGCGGCGACGGCGAGTCGTGGGACCCGTCGCGGGACCCGTCACGGTCGCGGTCGAGGGTCCGCGCGCCGCCGCGGCGAGGCGCCGCCGCGCCGAGGATACCGCCGCAGTACACGATGCGGATACCGCCGCCGCCGGGGTTGCTCCCTCGCGACAGAGTGGACTGGGAGATGTTCTCGGACTTCCTTCCGAGGACGGCGGAGCGCATCAGCGAGCTTGGACGACGAAGCGAACGCGAGGGTATCGCGGAGGGCCGGCGGAGGGACGGCGGCGTCGTATTACGGCGGACGGAGAGCGTCGAGTCCAGGCGGCGGCGACGGACGGCCGCGCGCGCGCCGAGGGACAGCGCGGACGAGCGGTGGGACGACTCCGACGAGGAGGACTCCGAGTCCGAGTCGGGCGACGAGGTTGACATCGACGCGGCGGCGCGCGCGCGACGCGGCGGCGGCGGCGGCGGCGGCGACGGTCGCGTCGTCCTCGACGAAGCGCGCATCGCGACCGTCGTGAGCGACGCGGTCAACGAAGCGAGCGAGCGCTTCATCCGCGGTCTCGCGGACGCGGAGAACGAGAGAGCGCGCGCGCGAGCGGCCGCCGCGCCGGCGCCGGCGCCGGCGCGCGAGCGCGAGCGCGAGCGCGAGCGCTCCCCTCGCGGCGACGCGCGCGAAGAGCTCGACGCTTTGCTTCGACGACGACCGGGAACGGCGCGGCCGCTCGCCGGCGCGTTGCGGGCGATGCGTGAAGACTTCTCCGAGGAGGAGCTTCGCGCGGTTTGCGCGATGTTTCTCGCGCGAGCGACCGCGAACCGTGCGGCGAGAGCGGGCGGCGGCGGCCAGGGCGCCGCGACGGGAGGCGGCGCCGCGGCGGCGGCGGCGGCGGCGGAGACGGAGACGGAGACGGAGACGCCGTACTCGACGCCGACGGCCGCGCCGCCGCCGCCTCCGCCGCTGCCGCTGCCGCCGCCCGCGGCGACGCCCCCTGCACCCCGCGCGGCGGCGCGCGAGGTCGTCACGAGCGACGACGACGCGTCCGAGTCCGCGTCGGACGAGTTCGACTACCCCGATATTTTCGAGTCCGCGCGGAAGCACTACGAAGCGACCGTCGACGGCGGCGCGGCGGCGGCGGAGAGGGCGGCGGAGAGGGCGGCGGCGACGGCGACGATGGACCACGGGCTCATCGGCGAGCCGTGGGACGACGGCAACGGCGCGATCGACGTCACCGGCGTACCCCGGGGCGAAGGCGACGAAGGCGACGACGACGACGACGACGACGACGATGAGCACGACGACGACCGAGAGATCGCGTTGACGTCGGACGACGACGACGACGACGGCTCGATCGAACGCTTCGCGGACGCGGACGACTTCCTCGACGTCGCGAACGCCCCCCCCGCGCCGCCTCCTCCGCGCCCGCCGCCGGCGACGGGCCAAGCGGGCGCGGACGGCGACGCGAGGGTGTACGCGCGCGCGGGGGGCAAGTACGCGGTGACCGAGGGGTCGGACGAGGCCGTCGCGCTCGCGGCGTTGCTGTCCACCGGCGTCGGCGACCCGCCGCGGCTTCGGGACGTCAGGGCGAACGACGGTGACGACGTGGAGGGCTTCGCCGCGGGGCTGCGCGGGATGATGGTCGGGTTGGACGACCTTCCGACGAGGGCGAGGACGAGACCACCGCCGGCGAAGACGGACGGGGACGACGCCGCGCGCGCGGAGCCGGCGAGGGTCGAGCCGCCGGCGTCTCCGCCGCCACCTCTGGAGCGGCGGCGGAGCGACGTCGCCGCCGCCGCCGCCGCCGTCGCCGCGCGCGTGTCCGAGGTGAAGAGGATGTCGCCGACGAAGGGCACGCGCGAGCGCAGCGTCATCGCCGCCGCCGCCGCCGCCGCCGCCGCGGAAGAAGTGGCCTCGAACGGCGGCGGCGGCGGGTTCGACATCCTCGGACGCGATTCCGACGCGGCGGGGACGGACTCGCCGTCCGCGCGCGAAGCCGAGGCGCTTGCGCGCGCGCGCGCCGCTGAGGAAGAGAACGCGGAAGACCCGTGGGACGCGCTCGCGACGACGACGGCGTCGGCGACGACGACGGCGGCGAGCGACGGCGGCTCGACCGCGGCGACGCGATTGAACCCCGCGGCGGCGCCGTTCCCTCCCCCGCCGCGACGACGACCCGCCGCCGACGCCCCCGTGGCGTCGGCGAGGTCGGGCGTGGACGAGCGCGTGGCGTTCGCGCCGCCGGCCGCGGACCTCCTCCCCGGCATGAACCCGCGGGGGTTAGACGCCGTCCGAGCGCGGTTCGATCGCGAGCAGAGCGCGACGAACGAGACGCTCTTGTCCGCGGCGGCGGCGGCGAGCGCGGACGCGGACGCGGACGACGCCGCGTTTGGGCCGTCGAACGACGTCGTGTTCTCGTCCACGGCGGAGGCGGCGGCGGCGCTCTCCCGACGCGGGTTCTCCGACGGCATGAACGCTTCGCTGATGGACGCGCTCGAGAAGGTCGTGTCCTCGCGCGATGCGTCGGGGTATTGATTCGCTAGACTAGGTATCGTTTTACCACCGCTAATAAGTTAAGCTGTCTAAAGGACGTTATCCTCATGCTGCGGACCGACATTCGCTTCGAACCACTCCCGCACCCTTTCTTTCTGTTCCCCTTCCAATGCACTTGATTCTAGAAGCCCACTCCAACGCTCTCGTAAGGAGGACCAAGTCCCCTCGCTCCACGGGCAGCCGTTCGCGCGCGCCCACTGCAGCACCTCCAGGTGGCCGCCTTCCGCGGCAACCTCGCAAGCGTGCGCGGCGTTGGCGCAAGTCCACTCGTCCCACGGGCAGTCGTTCGCGCGCGCCCACTGCAACACCTCCAGGTGGCCGCCACGTGCGGCTCCGTTGCAAGTCCCCTCGCTCCACGGGCAGCCGTTCGCGCGCGCCCATTGCAGCACCTCCAGGTGGCCGCCAAGCGCGGCTCCGGCGCAAGTCCCCTCGTTCCACGGGCAGCCGTTCGTGCGCGCCCATTTCAGCACCTCCAGGTGGCCGCCCTCCGCGGCTTTGCGGCAAGTCCACACGTTCCACGGGGCGCCGTTCGCGCGC
>Ga0181560_10001046_pt1 | contig 25948 bp, 23 predicted proteins | sample 011ome_20_FD_133751 | JGI IMG/M metagenome (GOLD analysis project Ga0181560, IMG submission 133751) | Coastal salt marsh microbial communities from the Groves Creek Marsh, Skidaway Island, Georgia - 011509CT metaG (megahit assembly) | ecosystem: Environmental > Aquatic > Marine > Intertidal...
ATCGTGTGGAACAGAATAGTCGGAATCGCTACGACAATACCAAGTACTGTAGTTACCAGGGCGCCTGAAATACCACCCGCCATAATTTGCGGATCACCGGTACCGAACAGGGTGATAGCCTGGAACACGGTAATCATACCGGTCACAGTACCCAGCAGACCGCCGAGAGGCGCTACCGTGGCAATAATCTTGAGCAATGTCAGGAACCTTTCCAGAGACGGTGTCTCCAGCAGGATAGCCTCACCAAGCTTCAACTCAAGGGTTTCGATATCCATGCTCTTGTCGGCTTCATACACCATGAGGACACGACCAAGCGGGTTGTTCTTGTTTGGACGATCCGGGTTTTTCAGCTGACGCTTAACCTTGGCATTGACGATAGTCAGGGTGATCATCCTTTCAACCGCAAGCAAGGTTGCAAACAGGCCAACGAAGATAATGATCTGACCAATGGTACGACCCTGCTCCCAGTATCTTTCACGGAAAGACGGTGAGCTAATCAGGGCTGCCAGGTAAGAGCCACCAAAGGCACCAGTCGGGTCAATACCTACACGGGTAAAGCCACCGCTAGCCTGCTGGATAGCCGCTGCAGTTTCAGTGTAATTGGCTGGCTGGCTGGGCAATACGCTCAAACGACGGGTATTGGGATCATATTCCAGGTACTGGCCATTGGAGACGATGTTGTAGGAACCGATACGAACCACTTCCTGGTCAGACTGTGTACCGTCAGGCTGTGCCACGGCAGTAGTGAACTTGGTAACGTTGGCAGACTCGGTCATTTCCTGCAGCAGGAAGAACCACAGCCTTTCCAGTTGCTCAATGCTGGGCAGCTGGGACTCACTGGCCATAACGCCTGCCAGTTCAGTCATGAATTCGTCACGACCAGGGTACTGGGCAGAAATCAGGGAGGCTTCAAACTGACTGCGGGTATCACCGACTACACCGGCAATGGTACCGAACAGCTCGTCGAGGTCACCCAGGCGTTCCTGCAATGTTTCAAACAGCTGCGCCTTGATGATTTCGTTTTCGTTATAGGTGTTTTCCAGGTCTACGGAAATGCGTTCTTCAGTTTCCCTGCGCTCAATCATTTCATTGAGCAGCGCCTGGCGCTGGTTAACATTAGCCTGGAAGCGATCCATACGCTCGCGGCTTTCTGCGGTTTCGTTCAGTCTGCGCTCTTCTACCAGGTCAAGCAGGTTGTCGAGGTTGGCAGCCTGCTGCTGGCCATAGGAAAAAGTAGCAGTAACACACAACAGGGTTACAGAGACTGTCTTTGTAAAAATCTTGTTGAATTTCATTGTTACTTACTCCGGCGCATGAATTGGCAATTCAAGAATTTCTGTGGTGGCCAGGTCCTGTGCCATACGAATGGCATTGGCTACCGGGCGACGATAACTGTCTTCAAGGGTTACCCACTGGTTGGAGTTCTTGTCCCACACACCGGTTTCAGTCTGGTCGCTGGTCTGGTAAAGCAGTGCGATACGGCCAACACGCAGAATGTCCACGTCACGCTCAACACCGCCGATGTCCAGGGTGTCAGTGTAGTGCTGCATTACCCTGCCGTAGTTGATTTCCTGCTGATAGGCAGCAAGAACCAGGCGGAATTTTTCAGCCACGTTAACGCTGGAATCACTGAAGGTGTCACGAATAAGACTGAGACGGGCCTGTCTTTCATCAAGCAGGAATGGCAGGTCGAGATCAACAAACTGCTCAAGGGCTACCATCATTCTTTCCATCAGAGGCGGAACCTGGCGTTGCAGAGCAGCCGCATCTTCGATGGACTGGTTGTACTCCGCAATCCTTCTTTCCTGCTCGGCAATAGTTTTGCGATAACCGGCGTTATACACTTCAAGGCCATCAACAATTTTAGCCACTTCGCTGTATTCCTGGATCAGTTCATCAGCTTCGTCTGAAAGCTGGTTAATCTGGCGCTGGGCTTCTGCAGCCGCCGCAATGGCCTCACCGGCCAGGGCATTTGCTCTATCGATGATGCTGGTGTCAACAACAGTGTCCTGGGCGGACACTGAACCGATACCCAGCATGACCGGTAACATTAATAAAGGAAAAAGAATCCTTTGCTTGAAACGATGGTAGATCATGTGTAGTCCCACTTAATTTAAGTAAATCTATAAAGATGAGAAGACTCCCGTTAACTCATCCTGTATCCAGCTAAAATCACATCTTGTGATTCATACTTCGTTGGACGCAAGAAAGCTTGCAAAAGTCTAATCGAAAGGTAAATCCCCTAAAAAACATGGTCTCGCAGTACGAAAGCTGCGACACCATAATATTCTTTATTTAACGATTAATGGCTCTTCCCTGAATACAGCCCTAATCCCTAAGGCAGGTGAGCATATCAAATACTCGTATCAGATTGAACACTTTAATCCTTAAAAAATCAAAGGATTTCTCAGTGTCTTTGAGGGGTTTTCCGAAGTATTGCAGGGGGGGTAAAAGAGGTCGAACTGCCCCGAAACGGAGCAGTAATTCAACCTTTGCGGGAAATAAAAAATGACTCTCTGGTCAGTTACCAGCCAGCCGCTTTCTTCAGGCCTTCGCCGATCTCGGCCAGGCTCCTGACAGTCGTCACACCGGCATCATTGAGGGCCGCAAACTTCTCTTCAGCGGTACCTTTACCGCCTGAAATGATGGCGCCGGCATGGCCCATACGTTTGCCGGCAGGGGCTGTGACACCCGCAATATAGGAAACCACCGGCTTGGTGACATTGGCCTTGATGAACTGGGCGGCCTCTTCCTCAGCCGTACCGCCAATCTCGCCAATCATCACTATTGCCTCGGTCTGGTCGTCTTCCTGCAGCAGGCCCAGGATATCGATGAAACTTGAGCCCGGGATAGGGTCTCCCCCGATACCTACACAGGTGGACTGGCCAAAACCATGGTCAGTCGTCTGTTTGACGGCTTCATAGGTCAGTGTGCCGGAACGGGAGACAATGCCGACTTTACCCGGCAGGTGAATATGCCCAGGCATAATGCCGATCTTGGATTCTCCCGGGGTAATGACTCCGGGGCAGTTCGGTCCAATCACGCGAGCCCCCAGCTCATCACATTTGACCTTCACTTCCAGCATGTCCAGGGTGGGAATGCCTTCTGTAATACAGACAATGAGCTTGATGCCGGCAAAAGCTGCCTCCAGGATCGAATCCTTGCAAAATGGCGCAGGAACATAGATGACCGAGGCTTCGGCACCGGTCTGCTCAACGGCTTCACTCACGGTATTGAATACCGGCAAATCCAGGTGCACCTGCCCGCCTTTGCCTGGAGTTACGCCCCCTACCATGCGCGTGCCGTATTCAATGGCCTGTTCGGAATGGTAGGTGCCCTGTGAGCCTGTGAAGCCCTGGCAGATAACCCGTGTGACCTTGTTCAATAAAATGCTCATTTGGCACCTCCAGCGGCTTTTACAGCTTCCTGGGCGGCTTCGGTCAGGCTGTTGGCCGCAATAATGTTCAATCCGCTTTCCTTGAGTACCTTGCTGCCCAGGTCGGCATTGTTGCCTTCCAGTCTTACCACCACAGGGACTTTGACGCCGACTTCCTCGACAGCACCCACGACACCTTCAGCAATCAGGTCACAACGGACAATACCGCCGAAAATATTGACCAGTACTGCCTTGACCTTTTCGTCGGACAAAATGATCTTGAAGGCCTCGGATACCCGCTCCTTGGTCGCCCCGCCACCAACATCAAGAAAGTTGGCCGGTTCACCACCATGCAGTTTGACGATGTCCATGGTCCCCATGGCCAGGCCCGCGCCATTGACCATGCAACCGATATTGCCGTCCAGGGCGACATAGTTTAGGTCCCAGTTGGCGGCATGAACTTCACGCTCATCATCCTGGGTGGGATCGTGCATTTCCTTCAGCTCGGGCTGGCGGTAAAGCGCATTACCATCGATATTCAGCTTGGCATCCAGGCAATGCAGGTTGCCTTCTGTGGTTATCACCAGCGGGTTGATTTCCAGCAAGGCCAGGTCACAGTCGACAAACATCTTGGCCAGGCCCAGGAAGATTTTCGTGAACTGTTTGACCTGGTCACCGCTCAGGCCCAGTTTGTATGCCATTTCCCTGCCCTGGAACGGTTGGGGGCCAACCAGGGGGTCAATGGTGGCGCGCAGGATCTTTTCCGGAGTCTCGTGGGCCACCTTTTCAATTTCCACACCACCTTCCGTTGACGCCATGAACACGATACGACGCGAACCCCTGTCGACTACGGCGCCCAGGTATAACTCTTTGTCGATATCCGTACATTCCTCGACAAGAATCTTGTAGACGGGCTGGCCGTCCTTGTCAGTCTGGTAAGTGACCAGGCGCTGTCCCAGCCACTGCTTGGCAAAGGCCTCGATTTCATCTTTATTGGACACCAGCTTGACGCCACCGGCCTTGCCACGGCCACCGGCATGTACCTGTGCCTTGACTACCCAGCGATCACCGCCGATTTTGCCGGCAGCCTCCACGGCCTCCTGTGCACTGCCGCAGGCATAACCCCTGGAAACGGGCAGCCCGAAATCGGCAAATATTTTCTTGGCCTGGTATTCGTGTAAATTCATATCGGTTATTTCACTCTGCTTTTAGGTGATTATCGCTTTTTACGGTTGGCGATATGGATGGCGTGGCCGTTAACTGCCAGGGCCGCTTCATGTACCGCTTCACACAATGCCGGGTGCGAGAACACGGTCATTCCCAGGTCTTCTGCACTGGTACTGAACTCCATCGCGACTACAACGGTCTGGGCCAGGTCTGCGGCAGAGGGGCCTATTATGTGACAGCCCAGGACCCGGTCAGTCTTGGCATCTGCCAGTAATTTCACCATACCGTCGGAATCATTGGCCGCCAGGGCGCGCCCGGAAGCGGCAAAGGGGAAGACGCCGGTGTTGTATTCAATGCCCTCTTCCTTCAACTGCTCTTCAGTCTTGCCGACTGCTGCTATCTCGGGATGGGTATAAATGACAGAAGGAATCAGGTCGTAGTTCATTGACGCTTTCTGGCCGGCAATATTTTCAGCCACCATGACACCTTCCTCGGAACTCTTGTGTGCCAGCATCGGGCCGCGCACGATATCGCCGACTGCATACACTCCCGGAACATTCGTGGCACAGTGATCGTCCACCTGGATGAAACCACGCTGGTCACGTTCGACACCGCAATCATCCGACAACAGGTTTTCAGTGAGCGGGCGACGGCCGACGCAGACGATGAGCTTGTCAAAACTTTCGGTTTTTTCGCCTTCCTTGTCTTCATAGGTCACCTTGACGCCCTTGGCCTTGCCTTTCTTCAGTTCGCTGCCGGTGACCTTGGCGCCCAGGCGTATATCCAGCCCCTGCTTGGTCAGAATCTTTTTCGCTTCCTTGGCAATCTGCTGGTCTATCATGGGCAGAAAAGTATCCACGGCTTCGAGAATCACCACTTCGGCGCCCAGGCGTGACCAGACAGAACCCAGTTCCAGGCCAATCACACCGGCCCCGATGATGCCAAGCCGCTTGGGCACAGACTGGAATTCCAGGGCACCGGTGGAATCCACAATGACATCACCATCCAGGGGGGTGGGCGGAATTTCTATGGGAACCGAGCCGGCAGCCAGAATGATGTTGTCAGCGGACAGGGTCTGGGTCTTGCCGTCCTTGTCGGTGACTTCCACCTTCTTGTCTTTCAGGAGTTTGCCGGTACCCGAAATACCCGTGACCTTGTTGGCACGGAACAAGCCGGTAATACCACCGGTAAGCTGTTTTACCACTTTTTCCTTGCGTTCAATCATGGCCGGCACATCCAGGCCCACCTTGCTGACCTTGATGCCATGCACATCGAAATCATGGCTAGCCTCGGCAAACTTGTGGGAAGAATCCAGCAGTGCCTTGGAAGGAATACAGCCGATATTCAGACAGGTACCGCCATAGACGAGCTTGTTGTCGGCATCGATCCACTTTTCCACGCAGGCTGTCTTGAGGCCCAATTGAGCGGCACGAATGGCGGCTACGTAGCCTCCCGGTCCTGCCCCGATAATGATCACGTCATAATCTGCCATGGTAATGTCCTGTTACTGCTTGTCTGTAGTTGACTGTAGTTGACTGTAATTGTCTAAAGTTGAATGCAATGTGACGCACCAGGCGTCGCTACCCGGGTCCTTGCTAGACCTCGAGGAAAATACGCGCCGGGTCTTCCAGCAAGTCCTTGATGGTCACCAGGAACTGGACAGCCTCTTTGCCGTCAATCATGCGGTGATCATAGGACAATGCCAGGTACATCATAGGCAGTATTTTTACTTCGCCGTTGACCGCCATTGGCCGTTCCTGGATTTTATGCATACCCAGGATGGCAGTTTGCGGCGGATTCAGGATCGGTGTTGACAACAACGAGCCAAACACTCCGCCGTTGGAAATGGTAAAGGTGCCACCTGTCATCTCTTCGATGCCAAGTTTGCCGTCACGGGCCTTGAGGCCGTAATCACGAATGGACTGTTCAATGTCGGCCAGGCTCATGGCATCGGCATCACGCAGTACCGGGACCACCAGGCCGCGATCTGAAGACACCGCCACGCCAATATCCTGGTAACCATGGTAGATAATATCGTTACCGTCCATCGAAGCATTGACGGCCGGAAAACGTTTCAGGGCCTCAACACTGGCCCGTACAAAAAAGGACATGAAACCCAAGCGTGTGCCGTCATGCTGTTTCTCGAAGGCGTCCTTGTACTTGTTGCGCAGTTCCATGACAGCCATCATGTTGACCTCGTTGAAGGTGGTCAGCATGGCCGTTGTCTGTGTTGCCTGCAGCAAGCGCTCGGCCACCTTGGCACGAAGGCGGGTCATGGGTACCCGTTCTTCCGTGCGGCCATTGCCGTTTACTGCAGGAGCCGGCCTTGGTGCCGGTGCGGCGGGTTTGGCTGCTGCCGGCGCCGGTGCGGATGCCGCGGGAGCTTCCGCCTTTGCAGCAGGTGCCTTCATGAAATTGACCACATCTTCCTTGGTGATTCGTCCGTCCTTGCCGGTACTGGGGATACTGTTGGCATCAAGGCCGTTTTCTTCCACCAGCTTGCGTGCGGCAGGGCTCATCAGCACTTCTTCCGAACTCTTGTCGACATCTTCCTCTTCAGGTTCTGCCGGGGCCGGGGCTGCTTCACTGACCTGTGCCGGTTCACTTTCTGCTGACGACTTGTCTATCTCACCTTCATTGAATACGGCCAGCACTTCGTTGCTGACGATGGTGTCGCCCTCTCCTTTCCTGATGTCCTGAAGCACACCGTCTGCGGGTGCCACGACTTCCAGGACTACCTTGTCCGTTTCAATATCCACCAGCAGTTCATCACGAGCGGCACTTTCGCCAGGCTTCTTGTACCACGTGGCAATGGTACCGTCCGGTACCGACTCAGGTAATGTGGGCGCTTTGATCTCTATAGCCATGTTTTTTCCTTTTCCCCGTTATTTGGCCGGGCATGTCTTGCTGTGCTAATGCTTTGTCGGGTTATTCCTGTTCGGCGATACCAAGGGCCTGTTTGACCAACAACTCCTGGCGCCTGTTGTGCAGGGCCATGTAACCACCGGCCGGCGCTGCCGAGCCCGGGCGACCCGCATAATCCAGCTGGAAGCTCGGGCGATCGCGACGAATAACATTCTTGATATGATGCTGGCTGGGATACCAGGCACCCATGTTCTGGGGTTCTTCCTGGCACCACACAACCTTTTCAAAATTCTTGTAGGGCTTGAGTACGTCGTAAAGGATGTCCTCCGGGAACGGGTACAGCTGTTCCAGGCGTATAATGGCGACGTCCTTGATCCCCTCTTCACGGCGCTTCTTGCGCAGTTCGTAGTAGACCTTGCCGCTACAAAGCACGACGCGCTTGACCTTCAGGGGATCAATATCGTCATCGGTTTCAGGAATCACCAGCTGGAAACTGCCTTCTGACAAATCAGACAGGGAGGAGACTGCTTCCGGATGACGTAACAAGCTCTTCGGAGTCATCACGATCAGGGGCTTGCGCAGTGGACGGATCACCTGCCGACGCAGCATGTGAAAAACCTGCGCAGGTGTTGTCGGTACACAAACCTGGATATTGTGTTCAGCACAAAGCTGCAGGAAGCGTTCCAGGCGGGCTGAAGAATGCTCCGGTCCCTGTCCTTCATAACCATGGGGCAGCAACATGGTCAGGCCGCACAGCCTGCCCCACTTGTACTCACAACTGGTAACGAACTGGTCAATAACCACCTGGGCACCGTTGGCAAAATCGCCGAACTGGGCTTCCCAGATGACCAGGGCATCGGGCCGGGTGCTGGCGTAGCCAAACTCAAAGGCCAGCACGGCTTCCTCGGAAAGCAGTGAATCAAAAATGACAAACTTGCGTTGTGACGGTGAAATATGACTCAGCGGCACATAGCTGCGACCGTTATTCTGGTCTCGCAACATGGCGTGACGATGAGAAAAGGTACCGCGACAGACATCCTGGCCGGTAATACGCACCTTGTAGTTATTGGCCACCAGGCTGGCATAGGCCAGGCACTCGGCAAAACCCCAGTCGATGGGTTTGTCGCCTTTCGCCATCTGGGTACGGTCTTCCATCAGTTTCTGAACCTGTCGGTTCAGCTTGAAGTCATCCGGCACAGTGACCAGCCGGTCCGCAAGCGCTTTCAGATGCGTGATGTGAATATTGGTCTCACAGGGCATATCCCAGGAGTGACCGATGTAGGGACGCCAGTCGACAAACAACGCCGTGTTGGGCACGTTGACCAGGGATTTGACCACGTGGGTGCCTTCATCCAGTGATTTGCGATAGTTGGCGTTGATTTCGTCGGCGGCCTCTTTTGTTATCAGGCCTTCGGCAATGAGTTTTTCCGCGTACAGGGTCCGGGTCGTTGGATGCGAACGGATTTTCTTGTACATCATGGGCTGCGTGGTGCTTGGCTCATCGGTTTCGTTGTGACCACGACGGCGATAGCACACCAGGTCAACAACGACATCCTTGTGAAACTTGTTGCGATAATCCAGCGCCAACTGGGCGACAAACAATACCGCTTCCGGGTCATCACCGTTGACGTGGAAAATCGGTGCCTGGATCATCTTGGCGATATCGGTACAGTACTCGGTGGAACGGGCATCGTTCTGGCGCGAGGTGGTAAAGCCGACCTGGTTGTTCAGGATAATGTGTACGGTACCACCAGTCTTGTAGGCACGTGTCTGTGACATCTGGAACGTTTCCATGACCACGCCCTGCCCGGCAAAGGCCGCATCACCATGGACGATGATTGGCAATACCGTTTCCCCGTTCGGGTCCTGGCGACGATCCTGGCGTGCACGTACCGAGCCTTCCACTACCGGCGATACGATTTCCAGGTGCGAGGGGTTGAATGCCAGGCTGCAGTGGACTTCGCCCCCTGCTGTCATGATGTTGGACGAGAAGCCGGAATGGTATTTCACGTCACCGGAAGTCTTGTAAACCTTCTTGCCTTCAAATTCCGCAAACAGTTCTTCGGGGTTCTTGCCCATGGTGTTGACCAGGACATTGAGCCGGCCGCGATGGGCCATGCCCATGACAATTTCCTTTACGCCGTTTTCACCGGCACGCTGGATAATATCGTCCAGCGCATGGATCATGCTTTCCCCGCCTTCCAGGCCGAAACGCTTGGTGCCGGGGTACTTGCCATCCAGGTGTTTTTCCAGGCCTTCAGCAGCACTCAGGCGCTCAAGAATATGCAGGCGCTGCTCCTTGCTGAAATTCGGTTTGCCCCGATTGGGTTCAATGCGTTGCTGAATCCACTGACGCTCTTCCATGTTGATGATGCCCATGTACTCGTAGCCAATGGAGGAGCAATAGATACTTTCCAGGACATTGGTAATTTCAGACAGGGTTGCCTGGGGCTGTTCCATGTACAGGGATTCAGTCAGGAATTCATTATTCAGATCGGCGCTGCTCAGGTTATGGTATGCCGGATCAAGATCGGGAACCGGATTGCGCGCCTTGATGGCCAGGGGGTCAAGGTTGGCATGCTGGTGACCGCGGGCGCGATAAGCTCCGATCAATTGCTCGACACTGACCTGCTTGGCTTCGTGGTCAATGCTGCCGGGTCTGGCGCCATTGGTGACCTGTACGGTAGTCGTGCCACGTTTGGGCAAACCACGAAACTGTTTCACGATGGCGTCATGGGAGACATCATGGCCATTGCCGCCTTCTACCTGGGGCAATGAAGAAAAATAGTTTTGCCATTCTGCCGGCACCGATTCCGAATCGGCCAGCCAGGATTCATACAAGCCCTCCACATAATCCAGGTTGCCCCCGGAAATATGGCCGCTATCGAGCATCAGTTCGCGAAAATTATCCATCATGATGGTATCTGTCTTCCCCAGTTTCGACGCACGGCAGGTTTCAACCATGCAAAGTGTGATTACAACGCTATGCTATAACGGGTCAGGTGCCCCTTTCCATGAGCATGGATCTGATATGACCGATGGCACGTGTCGGGTTCAATCCTTTCGGGCACACGGCAACACAGTTCATGATGCCGCGACAACGGAAAACACTGAACGGATCTTCCAGATCGGCAAGACGTTCCTCGGTGTGGGTATCCCTGCTGTCAGCAAGGAAACGGTAGGCTTGCAGCAGGCCTGCCGGACCAACAAACTTGTCCGGGTTCCACCAGAATGACGGGCAGTTGGTGGAGCAGCATGCGCAAAGAATACATTCGTAAAGGCCATCAAGCTTGGCACGATCCTCCGGTGACTGCAGGCGCTCAATTGCCGGTGCAGGTTCATCGTTTTGCAGGTAAGGCTTGATGCGCTCGTACTGTTTATAGAAAGCAGACATATCCACCACCAGGTCACGAATGACCGGCAAGCCCGGCAGCGGACGAATGACCAGCGTGTCGTTTTTCACCACCTCGGAAATATGGGTGATACAGGCCAGTCCGTTCACCCCGTTCATGTTGACCCCATCGGAACCACACACACCTTCCCGGCAGGAGCGGCGATAAGCCACGCTTTCATCCTGCTCTTTCACCAGGTGCATCACATCCAGCACCATGATGTCCTTGCCACCAGGAATTTCGACCTCGAAATCCTGCATGGAGGGCTTGAGGTCCGTTTCGGGGTTGTAGCGGTAGACGCTTACTTTCATTTGGGTAATCTCTTTCTACTATTTCGTTGGGCTAATAGTGAATTAATTCTTTCAATAACTTCTTTGTCGCTCGATAAAGGGATAAATCGCTTGCCTGAATTTCTGAATTCTCTTTCTTTAACCTCTTCCACATAGCAGGCCTGCTGCTCTTTCAATGACTTCAATCGCTCGATAAAAGGATAAAAGGGCTTAAACTTTCGAGTCCATGTTGAACCGCATGCCTTTTATCCTTTTATCCTTTTATCGTCCGTTAATATTTCCTTTCCATCGGCTCAAACGTCGGCACTGTGTGCGGCTCAAAATTCACCTTGCGCTTGCCCAGGGTTTTGGTCTCGGGGAAGTACAGGGAATGACACAGCCAGTTTTCGTCATCACGTTCGGTGAAGTCATCGCGGGCGTGGGCGCCGCGGCTTTCGTTGCGGCCTTCGGCAGCGATGGCAGTGGCTTCGGCCACCTCAAACAGGTTTTCCAGTTCCAGTGCCTCGATACGTGCGGTATTGAAGGTATCGCTCTTGTCTTCCAGGTGCTGTTTCTCGATGCGCTCGCGCAGGCTTTGCAGTTTCTTGATTCCTTCCTGCATGAAATCACCTTTGCGGAAGACACCAAAATGATTCTGCATGATGTTCTGCAGTTCCTTGCGCAGGTCCGCGGTCTTTTCACCGGATGACGAGTTATTCAGGCGATTCAGTCGACCCATGGCCGCTTCAATATCAGACTCGCTGGCTTCCTGCTGTTCGACACCGCCGCTGAGCATCTTCTCGATATAGATGCCGGAAGCACGACCGAAGACCACCAGGTCCAGCAGTGAATTACCGCCCAGCCTGTTGGCGCCATGGACAGACACACAGGCCGCCTCACCACAGGAGAACAGGCCTTCTATAACCTTGTCGCTGCCATCAGAAGTTGCCGCCAGGGCCTGGCCATGCACATTGGTCGGAATGCCGCCCATCATGTAATGACACGTCGGAATCACCGGAATGGGTTCCTTGACCGGGTCAACATGGGCAAAGGTGCGGGACAGCTCGAGAATGCCCGGCAGCTTTTCGTTAAGGACTTTTTCACCCAGGTGGTCGAGTTTAAGCAGCACGTGATCGGCATCGGGACCGACGCCGCGACCCTCGAGAATCTCGATAATCATGGAGCGTGCCACCACGTCACGTCCTGCCAGGTCCTTGGCATTGGGCGCATAACGTTCCATGAAACGTTCCCCGTCCTTGTTGATCAGGTAACCGCCCTCACCACGACACCCTTCAGTGACCAGGGTGCCTGCACCGTAAATGCCGGTCGGGTGGAACTGCCACATTTCCATGTCCTGCATGGGAAAGCCCGCACGCATGGCCATGCCGATACCGTCACCGGTATTGATCAGGGCATTGGTGGTGGAGGCATAGATGCGCCCTGCACCACCGGTGGCCAGCACTGTGGCCTTGGACTTGATGAAAACCACCTCGCCATTTTCGATGCAGATGGCAATCAGGCCGACTACGTGCCCGGCCTGGTTCTTGACCAGGTCAATGGCATACCACTCGTTCAGGAACTGCGTGTTGTTCTTCAGGTTGGCCTGGTACAGGGTGTGCAACAAGGCATGACCGGTACGGTCAGCTGCAGCACAGGTTCTTGCCGCCTGGCCACCTTTGCCGTATTCACGGGACTGGCCGCCAAAGGGCCGCTGGTAAATTCGTCCGTCCGGGTTGCGGGAAAACGGCAGCCCCATGTGCTCCAGTTCAAATACGGCCTGAGGGCCTTCACTGCACATGTATTCAATGGCGTCCTGGTCGCCGATATAGTCGGAGCCCTTGACCGTGTCATACATATGCCAGCGCCAGTCATCATCAGGATCAGTACTGGCAATGGCACAGGTGATACCACCCTGGGCGGACACGGTGTGCGAACGGGTCGGGAATACTTTTGAAATGACAGCCGTGTTGTAACCGGACTGGCTTAACTGCAATGCAGCGCGCAGGCCGGAACCGCCGCCGCCCACAATGAGACCGTCAAAGGTCATGGTTCGAATATTAGCCAAGGTCTACACACTCCATAAAATCATGATGCCCCAGATGAGGTACACCAGCAGCGCTGCGATACAGATGACCAGGAACAGCAGACGCCAGAACGTCGCCCTGGCGCCCAACATGCGCGTGGTGAGGTAATCGGTTGCCACGGTCCACATCCCTATCCAGGCATGGGCACACAGGGCAACCAGGGTAATGAGGCTGAATATTTTCATATAGGTATCAGCAAACAGGGCACGCCAGCTGATGTAATCCATGTCGGGCCTGTTGAGGATAATGGCGACATGGCACAACACGTATAGCAGCACGATCACCGCACTGACGCGCTGGATCAGCCAGTCAGACAGGCCGCTGCGACCAAAACTTGTGACACTGGTTACCATAACCACACTCCCAGGGCGATAATCAGGATCGCACTCACCACTATGACAATCATCGCACCGCGCGGTGCGGCGTCCTTGCTCTCACCGATGCCCATGTCCATCAGCAGGTGCTTGACGCCGGCCACCAGGTGGTAGGCCAGTGCGGAAAGTACACCCCAGACAATGAAAGTCACCAGGGGGGATGACAGGGTTTCCTGCAGCTGGGCAAATTCAGCCGGACCTGCCAGGGACCGTTCCAGCATCCACAGCAGAATGCCAATGCCAACAAACATGATGACACCGGATATTCTGTGGGTGATTGATGTATAGGCTGCCAACGGCAGACGGATGGTGCTGATATCAAGATTGACCGGCCGGTCTTTATTCGAGGTGGGTTTCACTGCGTCCTCTTTGAAATGCCGGAAAAATTCACGGCATTTAGTTAGTTATCAGTTTTATATTCTTTGATAAATAAAACTTATCAGTCTTTTGTTGCATCGCGAAAACGGTCGCTATTATGCCTCAACTCGCCCCCCGGTTTGAATCTTTTTTCGTCTTTTTTCATCAAAATTACACGGTATGGCCACGAAAAACTTTTCCTTAAATATTGGAGTCTTATGCGACATTTCAGTGCAATTTGAAGACCGGGCAGACTTGTATCACCACCTTGAACATACGGGCAGTTTTCACTGCCAGTTCAATTGACAATTTTGTGCCCAACGGATAGTGTTCTCCCTCCGTAACAACGCGCAGTATCCCCCTGCTGTTCGTCACCGTTTTATAATCTCTGAATAGGAGTCCTTATGGCTGAGAAAAAAGCTCAGTTGTCAGTGGATGGCATTGACGAGCCCATCGAGTTACCCGTTTACGAGGGCTCTACCGGCCCTGACGTCGTGGATGTCCGTAGCCTGGTGGGCAAAGGCATCTTCACCTATGACCCGGGCTTTATGTCCACAGCTTCCTGCGAATCAGCCATCACCTATATCGACGGTGGCAAGGGTGTACTGCTCTACCGCGGTTATCCCATTGAGCAGCTGGCCGAAAAATCCGATTTCATGGAGTGCTGTTACCTGCTCCTGAATGGCGAGTTGCCAAACGCAGAAGAAAAAGCCACTTTCGTGGATAACATCAAGCACCACACCATGGTGCATGAACAAATCCGTAATCTTTTCATCAGCTTTCCCCGTCACGCCCATCCCATGTCCATCATGATCGGCGCCGTGGGTGCCCTGTCCGCGTTCTATCACAACGATCTCAAGATCGAGAGTGTTGAGCAGCGCCGGGTCGTGGCTGAACGCCTCATTGCCAAGATCCCGACCCTGGCGGCCATGACCTACAAGTATTCCATTGGCCAGCCCTTCATGTACCCACGCAATGACCTGAGCTTTTCCGAGAACTTCCTGTACATGATGTTCGGCAATCCGTGCGAGGAATATACGCCCAGCCCGGTACTGGCCGATGCCATGGACAAGATCTTCCTGCTGCACGCCGACCACGAGCAGAATGCCTCCACGTCCACGGTGCGCCTGGCCGGCTCCACTGGTGCCAACCCCTATGCCTGTATCTCATCCGGCATCACTGCCCTGTGGGGCCCCTCCCATGGGGGTGCCAACGAAGCCGTGCTGACCATGCTCAATGAAATAGGGGATGTGAAAAACATTCCTGAATACATCAGCCGCGTGAAGGACAAGAATGACCCCGTCAAGCTGATGGGCTTTGGACACCGTGTCTACAAGAACTTCGACCCGCGTGCACACGTGCTGCGCGATGCCGCCAAGAACGTGTTTGACGAGCTGGGCGTCGAGAACGATCCGCTGCTGAACATTGCGAAGGAACTGGAAAAGATTGCCCTGGAAGACGAATACTTTGTCAGCCGCAATCTGTATCCCAACGTGGACTTCTATTCCGGTATTATTCTCAAGGCCATTGGCATTCCCACCAACCTGTTCACGGTGATCTTTGCTACCGGCAGAACACCGGGCTGGGTGGCACACTGGCACGAGATGATTTCCAACCCCTTCAAGATCGGCAGGCCGCGCCAGCTGTACACCGGTCCGACCTTCAGGGATTATCCGGACAAATAATTTTCCCGGACGAAAAAAAAGCAGGCCTCGTGGCCTGCTTTTTTATTGGCATTTATTTAATGTTTATTCTAAATGCTCATTCTAAATGCTTAGAGCGGTGTGATCTGCTCAGCCTGGGGGCCTTTCTGGCCCTCGCCGACGATGAACTCCACCTGCTGGCCTTCTTTCAGGGTTTTGAAACCTTCACCCTGGATGGCACTGAAATGGGCAAATACATCGGGGCCTGATTCCTGAGAGATAAAACCGTAACCCTTGCTTTCGTTGAACCATTTAACGGTTCCGCTGACTTTCTCTGACATTGGTAGTATTCCTGTCGAAATTTAAAAATTGCCGCCTCGCTTTATATTATTGCTAGCGGACCTATTGCACCAGTACACGTGATTTGGCGCCTTCAGGACGAGAATTACAGGAATTGCTACGTAACATGGAGGGCAAACTCGGTGGAACTTGTTGCTAAAAACAACATTATGACGGAAAAACTGCCTTGTCAACGGCTTTTTTACGAGGGTTGTCAGGGACTTGGCGCACCATTCGAGCTCGCAAAAATAACCGGCACACCGGTATAGCTAGTGCAGTAAGCGCGTGGTAAAAACGCAATCAACAAAAAGTCAGGGGCAATAAAAAAGGCAGCCTGTTTCCAGACTGCCTTTTCGAATCACTTGAGTGTGATTACTTACAGGGCAACGATCTGCTCTGCCTGAGGACCTTTCTGGCCCTGAGTAACCATGAACTCAACACGCTGGCCTTCGGCCAGTGTTTTGAATCCATCACCAACGATTTCGCTGAAATGGGCAAAAACGTCCTTGCCTGATTCCTGCTCGATAAAACCATAACCTTTAGATTCGTTGAACCATTTAACGGTTCCGTTTACTTTGTCTGACATGGAAAAAACTCCAGTAAATTACATAATAATAGTCGCCCTCTTTTGAAGGCGGGATCGCACAAATAAAGACTGAAATTTGGAACTTACTGGACGAGAAATTGGGTAATCGCTGCGTTCGGGAAGGGACAAACTTTGACTAACTTGTAGCTTGGTGAGCACATTACAGGGTATATAACCGCCGGTCAACCTTTATTTTCAATACCTTAGGGGCGACTTCTCAACAACACACTGCCATGCTGTCCTCATGTTTCATGGCATACTCCAGGAAACAGACAGCCAGTAACAGGAGCCTTATGCCTTACAAAGCCGTCTTTTTCGATATGGGCAACACGCTTGTTTCCTACTACAACAAAGAAGACTTTGCCCCTGTCCTGGAAAAGTGCTTGCTCAACGCACTGGCCTACCTGCGCCGCGAAGGCCTGGTGTTTGAACCCGCGGTGATCCTGGAAAGCGCCTGGCAGTACAACGTGGAACGCGAAGATCTCAGGATTACGCCCCTGGAAGACCGCCTGGCAGCCCTTTTCGGCCTGCTGCACCCTGACCACCCGCTGATGCCCGGCCTGGTGGAGGCTTTCATGTCTCCCAACCTGGCACTGGCCAATCCCGCTCCCGGTGCCCTTGAAACCCTCATTGCCATCAAGGACCGGGGACTGGTCACGGGTATTATCTCGAACACCCCCTGGGGCTCATCCCGGAAAATGTGGTCAGAACAGCTGACAGCGCTCGGCCTGGCACCCTGGCTTGATCACCAGGTGTTTTGCATGGATGTGGGGGTGCGCAAGCCCCACCCGGCCATCTTTGAACATGCCTTTGAACTGGCCGGTGTGACGGCGCAAGAGAGCCTGTTTGTCGGAGATGACCCGGTCTGGGATGTAAGAGGCGGCCGAGGCGTGGGGATGGACGTGGTGTTGTTTGATCCCGAGGACAATGCTGAACAGCCGGTGCCCGGTGAAGAACCGCTCACAGTGGTGAAATCACTTTCAGAATTGCTGCCCCTGCTGAAAAATCCGCCAGGCAGCTAGCTGTAACGCAAGACTTTCACGGCAGAAGCCCGGGCATCATCAACCACTACGCCGGCCAGTTCTTCTTCATCGATAATGGCAAGCACCTGCTTGGCCGCCGCCTTTTTTTCTTCAGGCGACTGCGCAGATTCCATCGCTGCCTGGGCATCGAACATGTTTTGCAGGGTATCCCGACGCTTGCGGAACAGGAAAAACCAGGCAAGGAACCAGCAAAGGAGAATAAGGGCAAACAGATAAGCCATAGCGTGTTTTCACTTTCAACGTATAACGAACATTGCCCGCAGGCACAGGCGCCGATTATCGCATTCACACCGGCATAAATCATGGAAAACTTTTGTGCTCGCTACCGGCTGATACCGGTAGATCACAACAGGCAACCCGGGCCGGGGCAAATCCCGGCCCGAGGTGGTGTTATCTAGCGCATGGCCTTGGCTTCTGCCAGGGGTGAGGGGTCGATAAAGACAGCCAGTTCCTCGCGGGAACGTGGCTCCCGGTCAGTTTCAAGCGCAACCCACTTGTCTTCACGTTCCAGGACATCGAGCATGTCGGGAATAATATCGATCGGGAATTCCATTTCCGGCCATCCCGCAGCGATCTGTTCCACGTTGAAGGGAATCACTTCGGCGGAGATTGGCCACAGCGGCTCGGGATCTGCCAACAGCACATCACGGGCATCAAGCAAGGCTTTCAGGAAGGAGACAATGGAAGCCCTTTTTGCGGGATCTGCCAGGTCAGGTGCACGGGCATGCAGGTTGAATACTTCTCGGTACACACTGCGATCCTGGAACACGATGGCATCATCACCCAGGGCATGAATGGCATCATCGGGTTCAGGTTCCCAGATAGAAATCGCATCGACATCGCCGGCGGCCAGGGCATCGGACATTCTGTCCATGCCGGTCTGGTCATCAGTGGCCGGAGGCAGTGAGACGATGGTGACGTCATCTTCGGTCAGCCCCACCGTTTCCAGCATGGCCACCAGGTAGTAATTGGCCGAGGTATTGCGCGGCAGCATCACACGCTTGCCTTCAAGGTCAGCCAGGGTTTCGATACCGGCAGACCGGCGGGCCACCAGGCGGTAAAAGCTCTCGGTGACCGTGGCAATAATGCGCAGGTCAGGATTTTTCAGGGACTCGCGCAGCAACTGGGTTTCGGCATTGGTGGCAATATCAGCCTCGCCGGAAGTAATACGGGTTATTCCACCACTGCCCACCTCCAGTTGCTCCGGGTAATAACGGTTCGCAGCAACAATCACCGGGCTCAGCTCAATCCAGTAGGAACCGGAAACCCGGATCGGGGCAAGTACGCCCTGCTCTTCAGGCATCCCGGCCGTAGCGTTGGCCGGTTCCGGCATTGGCGCAGGCGTGGAAGCGCTCTGGCTGTCACTGGCGCCACCACAGGCAGCCAGCAGTGTCAGGGTAAATGCGGTAAACAGGTTTTTTATCAATGTCATCATAGTGTTCTTTTTGGTTTTCAGGTTTCCGTAAATTTCTCTGGAATGCCTTAGCAATACTGACGTTCTCTTGGTGGAAGTCTTGATGAGAGACTATCATCACGACCACCATAGTTCAGCTTTTAATTTACCGGGTACTTCAGGCGCAACACGCCCCTGCCCCGAAGTTTTGGGCTGGTTTGTCATGGTGCCATTTCCTATACTCGTGGTAACGCTTCAAGGGGAAGGACAACAAGAATGAAAAAGTCCGTCATCGTCATAGCCCGCCTGTGTCTTTTGTTTTTTTTGCCAGGCAGCCAGTCACTCCAGGCACATCATTCCTTTGCCATGTATAACCGTGACATCACCTATGTGTTCACCGGTGTCGTGGACAATATCAATCCCGATGCCAGTCACCTGCAAATCAATTTTGTGCCGCTCAATGCTGCCCGCGATGCCCTGGTACGCGATGCCGATGGCAACCGTGTTACCTGGTCGGTGGAAATGGAAGGGGCAGCCTTCAGTGCCCGTGAGGGTGTCTCCGCCAGCACCTTTACCCGGGGCACGGTCTTCAGCGTGGCATTGAACCCCTTGCGCAATGGCGAACCCGGCGGCACCCGTGTTGGCGGCCTGTACCGATGCCCGCCAGGCCAGCCGCCTGAGCCCGACACGCATTGCGACAGTGTCACCGGTGCCGAACATATCGGCGAGCAGGCTCTTGCCGCTCCGACTGCAAGCTGGACACCATGAAGAGACTTTACAGGATGACAAAAACACCATCACCCATGGATCCTTTTTCGAAATCGCTGTCACGATCGACTGCAGTGCTCGGACTGTGCCTGGTGTCGGCGTGCTCTCAGGAGCAGCCTGCCAACCAAACAGCCTCCCCTGATGTAGCCGTAGCTGATGTTGCAGTTGCTGAAGTCCCGGCGCAAACCCCTTCCCGCGGCCAGCCGGTCCCCCTGGACCTGGCGCCCTACGATGGCTACCCGGAAGAACAGATGGTGGGCTCGGTGACCCCCTGGTACTGGGAAATCAATGAGGCTACCACGGGTGGTGAAGTCCCTGAAGGCATCACCCCCCTGCCCCGCGACCTGTTTACGTCCGATGACTTTTACGCGGACCGTGACTTATGGATGGACCCGCGTTACTACCGCTGCAACAGTCCCATCGCCCTGGATTCCATGCGCGGTGATTACACCTCCGGTCCCAGTGCTGTCATTGGCAACGATCCGGCCACCGCCTCCTGGGGCAATTGCGACCGGGACTATCCGCGGGAGGCTATTGTCAGTCCCTACCCCTACACTTCTGCACGGGCGCATTACGACGCCCTGCTGGCCGAAGCTGAATCCCGTGGTGGTCCCACGCAACATGACCGAACCAGTGTGCCCGACTGGAACGGTCGTTACAGCCGCAACCTGGACCTGGCCTTTGCCACCGGCCGTCGCGGTGGCAATGATGCCAACCTGCCCCAGGATTATGCCGAGCCACCACAATGGGTCATGGGCTGGGCCAACCAGATGCCTACCATCCTGTCGCTGCTTACCCCGGAATACCAGGAACGGTATGTCCAGCAGATGTATCACAAGGCCAACACCAATGCCGCCCAGTTTTCGCTGATGTTCTGCCGCCCGGAAGGCATCATGCGCTGGTGGTCGGGTCCCGGTGGCCCCCGTCCGCTGGATATCATGGTGGTACCCGGACGGGTACAGTTCATGGGCGGCACTGACAATGCCATTCGCCAGGTGCAAATCGGCCGCGAATTCATTATCGATGAGGACAATCCCAATGCCGTGCCACGACTGGGACCGGATGTGCGCCACTGGCTTGGTGAAAGCATTGGCTTCTGGGATGGCCACACCCTGGTGTCCTGGACGTCAAACATCCAGGGCTGGTTTACCCACAGCAGCTGGGAGTATTCCAGCCAGCTGCAACTAATCGAGATCTGGTCCGAACGCCATGACGACACTGGTGAGTTCATCGGCCTGGAACATGAAACAATCTTTTATGATCCGGAAGTGTTCGTTGAGCCTGTCCGCAACATCAGCTTCTATTCCTGGCAGGGTGAGTATGCCGACTTTGCCCCGATTACCTACGAGCACTGTAACCAGACCATCTTTCTGGGCGAGGATGGCCGCGCCACCCAGGTCTCACCGGGCACCACTATCGATTACACGGTCTACGACCTGTACGACCGGCCCTGGGCAAAAATCTGGGAAGAGTACTTTGAGCAGGATATGAACCGTCCGGAGGAAGATGATTCGCTCGGTGGTTTCCGTTAACAACCAGGCGTAAAACCCAGGCATAAAAAAACCCGCATCCATTGATGCGGGTTTTTGTTTTTCCTTACCAAAAAGGAATCAGTGGTCGAAAAGAATCAGGTTTCGCTGCTCTCTTCTTCCTCTTCCTCTTCTTCCTCTTCCGCCTCTTCCATGTTCACGATGCAGCTGACCGTTTCACTCATGACCAGGGTATCTGTGCCATCGAAGAGTTCAGCAGTGACGCTCTTGTCCACGATAAAACTGGCTTCAATGGCTTCTGCACCATCAGAGACGTCATCAGTATTGCTGGAAAATTCAAACTCCACTTCGTCTTCTTCAATAGTTTTCGTTTCAGAAGTCAGCGTGTTGTCTTCTCCGGAAGAAACTACGGCATAGTAATCACCAGCTTCCAACTCCTTGGCCTTAAGACTGATACTGGCAGCCGTCTGTTCCTCTGCTACATGGGTCACTTCACAGGAGGCAAGGATATTGTCCTCGGGATCATCTTCACCGTCATCGGCGTCATCATCGACAAACAGCGCATAGTTGGCGATATCTTCACACACGGCAGTATCTTCCACTTCACCGAACTTGAGTTCATAGTTGAAAGATTTGCCACGGCGATCAAAGATCAGGTCAAAGTAAGTGCCATCTGCTGCCGCACTGTAACCTTCAATCTGGACGCATGGGACGATCAGTTCATCAGCATTAAAGTCCGCTTTGGCGCCTCCCTTCACTTCGTCGGCCTGGGCTGCCTGGGTCATTAACATTGCCGTGGCGGCAATGGTTGTACTGATTACTTTCATCTTCATTATGTAACCTCGTTGTTGTCTTGCGAATTATGTCCTGTGATCAGGATTGAGGTAATGATGCACTTTTGATAGCAGAAGCGTCGCGAACCGGTTCACACCTTGCGAAATCTACCTGAAACGTGGAACAAGCGGACTAAATCCCGTGGAACCAGCATAACTGCTGGGGAGCACCGAAACCCAGAGTATATTGGGGCATGTCGCTAGAGAACTGTGCCGCTCTGGACCAACATGTTCAGATTGCCAGGATCATTTCGGCCTTCAGTCCATTGGCAGTGCGATTCACCGGCAGCGTCAACTTGTCCAGTGCCTGCTGATCACCCCGCAGTACCAGGTCACGCTCCAGGGTCATGGGATTGCCGCCGCGTTCGCGATAGGGCGTTTCGTTCCAGACCTCTCGCTCGATTTCCTGCGGCAGGAATAACTGGCTCACGAAGGCACTCCACTGGGCGGCACCGGGAAACAGGGCGCGCACGTGGATATGAGCCAAGCGACCGGAATACCAGCCGGGAAATATAGTGGTGAAATCAACCTGCCCCTGTTCATCAGCCACCTGGTGACCACGCAGGAAGGTGGGCCGGTTCCGGGTATCCACCTGTTCTCCACTGAACTGCAGGGTATCGTGATCAAAAAACTCATTGAGCACACCGGAATAGAGGCCGCCCGCGTCGGCATGCCAGATATCGACATAGGCACCGGGAATCGGTGTACAGTGAAAATCATCCACCACGCGAAAAGACAAGCGCAGGGGTACACCGGGGCGGTCCTCGCGAATATCGTTACGGCGCAGGCTGTCCAGGGTGTAATAAGGCCCGGCCGTAAGACGCACAGTCGGCTGGCAGGACGTTCCCGGCATGGTTTGCCCTGCTGCATTGACGACCCTGTCCTGGCCTCGTACCATGTGCGACATGGCACCTCCTGCCAGCAACAGCCCCCCTGCTGATTTCACGAATTTACGCCTTTGCATGACCTTTCCCCCTGCACTAATTATCAATACTGGCTTATAGTATTGTATAAATAGCTGCTGGCGCCATTACCAGCAAATGACATGGGGGAAACAATGCAAGACTTACTGAAATACCGGGCCGGTGTATTGCTGGCGATCTCCGCACTTGGCTTTGCCTCCAGTGCGTGGGCACACCACGGCTTCGGCCGCTTTGACCGCTCAAAGGATGCCGTGATTACCGGTACCATCACCGGGATCGATTTCGTCAACCCGCATTCCTACCTCTACCTGGATGCCGATACCGAAGACGGCGGCACCGTGGCGATGCGCTGCGAAATGCGTGCCGCCACCCTGATGCGTCGTTCCGGCTGGTCAAAGGAAATGTTTGCCGATGGCCTGCCCGTGACCATCTACGGTTTCCGCCACCGCACCGACCCGGGATCCTGTTACCTGGAAAACGTCACCATCGGCGATGCCGCCGAACTTAACCGCAACGATCAACTGGACACGCCGGAAGTGGATATCTCCGACCGTCCCATGCGTCTGATGAGTGGTGAGCCGAATATTTCCGGTGACTGGGCCCAGGAGCAATACGTGGTGGCTCGTCCCCCTTCCGGACAGATGGTGAGCCTGGTTCCCAAGAGCATGAAAGCAGGCATCGAGTCCGGTGCCATTGAGCCGGTTAATATTCCCGATGCCGGCTGGGGCCCGCCACCGGTCGCCCTGACCGAACGTGGCAAGCGCGAAGCCGATGCCTTTGAACAATGGTCAGTGGAGGACAATCCGCGTCTTCGTTGTGAGCCTACCTCCATTATTTTTGACTGGGTGCATGATGGCCCGGTCAATCGTATACAGCAGGAAGGTGATCGCATCGTCATTAACTACGGGCTGTACAGTAATGAGCGAATCATTCACATGGATATGGATGAGCACCCGGCTGACATTGAGCCTTCCTATGCGGGACACTCCATCGGGCACTGGGAGGACGATGTGCTGGTGGTGGACACCATCGGTTTTGAGCCTGGTGTCATAGCCCCGCCGGTGAGCCATTCAGACCAGTTGCACGTGGTGGAACGTTTTCACCTGGAAGAAAATCCACTGCGTCTGGTGCGGGAGTACGTGGCAACCGATCCGGTTTATTTTGCGGAGCCTTATACCAGGTCAGATGTGTTACTGGTGGCCGATGTGCCTTATGTGAAGCATGAGTGTGATGAACTGACATTTGAGTTTCTGGAGTTTCAGGATTGATGAGCTGATTGCAGGCCTTTCTAGATTAAAAGCTTCCCCATACTAAGCCGGTCTTCTGTTGTAAATCCAAGACTTTTATAGAAATCGGCTACCTCATGATTTGTGCTGCGTATTTGCAGGTTTACCTTTGCGCAGCCTATTTCTTTTAGTGTTGCGATAGCCTCTTCAACTAACCGGGTCCCTGCTTTGCTTCTGCGGTATTCGGGCAAAACAGCTACGGCGTATAACCAGCCGCGGTGACCGTCGTAGCCTGCCATGCAGGCGCCTATGAGTTTGTCATCTGCTTCTGCTATGAATATGAGGTCATCTGTTTTCAGTTTTTCCTGGATGACCTGGTCCGGGTTGTTGTATGGCGGGTCGTTGGGGAAGACGGTTTGCCAGAGGTTTATCAGGGCGGGTTTGTCTTGGGGGTAGTATTTGCGGATTTTCATGAGTAATTCTAACTAATCACACTTTATATGACGCAAACTCGATTTTGGATGAACATGCTCACTTATTAATAATAGGCGAGCGGTAATTTTTCAGTACGCCCGGGAATCTCAATTCCCTGGCTTTTAGTTGTACATCCAGTCAGTAGTAAAGTTAACGTATGAACGCCAAAAAGCGTGACATAGTTTGAGGTGGATTGGCAGGTAACTGGGCATAGAAAAAAACTTTTTATTCTTTTTCTTCTTCATCGTCTTTTTTATCTGGAATAACTGCACCTACGGCTGAGCCTGTGGTTTTGACAGCGACTCCGGTGACTGTGGCGGCTGTACCTACTGCGGCGCCGGTGACTGTTATTACTGTGCAACTGGCGGTTAGGGAGGTTGAAGCTATTAGTAGCAGGGACAGGAAGTTTTTCATGCTGGGTGGGAAATTCTAAGTTGGATTCGTAGGGTTACAGTAACTTATTCAGGTTTGGAATGACATCGGGATTGGGTGGGTTCGTCCTGCGGGCTCAGGGCTTGCGCCCGGGGCAGCACAGATTTTGATTAGTACAAATGTTTACCTGAAGGTCATGGGGTTTGATGAATTGCTATCGCAATTCACCCACTGCCCAGCTGCGCTGGGCTGGTGGGCGCGCTTGGACTGCGCGTGTCCAGTCGGTGCATTGCCTTTCAGGCAATGCTCGACTGTCGAACCCGAGGGGTTTTCGAAATTCCCGCAGGGGGCGCCAAAAAAAACCCCCACTGCTTTGCAGTGAGGGTTTTGTTTGGCGTCCCCTAGGGGTTTCGAACCCCTGTTGCCGGGATGAAAACCCGGTGTCCTAGGCCTCTAGACGAAGGGGACTGAAGCTGAGGTTTTATGAGTGGTGGAGCCAAGGAGGATCGAACTCCTGACCTCAACGCTGCCAGCGTTGCGCTCTCCCAGCTGAGCTATGGCCCCGCTTTTCACTCATAATCTGGCTCAAAATGTGTCCAACTTTTCGAGTCAGTTGCCGTCACGGAACGGCGAAGCTGCGCATTTTAGGGAGGACCCCCTGCCATGTCAACAATATTAGGGAACCCGTGGGCTGGGGAGCGTTTTTCAGCCTGAATCCGCCTACTCCCCTTGCTTCTGGAGTGATAGCGACCGGAACTCGCTTTCCAGCTTCTTGGCTCCCTTCTTCGATACACCGCCAAGCACCTCAATGGCATGGCGCAGCCTGGCCCGGGTGAGATCCTTGCCGATTACCGCGATGGAATCGATAACCGAGGTGGACACATTGGTGCCGGCAATGGCGATAAAGACCGGGAACAGGAAGTCCCTGACCTTGATATCCATGGCCTGGCTCATGCCCATCAACAGCTCCTCGA
>Ga0181560_10001060_pt1 | contig 25716 bp, 25 predicted proteins | sample 011ome_20_FD_133751 | JGI IMG/M metagenome (GOLD analysis project Ga0181560, IMG submission 133751) | Coastal salt marsh microbial communities from the Groves Creek Marsh, Skidaway Island, Georgia - 011509CT metaG (megahit assembly) | ecosystem: Environmental > Aquatic > Marine > Intertidal...
GACGCTGGCGATCGAGGCGACGTTAAGCGCGCCCGAGGCGGCGACGATCAGGAAGATCGCAAAGACGTGCGGCATCCCCCAGACGATCTGGTTGGTCATGCCGGTGACGATATGGCCGTGATGTTCGACATAGACGAACGAGGCGAAGGCCCCCAGAAGGAATGCCATCAGCACCGCCGCCGAGGCCCAGAGGCCGTTTGTGACGGGAATCTCGCGGTAAAGGGTTCTGTCAATTGCCATGTCAGATCTCCGCGTAGCGCACTCCGGGGTTCAGATCGAGATCGGGCCGAAGCGCGACCGAGGGGAACTCGGCCAGCCGCTGGGCGATCTCGCTCGTCGGATCGAGAAGATCGCCGAACAGCATCGCGCCGTTGCCCGTGGCCGAGCAGGATTCAACGCAAGCCGGGATGCCGCCCGCGTCCACGCGGTGGACACAGAGGGTGCAGCCCTCCACCGTCCCCTGCCCGCGCGGGGCGTGTGGTTTTTGGTTGTTCACCGGCTCATGCACGAAAGAGCGCGCCTTGAACGGGCAGGCCATCATGCAATAGCGGCAGCCGATGCAAATGTGCTTGTCGACCAGAACGATCCCATCGTCGCGCTTGAACGAGGCGCCGGTCGGGCAGACGTCGACGCAAGGCGGGCTTTCGCAATGCTGGCACATGACCGGCATCGACGATTCATGCCCCGTGGCCTTGTTCCTCAGCGTCACCTTGCGGATCCATTGGACATCCCGTTCGGCATCGCCATTGCCTTCCCAACCGTTCTCGGTCTTGCAGGCGGTGACGCAGGCGTCGCAATCGTCGGCGCATTTCGAGGTGTCGATCAGAAGGCCCCAGCGTTTGCCAGCGTCAACCACCGCGCTTGCCGCCGAGCCGCCGAAGGCCATGAGCGTCACGCCGGGCGCGAGGGTCATCGTCGCAAAGGCCGCGCCGCTCTTAAAGAAATCGCGGCGGGTCGGCTTGTCGGCGAGTTTGGCGCCATTGGGCATCCGGAACGTCATCAGTTCGGCTCCGTCATCACTTGGGAAAGATAGGCCAAAAGCACCTCGGGGTCATCTGCCCCCCAGCTGCGGAACCGCGGGCCCCGCGTCAGGAAGGCATGCGGCGAGGGTTCGTCGAAATCGACCGGAGTCGAACGGTGGCAGTCGAAACAGTCGACCTTGACCGCCGCATAGTCATGGCAGGCGCGGCAGAAATGCCGCTCGTCCTCGACCGTGACAGGCGTTCCAGCCTCGTCGCGAACCGTGTGGCATTCGAAACATTCGGCCAGCGAGGTATCGGTCGGGCGAATGCCAAGATACATCGTCAGGTCACGGTCGTGCTTGAGCATCTCCATATGCCAGCGGCGCATATAGTCGTTGCCCTCGGGGTGCGGCTCGCCCGTCGCTTGCGGAATGTCCGGCCCCACGCCATCGGCGGCGCTGAGTGCGCCTGCCGAAAGGAAAAGGCACAGGGCCAGAAAAATCCGCGTCAGTATCACTCGCCAAGCCCCCTCTGGATATAGCCGCTCGGGCAGACATCAGCGCAGATGTGGCAGCCGATGCATTCGTCATAGTAGGTATCGACATAGCGGCCCATCGTCCGGTCGGACTTCTTCACACGGAAGATCGCGTCCTGCGGGCAGTAGATCACGCAGTTGTCGCACTCAAAGCACATCCCGCAGGACATACAGCGATCGGCCTCTTTGCGGGCCTCGTCCGCATCTGGCGCAACGATCCGCTCGCCGAAGTGGCCTAAAACCGAGTCAGGCCCGATCGAGATTTCCTTGCGGTTGAACCGCTCGTCATATTTCCAATGGCCAAGGAAAAGCTCGTCCGCCGGAACGATCTGGTTCTTGGAGCGGTCCTCATAATTGTGGATCGCCCATTTTGCAGCATCGGTCCCGCTGGTTTGAACGTGCTCGTATTCGGTCGGGGCGTGATCGGTTTCCTTCAGCTTTTCCAGAAGGTTGAAGTGATGCACGTTGACCTTCGGCAGCTTGCCCTGCGCCTCGCCCCTCAGATAATGATCAATGGCTTCGGCGGCAATCGAGGCCTGGCCAACGGCGGTCGTCAGAAGGTGCGGCTTCACGATATCGCCGGCGACAAAAATGTTTTCCTTGTTCGGCCACTGGTAATGGGCGTTGGCGTTGACGAGGCCCTTGCCGTTGTCGAGCATTTCGAGGCCCTTCAGATCGCCCGCCTGACCGATGGCGGCGACGATAAGATCGGCTTCGATCTCGTGCTCGCTGCCTTCGATCAAGACCATCTTGCCCGTCGACCAATCGGCGCGGGCGACCTTGAGCGCGCGAGCGCGGTCGGCGGTGTCGAGCACCACTTCGATCGGAACGAGCGAGCCAAGGATTTGAACGCCCTCTTCCGTGACGTGCTTAACCTCCATCGCGGTGGCCGGCATCTTGTCGACCGGACGGCGGTAGATGACCTTGACCTCGGCGCCATCGCGCTTGGCAACGGTCGCCACGTCATGGGCGGTATGGCCGAGAACAACGTATTCGGGGCGGTCCTGCTCGCTCTTGTGCTGGATGTGGCCGAGGCGGCGGGCCACGGCGGCCACGTCCATCGCAGTGTCGCCACCACCGATCACAAGAACTTTCTGTGATCCGTGATGCAGGCGGCCATCGTTGAAGGCCTCAAGGAAAGCAACGCCGGTAATGCAGTTGGCCGCTTCGGCAGCGCCGGGAATGTCGATCGGCGAGCCGGACTGGGCGCCGATGCCGACGAACACGGCGTCAAAGTCTTTCTCAAGCTGTTCGAGCGAGATATCGACGCCAATCTTGGTATTGGTTCTGACTTCGACACCCATGTCGAGGATCCGCTGGATCTCGCCATCCAAAACATCGCGCGGGGTCCGGTAGCCGGGGATGCCATAGCGCATCATACCGCCCAGCTGGGCGTGGGATTCAAAAATGGTGCAGGCATGGCCCTTGCGGCGCAGCTGATAGGCCGCGGTCAGCGAGGCGATACCGCCGCCAATGAGGGCGACCTTCTTGCCGGTATCGGCCCCAGCCTGACGCAGCTTGAGGCCGGTCGACAGCGCGTGATCGCCGATGAAATGCTCGACCGCGTTGATGCCGACGTTTTGTTCGACCTCGTTGCGGTTGCAGCCGTCCTGACAAGGCGCAGGGCAAACGCGGCCCATGATCGCCGGAAAGGGGTTGGCGTCGGTCGAACGCAGGAAGGCATAGTCCTTCCAGTCCATCTTTTCGCCGTTCACAACGGGCGGCTGTTCGATGCCGCGCACGATGTTGAGCCAGCCGCGGATATCCTCGCCTGAGGGGCAGGAGCCCTGACAGGGCGGAGTGCGATGCACATAGGTCGGGCACTTGTATGACGTGTCTGCGACGAAGATCTTTTCTTCCAGATTCCAGTCGCTCGGCAATTCGCCGTCGCGGTATTTCCGGAAGGTATGGCCGGTTGGTGTCTGTGTCATGACAATCCCCTCATGCGTCCGAATTGGCCGCGGTGGCTTCCGCGTCCTCTTCCGTTTCCTGCCCGCTCAGAATGAGCGCGTTTGAGACCAGTTGATGCACCGACAGGATCGATTCCATGTCGTAGCCGAATTTGGGCATTATCTTGCTGAACTGCGTTTTGCAGATCGCGCAGATCGCCGCCATATGCGTGACCCCGTGTTCGTCGGTCACATCCTGAAGCGCCTTCATCCGCGGGCTCGCGCCCTTGGTGCGAAGGTCCATAAGCTCATCGGTCAGAAGGCCGCCCCCTCCGCCGCAGCAAAGGGTGGCTTCCTTGATCGTATCGGGCGCCATATCGAAGTAGTTGTTACACACCGCCTTGATGACATTTCGCGGGATTTCGAACTGGCCGCCCACCTCGTCGCCCATGCCCGAGGCGCGGGCAACATTGCAGCTGTCGTGATAGGTCAGGCGAATATGATCGTTCCGGCTCTTGTCGATCTTGAGCGTGCCCTTCTGGATCTCGCCCCAAGTGAACTCGAGAATGTGCTGCGGCACCGGATATTTGGGATCGAGGAAATCCCAAGGACCAGCCAGCGTATTGAGGAAGCTGTAGGCCACGCGCCAGGCATGGCCGCACTCGCCAAAGATGATCCGCTTGACCCCGAGATCCAGCGCGGCCTTGCGGATCCGCAGGGCGACCTTCTGCATATTCTCGTAAGAGCCAATGAAAAGGCCGAAGTTGGCGGCCTCGGAGGCATAAGAGGAAATCGTCCAGCTGACCCCCGCCTCGTGGAAGACCTTGGCATAGCCGATGAGGCCCTCGATATGCGGCTCGGCGAAGAAATCGGCCGAAGGGGTGATCAGAAGAATATCGGCGCCTTTTTCATCGAGCGGGATGCGAACCGAAACACCGGTATCGTCCTCGATATCCTCTTCAAGGCCTTCGAGCGTTGCCCGCAGCGCCTTTTCCTGAAGGCCGAGGTTGTTGCCGATATTGTGGACCTTGCCGATGATCTCGTTGCAGTATTTCTGGCCCTTGCCGACCACATCCATGATCTCGCGGGCGGCCATGGAAATCTCGGCGGTGTCGATACCGAAGGGGCAGTAGACCGAGCAGCGGCGGCACTGCGAGCACTGGTGATAGTAGGAATACCACTCGTCGAGCACTTCCTCGGTCAGATCGCGGGCGCCCACGAGCGAGGGGAAGTATTTGCCGGCAAAGGTGAAATAGCGGCGGTAGACCGAGCGCAGCAAGTCCTGACGCGCGACTGGCATATTCTTGGGATCGCCCGTGCCGATGAAATAGTGGCACTTGTCGGTGCAAGCCCCGCATTTCACACAGGCGTCGAGATAGACCTTGAAGGCGCGGTTCTTCTCTCCAAGCTCTTTCATCTTGGCGAGCGCGCGCTCTTTCCAGTCGGGCAGAAGTTCGCCGGGGAAGCCCACGCTTTCCTGATGCGCGGGCGAGGCGGGGAAAGGTGAGCTGCCAGCCATTGCGCCACATTTGAGCTGCGGGATCTCGAGCGGATGGTGCAGCTTGGGGATGTCGATGTCTTGAGCCGCCATGCCTCAGCCCTCCAGCTTTTCCGCCCAAGGGGCGAGGTGGCGCTTTTCGCGCGGATTATCGACCTGGTTCCGGGTCGGGCTGAAGAAAACACCGGGCGCGTGCAGAAGTTTCGAGATCGGGAAGATGATCATCAAAAGCGCAACCAGCGAAACGTGGATGATCAACACCGGATCAGGTGGGAAATCGCCGATGCGGAAGGTGTAGAGCCCCATGAAGAAGGCTTTGACCGCGACGATATCTGTATGGGCGACAAAGCGCATCATCGCGCCGGAGACCGCGATGCCAACGATGAGCGCGAGCATCAGGTGATCTGAGGGGTTGGTGATGTAGCGGACACGCTCGACCACGATCCGCCGCCCCCAGAGGCCGAGAAGGCCAAGGATCATCGTGAAGGCGGCGTAGGTGCCAAACGGCTGAACAATCTCGACCCAGCCCCAGACAGGCTGGGTCAGATAACGAAGGTGGCGGGCCACGACGAGCCACATCGACATATGGAAAGCGTAGGCAAAGAGCCACGTCCACTTGTTCGATTTGAAGAGGCTCTCAAAGAATACGACCTCGCGGAACATCCGCCAGAAAACGCCGGTGCGGGTCTTCGGGGCCGGCTGGGTCGGGATGATCAGGGGCGCAGGAACCTTGATATAGGTGCGAATCCTCGCCGCCACACCGACCACGAAGGTCAGCGTTGCGACGTAGTAGAGGATCGCGAAAAAGGCACCCAGCATACGAACTCCTCCTTACCCGGCCGCCGCATGGCAAGCCGGTTCATCCATCCAAACCGTCTGAATCGGATCAGACGCAGCCGGTGGGCTTGGGCAGACCGGCGATCTTACAGGCTTGCTTGGCGGGGCCGTAGGGGAACAGCTCGTACATATACTTGTTGTTGCCCTTCTCCGGCCCCATCGTCTTGGAAATGGCTTTGATCAGCACCCGAACAGCCGGGGCAATCTGGTATTCGTCGTAGTAGTCACGCAGGAAGTTGACGACTTCCCAGTGCTCGTCGGTCATGTCGATGCTCTCGGCCTTAGCGATCACATCGGCCAGTTCCTTGGTCCATTCGGAGAGGTTGGTGATATAACCTTCCTCGTCGTGCTCGACCGTGGTGCCGTTGACGTCATAGGACATAGTGTTTTCCTTCTCTTATACTTGGCCCCTTTCGGAGCCGGATTTCAAAGCCAGGACATCGTCCGGTCGTGCTCTGCAACCAAATCGACAAACCCATCATAGCCGATAGATTTCGTCCCGTTTACCATTTTGCCAGCATCAATCCCGCGCGCGCTTAAGTCGCCGTCGAGCACAAAGAGCGCCACATCGCCGACCGTTGCCTTGACCTCGCCCGAGATGCTCGAGCCGTCAATCGCGCCATAGACACCGTCTTCAATCAGCAAGACCGCGTCGCCAGCCTTGCAGTGCTTGAGACAGCTCGACAGCGTGCCAGTCTCGAAGGGGGATTTGTTGACCAGATGAAGTGTAGACATCGTTCTCCCCTCAGAAACTCAAGACCACGTCTTGATCGGCCATGATATCGGCCATCTCAGCACGTGTGACGATGCGGATCGAGGGTTTCTCGGCCCAATCGTCGTTTTCATCTTCATAGGTGATGTCCTGAAGATCGTCTTCGGTCAGCCCCCGCTCTTCAAGCGACTCTTTCTCGACGTAAAACTTGTTCACGTCATAGTCGCCCAGCGCCCGAAAGGTCGGCGAGAAGTTCTTCACGCCGATCCCGTCGGTCTTCTGGCCTTTGGTGAGCTGGAACACACCGTCATCAAGGAAGGCGAGTGCCACGTCCTGTTCGAAGGCGGCGCCGATCAGCACGACCTCGAGGCTTTCGAGGGCATAAATCGTCCCATAGGGCGCCTTGCGGTTCACGTAGAGAAATTTTTTCGTGTCCGACATGGCGTTAGTCTCCGAATACGACCAGACGGTCTGTCTGGACGCCCATTTCGATCAGCTGGCCAAGGCCAGAGATGCGGAACCCCTCGGCAAGGTTGTTGGCATCCTTGCCCTGACGATTGGCCTCGTTGGCATCGAGGATCCCCCGACGCTGGGCGGCCGCGATGCAGACCACAAGGTCTACACCGTGCTCGGTCGCCAGAGCCGACCAGTTCTTTTGGATATGCCTCTCATCCTGCGGAGGGATGGTGAGGCGGGTCGCGACGTTCACGCCGTCATGGTAGAAAAAGACGCGCGAAACCTCGTGACCCTTCTCCAGCGCCGCCTTGACGAAACGATATGCGCTGTCGGCGGCCTGATGGGTATAGGGACCTTCGTTGACGACTACTCCGATCTTCACTGGTCTTGGCCTTTCCGATCAGAAGTGGACGTGCGCTGAGCTGTTCATCGTCTTGCGAGAACCGGTCCAGGTGTCCAGGTGGTGCTTGGTAAAAGCCAGATCGGTCATCTCGAAGAACCGCTTCCAGCCGATACGGTCGATCCACTCGCCCATCCGCTCCCAGTGCTTGGCGTCTTTCTTGTAGGCAGCGACGATGCGACCCACGACTTCCTTCACCTCGGGCCAATGCGGCGCGTTGTTGGGAAGGTTGGCGACGGCGAGCTTGTGGAAGGTCGGCTTCGAGCGGGCGCTCGAATGCTTGCCGCCAACCCAGATCGCGATCTTGGTCGATTCCGCACCGTTGATCTGCATCGGCGGGCACGGCGGATAACAGGCCCCGCAGCAGACGCATTTCTTCTCGTCTACCTCGAGCGAGGGCTTGCCGTTCACCATTGCCGGACGGATCGCCGCCACAGGGCAGCGGGCCACAACGGCGGGGCGTTCGCAGACGTTGGCCACGAGATCGTGGTTGATCTTCGGCGGCTTGGTATATTGCACGTTGATCGCGATGTCGCCCTGACCGCCACAGTTGATCTGGCAGCAAGAGGTCGTGATCCGCAGGCGGTTCGGCATCTTCTCCTGCACGTATTCTTTGTGCAGCATATCCATCAGGCCCTTCACCACGCCCGAAGCGTCGGTGCCGGGGATGTCGCAGTGCAGCCAGCCTTGGGTGTGGCTGACCATCGAGACCGAAGCGCCGGTGCCGCCCACAGGGAAGCCGTTCGATTCAAGGGTCTCGATCAGCGGCGCGACCTTGGCCTCATCCGCCACCAGATACTCGATGTTCGAGCGGGTGGTGAAGCGGACGTGACCATCGGCATATTGATCCCCGATGTCGCACAGTTTGCGGATCGTGAAGACGTCCATCTGGCGCTGGGTGCCGGCGCGGACGGTGTAGATCACATCGCCCGATTTCGAGACGTGGCGCAGCACGCCGGGGCGCGGACGATCGTGCCAGTCCCAGTTGCCATAGTTGGCCTTCATCACCGGGTGCATATACTGGAACGGATCCGGTACGCCGACTTCGTCGGGGGGCCGCGGAGTTCTGACTTGTTCGTTCATCTCTTTTCTCTCCCTCCGCTATCTTATTGCGCAGCTTTTTCGGCGGCTTTGCGCTCGAAATACTTGGCGGCCTCTTCGTCGAAGTCATCGGTGCGCACATAGCTCGAGGTGCGCGGGTGATTGACCATGTTCGGATCCGGATCGATGTCGAGCGCCTCGAGGAAGGCCGGCAGGCCGATCCGGTCGATCGTTTCGCCAAGGCGCTCGTGCTCGAGCGCGTTGTCGGCAAAGAACTCCACCACACTCTGAGCGAACTCGTTGAGCTTTTCGAAATCCTCGTCGGTATCGAGCTTCATGAAGGGCTTGACCATGATGCCCATCAGGTCGCCGATCTTGAGCGAGCGCTTGCCGCCGATCATGATCGACACGCCCTTGTCATCGCCCGGGCTCAGCGCCTTGGTCATGACGTTGATGCAGTGCATACAGCGCACGCAGGACTTGTTGTCGATCTCGAGCGTGTCGTCGTCATTGAGCGAAATGGCGCGGGTCGGGCACATCGATACGACAGTGTCGATCGTGTACTTGCGGCCCTTTTCCTTGACGTGCTCTTTGACCTTCTCCTGGTTGATCTTGATGTCATCGCGCCAGGTGCCGATCACGGCAAAGTCGGAGCGGTGGATCGCGTTCACACAGTCGTTGGCGCAGCCCGAGAACTTGAACTTGAACTTATAGGGCAGCGCGGGGCGGTGCATCTCGTCCAGAAGGCCGTTGATGATCGTCCGGTGCGCGCGCACCTCGTCATAGCAGGACTGCTCGCAACGGGCATGGCCAACGCAGCTCGTCGAGGTCCGCAGAGCCGGGCCGGCGCCGCCGAGGTCGAAGCCGATCTCATTGAGCTCGTCAAAGGCCTTTTGCGTGTTCTCGGTGGTGCAGCCCTGGAACATGATGTCGCCCGACTGGCCGTGGAAAGCGATCAGGCCCGAGCCGTGGCGCTCCCAGATATCGCACATCTGGCGCAGGATATCGGTGGTGTAGTGATAGCCTGCTGGCGGCTGAACGCGCAGCGTGTGGAATTCTTTGGACTCGGGGAACTTGTCGGCCACCTCGGAGAAGCGGGGAATAATACCACCGCCGTAGCCGAAGACCGAAACCGTGCCACCTTTCCAGTAGCCCAGACGGTTCTCGTAGGAGTGGTTCAACTGGCCCAAAAGGTCATTCATGATCTTCTTGTTGTTGGGCGCACCCTCGTCGCGGAGGCGCTTGAGGCCGGTCACAAAGCTCGGCCAGGGGCCGCCTTCGAGCTCGTCCAGATGTGGTGTCGCGTGCACCTTGCGGCCTTCGGTATCGTCTTTCATAGCGTCCTCCCGCTTTGCCAGACGCCGAACCACCCCGATTCGGCGGATATCGCCAGCAACTCATGCCTGACTAGTCGCAACCCTGTTTTGCTCAGACATTAATTACACAACGATTATTTAATGTATCTACAAATCAGATATTACGAATGTTAGAATGTTTGGCAACAGCCATGGGCCCTCTACGCAATATTATTGCGCTGCAGCATGAAAAACGCCGCACCGCAGCATGTTGAAGGGGCTGAAAAACTAGGGGAAATCGCTTCCTATGACGCAAACGACTACAATACTTGAGCATTTCGCTTGGCACGATTTGTCGCAGGATGGGCTGTGGAATGACTGGCGCAAGGCTAAGATTCGGTCGTTTGAAGCCTCGAAAGGCTCCCAATCGGTGGCTCTGGATTCGTTTGACGCTGTGCGGCCAGAAGACCTGAAGGAGATCAAACGCCGCTGCAAGACCGATAATTTCGCGCTTTATCGGGTCGCCAATCAGCCTTCGACTGTCGAAGCGACCGGCGATGCGATCGTGCGGTTTGCCGAAAAGCTCGGCCTCGATCTTTCCGAGGAACACCGCTCGGCGGAGGATAACGGCATCGTTGTGCTGCGGACAACTTCGGAACAGGGCAAGCATGGCTACATACCCTATACGTCCAAACCGATGAACTGGCACACGGACGGCTATTACAACCCGTCGGGCCGGCCGATTCAGAGCTTCATCCTGCATTGCTATGAGCAGGCAGAAACCGGCGGCGAGAACCAGCTTGTCGATCCCGAGATGGCCTATCTGGCGATGCGCGAGGCAAATCCCGCTTTCGTCGAGGCTATGATGCAGAGCGATTCAATGACGATCCCGGAAAATCGCGAAGACGATGGCACAATCCGCCCCGCCTCCGTCGGCCCTGTGTTCTTCCCCCACCCCGCCACTGGCCGCCTTCAGATGCGCTATACCGCGCGCACCCGCTCGATTGCGTGGAAGGACGACGGCATCACCAAAGAAGCTGCCGATTGGCTGCGCGGCTGGCTCACGTCAGATGCGGCGATGGCTGTGAGCGTCCGCTTCCGTGCGGGGGATGGCGTGGTAAACAACAATGTCTTGCACAATCGGACAGGATTCGAGAGCGTCAGCGCTCGCGCGGTCCTGCGGGTCAGGTTCCACGAAAGAGTATCGGAGATATAACATGGCGCAGTTGAGCGACCTTATCATCACAAACCCGGACGTGACGAAATTCGAAGAACTGATGGAGCTTGTGCAGCACGTCGGGGAATCGGGCGAGATGTTTCTCGAGTTCGACGTGAAGCCCGATTACCGCGACACGCCCAAGAACTGGCAGTGGCAGCTCGAGGCCGCCTTTACACGAGGGCTGAGCTTTGGCTGAGGAACAGATCGAACTTGCTGCCTTTGAGCTGCCCTACCGGCGCAAGGCTGCTATTCGCCGTGTCACCTTTGACAGCGGCATGACCATGGCCCGCCTTGTCCTGCGCGAGGGCACTCGGATCACCCAGGTCGATCTCGATGCCGAAACTGCTTTGAAACTCGGCGAGGCGCTGGTCGCCGCCGCCCGCGAACTCTAGCGGCGGCCAAATGGATTATCTTCCCCTCTTTCTCGATGTGCGCGGCCGGACGGTCTTGGTCGATGGCGGCGGCACGGCGGCGGCGCGGCGAGTCGAGCGAGCGCTTTCGGCCGGTGCGACCGTCCTATCTTTGGATCCCCACCCCGAAGGCGAACTGCAGCGCCTGATCGACGCCGCGCCGGAGGGCCTGACCTTCGAAGCCCGCGTGCCTGCGCGGGAGGACGTCCAAGGCTGCGCTGTGGCCTACGGGGCCTCCGAAGACGAAGCGCGCGACGCGCGGCTTTTCGGCTGGACCCGCGAGTTTGGCGTTCTGTGCAACGTCGCCGATGTTCCCGACAAATGCGATTTTATCACGCCTTCGATCGTCGACCGCTCGCCCATCGTCGTCGCGATCTCGACCGGGGGCGCTGCCCCGATCATTGCCCGCACCCTCAAAGCGCGGATCGAGACCATGCTGCCGCCTGTCTATGGCCAGCTCGCGAGCTTTTTCGGCGGTCTGCGCGACCGAGTGTCCGAAGCAATCTCGGGCGGTCGCGAGCGACGGCATTTCTGGGAACGGATGATCGAGGGGCCCGCGGGCGATCTATTCGTCGCGGGCGACGAGGCCGGAGCACTGGCGCGGTTTGATGCGGATCTCGAGCGCGCTCGCTCGGGAGAAACATCGGCCACAGGCGAGGTATACCTCGTCGGTGCCGGCCCCGGCGATCCCGATCTTCTGACCTTCCGCGCCCTGCGCCTGATGCAACGGGCCGATGTGGTGCTTTATGATCGCCTCGTCGACGAGTCTGTGCTCTCGCTTGTCCGGCGCGACGCCGAACGCATCTATGTCGGCAAGCTGCCGCAAGAGCATACGATGGAACAGGGCGATATCTCGGCCCTGATGGTCAAACTTGCCAAGCGCGGCAATCGGGTGCTGCGCCTGAAGGGCGGCGATCCCTTCATCTTTGGCCGTGGCGGCGAGGAAATCGAAGAACTTGCTGCAAGCGGTGTTCCCTTCAAGGTGGTCCCCGGCATCACCGCCTCGGCAGGTTGCGCGGCCTATGCCGGTATCCCCCTCACCCACCGCGATCATGCGCAGTCCTGCCTTCTGGTGACAGCCCACGGCAAGGACGGCGTGCTCGATCTCGACTGGGAGGTGCTGATCCGGCCCGGCCAGACCGTCGCTATATATATGGGGCTACGCAACCTGCCGCAGCTCATCGAAGGCTTTGCGCGGCACGGTGTATCCCTCTCGACCGATATCGCGGTCATTGAGAACGGAACCCGCCCCAATCAGCGCGTCCTGACCGGGACGCTGGCCGATATTGTCGCCAAGACGGAAGCCGAAGGCTACCAGAGCCCGTCGATGATCATCATCGGCAGCGTGGTTCAACTTCGCGACCGGCTCGCACAGACAAGCACCCGAACCGAAACGGCCCATGCCCTCTCGCTGGCCGCCCGCAACGAATGAACCCGAAGAGATACCAACAGGAAGAACCGATATGAAAAACGTCATCATGAACCGCCTGACGCGCATCACCCCGCCGGGGCTGAAGGCCGATATTCTCAACTCCGGCATGGTGAAGATGGACGAGGTCCATATCGACGGGAACAAGGTCGTTGTGCCGGTCAACGTGCCGGAGGGATATAAAGGCGATCTCGACGTGCTGCGGGGGATCATCGAAGATCAGCTGCGGAGCCTGAAGGAAATCGAGACCGTCCTCGTCGTCATGACAGCCGAGCGCAAGGTCGAGCCGGTCGCGGCCGAGCCACCTAAGCTGCGGGCCAATCGCCCGACCGAAGCGCCGGGTCGTGATATGCGCCCGCATTCGGCCGCCATCCCCGGCGTACGCGCCATCGTGGCTGTTGCCTCGGGCAAGGGCGGCGTTGGCAAATCGACCACGGCGGCCAACCTCGCGCTTGGCCTGCGCTCTCTGGGCTTCAAAGTCGGCCTCCTCGACGCCGACATCTATGGCCCCTCGATGCCCAGCCTTCTCAACGTGTCGCACCGCCCCGAGGTGGTGGACGACCGCGTGATGCCGATCGAGCAATATGGCCTCAAGACCATGTCGATCGGCTACATGATGGATCAGGACAACCCGATCATCTGGCGCGGACCGATGGTCGTGACCGCGCTCATGCAGATGACGCGTGAGGTCAACTGGGGCGATCTCGATATCCTCGTCCTCGATATGCCCCCCGGCACGGGCGATGCGCAGCTGACCATGGCCCAGCAGTTCCCGCTTCAGGGCGCGGTGATCGTTTCGACCCCGCAAGACCTTGCCCTGATCGACGCCCGCAAGGGCCTCAAGATGTTCAAGCAGGTGGATGTGCCGATCCTCGGGATCATCGAGAATATGTCGACCTTCATCTGCCCGCATTGCGGCGAGACCTCCGACATCTTCGGCCATGGCGGCGCCAAGAAAGAGGCCGAACGCCTCGGCGTGCCTTTCCTCGGCGCCGTGCCGCTGCATATGTCGATCCGCGAGACCTCGGATGCGGGCAAACCTATCGTCTTTGCCGAGCCCGACAGCCCGCACGCCCAGATCTATCGCGATCTGGCGCTCAAGGTCGCGGCGCGGGTGCTGCCGCAGGACGACGAGGACTGATTATGGCTGGGCCGCGGGCGAAGCCGCCCCGGCCCCTTTCTCTTCCTTCAGGAAATCGAGAAACCCCTGCGCGGCATTGGTGAGATGCTTGCTCCGGCGATGCACCGCATACCAGCGGCGCCGGAGCGGAAAGCCCTCGACGTCGAGCACGACGATCTCGCCAGCGGCCAGTTCAAGCCGCAGTGCATGAAGCGAGAGATAAGCGATCCCGAGGCCCGAAATCACGCCCTGCTTGATCGCTTCGCTATCGTCAAACTCCATATGGGTTGCAAGTTCTACGCCTGACGCCTGACACAGCTTGTCGACCGCCTGTCGCGTGCCGGACCCTGGCTCACGGTGAATAATGTCTTCGCTCGCGAGGCGTGAGAGTGGGATATTCTTGTGCCCTACCAGCGGATGGTCGGGCCTTGCCGCAAAGACGATGACGTTTTCAAGAAAGGGTTCGGCAACAACTGCTTCTTCCTCGGGGGTCTGGCCCATGATGTAGAGATCGTCGGCATTTGCGGCGATCCGCTCAAGAAGTGTCTCGCGGTTGGCAATCTGAAGGCGCGGCTCGACGCGGGGGAAGCGGCGTTTGAAATCGCCGAGGAGTTGGGGAAGGAAATACTTGGCGGTCGAAACAACCGCGATCGACAACGGGCCGGCGACTTCGCGGTGCATATCCTCGATCGTCGCCTGCATCTCGCCAAGCCGACCCAGTATGTCCCGAGACGCGGCGGCGACGACCTCGCCAGCGTAGGTCAGGTGCAAGGCTTTCCCGTGCTGTTCGGTGAGCGGCAGGCCGATCTTTTCCTCAAGGCTTTTCACCTGCATCGACACCGAAGGCTGCGACAAATGCGCCTCTTCAGCGGCGCGGGTGATCGAGCCATGACGCGCAACCGACTCGAAAAGGCGCATTTGCTGCAATGTTGGCGCTATCACTTTTGTCATAGGTTTTTATCTATCCATATTATCAAAATAATATATTTTTATCTATTTTCTCCGTCAACTAGCGTTCTTCCAAGTTCGCCGAATTGGAGGAATACCGCGATGGCTCTAGATCAATCCAAAGCCTACAAGGCCGGGGTGAAGGAATACCGGGAAACCTATTGGATGCCCGACTATGTCCCCAAGGACACCGATTTCCTGGCCTGTTTCAAAATCATCCCGCAGCAGGGCGTTCCGCGTGAAGAGGCCGCTGCCGCCGTCGCCGCCGAAAGCTCGACCGGCACCTGGACGACCGTCTGGACCGACCTTCTGACCGACCTCGACTACTACAAGGGCCGCGCCTATGCGATCGAGGACGTGCCGGGCAGCGACGATGCCTTCTATGCCTTCATCGCCTACCCGATCGACCTCTTCGAAGAGGGCTCGGTCGTTAACGTGATGACCTCGCTCGTCGGCAACGTCTTCGGCTTCAAGGCCGTCCGCGCCCTGCGCCTTGAGGACGTCCGCATCCCGATCGCCTATGTGATGACCTGTGGCGGCCCGCCCCATGGCATTCAGGTCGAGCGGGACGTGATGAACAAATACGGCCGCCCGATGCTCGGTTGCACCATCAAGCCGAAGCTCGGCCTTTCCGCCAAGAACTATGGCCGCGCCGTCTACGAATGCCTTCGTGGCGGTCTCGACTTCACCAAGGACGACGAGAACGTCAACTCGCAGCCCTTCATGCGCTGGCGTCAGCGGTTCGACTTTGTGATGGAAGCCATCAACAAGGCCGAAGCCGAGACCGGCGAGCGCAAGGGCCACTATCTGAACGTGACCGCGCCGACCCCTGAAGAGATGTATAAGCGCGCGGAATACGCCAAGGAAATCGGCGCTCCGATCATCATGCATGACTATCTGACCGGCGGCTTCACCGCCAACACCGGCCTTGCCAACTGGTGCCGCGACAACGGGATGCTCTTGCACATCCACCGTGCGATGCACGCCGTGCTCGACCGCAACCCCAACCACGGCATCCACTTCCGCGTGCTGACCAAGATGTTGCGCCTGTCGGGCGGCGATCACCTGCACACCGGCACTGTGGTCGGCAAGCTCGAGGGCGACCGTGCCTCCACCCTCGGCTGGATCGATCTCTTGCGCGAGAAATACATCAAGGAAGACCGCTCGCGCGGCATCTTCTTCGATCAGGACTGGGGCTCGATGCCGGGCGCCTTCGCGGTCGCTTCGGGTGGCATCCACGTGTGGCATATGCCGGCGCTCGTCACGATCTTCGGTGACGACGCGGTTCTGCAGTTCGGCGGCGGCACGCTCGGCCACCCGTGGGGCAACGCGGCGGGCGCCGCGGCCAACCGGGTCGCTCTGGAAGCCTGCGTCGAGGCCCGCAATCAGGGCCGCCAGCTCGAGAAGGAAGGCAAGGACATCCTGATGGCCGCCGCCAAATCCTCGCCCGAGCTCGCCACCGCGATGGAGACCTGGAAAGAGATCAAGTTCGAATTCGACACCGTCGACAAGCTTGACGTCCAGCACCGCTAATTCCGGCTCCTGCCAGATAGAAACAAAGGAACATCCCATGAGTGAAATGCAGGATTACAAATCGTCGCTCGGCGATGCGGAAAGCCGCAAGTTCGAGACCTTCTCCTACCTGCCGGAAATGGAGGCAGATCGCATCCGCAAGCAAGTGGAATACATCGTCTCGAAAGGCTGGAACCCGGCTGTCGAGCATACCGAGCCGGAAAACGCCTTCGACCATTACTGGTATATGTGGAAGCTGCCGATGTTTGGCGAAACCGATGTCGACCGCATCCTGAGCGAGGCCGCCGCCTGCCACAAGGCACATCCGGCCAACCACGTCCGTCTTGTCGGTTACGACAACTTCGCCCAGTCGAAAGGCGCAGAGATGGTCGTCTATCGCGGCAAGGCTGTCTGAACTCCAAACGGCCCCTGCCCGCCTTGCGTGGGCTGGGGCCACCCTCCGGAGCACCCGAGATGAACGCCCAGAACATCGAACAATACAAGGTCGTGCGCGAGCCATATTACCGCGTCACATCGGGCGAGGTCGCGCTCTATGAGGCCGCCTATGCCAACCGGATGCCGGTTATGCTCAAGGGGCCAACGGGCTGTGGCAAATCCCGCTTTGTCGAATACATGGCGTGGAAGCTCGGTCGCCCGCTCATCACGGTCGCCTGCAACGAAGACATGACCGCCTCTGATCTTGTCGGCCGCTTCCTTCTCGACAAGGACGGCACCAAGTGGAACGATGGCCCCTTGACCACCGCCGCGCGGATCGGCGCGATCTGCTATCTCGACGAGATCGTCGAAGCGCGGCAGGACACCACCGTTGTCATCCACCCGCTGACCGACCACCGCCGCCAGCTGCCGCTCGACAAGAAGGGCGAACTGGTGCAGGCGCATCCCGATTTCCAGCTCGTGATCTCTTACAACCCCGGCTACCAGTCGCTGATGAAAGACCTCAAGCAATCGACGAAACAGCGCTTTGCCGCGCTTGATTTCGATTATCCCGAAGCCACGGTTGAGGCAGAGATCGTCGCCCGCGAGGCGGGGATCGACGACAAGACAGCAACCAAGCTCATTCAGGTCGCCCACCGCACCCGCAACCTCAAGGGCCACGGGCTTGACGAGGGCATCTCGACCCGCCTTCTCGTCTACGCGGCGCAGATGATCGCCGCGGGCGTCGATCCTGTGGCGGCCTGCCAGATGACCCTTGTGACACCGCTGACCGACGATCCTGATATGCGCCAGACGCTTCAGGCCGCGGTGGAGACCTTCTTCGTCTGACGGGGTACCCATGACCCTCAACTTCGACGATTATCGCGCCTGTTTCGCCAAAGCCTCTCCTGACCAGCTGGATAGGCTCGACGCGATTTTTCACGACGCCGCGCGGGTGATGAGCCCCGCGGGCCTGTCGGACTATCTCGAATCCGCCAAGGGCCTGTGCAATCTCGGGCGCGGCCATGATCTTGTTTTCGCCTGGCTCGAGAATATGCCCGCCGTGGTCAAGGAATGCGGCGAGGACGTGATCCGCGATTGCCTTGGCGCGGCGATGAAGCTCAGCTCGATGACCTCGGGCGAGGTGATCGCCCTTCTCTTTACCTCACTTCCCACTGCCTCGCGGCGGCTTGGTGACCCCGAGCTTCTGCGCGGCTATCTGCAACTGATTCACTACCTCTCGGCCAAGGCGGCCCGCGGCCTTCGGCCTATGCTTGGCCAAATCGACGAGCTTCTATCGAAGCTCACCCTCTCGGGCCTGCGCCGCTGGGCCAATTTCGGGGCCGAAGCCTATCGGACGGACCTGCAGAACCTCACCCGCTATTTCGCGCTGGAAAGCCCCGACTCGCGCAAAGTGCTACAGCAAGAGCGGCACGGCACGCTCTTCATCGACACCCAGCGCAAGCTGAATTTTTATCTCCGCGCACTCTGGGCGCGGGATTTCTTCCTGCGGCCCACGGTCGGCGATTTCGAAGGGTTCCGGCCCTATCTCGAGAGCCACGTCTTTCACCTGCCCGATGCGGTGGATGATATCGGCGGGGTGTCGGGGCATGAGCTTTACCGCGCCATGTCGGCCCACCTTGCCGCGCATATCCAGTATTCCCGCACGGCGATTTCCGCCGAGCAGCTGACGCCCGCCCAAATGTTCTTCATCGGCATGATCGAGGATGCCCGCGTCGAATATTGCGCCGCGCAGGAATTTCCAGGCCTTGCGAAGCTCTGGCGCAGCCTCCTCTCGCTGCCCCATGAAGGGCGGCCCGAGCATCCGACCATCGGCGCGCTCGAGGCTTTCGCCCTTTTCCTGAACGATCCGACCACGACGACCGGCGAGACCGAGCTTGATGCTCTGGGGGAGCGCTTCCTTGCCGAGGTCGCCGAGCGTCCGCTCGACAACAGCCTTTCGTGGCATTTCGGCCTCGAGCTGTTCCACATCTTCGCCGCCCGCCGCGACGTCCCTTCGCTGCGCATCCTCAATGCCATCCGCATCCCCTATCGCGACGACAACCGTTTCGTCTGGGAGTTCGAGGAATTCGACTGGGACAAGCACGGCACCGAATACGTCCCCGCCTCGCAGCGGCAGGTCCGCAAATATGTCTCGGTCATGGAAATGGCCAACGAGGTCGACGACGAGCTTGCCGGCGATGACGCGCAGGAGATCTGGGTCTGCAAAGACGAGTTCATGCCCTATGAGGATGCAGGCGAAGCGACCCAGAGCTTCAATGATATGTGGGGCAAGGAGCCGGTCTCGCCGCCCTATCACTATCAGGAATGGGACTATCAGGTTCAGCTCTACCGGCCCGATTGGGCGACGGTTTACGAGCGGCGGGCCACGAAGGGCGATCCCGAGCGGGTCGACGATATCCTTCAGGCGCACAAGCCTGTCGCCCACCGCATCCGCCGGATTATCGACCTTCTCTCGCCCGCTGGCGTGCAGCGGATGCGCGGCCTAGAGGATGGGGACGAGATTGACATCAACGCCGCTGTCGACGCGATGGTGGCGATCCGTATGGGCGCCCAGCCCGACACCCGCATCACCATGCGCAATGTCATCAAGTCGCGCGATCTGGCGGTGACGGTGCTGCTTGATCTCTCGGAAAGCACCAACGATCCGGTCGAGGGCGCCGACAAGACGGTTCTGGAACTCACCCGCGAGGCCGCGACCCTTGTCGCCACCGCGATCGAGGGGATCGGCGATCCCTTTGCCGTGCATGGCTTTGCCTCGGATGGGCGGCACGATGTCCAATACTACCGCTTCAAGGACTGGGACCAGCATTTCGACACCGAGGCCAAAGCGCGACTCGACGGGATGAAGGGCGGGCTCTCGACCCGCATGGGCGCGGCTCTGCGCCACGCAGGTGCCAGCCTTTTGAAGCAAAGCGAGCGGCGCAAGCTGATCCTTCTGGTCACCGATGGCGAGCCTGCAGACGTGGATGAGCGCGATCCCCAACACCTGCGGCATGACACCCGCAAGGCTGTGGATGAGCTTGCGGCCAAGGGGATTCTCACCTATTGCCTGACCCTTGACGCAAACGCCGACCGATACGTGAAGCGGATCTTCGGGGCCAATAATTACACGATCGTCGATCACGTCGATCGGCTTCCCGAAAAGCTCCCCGCGCTCTTCGCATCGCTCACCGCCTAGGAGACCCCCACGTGCAGACCGAAAAGCGCTATGTCGGGATCGACAAGGATATCAACGGTGGTATGACCGCCACCGGCAAGATCATCCGCGATGCGTGGATATTCGGCATACTGCCCGAGACCGAGACCTGCGAAGGCTGGCTACCGCAGGGGATCGAGACCCTCTGGGAAAAGGTCAACGTCGAGTGGGAGAAATACGGCTTCCGCGTCGGCGCCATGCCTGAGGATCTGCGCGAACGTTTCCTGCGCGTTCAGGCCGAGGCAATGGCCCGCGCCAAGGCCGCCGGCTGGACCGGCGAAGGCGAGCTTGCGGCCGACAACTGACGGATTGCCACCCTCTACCCCAGCAGCGCGTGATAGAAGATCGCCGGCAGCTTGAACCACGATGGCTTGTACTGAAACTCGGTCAGTAGCTTGCCCACCCTGTCTTGCCGCTTGTGGGTGATGAACCAGGGCGGGCGCGGCAGGAGCGAGAACTGACCCGAAACCAGGCCGCGAGGGAAAGGCCGCCACGGCTGCTGCACCACGACCCGCTCGGTGTCTTCGAGCATGAAGGTATTGTGGGCGGTGCCGATGCCTGATTGCACATCGTCGAGCGTATGACCGGGGAAGGCGCCCCATGGGCAGGTTGTCACCAGAAAGCCAACACCTGTCCAAGCATTGATCGCAATCGTGCCATAGCGCAGACCGGCAATGATTTCCTCAAACCGCGCCTTGCCGATCTGTTTGATCGTCTTTGGATGGATGATGATATTGGCGCCCAAGGTGCCGTAGAGGTGTTCATTCGCCCAGTCGATCGCCGCGAGGAGATAGGCCTCCGCGTCCTTGCCTTCGATCCCTTTGACCGAAAGCGCCGGTCCGAAAACCTCGTTTGTCCTGAAATAATCATCGTCGGTGTGTTCATTGATGATCACGGCCGGCGCATCGCCACGGTCAACTTTTTGGTATTTTTTCGTCAGCCGCTCGAACACGGTTATGCGGTCGTGTGTGCCGGGATAATAGGCTGGGCGAGTGGACCCGCCCAAGACGCGGCGAAGGTTGTCCATGAACCGGCTGGCCTTGTCCCATGTCTTGGGCATGATCAGCATCTGGCAAGCGACGCAGTTGAATCCCGAGTTATGGAGCTTCTGCGTTGCCACGTGTTCGGCCTGAAACCACAGATCCGCTTCGGACCAAGGCCCCGGCACGATTATGGTCGGACAAACGGCACCAAGCTCTGAGGTGAACCGCTTGGCGTTCTTTGGTGTCCCCGCGGCCCGGTTCTTGGCCCCCTCATCGCCCGTTCCCCAGACGATCGCATCATGTGTCGCAGTGGCGCCGGTGACGTGCATCTCTTCAATGATCGGGTTTGCGGTCAGCCATGCGCCTTCTTCGGCCCCGCCGCGCACGATCCGAAGGGCATCTCGTTCGATCAGCGGGCCAAGTGCCACCTTGAGATAATCGGTCAGATAGTCGTTGACCGGATTCATCTTGAGAATTGTGACCTGATTTTCGAGAAAGGCTTTCTGAAACACGTCGAGTGGGCCGATGGAATTGATGTTGCCCGCGCCCAGGATGAGGGCGACCTTGCCAACGCGATCGGCAACAGGGATGTCGTAGGCGAAAGCGGCGTGTTCCTTGATCTGGTCCGCGCCGATCCCCTCCTTCATCCAGACCTCGGCCTTGACCCCCGAAAAGAGTAGGCGATCCCAGAGGGAATGCGGCAAGACCTGAACGGCGGTCTGGCCCGTCACGAGCTGGCGGGTCGGAAGATTTTCGACAAAAGCTTTCCCGTCCATCTGGGAAAGGGTGTTTATCAGCCCGTTCAGGGTGGACATGATCGCGTAGGGCCCCGAAATCCATTCCTCGCCGACCAACGGAGACTCCTCGGGAATCTGCTTGTGGCGCGCCGCTGTCAGCGCCCACCCATCCGCGACAGTCATCAGACTGTCCTTCATCGCGTGAAGTATCTCGAGACGCTCGGCGACAGTCGTCTTCGCCCAGGCGTCCTTGCCAGCTTCAAGCTCTGCGAGCGCCTGTTCGTATTCGGCAACCCACAAAGGCTCGGCTGGCTTGGTCTTGGTGGCCTTGTTCATCAAGCCAAACCCCGCTCGATCAGCGTATGGCCGAATTTGTCGCGCAAGACGTTCTTGAGCATCTTGCCAGTGGCATTCAGCGGAATAGCGTCCGTGAAAACAACGGCATCCGGAATCTGCCACTTGGCAACCTTGCCTTCGAAATGCGCGACAATCTCGGCTTCGGTCGGATCCTGCCCTTCCCGTTTGACTGCGATAATGATCGGGCGCTCGTCCCACTTGGGATGGGTGGCGCCAATCGCGGCAGCCATGGCGAGGCCCGGATGCGAAACCGCGATATTCTCGAGCTCGACAGACGAGATCCACTCACCGCCGGATTTGATGATGTCTTTGGTTCGGTCGCGGATCGTCATGTAGCCGTCGGCATCGATGGTCGAGACATCTCCCGTATCGAACCAGCCATCCTCAGTCAGCGAAGACTTGTCCATGCCGAAATAGGTGTCGACAACCCAGTGACCCTTGACCTGCAAAGCGCCCTGCGCCTTGCCATCATGAGGCAGGATTTTCCCTTCTTCGTCGACGATCCGCAGATCAATGCCAAAGGGCGGGCGGCCTTGGCTAAGGCGCAGCAGCGCCCTCGTATCGGCATCGAGATCGCTATGCTTGCCTTTGGGCAGGTTGGCGGTGCCAAGCGGCGAGGTCTCGGTCATACCCCAGGCATGGATCGTATCGCAACCATACTTGTCGCGGAACGTCGCGATCATCGACGGCGCAGCGGCAGACCCGCCGATCACGTTGCGCTTTAGGCTTTCCATCTTTGAGCCGGACTTGGCAGCGGCCGCGAGAAGCAGCATCCAAATCGTCGGCACACCGAGCGCGAGAGAGACTTTTTCACTATCGATCAGGCCAAGCAGGCTGTCACCGTCAAGCCCCGGCCCCGGCACCACCAGTTTGGCGCCAGCCATAGCTGCGGCATAGGGGATACCCCACGCGTTCGCGTGGAACATGGGCACGACCGGCAAAATGGTCTCGCGCCCCGAAAGACCCAGCCCATCGGGAAGGGAAATCGCGAAGGTATGAAGCAGCGTCGAGCGATGATAGTAGAGAACCCCCTTCGGGCTGCCTGTCGTGCCCGAGGTATAGCACAGCGAGCTCGGTGTCTCTTCGCTGAAGCGGGGCCACTCGTAGTCGTCAGCGCCCTTCGCGATCAGTTCGTCAAAGAAGACTGCATCAGGGATCGCTTTGAGGACGTCCTCATCCCGTGCTCCCATGTAGATATAGGTCTTCATCGTCTTCAGAGCCGGGCGGGTCGCGACGATCAGCGGCATGAACGTCTTGTCAAAGAAGATCGCCCTGTCGCCTGCATCGTTGCAGATAAAGACGAATTGCTCGGGATGAAGCCGCGGGTTCAGTGTGTGGCAGACATATCCGCCACCCGACACGGCGAACCAGATCTTGAGGTGACGATGATTGTTCCACGCCAGCGTGGCGATCCGATCCCCGCGCTCGAGCCCGAGCGTTTCCAGCGCCGAGGCGAGCTTGAGCGACGCCGCAGCGACCTCGCCCCAGCAGGTTCGATTGATCTCGCCAGTAGTCTCGCGGCTGACGATCTCGGTATCGGCGTGATACTTGCCCGCATGAACGATCAGATCGCTGATCAAGAGTTCCTGACGCATCATCGAACCAATCATGGCATTCTCCCGTTGCTGAACACGCTGATATGACTGCCAACAACCTACAGAGTGCAAGCAGGTTCATGCTTTGCAAAGCTGCCTTCGTCTCATTTGACGGAGTTGGCGGAAGATATCAGACCGGCCATTGGCCGCCAGCCAGCGCGCAAGACCAACGGCATGGCAGACATCGAACCCGCGTTCCTGTGGGAGGTCGACAGCATCCCGCGGGATTCCGTCATGCGTGGATGGTTCCGTTTACGCAAAGGTCGATTTGAGCCGTGATTGATCGTTGCGGGCTGCGGTCAGGTATCCGGCCCGTGAGCACGGTGCGTCGGTCGCTGGCCTTGATGCATTCCCCATGTAGACGCCCATCAGGCGTTGAAGCGAGACTGCTGTCGGCGGGCGACTTAGGGGCTGGTTTTGGATTATTAGAAAGGGGAGCGTCCTGTCATCCCAAGACGTTACATTGCACCTTCCCCCGCCTCAGGCGAAGCTCGTCTGACAGAGTCCTTGCAACTGCTAGCGTCTTGACTGGGCCTCAATCAGTTCGCTTATTCGCTCGGCGATCAAGAAGCTCGTGACACGTGATGGATGTATTCTGTCGAATGACAAATAGTTGCGGGCTCCGAATGGAACCAGGTCCGTGAGCGAGACAAAGTAGATATCAGGATAGGAGTTGGTAAATAGCTCAATGCGCCGTTCGAGCTCGTTGCCATCCGCTTTGCAGTGTTCAATCGGCGTATTAATTCCTGGGCTTCGCAAATAGCCAACATAGATTACCTTGGCTCCTCCCGCTCTGGCCCGCAGCAGCAGATCGGCAATCCTTCCCGACTTTCCGTCAGGCGAGATCATAGTGTTCATGCTATTTTCGCAACGGCGGCAGCCGCATCCAAGCCAAAGATCGTTCCCCCCGCCATTGGTGACGACCCAATCCCAATCTCCCTCAAGGTACTGACGGTCAATGCCTCCGGTCAGCAGAAAACTCGCGACTACCGAGCGATCCACCACGTCGGTCCCGGTAATCAAAGATAGCGCGTCTGCTACGCTGCCGTTTCCGATCGAGTTCCAGGCCATCAGGGAATCGCCGATCGTAAGAATCCTCAGATTTCTGTCGTCGGCGCAAGCTCTTGCTGCCGAGATCATGCAAAGCGCAATCGCGAACATCCGGGCGACTAGATTGAGCATCTTGAGACAAGACCGATGGCATTTCCTATCAATCAAAAATACCCGCCGAATATGGCGTGACGATGTCATCTTGCCTGAAAGGGTTGAATAGTCGGCGGGTTCGTTGGGTTGGGGCTTCGCTTTTCTGGAATGGCTGAGTTTTTCCGCTACGCAGGTGTCAGAATAATTGGATAGGATTGCAGGGAGCAGGCCCGAACCGATCATTTGACACCCGCTCCCCTATAGGTTGTATCCCATGATACATTTGCCCTTTTGCTTTGCAACAGGCCGTTGTAGCCTTGAAAGCAGCAGGGCTCCGCACTTGGAGGTAAGGCTATCCGGTCGCTACTTAGGTTCACTCCCAATCGGACCGCCATCATCGCGTTCCTCGTCTGTTTTGTCTTGGTAGCTGCAGCAAGGTATTGGGTAAATCTTGCATGGCAGGCGCGCGGAAGTGAGCAGTTCCAACGGCTAATTGTTGAGCAAGAAAACGAGATTGGTTATCAATTTGGGCGGCTTGGAAACTCTCTAGGGCCAGTGGCGGATCATTGGCGTGCGAACGGCGATCTAGATCGCGACGATCTCCAGACTTTCTACGCTCTTATGTCCAATGAGGGCGTCTTTTCTTCGCTTCGCGGCATCGGCGTGATAGTCGCTGACCCGCTCTCAGGCGGAGAGCTTCTGATCGATACTATCGAGCCGGTTGATTCAAATATTGGATTGTCTGGAGCAGACATAACGCAGATGCCGGCTCCGGCAGAAGCCGCCGCCGCGGCTCGCGAAACCTCGCAGCCTCAACTCGTCCGCGGCGAAAATAGCGATCCTGCAGGCGGCTTCTTTCTTATTCAGCCTGTCGATGGACTTGCCGACGAACAAGGTGCGCAGGCGATCGAAGTTCGGCAAGACGCCTTCCTCGGTTGGCTGATCGCACCGATAGATGTCGGCAAATTTTTCGAAGCTTCGAA
>Ga0181560_10001062_pt1 | contig 25682 bp, 15 predicted proteins | sample 011ome_20_FD_133751 | JGI IMG/M metagenome (GOLD analysis project Ga0181560, IMG submission 133751) | Coastal salt marsh microbial communities from the Groves Creek Marsh, Skidaway Island, Georgia - 011509CT metaG (megahit assembly) | ecosystem: Environmental > Aquatic > Marine > Intertidal...
CGCGCGGCGAATCTTTCACAAAACGCGCTCATCACTCGTCACCGAGAGCGAAAAAACTAGTACGTATAGCGTGTCGATTACAAACCAGCAGATCTAAACGGTCTTTCCGGACTCTGGTCAAAACAGCACACCCCCCAGTTCCTGCGCGCGCTCCTTCTCGAACGTCTCGAAGTACTGGTAGATGATGGTCACCGCGAGCAGGATGCCGGTGCCACTGCCGATGGCGCCCATGAAGTCGGCGATGACGGTGAGCGCGCCGATGCACATCCCGCCAAACGCGGCGGCGGTGGGGATGTACCGGTTGAGCTCCTTCTGCAGCGAGGACTCGCGGTGGCCGACCATGAACATCTGCTGCTGCTTGAGCTGCTTCGCGACGTCGCGCGCGGAGGAGCCGGAGACCTCGATCCACGTCTTGGAGAACAAAGCGCACGCGCTCAGCATGAAGGTGAGGTAGAACACCGCGTGCAGCGGGTTCGCCGCGATGTCGGCGAATGAGGTGGGCGGGGAGATGTAGTACGCCAGGCCGCCGACGGGGATGAACTGGCCGCTGCCCTCGGCTTCCTGCCACCGCCCTAACAGCTGCACGAGGAAGTTTCCGCCGTAGCGCTTGAACAGCAGCTGAGAGATGAAGTACAGGTTGGACACCAGCGCGGACTGCAGGATGATGGGCATGTTGCTCGTGTAGAAGAGCTTGATGGGGTAGGACTGCTGCATGCCGCGGCCGCGCTTGCTGCTGATGGGCAGGTCCACGCGGAAGCCCTGGAAGTAGATCACGACGAGGAAGATCAGGATCGTGGCGAGTAGGTTGGTGATGTTGGGCATGTTCGGCCGGTAAAACGCCTCCTTGAGCGCGCGCATCTTGTCGCTGCGGGTGATGAGCAGGTGGAACAGCGCGATGACGGCGCCCTCGAACTCGGCGCCGCGGCCGGTGTTCACGGTGGTGGGGGAGAAAGCTTTCCAGATGATGCTCTCGCACTGGTTCGTGGCGATGAACAGGGAGATGCCCGAGCCGAGGCCGTAGCCCTTCGTCAACAGCTCGTCCAGGCAGATCACGATGATGCCCGCCATGAAGAGCTGCAGGATGATCAGGATGGCGTTCCCGGCGCCGAGCTCGCGCACGTCGCCGTAGATGCCGGACACGACGTACGCCACAGCCTCACCGATGGTGATCAGAACGCCGAGGAGCTTCTGCGCGCCGTTACTGCGTCGAAGAGGTCGCGGGGGCACGAACGGGTCAGCGCTCTCGTTCGACCTTGGAAAAAATACGTCGTGCCGAAAAGCGCGCCCCGCGGCCCGGATTCGTGATCGGGGGGAAAAGCGTTCGATCCTCGCATTGGGTCACGGGGATGCCGCGGAGCGATCGGAGAGACGCGGCGAGTGGATCGCAACGACCGTATCGTCGCGGTCAAGGGGGCGCGGCGTGAAACGGGGGGGTTCGCGCACTCACAGTAACGCGCGGTCTTCCTTGACCGCGTCGTCCACCTCGATGATCTTCGATCCCGCGAGGAGCTGCATCACCAATCCGGAGGTGACGATCGGCGAAATGCCGAGCTCCATGCACGTGCCGCGGTTGGAGGCCATGATAACGCGCGCCCAATAGAAAGGATCAGCGCCGCTAGAGGTGTTGATGCCGTACAGCGGGAGCTGCGAGCACACCAGGAACACGAACAGCGCCACCGTGGTGTACAGCGCGCGCTCTCGGAAAGGGACCTTGCGATCGGCGGCTTTCACCTCCGGAAGCACCGAAAGGAAGGGGCGCACCAAGTGCAGCACGCGGAATCCCGACGACATGACGCCTGCGGTGTTCCGATTCGAGGATCGACCGTCCGATCCGTTCGGTGCGACGACGCCGTGTGAGACGCGCGCGTGGAATGGATCGCCACGCGCGACCGTCACGTCAATTTCGCGACCTTTTGGAAAATGCCTCGATGCATGTGCGATTTGACAAAAAATACTCTGCTGCACAAACGCTTCATCGATCGGACGTCGACGTGTCCCCGGGGGACTCCGTCTTCGCCATCCCCGACCTAACCCCGCTCCTCGTGCTCATCCCCCGCCCGTGGTCCACGCGAAGTCGTCCCCCACGACGTCGACGCGGCACGTCCCCGCGAACCGCCCCAGCTTCCGCCTCAGCGCCTCCTCCCCCGCGCGCGCGCACCGCACCGCGCTGAGCGTCTCGAGCGCCCCCCCCGCCGCCACGCGCCCGAGCGCCTCCGCGGTGACCTTGGCGTTGCGCGAGATGCGCAGCCGGCGCAGCGCGCGGCACCCCTCCGCCAGCGCCTCGATGCCCTCGACGCCCACGAGCGTGTGCATGCTCAGGTCGATCTCGAGGAGCGCGCCGCACCGGCTCGCCACGGCGGCGAGCGCTGCGTCGTCCAGCGAGTCGCACCCGCCGAGCAACAGCGACCGCAGGCGCGGCGCGCACCGCGCGTCGCGCGCGAACGCCGCGATGCCTTCTCTCGAAACGGTGGTTCCCCGCACGTCGAGGCGCGCGAGGTTGACGCACCGCGCGGCGATTCGGGCCAACACGTCGTCGTTCACCGCGGCGTTGCGCTGGAAGCTGAGCTCCTCGAGGGCGAAAAAGACGCCGGCGGCGGCGCCGGCAGGCGCCGCCGCGCACGCTGCCGGCGCGTCCGCCGCGGGCGGCGCGAACACCTTCAGCGCGAGGCACGGCACGACGAAGTCCACGGGCGCGCCGAGGTTCAGCCGGCGCAGACGAGCGCACCCGAGCACGGCGCCGGCGACCTCGCCGAAGTCGTCGCCGCGGCCCAAGCTGCCGCGGCTGACGTGCGTGGAGGCGAGGTTCAGTGCGGTGAGCGAGTCGCGCGCGCCGCGGAGCAGCGCGATGAGCGCGCGCGGCGACCAGCTCGAGCCGCTGATGTCCAACTCGCGGAGCCGCCCGAACCGACGCGGGTTGTCGTGCATCGGGCTCTCGTCTTCGGCTCCTTCCCGCGCGCCGTGCAGGTCTCGCAGGTGGCGGCAGTCCGCCAAGCTGAGCCGCTCCAGCGTCAGCGCGCTGGCCGTCAACAACGCCGTGACGCACTCGTCCGTGACGTTGGTGCGGTCGCAGAAGACGCGTCTCAGCGACGTGCACCGCCGCGCGATGTGTGGCACCGCGTGCCTGGCGCGCCGGCCCAGGCTCCGCACGTCGAGCGTTCGCATGCGACGTTGCCGGTCCAGCGCCATCGCGTGAAAGTACCGGTTAACGCACGAGGCTCGAGAGACGTCCGATATGCCGTCCGGGCCTCTGGCGACGTGATCCAGGATGACCGCGAGCGCGCCGTCCGGGAGGTCGGATAGCTCCATCGAGCGTGCCCGTTCGCGCGCGCGCTCGCCGCGGACTGGCCGCGTCCCGTCGCCGCCGTTGGACCGGCCGACGGCGAAGCAACAACGTTGCCAGGTGGCGGAGATTTTTCGGCGCCCGAAAGGTGGCGCCGGTGGCGGCGGTTCTTCGCCGAGGTTCCATCACCGCGAGGCGCACACCGCCCGCACCTTCGATCCGAGTCCCTCTTTTCGACCGCTCGACGACCATGACGCGGACGTCGTTCAAGTACGTCTACGTCCCCGCGGATGCGTCCTACGAGATGGAGGAGCTGACCATGGAGATCCCCGAGGGCAAGGAGATGGAGTGCCTGCTGGACACGCTGAAGGAACACTTCCGAAGCTCCTCTGGGACGGTGGGAAGCAGCGCGGAGCAGAAAGCCATCTTCAAGAAACAGCTGGAGGAACAGAGCGGCAAGGTCATCGACGACTCGCTGATGGACATCGCGAGCCGCATGCAGATGGTCCAGCCCGTGGCGCTCTTGCCGGGAGGAAAAGCCACGGACTGGGAGCACATCAACCTGTACGTGGACGATCGAGGCATCTCGAAGGGCCTTCAGCGGAACGACCGCGCGTGCGGCCTGGCGAACGAGTGCGGGGCCCCGACGGACATCGTCGGCGATGCGTTCATCGCGCGGATCCTGGACGACGATGACCGGTTCGAAAGGCACGATTTCACCCTCGCCGAGGTCTCGAGCGGTGCGCCGTGGGTCAAGCGCGCGTTCGAGCTGAACATCAAGAAGAAGCAAAACGTCGGGGACGTGCAGGAGCAGCTTCGCGCAATGGGCGCGGTGAACAGCGCCGCGGACACCCTGAACCTGCAGGACGCGCTTCCCGAGCCGACCGACCCGGCGCTGCTCGGTGCGGTGGACCACGACATGACCCACATGTACGCGTGGTCGCAGGAGGGCGAGGACGTGGTGGTCACCGTGCAGGTTCCGGCGGAGACCTCCAAGGCGGATGTGCGGTGCGACATCAAGCGGCAGAGCATGCACCTGGAGGTGGCGACGCTCCCCGAGGGGTCCCGGGTCGTGGTGGACGGCGCGCTGGAGCTGTGTTTCGAGGTCATCACGGACGAGTGCAGCTGGAGCATCCTGAAGAACAAGGACGGGACGAAGCGGATAGAGGTGACTTTGACCAAGGGGAAGGAGATGCGTTGGCCGTGCTTCACGCGCAACAAGAGCGCGCCGGAGACCAAGTGATCGCGACGACGGCGGCTTTGTTCGGGTATCGCGCGCTGACGAAATACGTACCACGCGTCGTTCACGCACCAGCTCGAGTTTCGTGTTTATATCCCGACTCACGACCGTAGTCCTTCCTCTCGCTTTCTCGGCTCGTTCCCTCGTCGCTCTCGCGCGAAAGCATTCTCGTGCGAAAGCGTTCTCGCGCAAAAGCTTTTCCCGAAAAACATCGCCACCGGGTCACATCGCGGCGCGCGACGGCAGGCGCGATGGGGAAGAAGAAAGCCAGCGACAGGGCCAAGGGGGGGCTCGGATCGAGCGCCGGAGGCGGTCACGGTCTTAACGATCGCGAGTTCCAGGCCGTGGCCGATGCCGGCGCGGAGCTCGTGGAGGAGGCGGCGGCGGCGGCTGAGCTCGTCGCCGGAGGTGCGAAGACGACGAACGCGCAGCTTCAGCAGAGGCTCACCCTGCTCGCCGAGCTCGGCGCGAGAGGAGACGTGGACGGTTTTGTGCGCGTTTTCGTGCCGCACGATCTGACGCAAGAGGACACGGAGTACTTCGCCGGTGAGCTGAAGGAGGACGCGACGCGATGGAAGCAGCTCGTGGAGGAACTGACGCTCATCGCGGACGGCTCGAAAGTGACGAAAATCGTGGGCGACCAGGTGACGAAGGCGGAGTTTCGGTACTTCATGCCGAACCAGCAACTTAGCATTCAAAGGGAGGTCGTCTTCACGTGCGAGAACGGTGACTGGAGAGCGGAGGGGTGAGTACCCGGCATGGGGTTGCCCTCGAGCCCACTAGCCTTCCTCTCGTTGTCAGACATTTCCCCAATTCTTCTCTTTGCGAACGAAAACAACACGTCGTGTGCGATCGCGCTCGATCGAGCGGGCGCGGCAGTCGCGAAAAACCGCAAACCGCGAGAGCCACAAGCTCCGCGTTTTCCCTCCTTTTTTTTTCTTCTCCACCTTTCCCAAGAAAGAAAGAAACAGTCTCCATCCTTGACCAACCGCCGTGGCCGTCATTGACCCGGACGCGAGAGAGTGCGCGCGTGAGGATGACCCGGGGAATCACGGAGCGGCCCGATGGCGCTTCGGTAGAGACGCCGGTGGACTTCGCGTCGACGTCGCAGAAGACGGAGCTTCCCGTGGTGGACGACTGGGGCCATATCATCAGCCCGACGCCGCAGCCCGGATCGCAAGAGGCGATCCGACGAAGCGCGGCGGCCGCGGACCTGGAGCTGGACGACGTCTGGGTGCAGCCGCAGCTGTACGTCACCACGCGCCAGTTTCGTAACAACAGGAGCATCATCGGGCGCTTGCCGCCCGCGGCGAAGAACACGCTCTCCGTCGCCGGTATCTGCCACTACCTGTGCGTGTACCGATCCGAACGCGGCGAGCTGTACCAGTTCGACTTCGGCCCCTTCGGCGGCGACGTGCACAGCCGCCTGCTGAGCGACACGGGCGGGGAGAAGAAGAGCGCCAAGGAGAACCCGAACGCCACGCCAGGACACGTGCGCGAGCGCCGGCTGAACGCCATCCCCCAGGAGGGTACGTACCTCGTCGGCCGCACGTCCATGACGCTGGAGGACATCCGAGGGTTCAACGCCACCCGGGATACGATGTACCAGGTGAACAAAAACGACTGCAGGCACTTCGTGAACGACTTGTGCCTGGAGGGGACGGGCGTGCAGAAAGTGTGCAGCAAGTACGTCCGGGGGGAGGTTTTCGGAAACAGCATCTTGTCTCCGGCCGCGCTGTACGCGGGAGAGGCGGCGTCGCCCGAGGCGAAGGACCTCGCCGAGGCGGCGGAGAAGGAGCGCGCGCGGCGGCGAAAGGCGCGCGAGCTCGCCGTGCTCCTGCCCATCCTCGCCGTCGCCGATCTGGAGAACGTGCCCGTCTGGGACAGGCTGGGGCAGGCCTCGACGGCGGCGCTCTTCGTGGGCGTGGGTGTGCGCGCGATCCCCGCGGCTGCGGCGGCGCTCGCGGCCTCGCGCGCGGCGGCGGCCACGGGCGCCGGCGCGGCGGCGGCGCGCGGCGTCGGCGCCAGCGTCGGCGCCGGCCTCGCCACCGTCGGCATCGCCGCCGAGTCCGCGGGCGTGCTGGTGCGCGCGGCGGCGGTGACCCAGCCGCTCGTCGCGCCGCTGACGCGGCGCGCCATCACGGCCGCCGCCGGCGTCGCGGGCGGCACAGGGGGCGACGTCGCGCGGTTCGCGCGCAGGTCGCGGGACAGAGCCGCGAGCTCGCTGATCAACTTCAAGGCGCGTTTCTCGCGAGAGCGGCGCGAGCCCGTTTTCCGCGCGGCGGAGGCGACGCGCATCGGGCGCGCCGCCGCGCCGGCGACGGTGATGGGTTGGGCGGGGCGCAAGGTCACCGCCTCGGCCACCGGGGGCGACCGACGATGAGCGCGTCTGCGAAAGCGATCATGTCATATGTCATGTCATGAAAGAAGATACGTGATCCGTTTCTGAAGCATTTATAAAATTTACGTTTTCACCGCGTCGCGTCCCTCTCGGCTCGTTCCCGGTTGGAGATTTGGTTCCACTTCGCGACGTTCAGCGCGGTGGGCCCGAAGATGAGGAGAAACGCCAGCCCCACGGACGGCTCGAACGGGAAGTCCAGCGCCAACGAGCCCCACTTCACGGCCGCGCTCACGCCGGTGGACACCACGAACAGCTTCGCGATGAGCACCGCGTCCGAGTCCATCGACCACGCCGTGGAGAGGTCTTCCCACCCGAACAACCCGTCGCTCATCGTCGTCTTCGCCCGCCACGCGCTCGCGTCGGTGAACAACCCGGGGTTTCCGGTCACGTCGCCCGTTTCGGGGTTTAGGGTGGCATCCCCCGCGACATCCCCGCTTTTCTCTGGGAAGAACCCCTCGAACCCCTCCTCCCACGGCATCGCGACATTCGCGCCGGCCGCCTTCGCCATGCGATACGCCGCCAACGCGCACGTCGCGTTGCCGACCACGGTGAGCCCGGCTTGCGTCGCGACGACGGCGCTCAAGACGGGCGCGTTGTAGAAGACGTGGAACGTGCACGCGGCGATTCCGCTCGCGTGGCACGGTACCATCCCCCAGGTCAGACCTTTATACGCCTGGTTCCCGGTGACGTCCGCGTACTCCCAAATCAAACCCATCGCGACCAGCCACTCGATGAGCGACGAGACGTGGATCACCCACGTCGGCAGCGAGAGCGCGTTGGCGGGCTCGGCGCGGCTTCCGAACAGAAGGGAAACGTCGTTCAGGAGAGACGCGGCGGAGGTAGACGCGGATGCGTTCGCTTCGAAAGCGTACGCGACGTCCGCGCCGGCGACGACGGACGCCAGAGCCGCGGTCGCGGCGAACGCGGACCAGCCGAGAAGCGCGCCCCCCACGGAACTGCCGTCGACGGTTTTTTTTCCTTCCAAGCCGCCGCCGCCGCCGCCGCCGCGCGCCTCGCGCAGCCCCTCGCGCATGCCGACCACGATCAACAGGTTGGTGATGGTGAGCAGAGACTCCGCGGGGCCGTGCAGCCAGTCTACGTTGGCGAGGATGTCATCGTACCGAAGCTTGGCGAAGATGGCGCACGGGATGGTGCCAAACACGAACGCCAGCAGAAACTTGAACCCGAACAGCGCCCTCGGCGGCATCTGCACTTCGGGCTTGCCGAGGTAATACAGGAACGCCAGGTACGGGAAAAGGGACGCGCCGAAGAGGTTGCCCTCGATGAGCTCCCACTGTTCCACGGACACGCCGAAGGGGTCGACCGCGGCGGCGATGACCTCGGGGGGGACCGCGCGAGCGACCGCCGCGTCGCGCCTCGACGATGGGAACGACGTTCGGTTCGTCAATCTAACATTATCTTTTCTCGGCGCGACGGTCGCGCGAACGCGCGACGTCCGGGTCGAGCCGCTCGAGCCGCCGAGAGCAGCTCGAGCCCAAGTGGCACGAGGAGACAGACACCTCATGACCATGGCGTCCGCGCGGTGGAGATGCGCGGAATGAAGTGTCTGGAGGGCTCCTGTGGTCGTGATTCGCCCACCTTCGTGACGCTTCGTCACAAAATCACCGAGCGTCCAGCGGCGCGAAAAGAACCGGAAGGAATATAGCGTCGACCGCGGCGCGCCTTTCGTCAGAGAGGTCGTGAGGCGCGAGGCACCCCGTCCGCCGCGAGCGTCGCGGCGAAGTCTTCGGACGGCGGGCACACCGCGTGAGGCGCGCGACCCGGCGTCGGGTGGGTGTGACCTCTCGCGCGGGGCAGGGGCTCGAAAATGTCACCGAGCGCCAAGGACAATGCCCCAACTTGGGCGCACGCGTTGGCAGGCCAGCTCGCGGGCATGGTGGGTTTGTCGGTGGTGCATCCCATCGACACGGTGAAGATCCGCGTGCAGGCGAACGGCGGGCGCGCCATGTCCACCGCGTCGTCTCTGGTGAAGCGGGACGGTCCGCTCGCGCTGTACCGCGGGATCGGCGCGCCAATGGTGGCGTACGGACTTATAAACGCGGTCGCGTTCAGCACGAACACCGCCGTCGTGCGGACGCTGCGCGAGGGCTTCGACGCGGGCGACGCGCCTTTGCTCACCGACCCGTGGCTGGTGGGCCTCGCGGGAGGGGGCGCGGCCGGGCTCACCAGCTCGTTCGTTCGCGGCCCCGCGGAGAGGGTCAAAACCGTGCAGCAAGTCGCGGAGCGCGGCTGCGGCGCGGGCGGCGTGCCTGACAAGTACCGGGGCACGCTGCGCACGGCGGCGACGCTGGCGAGAGAGCACGGCGTGTACCGCGGGTGGTTCACGGGCACGGGGGCGACCGTCGCCAGAGAGGTGCCGCAGTGCGCGGTGTATTTTTTGACGTACGACGCGATCCGCCGCGCGTGCGACCGCGTCGCGGGGCCGGAGTATCAGACCGCCGGCATAGTGTTGGCGGGCGGTTCCGCCGGCGTCGCGCAGTGGGTGGCGACGTACCCCCTGGACGTGGTGAAATCGAAGATCCAGGCGTTCCCGCCGGGCACGTATCGAAGCATGTGGGACTGCGCGCGGCGGAGCGCCGAGGCGGAGGGGCCGCTGGTGTTCTTCCGCGGCATAGAGATGGCGCTTCTGCGCGCGTTCCCGCTGCACGCCTCGATATTCCTCACCTGCGAGACCATACACTCTTTGCTGGCCGAGCTGCGGGAGGACGGCGACGCGGAGCGGCGGTGGAAGGAAACGGGGTCGACGCGCGTCGCGTCGGACCGAGACGCGACGCGCCGTGACTAATGTAATGTATCATAGATCTATTCGTCACGCGTGCCTCACGTGGATGCAGGCGGCGCGCGCGTCGCGTTCGCCGCCGTCTCCTCCGCCTCCTTCGCCTCCGTCTCCAGCGCCACGGTGTAGTACTCGAAGATCGAGACCAGGATCTGGATCAGCTTCACGAACACGTAGAAGTTCACCCACCACAGCAGCTTATCGAACGGGTGTATTCTCGGCGTGTGGTGCAACACGGAGGCCATGATCAGCAGCCCCACGGCCATGAACACGCCCATCAGCGACGCGACCGCTTCGTGGAAGTGCGCGAACCCGTGGTACTGGCTGTACACCGAGAACCGCTGCGTGGCGAAGCAGAAGTCGATGAACGACGCGCCGGTCAACGCGATGTACATCTGCAGGAACGCGAAGTGCGTCTTGGACACGCGGCGGTACCCCTTCCCGGCGGCGCGTAGCGCACTGTCCGCGACGCTCGCGGCGCGCAGCGGCACGAGCCTGTTTATGCTCGGGATGAACCCCAGGCCGTACTGCTCGCCCTTCCACATGTACAGCATCATCGACGACGCGACAAAGAAGTTGAGCGAGCCGATGAGGTACGTGGTGTACACCCACCCCGGCGACTCGGGGTCGAACCGCCCCGCGCACGCCGCCAACAAGAAGAAACACGAACCCGACAGGTTGTTCCACGACAGCCAGAAGATGACCGTCCGTGTCTTGCCGCTCTCGTAGCACCGGCGCACGTCCAGGCAGTCGTTGTTCGTCACCTCGCGCCACGCGCCGAGCACGAAACAGATCGACCCGATTTCCGCGGCGCCCCACGCCATCTCGCGCTTCATCCACCCCGGCAGCCCCGCGAACATCTCCAGCGGTTCCGCGCACGACACGTTGAACACCAGCGCGCCCACGAAGTAGTAGAAGTACCCCATGAACCCATCCTTCTCCGGGGCCCACCGCCACAGCCGGCTGGGTCCGCGGACGCCGACGTTGATGGCCTGGAACACGCCCAGGTACCCCCCCACCGTGAACAGCACCGACCCGAGCAGGAACGGGTAGGTGACCAGCGCGCGCTTCCGCGACTCGTACGCGTACCGCTTGTACCAGAACGCGCACCCGGCGACGAACAGCAGCGAGCCCAGGATGAACGAGACGCACACCCAGTACGACACCGTGTGCCGCCATCGCCATCGGTCGTCGTCAAGCACGAGATCGCCGGAGGGGTCGCCGCTACTCGTCACCTCCAGCGCGACCATGCCGCCGCCGACGCCGCGGCTCCGCGAGTCCGAGCGGCCCATCAAAGGCGCGTCGTCCTTCTCGCCGTGCGTGTCTCCCGCGTCATCCTCCCTCGCGCGCCCCGCGAACCCCGGCGAGGAAGGGCCCGCGTTCTCCCTGGTGCCGTCTTTCTCCGCGGGCCCCGATTCCCGAGACGCGACCCGCTCGGGATCCGGCGCCGCCGGGGCTTCGGGGTCGCGCTCCAGCGCCACGTCGACCATCCCGGAGAACGATGACGCCGCCGCCATCGCGACCCGCCCCCGGACGGCGGCGAGGGTCACGCCGCGACGTTCCCCCCGCGAAATGCAATGGGCACGACGTGGCGAACGACGGCAATTTTTGGCAATCATTCGTACTTTTTAACAAGAGCCTCGCCCCTCGCGCTTCAGTTGACGGCGATTCCCGCGACTTGCGACGAGATGAGCCCGAACCCGGGCAGGGTGAACCGCTCGACCAGTTCGAAGTCCGCGAAACCCGCGCTCTGTATGGTGCGAAGCGTCTGTCGATTCAGGTGGCACCCGTCCGCCAGCTTCGCCTGCAACCCGTCGAGCGCCAACTGCTGCGCTCTGAGCGCCGCGTCGTCGCTCAGCACGTGCTCGACGAACACGAAGCTCCCTCCCGGTTTCAGGACGCGCCGGATCTCCGCGACCGCGGCCTCGGGGTCCAGGACGCTGCACAGTGTCAGCGTGCACACCACCGCGTCCGCGCTGCTCGTGGGCAGGGGGAGCGCCTCCGCCACGCCGCGCGCGACGCGAAGCGTGTTTTTCGTTTTTCGTGTTTCGTCTTCGTCGTTCGCCGTTCCCGCGCGGTCCCGCGCGGCTTCAAACGCCGCGCGCGCGTACTTCTCCATGGCGTCGTTCGGGTCGACGCCCACGATATCGAGCCGCGGGAGGGTTTTCGCAGAATCCGTCAACGCTTTTCGTCGCGCGTCGCACAGGATGGGTGACCCCAGCGCGGCGGCGGGCAACGCGCAGTCGAACGACGCGAACGCGTTGAAGTACGCGTCCGCGTTGGGAAACGTCCCCATGCCAACCTCCACGACGGTCGCCTCGACGTTCCCGCTCCCTTCTTCGTCGCGGGGCAGACGCTCGAGCATGCGTTTAAATAACGCGCGTTTGCGGTCGGCGATGGCCATCTCGTAGCCGGTCATGCCGGTGTTCATGCCCTCGGCGAACAACGCGTCGCGCGTCGCGTCGCGGCGGACGTCGAAGAAGGCGCTCCGGGCGGGATCGGCATCCACCAGGGGCGCCATCGCCCACGCGCATCCGCCGCACCCGCACGCGCGCCCGAGCGCGGACACGAGCGCGCCGGACGCTCCGACGAGCGCCGCGCGCCGGCCCGCCTCGGGAACCACCGGGCGGGGTCGCGGGTGCGGGGCGGGCGGGTCCGACGTCTCGCGTTCGTCCGCCGACGCGAGGACAACCTCGCGCGCGCGGCGCCGCGACCGGAACTCGGCAGGTCTGGCGGAGTTCGAGCCGCGACGCTCGACGCCGCGACGCTCGAGGCGCGCGCGCGCGACGGGCGTCGCGCGAGCTGATTCGGCGAGGAGGCTGTGCCACATCCTCACCGCGACGGCATTGGATCAGTGGGTCGTCGATGTCATTTCGGTGGCCTCAGAGGACAATCCGACTCGCTCTTCGCACAAGACAAAAAGTGCGTCTGCAACGTGCGCGGACTGCAGCGCGCCACCGCGACGACGGCGCGTCAGTTCATCGGTATTTCTTTAAGACTGTTTGCATGTCAATACCCGGGAAACTTCGAAAACGCGTCGGCGACGTGTCAAAGACTTTTTCGCAGCTTTTTGCCATATCGAAACGTCATCGCTCTTCGTCGTCACAACCTTCCGCACGTCATCCACCTCCCAACCATGTCCGCCTTCACCGTCACCTCCGCCATCGCCGCCCGCGTCGCCGCCCCCAAGGCTGCTCGCGCCGCGCGCCGCTCCACCATCGTCCGCGCGGCCGAGGAGCCCGTCACCGAGGCGGCCACCCCCGAGGAGCCCGTCGTGCCCGTCGTGCCCGCCAAGCCCAAGTCCTTCACCCTGCAGCAGGCGTTCGCCTTCTCCGGCCCCGAGGGCTCCAACTTCATCGCCTCCGGCCCCGAGCTCATGAACGGCCGCCTCGCCATGCTCGGCTTCGTCGCCGCCGCCGGCGCCGAGATCTCCACCGGCGAGACCGTCGCGCAGCAGTTCGCCGACGCGCCCACCGCCGTGCTCATGACCATCGCGCTCTTCGTCGCCGCGTCCCTCAAGGTGTTCACCACCAACACCGTGTCCGACCCCATCGGCCCCTTCACCAAGGAGAAGGAGCTGCTCAACGGCCGCGCCGCCATGGTGGGCATGGCGTGCCTCCTCGGCTTCGAGGCGGTCAAGCACGTGCCCCTCCTCTAAACGATAGACTTAGCTCGTAGAGGACGTGGCAGTTTCCACGTTGGAGAAGACGTTTCGGCGCTTCCGAGAGCGCTTTTCGACGTTTCGACGACGTCACCATTCTTTGTTGTAAGAAAACGCAACCACCATTCTTTTTCATAAAGTCTGTGACTGCCTTCGCTGTACGAGTTTTTGGAAATTTCGGGCTTCGCGCGTCTTTCGTTTTCCCTCGTGGCAGTTTCGACAGCCGCGAAGCTTCCACGTCGACGGTTTCTCCGAAGACGCGCTTTTTACCACGAATCGTCGCGCGCGCGCTTCACATCCGCACTCGCAAACATGTCCGCCTTCACCGTCACCGCCTCCCTCGCCTCCCGCGTCGCCGCGCCCGCGTCGACCACCGCGCGCCGCGCGGTCGTCGCCAAGGCTGGCGGGTTCACCCCCGACAAGACCGTCGGGCAGGAGCCCGTCGTGTTCTTCACCGATAAGAACGGCGAGGCGCAGCGCGGCACCGAGGAGGAGTACGTCGCGGCTCGCGAGGCGGACGAGACCTATCGCGCGTCCACCGTCACCGGCGTGCTCCCCGGCTGGGCCGCCGGCGCCACCGCGGACTCCACCATCAACTACTCCATCCAGCAGGCGTTCGCGTTCTCCGCCCCCGAGGGTCACGTGCGCGGCACCGTGTCCGGCCCCGAGCTGATGAACGGCCGCCTCGCCATGGTGGCCTTCGTCGCCGCCGCCGGCGCGGAGATCTCCTCCGGCGAGACCGTCGCGCAGCAGTTCGCGGACGCGCCCGCGGCCGTGATCCTCACCATCTCCATGATCATCTTCGGCTCGCTCATCTCCTACCAGGCCAACACCGAGCCCAGCCCCGTGGGCCCCTTCACCAAGGAGAAGGAGCTGCTCAACGGCCGCGCCGCCATGGTGGGCATGGCGTGCCTCCTCGGCTTCGAGGCGGTGAAGCACACCGCGCTCCTCTGAGCGCGCGCGCGACGTCGTGACGCACCGTGGGAGTACGCGAGCGAAAAAATAAATAGACACGTAGGCACGCGAGGTGTAACACAGACGTAAGAACCTTCTCTCGATATCGACGACGACGCTCTGACGCTTCGCGCGGCGAAGTTTCGCGCGCGCGCGAACGACGCAGACGCGCGACAACTCCTAAAAAGAAAACTACGTCGCGCTCGCGGGGGGGGGCGTCTCGTTCGCGTCGTCCGCCTCGCCCGTTCGCCTCGCGAGCTTCGCCTCGCGATCCGTTCGTCTCGGCGTGGGCGTCGCAGAGAACGACGCGTTCGTGGTGTTCAGGCTCGGCAAAGCCACGAGCTCGATCTGCTGCCTGAGCCCGGCGATCTGCAACTCGTACGCCGCCTTCTGGCTCTTCATGCGTCCGTAGCACTTCTTGGCGACGGACTTGTAGTACGCCGCGCGCGTCGGGTCAGCCGCCGGCGCCGCGGCCAGTTCCGGGGTCGTCGCCGGTAACGCCTTCGCGCGACTCGACGCTCCGGACACGGCGCTCACGCTGCGAGCCGGTAAGTCCGTCGCGAGCCGGTCGATCTCAGCCTTCATGCGCGCCGCGCGCGCCTTGTGCGTCGCCACCTCGTCTCGCGCGCGCGCCACGTCCTCGCGCAGCCGCCGCGTGCACTCGCGCAGCGTCGCCGCGAACGCCTCCGCGCCGGCGGGCGCGGCCGTCGCGGCCATGGCCGCCAGAGCGGCCGCCGCGGCCGCCTCCGCGGAGGACTCCGCGGGGCGCAGGGCGAGCGCCGTGGAAGGCGAGGGCGCGTCAACGCGCGCCTTGAACGCGAGCGGCGGCGGCGTCGGCGCCGTCGCCGCGGCGTCGGCGGCTTCGGACGCCGCGTGTTTCGCGAGCCGCACCGCAGCCTCCTCGGCGCGGCGGCGCGCCTCGTGCGCCGCCTCCGCCGCGGACGCCTCGCGCATGGCCTCCGCGCGCGCCTCGGAGGCCTCCCGGCGCGCCTCCGCGGCGGCGCACTCCGCGGCGGCGCGCGCGGCGGAGGCCTCCGCGGCCGCCGTCTCCAGCGCGCGGAGCTCGGCGCGGAGCGCTTTCACCGCCGCCTTGGCCTCGGCGGCGTCGTCCTGTCGCGCGCGCGCCGCCGCCTCGGCGGAGGTCTTCGCGAACGTCGCCGCGTCCAGCTCGGCGGAGGCCCGCTCCGCCTGGCGCGCTTTCTCGCCCACCGACGCGGAGAGCCGGTGCGCCCTGGCCTCCGCAGCCTCCGCGCGGGAAGCCGAGGCCGCCGCCTCTTCGCGCGCGGCGACCGTCTCCGCCGCCAGCCGCGCCTTCTCGGCGCGCGCCTCCGCCAGCGCCGCCGCGAGGGACTCGTTCTCCGCGCGCACGGCGTCCGCGGCGCGCGAGACCTCCTCCGCTGCCTCGCGCGTCGCGGCTTCGCGTTCCACGTCCCGCGTGAGGTCCAGCGCCCCGGCGCTCCCCGCGCCGCGGCCCTGCACGGGCGGCGTCAGCGCCAGCGTCTCGTCCGGGTCCACGAACGCGTCCGCCAGCGAGAACCCGTCGCCCGTCGGCGACGCCGCCTCCGCCTCGGCGAAGCGCCCGAAGGTCTTCATGGACGAGAACGGGCTGTCGCTCGGCAGGGGCTCGCGCGGGCGGCCGCCGTGCCTCGGCGAGGGGGAGACGCGCGCGTCTTCCTCCATCTCGAGCACCTTCCAGCGGAGCTTAGAGCACTCGTCGCGGAGCACGGCGAGGTCCGCGCGGCGCGCCTCGGCAACCTCGAGCGCGTTCTTCGCCTCCAGCGCCGCCGTCGCCGCCGACGCCTCGGCGCGCGCCGTCTCCTCGCGCGCCGCCGCGGCGTCCCGCTCCGCCGCCTCGACCGCCGCCGCGAGCGTCTCTGCGCGCGCGGCGAGCGCGCGGTCGTCGGGCGACGCCGCGGACCCGTCGACGGATCCCCGCGACGACGCCGGCGTGCCGGCGCCGGACGCCGCCGGGGCGGGCGACCGCGCCTCCGCCGCGGCGCGCTCCGCCGCCGCCGCCGCCGAGGCGGACTTCGCCTCCGCGCACATGTCCATCGCCTGCTTCAGCGCCACCTCCAGCTGCTTGACGGTGGCCTCGAGCGCGGCGGTGGCGTGCTCGTACCCCTGCACGCGCTCCTCCAGCTCGCGGCGCGCGGTGAGCTCCTGGTGCAGCCTCCTCAAGCCCGCGCGGTGCTTCACGGCGAGGTCGTAGTTCTCCGCGCGCAGGTGCGGCGCGTCCGCCGCCGACTTCTCCGCCGCCTCCGCGCGCTCGGCGAGCTCGGCGACGCGCAGTTCGAGCGTCTCCGCCTCGGTCGCGCGGCGCTCCGCCAAGGAGGTCAGCTCGCGGTTCTCCGCGACCAGCGCTTTCGACGTCGAATCCGAGGCGGTCCCGGTCGAGCTTTTGTCGAGCTTCGACGCGGCGAGCGCCGACTCGGCGGCGACGGCGCGCGCCGTCGCCGTCTCCATCCAACGCCGCACCGCGGACGTCTGCTGCTCCTTCCACGCCTTCGCCGCGCGCTTCGCCATCTCCAGCGCCTCTTCGGCGTCCCCCGCCGCGCGTTTCGCCGCCTCCAGCTCCGCGGTGAGGCGAGAAACCTCCGCGGAGGAGGAGGAGCTCAACGAGAACGCCTCCGCGGAACCGCGCTTCGCCTGCTCCAGCGAAAGAGAAAGGCGCGCCTCCTCTTCCCGCGCGCGCTCGAGATCGAGCCCGAGCCGCTCCCGCTCCTCGGCGCCGGCGGCGAGCGCTTCGCGCGCGCGCCCGAGCTCTCCCCGGAGCGTCTCCGCCGCCGCTGTCGCGGAGGCAGCCTCTGCCTTCGCCGACGCGAGCGCCGCGCCCGCGTCCGCGGGCCAATCGGCGCCGTTCATGCCGAGCTCGTCCGCCGCATCCTCCAGCGCGGCGGCGTCCGTCGCGTCGCGCGCGCGCGCGATGGGCGACGGCGACGGCGACGAGGGGGAGTCCACTTCCGGCGACCCGGTTCGAGGCGAACCCGCCCCGGCACCCTCCGCGGCTTCCGCGCGTGCGAGCGCGTCCGCGGCGTCCGCGCGCGCGCGCCCCAGCTGCGCGCGCAGGTCGCGCACGAGCGCCGCGGTCTCGTCCTCGGCGTCTCCCGCCTTGGCGGCGGCGTCCGCGGCGGCGAGCGCGGCGGCGAGTCCCTCGCGCGTCGCGGAGACCTGCCTGACCAGCGACGCGATGGGCGAGTTCCGTTTGGCGTCCGCGGAGCCGGTCGCGCGCGCTTTCGCGTCCGTCTGGATCGGCGCGAGGTTCGGCGGCGTTCCGACGACCACCAGCGGCGACTGCGACACCGCCGCGTTCGGCGCCGGCGCGTCGATTCGGAACGACAGCGACAAGCGTTTCTCCTCCGCCCGCGCCTCGCGTTCGGTCTCGCGGAGCGCCTGCATGGCGGTCGATAACTCGATGGACAGGCGCGTGTGCTTCGCCTCCAGGCTCGCCGCCTGTTTCTGGCGACGCGCGGCGATGTCCTGCGCCGTCTGCGCCGCCCCCGTCGCCGCCGCGAGCTCAGCGGTGAGCCGCTCCACCTCGCGCGCCGACTGCGCCGCCGCGTACCGCGACTCCACGCGGTCCTCGTTGGCTCGCGAAGCCTCCGCCGCGACTCGCCTGCGGAGCCGCACGAGCTCGCGCTCCGCCCTCTCGGCGCGCGCCGTCGCCGCCTGCGCGGCGGAGGGCGGCTGCGGCGCGGGCGGTGTCGAGATGACGTCCAGCGGCGCCGCAGGCGGCGAAACGCTAGGCGAAACGCTAGTCGACTCGACGCGGTCGGGCGTCGGCGCGTGGCGCGAAGGCGCCGCCTCGAGCGCCTCCATGAGAAGATCGCGCTGCATGGACGCCAAGCTCGCCGCCTGCGAAGCCTCCTCCGCGGCTTCACGCGCCTCGCGCCGGCGGTCCTCGTCGGGGCTCGAGTCTTTCTCCCCCTCGTCCAGCAGCGTCGCGGCGCGGCTCGCCGCCGCCGCGACGCGGTCCAGCGCCTCCGAGAGCTGCGTCGCCGCGCGCACCGCGTTCGCGGGGTGCGGCGGGAGCTCACGGTCGTCGTCGCGGCTCAGGCGCCGCGCGGATCCCGGCGGCGAGCTTCTGGCGCGCGCGCTCATGAGCGTCTCGAGACGCCCCACGAGCGCGCGGCGCTCGCGCTCCAGCCGCACGTTCGTCGCCACCAGGCCGGATGCCTCATCCACCAGCGCGGGGTGATCCAGCGTGGCCATCGCCTCGCGCGCCGCCGCCTCCGCGGCGTCGCCCGACGGCGTCGCCGCGGCGTGCAGACCCGCGGCGTGCAGATGAGGAGCGGAAACGTCGCCGCCGCGGGGCGTCCTCGCGAACGCCTCGGACGCCGACTGAGTCTCGTAGAAAGAGAGCGCGGCGTCCTCGGCGCCGACGCGCAGCGCGTCCGAGTCGAGCGAAACCTCCGACGCGTCGGACGCGTCGGCGTCAGCCCGCGCGCTCGCGAGTGACTGCCCGCCGCCGAAGTCGAAGCTGGCGTCGGGCTTTGTTTCGCCGCGGTCGTCGAGTGTCAGCGCGAGCTCCAGGTCCGCGTCCGCGGGCGAAGGGCTGGCGAAGAGCGCCGCCGCGGGCGACGGCGGAAACGGAAACGTCGCGGGCACGCCGCCGCCGCCGATGCTGACATCCGGGTCCTCCCGGTTCTCGCTATCCGCCGCGGCCGTTTCGGGACCTTTCGGGACCTCGATGCCGTTCGCGCGGAGCACGTCCTGGAGCGCGCGCGCGCGCGCCTCAGCGTTGTCCGCGCGCGCCCGCGCAGAGTCCTTCTCGCGCGTCAGGTGGTCAACGCGGTGGACGTACTCGGAAGACATCTCCCTCATGCGCTCGGACGCGGCGAGGCCTTGGTCGATTTCGCTGTTTTTCAGGTGCTCGAGGCGCTCGCGCAGCGCCTCGTTCTCGTGGCGCGCCTTGATGGCGCTGCGCAGCTGCTGGTGCGCGTCCTCGTCCGTGGGCTCGCGCGCGAGCGTGTCGGCGATGAAGCTGACGTGCTCGGAGACCAGCGAGTCGCTCAGGCCGGGCGAGACCGCGGTCGAGATCCAACGCGGACTCGCGGGAGCAGCCTCACGCCGAGGCGAACGCGGCGCTCCTGGCGAGGGCAGCGGGCCCGGCGCGATATTGGACGAGGCAGAGATGGTCCCCAGCGGCGTCCTGGGCGCACCGCCGGCTTTACGTCGAGACATCGGTGTCCGCGCGCCGGCCGCGTCGCCGCCCGGGTTGGACTTGGCGCCGCCCAGTGGCGATTTCCTCGGAAGCGTCTCACGCGCCGACGCGGGGGCCAGGGGCGACGCTATCCGAGGCGTGCCTCCTCGGATGGCGGTCCCGCCCACACGGGGCGAGCCCCGACGGGCCTCATCACGCATCGTCGCGTCGAGACGCCGCGCGGGTGTCGTGTGGTCCTCCCGGCGCACAGCTGTGCGCTGGGCATCGAAGAAATCTTTCTCAACGGCTCAAACGAAAGCCGTTTCGAGTTCTCGAGACGGAACAAGACTCGACCACTTCGCGAGCTGGAAAAACCACGAGAGCGTCGACGCTCCGCGCACTCAGACCCGCGCCCGCCGCCGCGTCCCCGGGATGTTCACGCGACCAACGACGCGCGAGCGCGCATCTGTCGTCGCGCGGTCGGCGCTGGTTCTCTCGCTCCTCGCCCTCGCCAACGCCGCCGAGACGCGGCACGCAGCCACCCTCGCGTCGCCGAGGGCCACCTCGACGCGCACTCAAGTCGCGACGAGGCTCAGCCCCACCGCTGAGGCGTCTCCCACGGCGTCCCCTGGCGCGCGCGAGGCGCACGCGTCGCCCACCACGCACGCCCTCGGCCTCGAGCCGTGCGGCGGCACCGACCCCGAGTGCTTCGTCCTGCGCACGCCCTTTCCCGCGAGCGACAGAAGTCCGGCGTCCTCGTGCGCCCTCCTCGCGGTTCCCTCCGTGACTCTGGACGGCGAGGGCGTGCGCGTGAAGCGCCACGCTTTCGACGGCGCGGACTTGACGTTCTTCGTGGACGTGCGCGCGGCGCTTCGCGGCGCCGGCGCGCGGCCGGGCGACACGCCCTCGTTGCGGGCGAGCGCGACGCTGACGTGCCCGAAGCGCACGTTCGAGGCGGCCGCCGCGACGAGCGGCTCCTCGCGGGGCGCGCCCGGCCCCGGCGGGCGCGCGACGTGGATCTTCCCCTTCAACTTCTTCCTCGTCGAGGAGCTCGCGATCCTCGGAGACTCCATCGAGGCGCTGGTGGAGGCTTCGGACGACCTGCAGATCACGGTCACGGGCGATGACGGCTCGGCGGAGTTCCTCTACGCCGGGCTCGGCGCGGACGAGCCGGGTCAGCCGCCGAGCGGAGGCGCGCGGGACGAACCCGCGAACGATCCGTTCTCCGCGTTTGCCGGAACCGTCGCCGGCGCGCTGACGAGCGCGCAGCACGCGGTGACCTCGGCGTTTGAAAACGCGCCGCAAATCATCCCACCGTCGTTCGAGAACCTCAGCGCGTGAAAACGAAAACGAAGCGAGCGTGGGCGCGAAGATATATAGGGAGCGCGACGAACGCGCGCGAACGAGCGCGCGGCGCGACGGTATGTAGTAACGCGAAACACTCGACTTCAAACTCGTCGTCACGCGAAGATCCTCTTGACCCCTTTCGAGAACTGGGTGTCCACGGTGCGCATCGGCCCGCGCTCGGTGCCGTCCGCGTTCGCGAACCATCCCTTGATGGGTGAGACCGTGTCCTTGATGCCCTGGCCGAGCGGCGTGAGCTGCGCGTGCATCACCCGGCGCAGGTCCTCCATGGACTTGATGCCCATCACCTTGCACGTCCCGACCACCACGGCGGCGGTGCCCCACACCGCGAGCGTCCCGCCCCACGCCATGGCGCGCCCCGGGGTGGGATCGGGCAGCAGCTTGACCTTCTTTCCCGCGATTTCTACCACGGTGTTGTCCACCATGTGCCTCGCGGCTCTGCTCTCGACGCCGTCCAGGTGCTTGGGCGCCGTCGACATCAGCTCGTTCGCCTTGTGCACGGAGAAGATGGTGGTGTTCTCCACCCCCGACGCGGTGGTGCCGGCGGTCCACTTGTTCTTGCCGAGGCTCACGCGCGAGCCCATCGTGAGCGAGCCGATGAGGTACGGGTCGCCCGTGCACACGCCCTTGATGACGTGGCGCGTGAGGAACGAGCGGTCAAGCTGGCGCGTGACGTGCGTCTCCCGCGCGGGCGTCGACACGCGCACGGAGTGCGCCAGCACCTGCGGGAGCGCGCTGGAGGACACGACCCTGGCTTTGGGCTCGGGAATGCTGTCGTACCGGCCGGAGAGCTTCAGCTGCTTGACGTACTCGGCGATGTGTCGTTCCTGCTCGAGCTTGAAGAAGCGATCCTCCTGCGCCTTGCGCATGGCTTCGATAGAGGCGGACATCGCGATGCTGACTGAGCGGACGGAAGGTATCGGCTCGGGTGGCGAATTTCTCGAAAGAGAGGACGCGAGGCGCGGTTGGCTCGGGCGACGTGCGGCGGAGGTGACGCGCGTGGCTCGGACGCTCGCGGGGAGCGCGTAGGGAAGGCTGGGGGAAGGTGGAAGATGCGGAAAGTGACGCCCCGCGCCGAGGCGGCGGCGCGAAAAGGGAACGAAGGGAGACGCGTTTGTTTTCGGGCGACTGTGAGACGACAACCGCGGAAATCCGACTCGGATTTGTCTGATTTTCAGTTTCCCGCGAGAAAACGCGGTCCAGTCTCGAGCCGAAATGTTCCACATCCGGTGGTCTGTGACTCAAGAATCGCCTCGGATGGATCGATACGATACGTAGTTTTCGCGCCGTTGTTGTTCATTTTAGGACCACGACCTCGAGAATCGGAGAAATGTTTCGCTGAGGCACCACAGGTGGCTGTTGTGATACCGGCTCCGGCAGTTGTCAGTCGCGCGCGCGCCCTCGCGTGAGGTGGGACGTCACGCCCCGGGGAAGCGCGTCGCGGGGAACCACCATGGACGGCGCGCGGCCCTCGTCCGGTGCGGCCGCGACGAGCCGCGGCCCCGAGGGGAATCGGCACCCCGACGGGAGTGCGGAATCGCGCGCGCACGACGCGCGGACCCTGTCCACGATGGACGGCACGCTCCGGGACTCGTGCGAGCGCATTCGCGACCGCGTCGCCGAGCTCGCGGGCGACGCGCGACCGCGCGTCGTCTCCGAGATGGAGGCGGCGTTGTCGCAGGTGGAGTACGATCTGAACGGCGCCGAGTTTCTGCTCGCGCAGCTCAAGGAGGCGCTCGCCGTCTCCGCGCCGCTCGCGAGTGACTCCGCGCCGCCGGTCGCCGCCTACCGCGCCTCGCTGCGGGGCTCGCGGAGCGCGCTCGATGCCGTGCGCGAGGCTGCGCGGCTGGCCAGGCCGCGCGCCGCGGGTGACGCGCGCGGAGACGCGGCCCCCCCCCGGGCGGTTGAAGAAACGCCGCGGCGCGACGTCGGCGCCGCGCCCGGCGCCCCCGAGCACCTGCGCGCCGGGCTGCGCGGCATCTGGAAAGGCACGGTGCGTCTGGTGCGGGAGCTTTTGGAGGAACCGTTCGGTGCCGACCCGGACGCGCGGGCGGGGTCGGGGGGCGAGCGGGGCGGGGGCTCCCGGGCCTCGCGGCGCGGGGAGGTGCCCGGCGAGGAGGCGCTTCGCGACGCGCCCGAGGAGTCGGAGGATTACCAGGTCTCCGCGGGGTACTACCCCGCGCCCGGTCGCGCGACCGCGCGGAGCCGAAGAGGCGCGGGGGACGGCGACGGCGCGAAAAAAAAAGGGCGCTCGTCTCGGCGCCGGAGCGGACGCTCGGGGACGCGTTCTGGCGCGCCGGAGATGTCCCCGGTGATGGAGGAGGCGTCGCCGCGGAAAGATCCCGGCGCTTCTCCGGAAAGGCACGAAAACGTCCCGCCGCGAGGATCTCCGCCGCCCGACGAAGCCGCCGCGCTCGTTCGGGAGCTCCCGAGTCGTCCGGCGTCGATTCGCACGACGATCTCGAATGCGAGGCCGCCGGTGAGACGCGCGCTCGTGCCCGAGGCGGGGCCGGGCGCGAGCCCCGAGCCGGGCGCCGCGGAGACGCCGCGGAGCGACGCCGCGACGGAGACGGACTCCGACGTCGGGTCGGACGCGGAGGGGTACAAGGCGCTCGTCGGCATGTACGCGGGCGTGCAGATAGGGCAGATAGGGCAGTCGCCGCGAATCGGGACGGACGCCTCCGCGGACGAGGTTTCCGAGGCGGACACCACGCCGCGCGGTCCGGTGTCGCCGGAGGCGTCGCCGGAGGAGGAGAGGGAACGAAACGAACCCCGACCGTTTCGCCCGCCGCCTCCGCGCGGCGGCGCGGACGACGTCTCCGCTCGAGACGCGCTCTTCTCGACGTCGTCGGGAGGCGACGCGCGCGCGCCCGAGTCGGACTCGTGGAAACCCGAGGGCGCGTTCGACCCCGCCGTCTCCGGTCGCCGCGCGCGGCGCTCGGAGAAGGAACTCGAGAAAGATCTCGAGCGCGGCGTGCGCCGCCTGGAAAAAGGCGGCGAGTCCCTCGCCGCCGCCAGTCGCCTGGCGGACGACGCGAACGCCGCGGGCGAGGCGTTGCTCTCCTCTCTGCGCGGGCAGACCGAGTCGCTGGCGAGGAACAGCGAGGCGCTGCGACGCGTGGGCTCGGACATGGAGAAGAACGAGAAGCTGGTCGGGGACATGAGCAGTTGGACGCGGCTGGGCGCGAAACCGAGAAGACGACCGTGGGGGTGACGGGAGCGCCGAGAGCGCGTCGCCGTCGTTTTCGGAACTCTCCGCGCGGGCTCGTATCGCGGTACGAACACTCACTACTCCACACCACCGACGCGTCACAACCCGGCGAACGTCGAATCTCGCGTGGCCGTCGCGTCGCTCGCGCCGCCGATGACCAGCCCCGCGAACGGGTCCTCCGCGCCCGCCGCGTTCGCGGGCGACGCCGCCGCCGACGGACCCGGCGCGAAGGCGGCCAAGCCGTCGACGTCAGCCGCCGCCGCGGGGGGCGCCGACTCGCGACGCCCGCCGCCGCCCTTATCCCCGGAGGCTCCCGCTCCCCCATCGCCACCCCCCAGGTCCTCGAGCAGCGCCGCGGCGCCTCTCGTGAGAGCCTCGTACTGCAGCGCCAGGCTCTTGTAGCCCGCCAGGAGCTCGGGCACGTCGCCAATCTGCAAGTCGTCGGCGCGCGCGTACGCGAACTTGTACGGCAAAGGCACCCCCCCCCCGCGCTCGTCCTCCGCCGCGAGGCTCGCGGCGCCCTCCGCTTCCACGTCGTCCACCGAGCGCCACTTGTCGCGGACGCGACCCAGAAACGCGGTATTCTCCTCGAGCGAACGTTTCGCGGTCTCGAGCTCGGCGCGCGCGCGCGCGTTCTCGCGCCGCAGAGGCTCGACGGCCGCCTCGGAAGACGTCGACGCCGGAGGCGCTTTCGTCCGCGACGCCCGCGTAGGCCCTTCCCCGGGTGCCTCGCGCTCCGCCGCCGGTTCCCTCGCCGCCGCCTCCTCGTCGATCTCGATGTCGTCGGGCGTCCGCTTCGGGTCCACGCCCTCCGCGAGCATGTGCGCCTCGAACACGTCCGCGTCGAGGTTGGTGAACGCGGCGTGGTCGCACGTCGCCAGGAAGCTCGCGGCGGAGACCAGGTTGGTGTAGAAGTACGCCGCCTCCGATCGGAGCCTGCTTTCCCGGCGGAACCGCGCGACGTACCGCAAGTTACTCTCCAAAAACGGGGGGTTCGCGCGGAGCACGACGTATATCAACACCGGGAGGAAGTCGTCCGCGCCCGCCGGCTTGTTCCCTCCCGCGGTGTTGAGGAGATTATTCACGATGCGACAGGTGTTCAACACGCAAACGAGCTTGTCCCTGGGCGCCTTGAAGTGGTTCACCTTCGCGAGCTCGTCCTCCGCGAGCCGCCAAGACGTCTCGACTCGGAAGTGCGCGGGTATGTCCAGGTGCTCCGGTCGGATGAACGTTCGAAGCGCGGCGACGCGTCGCGCGAGGTGCTCGTCCGCGCGTTTGTCGTCGCCCGTCACCGCGAACGTGCTCGGATGCAGTTTCGTCATGAGGTACTTCTCCAAGCCCTCACCGGAGGCGTCGAGCTCGTCGTCGCTCGCGCCGCGCCACGCTGGATGGCCGCGGAACGCCCCTTCCGTCGTGGCGAGGAACTCCTGAATGCGCGCGGAGTCCGCCTCAGCGTCCACGACGCCCCCAGAACCGAAGGACGAGATGAAAGATTTGACGGACTTCACGAGCTCGGACGCGCTGGGGTGCCGCATCTTCTCCAGGAAGTTCTGGAACGTCAAAGGAGTCGCGGCCGAGCCCGACTCGCCGCCTTCCGCCATGGTGCCTTTCGCGACGACCACCCACCGCCCTC
>Ga0181560_10001066_pt1 | contig 25664 bp, 14 predicted proteins | sample 011ome_20_FD_133751 | JGI IMG/M metagenome (GOLD analysis project Ga0181560, IMG submission 133751) | Coastal salt marsh microbial communities from the Groves Creek Marsh, Skidaway Island, Georgia - 011509CT metaG (megahit assembly) | ecosystem: Environmental > Aquatic > Marine > Intertidal...
AGTATCTCAGAAACGTTCTCTCTTGCGAGCAACACTCGGTTAACATAGTGCAAATCTCCACCTCCTGCCCGGGTTGAATGTTGATCTTCATGAGCTTATGACCGGCTTCCTCGAAGTCGAGCGACGACATGATCGTCAAATAAATCGTCCTCCTCAAGTTCACGAGGTTCGTCTCCGTCTGATCTTGAATTTCCTGCTGCGCCTGCTGCTGCGCGGGACCCTCGTCCTCTTCGTCCGAGCTCTCATCATCGTCGTCGTCGTCGCTGCCGCTCTCTTCGTCCGAGGAAGACTCCCCCAAGATCTCCCTCTTGATGTCCGCGTACTTCCTCTCGCTCTCTTCGTACTCGGGGTCCACTTTGAAGATGTCGAGGGTCGCCTCGGCTTTAAGGTCGTCGTCTAAGGACAGCTCGTGCACGATCTGGTCATCCTCTTCGACTAAGTCGAGCTCAGGGGGCACGCCTTGCTTCCCCTCGAACCCGGCTTTCCTCACCGCGAACAAACCCTCGATCATGAACTGCACACGTTTGTCGATCTCGCCCTCGTGAAGGATCCCGCGGAATCGTTCAAAGATACTGTGCAAACCTTGCGGCGTGAGCTCGTTAAGGGTATAGCCGCACTCCTTCACGAACTCGATCGCGACCTCCACGGAGTCGTCCGTGGGAGACGCGAGCAGCACGGTGAGGAGCTCGAGAGCGAGAAGCTCGTGCGTCACCTGCTGATTGATGAGGTGCGCGAGAAACCGCGTCGCGGCGACGCACACGGGCTTGTCGTTTCGCTTGAACGCCCTCCGAAACTGCAAGATGACGCGCGTCAGAACGAGCTCGCCGAGCTCGGGGAATTTCGTGTTCACGACCGCGACGAGCGCGGCGAAGATCGGCGAGAACTGCGGCGACGCCATCTGCGACTTCATCACGCTCCTCGCGAACAACCCGCGTCCTCGGATCATGTTCTCCGCAAAGAGCTCCGGGAGGATGTTCTTCACGTTGCTCGCGTTCACTTTGTTCACGAGACCGTTGATGCTCTTCTTGAGCGCGTCCCAGGTCATCCTCTGATACTCCGGCCCGGTCTTGTCCGCCTGCTCCGCCATCATTTGAGCGAGCTTGAACGGCGGTATGTACGCCCCTCCCGCCTTCCCCGCGACGAGCGGCTTCCGCGGCTCTCTCTCCTTCGCCTGCGCGTCCTGGCTCTCTCGCCCCTTGCCTTTGATGTCATCGCGAGCGTCCCTCCTGCGCGGCGGCGGCGGCGGCGACGAGTCGCGCCCTCTTCGGCGTTTGTTGCTGTCGTTGTCGCGACCTGCAGATCTCGCCGCGCCATCCCTGCCGTCGTCCTCTCTCGTCCGCGCTCCGTCGCCGTCCCCGCCGCGCTTCTCGTCCCCGCGTTTCTTCGACGGCTTGCGACGCCGATCACTGTCGGACGAGGACGACGACGAGCTCGAAGACCCGGAGCCGCTGTCGCTCGAGCTCCCCATCGCGGCGTTTGGATTGGCGATGGCCTAATGCACCCGCCCCCGCGCTCGCGATCTACCCCCGACGCGCGACTGACCCTCGCGCGCGATTTCGCCCGGCGCGTTCAGACGGTGACGGATCGATCGCTCGTTCTCCACAGCGCGCGTTCGCGTCGACACCGTGCACCGCGAGATCGCGCGCCTCACTTGAATGGGGAGGAGGCTCTTTCGCGCCGGCCGCCACAAAAGACCCGGGAAGGACACGCGCTCGTTTGATTTCCAGTCGATTTTCCGATGAATTTCCGCCTGGCTGCTTGGGCGCTTGGCAGGTTCACGCCGAAACAGTTTCAAAAAAAATGAAAACGAGTTCGAAAAGATGACCACGAGATCGTCACTCCGACGCGCACGCCTTCGCGCGACGCACGTGCGAATCAGTAGCGGGCGAACGCTCCCTGCTGCAGGCATTCGACTCTGAAGCCCTCTCCGACGACGCACGGCAAGAGCTGCTTGTGCTGCAGAGCGCTGCCGTTCGGTGTGTTGCTCGCGAACGCCGTGAAAACGACGATGGGTGCCAAGGCGAAGAAAGCCGCGGCGACGGAGAACGTGCCCGCGTCCACGAAAGACGCGAGGCTCGTCGACGCCGAGGACGTGTGCGAGGCGCGATGGAAAGACCTCAGCGACGACGCCGTCAAGGCTGAGGTCGGCGCGTACCGCACCGCGATTGGCGACCTCGAGGCCGATCTCGCGAAGCGCGGGGAAAAGGTTGAGCCTTCGACGTTCGCGTTCGAGGAGACCGTCGCGGCGGACGAGGAGGGTGGGGACGGCGCCGCCGCGGACGATATCGACCCCGGCGCCGTGGGATTGGACGGTGAGGGCAAACCGGACGCGCAGGAAGGCGCGGACGACGGCCTCATCGAGGGCAACGTGGACGACATCGACCCGAAAGAGTGGATGGTCCCGCCGCAGTGCATCCCCGTGCATGCGAACGTCGTGACGTACGACTGGAGCAAGCTGTACGACCACACGGACTTCGACGTGATCATGATGGATCCGCCGTGGCAGCTCGCGACCGCGAACCCGACGCGAGGTGTTTCTTTAGGATACTCCCAGCTGACGGATTTATCCATCGCGGACCTGCCGATCCCGAAGCTTCAAAAAGACGGATTTCTGTTCGTCTGGGTCATCAACGCGAAGTACCAGTGGATGCTCGAGCAGTTCAAAAAGTGGGGCTACGATTTCGTGGACGAAGTCGTGTGGGTCAAGGTGACGAACTCGCGAAGAATGGCGAAGTCTCACGGTTTCTACTTGCAGCACGCCAAGGAGGTGTGCCTCGTCGGCAGACGAGGGAAGGACCCGCCGGGGATGAGCGACAAGGCGGTCGGCAGCGACATCATCTTCGCCCCGAGACGAGGGCAGAGCCAGAAGCCGACGGAGATTTACGAGCTCATCGAGGAGCTGGTGCCGAACGGGCGGTATCTCGAGATCTTCGCGCGGAAGAACAACTTGAGAGATTTCTGGGTCTCCGTCGGGAATGAAGTCACCGGGACGGGGCTCCCCCCCGAGGACGTCAAGGCGTTCGCGGAGGAAGGCACGGTCCCGGGGGCGAGGTACGGCGCCGGCGCAAACCACGCGAAGTGATCGACGCGATCGCGGGAGAGCGGGATAATGTAGAACTAATACGATGTCATGGACGCCTCTATTCGTTTTGATTCGTTTCTAATAGCTACTCGAATCGCGCGTCTGCGTCTACTTGCTCGCTTCGCTTCGAAGGTACGTCTCCAGGACGACCAGACGCTCCGCGCACTTCTCGGGTCCGCCGTCCGAGACGAGCCCGCGCGCGCGACACGCTCGCTCGCGCTCGGTGGGATCCATCGCGTCGATCTCCGCTCGCAGCTTCCTCGTCTCCGCGTACGACAGCGTCGGCTCCGAGGAGAGCCCGCCGCGAACGAACACGGACTCTAACCCTCGCAAAAACTCATCCGCGAACAAAAACCAGTCCGACCACGCGGACAACACCGCGAGCACGCGCTTTTTGAACGCCTCTCGCGTGATTCGACTGCTCACGTCTCGGTGCGTCTCCTCCAAGCTCTCGAATATGTGCGGCAGCTTCTCTTGGAACGCGACTCGGTACGCGGACGCGTTTTTTATCGGCGCTCCGCAGTTGTGAAGAATATCGGACACGAGGAACAGTCGCGCGACTTTCATCGCGACCGGGGTCTCGCTCAACGTCAGCGCCTCCGCGAGGATGTCCACGACGTCACACGCGGCTTCCGCGTGGTCGAGCGCGAACGCCATCCCTTCCTCGATGTCCCCGCGCTCTAACGTCAACGCCTGCAGAAGCACCGTGAACGTCTCCGTCTCTCCATCGGTCAACTTCCCCGGTTTCGTCGTCTCTTTCTCTTCCTTCGCCGGCGCTTTCGCGACCTGGACATCGTTCGCGGCGGCGGGCGCGGAATCGCGGCCGCTCGTGCTCGGTTGATTCGGTTGTCGTTGTTGTTGAGTGTTGTTCACCGTCGGCGCCGCGGGCGGGTCAGGTTTCAACGGCGTCGGCCGTTTCGCAGGGTCCGGAGGCACCCACCGCGGCTGCCCGGGGTGCATATAAAACGGCGTCGTGTTCCAATCGCTCAGCGAGAACCCGTGACTCAACGAGTGCACCCTCCACCTGTAATACGCGTGCTCCGCGCACTCGGGGTTGAACAAGAAGTAGAACGCGGGGTTGTGCCGCTCTCGCACCACCACCGCCTGCTCGAACGCGATTCCCTTCTCTTTGTCCGCGACGTACCGCGCGAGCGTGTCGATCGCGTGCGTCGTCTTGGCGTCCGACGGATACGTCACGATAACCTGCGGCGCGCCGGGCGGGGGCGTCGGCGCTCGAGGGTACGGCGCCGGCGCGGGCGGGGGCGGGGGCGGGATCGCCGGCTCCGCGCGCGCGTCTTCCTCGCGCTCGTGCGCGTCGTTCATCCCCGGAGGCGGCCAGATCGGCACGAGCGGCAGCTTCACGGCTTTCCCCCAGCCGACGCGGAGATCGTTCCCGCCGACGACGACGCCGTCCGTCTCTTCGATCGCCCTCGCCGCGTCCGCGTGCGTCATGAACGCGACGAAGCCGCTCAGGGCTTTCACGTACCGTAAGTCCTCCGGTCTCGGCCAGTAAATCTTCACGCTCCCGATCGGGCCGAAGCGTTCGAACCGCCGGAGGAGGACGTTCTCGTTGAAGTCCAGAGGGAGATTGCGAACGTGGATGTTCGTCGACTGCTCGTCGTGGGCAGACTGCGAGTACGGCGCGCGCTCGATCGCGTCTTCGACCCGGCCCTCGCGCTTCGCCTTGTCTCTCGCCTCTTGCTTCGCCATCATCTCCTCCATCAGCGAGTCGATCGCCCTCGGTTTCAACCCGCTCGCGCGCGCGGGCGGTGGCAACGCGATCGCTTCCTCCGTCGCGATCGGTTTCTCCTCCTCCTTGACGCCTCCGAAGCTCGCGTGCATCCCGGGCGGGACGTACGAAGGGACGTACGCCTTTCCCACGCGATCGTCCGCCGGATCCTCCCCCGGCCTCGACCCCGCGCCCTGCACCCCCGCGCTCACGAAGTTCATTCGCGGCTTCTTCTCGTCCGCTTCGAACGATTCCGCGAACTCGTCGAACAAACGCGCCGCCTCCTCCGCGTCGCGCTTCCGCTTCAGCTCCTCCTCCTCCTGGTGCTTCTGAAACGGCGTCTTCTTACGCTTCATCGTGAACCCGGTCTCGGGTTTGGGAGGCGCCATCGTGGCCGCCGCCCGCCGCTCTGACGATCGCGCGGGCTCGACGCCCAGTTTTCGTCAACTTCCCAGCCTGTCTCGTCGCGTCGTCGTCGAGATCTCGTCATTCGATGGGGTCGCTGTCGCGTCGCGTCGCGACGCTCGACGCGGCGACGCGCGATCGCCTCCTCGCGCACTCGGGATCGCTCGAACCCGAGTGCACGTCGCGATCGCCGCCTTCGTCGCGGACGTGGGGGTTCGCGAACGTCCCGACCGTGGACCATCTCGCGACCGGCGGGGCAGCGCGGAGGTCGTACGAGGATTGCCTCGAGAGAGACAACGACTTCGGGAGCCCGCACTGCGTGCACGCGATGATGCGAGCGTACGGCATCGCGGACGGGTGGTCCGTCGTCGACGGCGGGCACCGAGGGAAGGAGGAGACCGCGCGCGTGAGCGAGTTCATGGACCTCGTGAAGGTCCAAGTCAAAAGCGCGTGGGCGACCGAGAGCGTGCGACGAGGCGTCGCGCACTACAAGTCCGGGGACGCCACGACCGCGCTGAAGATGTACGAGCAAGCGCTCGAGCTCGACAAGCGACACGCAGAGGCGTACGTCGCGAGAGGCGCGGCGCTGAACGCCCTCAACCGCGTCAGGGACGCCGCGGAAGACTTCGAGACCGCGCTGAAGATCGACCCCGATCATCGCAACGCGAGGAAGTACTTGGACGCGGTGAGAAGCAAGAACCCGGACGCGTTCAAGCGGCCGCCGTCGATCATGTCGGGAGGGAGGAACAAGCTCCCTCCACCGCTTCCTATTCGCGCGAGCGCGCCGGCGGCGGAGACGATCGCGAGGGCGACGACGCTTCAGAAGCCTATTGAACCGAGCGAGACGCCGGCGGCGGCGGAGGTGAAGAAGACGGAGGAGGTAAAGACGAAGGAGGAGGTAAAGACGAAGGAGGAGGTAAAGACGAAGGAGGAGGTAAAGACGAAGGAGGAGGTAAAGACGGAGGATGTTATCAAGACGAAGGAGGTTGTGAAGACGGAGGATGTTATCAAGACGGAGGAGGCTGTTAAGACGGAGACGAAACCGGCGAGTCCGCCGCGGGCGAAGCACGTCACGGACTTGTCAGTACTGAAGCGGAATTGGGAGCAGGTGGACGATCGCAACCGCAGAGAGGCCGCAGAACGCGCGCGCAAAGACAAAGAAGCTCACCTGGAACATGTGGTCGCGGTCGCAGAAGCAGAACGCGCGCGCAAAGACAGAGAAGCTCAGCTGGAAAGAGAGGTCGCCGCGGCGGTTGAGAAAAAGCGGCTCGAGAAGAGTCTCGAGAGGGAGAGGAGGAAAAATTCGGAGAAGCAGGTCGTCGTCACGATACGCAATAAACGCGGACGAGAGGATAGCAGAGAGCGCGAGGGCAGCAGAGATCGAGAGAGGGAGCCGAAGCGACGCAAAGACGACTACGCGTACTCGAGGGATCGCAAAGACAAGAAGAGCAAGAAGAAGCAAAAGAAGGACAAGAAGGGCCATCGTCGCGACTACTACTAGTCACGACGTCGCCGAAACCGTCCGGTTCGACCCGCGTCCGAGCGTAGTATCAGTAGCAATAGCGAAGCAGAACGGAGCGCGAACGTGCACGTCTGACGTTGTTTACACTAGACTAATCGGAAACAACCACGCACGTCTGCTCGTCATCGCTTCACGTACAACCACGCGTCCATGTTCCACCTGCTGTGCGCCTGCGGGACGCTGAAATATCCGACGCCGAACGCGTCGAACTCCGGACTCTCCATCTGCTTGCTTATCATCACGAGCCGCGCGCCGGGCTTCATCTCCGCGGCGAGCTTCGCCTGAAGCCTCGACACGACCTGCGCGGCGAAGACCGTGGCGTAGCAGTATATCACGTCCGCGTCCGAGACGTCCGCGGCGAGCATGTCTCCGCGTCGGAGGTCCACCTCCGGCAGAGCGTCGAACGCGTCGTCGCCCATCGCCGCGCGCAGCTTCCCGAGCGCGTCCATCGCGGCGTCGTGGAGCTCGGGGAGGATCTCCACGCCCCAGCACTCCGCGAAATCTCTCGTGAGCGACTGCGCGACGACCATCTTCCCCAGGCCGGAGCCTAAGTCTAAGAAAATGTCGCCTGGTTTCGGCTCCGCGAGCGCGACGACGTCCCACATCCCTTCCCACGAGAGCTCGCCGTAGAACCATCCGTCGCCGGGGACCCTCGCGCAGCCGTCGTGACTGCGCTCCGCGATCTCGAGGCCGACGTCCCTTCCCAGGTTTTCGTACGCGGTGTCATAGAGCGCGCGTCGGTCCTCGAACGCGTCGACTTCGCGCGGCGCGTTGGTCGTATCTTTTACAGGTAACGACATCCTCGTCCGCGCGCACCGCGGGGTTCGGCGCCGCGAGCGCGGGCGCGGACGCGCGGGCGCGGAGGTGTGAAAGCTACGCAGGGTCGAGGACATCCCGGCCGAGGCCGAGGCCGAGGCCAAGTGCCCCACGTGCCGAGCGCGCCAAGTGCAACTGAGGCGCGAGCGAGCACTCGAGAGAATTCTGTTTGTTCTCTCAAGTCGTCTCGTCTCGTTTCCAGCCAGCTCGTTCACTCATTGCCCTAGGCGCTTCGGAGGATGCTCGCCGCGAGCGGCTCGCGCCTCGCCGCGCGCGCGCTCTGCGGCGCGCGAGGGACGCTGGTTCGCCCGTTCCACGCGTCGTCCACGGTCGCGGATCTGCGCACGGACGGCGGCGGCGAGGCGGAGGACTTCATCGACGTCCACCTCGACAAAGCGTCCAGGGACGGCGCGAGGAAAGGCGCGTCGATCACGCCACACCAGCTCCTCACGACCAAACGCGAGGCGCTGTCGCTGTACCGCGCGGTGTGGCGCGCGTCCTTCTTGTTCGTGTGGAAGAACGAGAAGGGCGAGGACTGGAAGACCCTCATACGCGAGAGCGCGAGGAAAGAGTTCGAGGCTGGCAGGCACGAGACGGACCCGGAGATGATCAACAAGCTCCTGCTCACGGGGCGGGACTACCTCGATCAGGCGATGCAGAAGTTCCACGACAAGAGGCAGGCGATCATCGACGAGGAGAACAAGAAAAGGGGGGCGGGACGGTAGGGGGGCGGAGGACGTCACCACTAGAACTAGGATTCTCTCGCCCGCCGCGTCCCGGCCTCTCTCTCACCCGCCGCGCCCCGGCCTCGACATCGAGAACACCGGCGTCATCATGTTATCCAACCTCAGCTTCACGCTCTCGGGAACGTGCAGATCCTTCAAGAAGACCACCTTCCCCACGGAAAAGTTCGAGACGTCGATGTTAAACACCCGAGGGATGTCCTTCACCTGGCACTTCACCGGGACGGACCGACGCATGACCCACGGGAACCCGCCTTGCTTCACCCCCGGGCACACGTCCTCGCCGATGAACGTCACCGGAACGTCCACGTTCACCTCCGTCGTCGGCTCCACGGGCATGAACGTCGCGTTCTCGACGACGCCCGTCCCCATCGTGAGGTGGACCTGTTTCGCGATGACGTCCTCCGCGCGGTCGGTCCCCTCGAACCGCATCTTCAGCACCCTCGTCCCGACGCCGACGTGCCCGTGCTTCGTCACGAGCCTCTCGATGTCCTTCAGCGCTAGGGATATGTGCTCGCCCGCTCGAGACCCGCTCCGGAATAAGATCGCGGGGACGCGTCCTTCTTTACGCAGTTTCTTCGCGGCTATCCTCCCGGAAGCGTCGCGGAGCCGGACGTCGATCACGTCGCCCTTGTCCTCTGCGGACGATGGATGGACGATGACGGATGAGCGATCGGCGCGCGGGGGCGGGACGGATCGGATCGTCAGCGGGATCGTCGGAGGGATCGTCGGAACGGGAGAAACGGGAAGAGAGCGCGGCGCGCGGCGAGCGAGGAACGGCGGGGATGCGCGCACTCGACGTGTCCTTCCCGAACGTCCCCGCGCGTCGAACGAACGTCGACGCGAATCCCCCGACGACGGCCGTCGTCGTCGCCGGTTGTCGAAGCGCGAGGTCGCCCGCGAGCGTCGGCGCGGCGTTCAGGGCGAGACCCCACCGCGCGACCGCGCGCGCGACGTGCCGCTGCATCGTTCGCTCGAGCTCGACTCGGACCACCCGCGGCGTGGCAGGCGCGTCGTCGAGTGACGACCGCGGCGAGAGCGGAGGGTTTGGACGCTCCTCGCGGAAAGTTTCGCCCGATCCTGATGATGAGTGGGAGTGAATCCGAGAGAGGCGCGAGCCCCCGCGCCAGACCGCACCGCGCGAAGACGATGACAGTAGAGATAGCATAGACACGTAGAAGGAGATGGAAGCGTCGCACAGCGGACGCAAGCGCGTCCGACGCGAAGACGGCGGCGGCGGCGGGTTCAACCGGACGTTCCAGCCCCCGATGGACGACGAGACGCGAGCGCGACGGAGGCGCGAGCTCCTCGAGGGACGGAAGCGGCTGCCGATGTACGCCACGCGAGAGCGCCTGCTTCGCGAGCTCGAGGAGAACGAGACGCTGATCGTCGTCGGCGAGACCGGAAGCGGGAAGACGACGCAGATACCGCAGTTCGCGCACGAGGCGAACCTCGCGAGCGGGCGCGTCGTCGCGTGCACGCAACCGCGTCGCGTCGCGGCGATATCCGTCGCGCGTCGCGTCGCGGAGGAGACCGGCACGGAGCTCGGCGACCTCGTCGGGTACGCGATCCGCTTCGAGGACGTCTCGAGCGCGGCGACGCGGATCAAGTTCCTCACGGACGGGATGCTCCTGCGCGAGTGCATGGTGGACGCGGAGTTGAACAAGTACGGCGTCGTGATGATCGACGAGGCGCACGAGCGCACGCTGCAGACGGACTTCCTGTTGGGCACGATACGAGGCGTGCAAGAGCGTCGCCGCGGCACCGACGCGCCGCTGAAGATCGTCGTCATGTCCGCGACGTTGGAGGCGTCGTCGTTCTCGAGCTTCTTCCACGACGCGCCCGTCGTGTACGGCAGAGGACGGACGTTCCCCGTGGAGACGTTTTACGTCGAGGAGCCGGAGGACGATTACCTCGACGCCGCAATGTGCGCGGTGTGTCAGATCAACGAGGACGAAGAGGAAGGGGACGTCCTCGTGTTCTTGACCGGGCAGGAGGAGATCGAATCCTTGGGGAGGCTCCTCAGAGCGCGCTCGAAGCTCGCGAACGCGGCGAGCGGCGTCAGGAGATTACACGTCGTCTTGTTGTTCGCCGCGCTGCCGCCGGAGGAGCAGATGCGGGTGTTCGAACCGACGCCGCCGGGGTCGAGGAAGATCGTCCTCGCGACGAACATCGCGGAGACGTCGCTGACGATCAACGGGATCAAGTACGTCGTCGACTGCGGGCTGACGAAGCAGCGGATATACCACCCGAGGAGCGGCGTGGACGAGCTCGTCGTCTCGCCCGTCGCGGTGTCGCAAGCGATGCAACGCGCCGGTCGCGCCGGGCGCGAGGGCCCGGGGAAGTGTTTTCGGCTGTACTGCGAGTCCGTGTTGAACTCTCTGGAGCCGCACGTCAAGCCGGAGCTTCTGAGGACGAACCTCGGCGGCGTCGTTTTGCAGCTGAAGGCGATGGGGGTCGACGACGTCTTGTCGTTTCCGTTCATCGACGCGCCGCCGAAAGAGGCGCTCGTGCGCTCGTTAGAGCTCTTGTTCGCCCTCGGCGCGCTCGGGAAGGACGGAAAGCTCACCTCGGTCGGGAAGAAGATGTCGCGGTTCCCGCTCGAACCGATGGCCGCGAAGGCGATCATCGCCGCCGCGAACGAAGGCTGCGGCGAGGACACCGTCGCCGTGCTCTCGATGCTCACGACGGACAGCGTGTTCAAGCAGCACGAGAGAGGCGCGGGGGGCGTCCGGGAGAAGAACACCGCGCGGGAGCAGCACGCGAGGAAGGAAGGCGACCACGTCACGTTCTTGGAGGTGTTTCGAGCGTTTCAAGGGTGCTCGCCGAAGCGAAGGAAGGAGTGGGCGTCGTCCAACGGCGTGCACCTCCGGTCGATGCTCAAGGCGCTCGACATCTTCAAGCAACTGTCGCGCGCGGCGGAGGGGGAGGGCGTGGAGATGAAGTCGGCCGGGTCCGCGACCGCGCCGCTGCTGCGATCGCTCGTGTCCGGCTACTTCCTGAACACGGCGAGGAAACAGGCGGACGGAAGCTACAAGACGATGTCCACGGGGCAGCGGCTCGTGATTCACCCGTCGTCGATTTTGTTTCACTCCGCGCCGGAGATGATCCTGTTCAACGAGCTCGTGAAAACGAATCGGCTGTACGCGCGGGACGTGTCGTCGATACAGCCGGAGTGGCTCGCGGAGCTCTCGCCGAACGTGTTTTCGATTAGGAAAGAATGATCATCAAGAAGAACGAATAGCTATCATACCGCGCGCGCGTCGTCACATGTCAAAGTCGGGGGTTTGATTCGCGCCGCCGAGGATGTCCTTCATGCGCGTGATCTCCACCTTCGCGTCTCTGTTCTTCGGCTCTAACCGAAGCGCGCACTCGTAGTCTTCGAGGGACTCTAAGTAGTTCCCCGATACCGACCGCGCGGCGCCGCGTCGGAGGTACGCCTTGACGTTCTTCGGGTCGAGCTTCAGCGCTTTCGTGCAGTCGTCCTCCGCGTCTTCGTACCCGCCGATTTTCAGACGCGTCATCGCTCGGTTACTCAGGACGATGGACTGCCACTTCGCGTCCGCGTCGTTTCCTCCTCGCTGGAGCGCTTCCGTGTACGACGCGATCGCGTTCTCGAACTTTCCCTCCTTGAACTGTTTGTTCCCGCGCGCTTTCGCTTCCTCCCCGGCTGGCGCCGCCGCGGGCGCCGCCGCCGCGGGCGCCGCCGCCGCCGCCGCGTTCTTCGGCGCCGCCGTCGCGGCTCCTCGCCGCTCCGGGCGGTCCATCTCCGCCTTGACGATCATCGGAAACGCGTTCATGATCGACGTGCTCCACGCGCGCGCGGCGTCGAGCAGCATCGCGTCCTGCCCCGCGCCCGCGATGAACGAGAGCGCGTACGGCCCTTTGTTATCGCACGTCATCGGAATCGTGACTTGCGGGAACCCGGTCATCGAGCACACGCACGTCAGCGTCAGCGTCTTCCGCCGCCACGCCTCGTTCTCCTCCGGCGGCGCGTCGAGCTTCGGCGCGGGGCCCGGGGTCGTCGGCATCACGAAGATCGTCTCGCCGTCTAACAGCGCTCCGAGGGACGCGCGAACTTCCTCGCGCGCTTCTTTCATGAGCGCCAAGCTCTCGGGCGCGACTTTCGACGCCGCGTCCATGCGTTTCCTCGTCCCCTGACCGAACGCGTCCTTAACCCCGGCGTGCGCGGCGTACCACGCGCCGTGCGTCGCCCACGCCTCCCCCGCCATGAGAAGCTGGAAGCACACGCGCAGGACGTCCATCCCGGACTCCGTCTGCTCCGCGGTCGCCACCGCGCGTAAGCTCGGGCACGTCACCAGCAAGTGCTTCCCAAGGTTCAGACGCGTCGTCGACCCCTCCGGGAAATCGTCCGCGAGCGCGATGCACGCGCTCGCGACCGTGCACTGAGCCTCCACGACGCACGCGTCGATCGCGTCCTCGAGAACGAGCATCCGTTTCGGCAGCCGCCCGCCCGAAAGTCGCGACGAGCTCGGGTCCGACGCCGACGTGGGATGGGCGCCCTTCGACAGCAACGCCGACCCGGCGGCGGCGAGCGTCTTCGGATCGCGCGCGAACCACCCGACGGTGTCGAACGAGGGCGCGAAGGGTATCACGCCGTGTGCGCTCACGCTCCCGTGCGTCGGCCTGAACCCGAACACGCCCACGCACGCCGCGGGGACGCGCACGCTCCCGCCGCTGTCCGTCCCGAGCGCGAGCGTCGCCTCGCCGCAGACGGACACCGCGGCGCCGGAGGACGAGCCGCCCGGGATCCTTCCGCGCGCGTTCGGGTTCACGGGAGCGCCGTAGTGCGCGTTCTCGCCGTTGATGGAATACGCGAGCTCGTCCATGTGCGTCGAGCCGACGCCGCTGGCGCCGGCGTCGCGCAACAGCGCGATCGCGCGCGCGGTGGAGGTTGAGACGTCGTGCGTCGCGCGCCACGTCGGGTTGCCGAACCCCGCCACCTTGCCTCGGACGTGGAAGATGTCCTTGTGCGAGAACGAAACGCCCTCGAGCGCGCGGTCGGGTTCGAGCGCGTCCTTCGCCGTCGCGGGGAGCGCGAATCGCTCCACGAACGCGCCGAGCGGGTCCACGCGCGCGAGAGACGACGACGCGATCGGCGGACGAGATCCCGACGCATCGTCGCCTCCGCGCTTCGCGTCCTCGGAGGAAGACGCGCTCTTCTTCTTCTTCGCCTTCCTCTTCTTGAGGATGAACGCGCCGATCGCGGAGGCCCCTGCGACGACGAAGGCCGCGGGGTGCACCATCGTCGCTCCCGGCGACTGCTGCCGCGCGGTCTCGTCTGCGACGATGTTGAAGCGCCGATCCGTCTCCTCGGCAAGTCTTCACCTGCGATCGCGGTTTCGAACGAAACGAGGAAGGAGCCATCTCCGGGTTCAAAGTTGACCGGATTCCGGTTCAAGTTGACCGCGACGTAGGGCTTCGGACACTATAGGATACTCGTACACGCGCTCGCGAACACGCGAAACGAAGACTTGACGAAGAAAACCCCGCGCGGTCCGCATCGCGAGCCCTTTCTGTTTGGCGCGAGCGCGAACCTTGCGTAGGATCGCCGCAATCATGCCGAACGCTCCCCGCACCGTGAAGGATGTCCCCGCCCAAGAGTTCGTCGTGGCTCTCGCGCAGTACTTCCGCTCGACCGGGAAGGTGCGTGTGAAGACGACTGATTTTCCCAGCCCAGCCCGTCCGCGACGATGCGCGAGGACGCGCGACGCGAGGACCGCCGCCGCGTCCGTCGCCTCGAGCGCGGTTTCGGTCGCGTCGACGTCGCGAGACGAGACTCGAAGCGTTCCCGACGATCGCGGATCGCCTTCGGTCGCGTCTCGCGTCTCGTGACCGCGTCCGCGCGGCGTCCCCGGCGACGCGCTCGCTTAGGGTTTTCGCGCGCGCGAGACGTTTCCCCGCGCGGGAGGCGTCGTCGGCAGCGACGACGCGCGCGGCTCACGTCCGCCGCGCGTCCCGTCTTCGCGCGGTTCGACGACTTCGACAACGCGAGCGCGCGGTCGCGTCGCCGCCGCGCGCGTCGCGCGTCGTCGCGCGCTCTGGCGCGGCGGCCTCCGGCGTCCGATGCGCGTCGTCGTCGTCGTCGTCGGGGCTCTCGTTTTTTCTCACCGATTCGTTCCGTCCGCGCCCCGCTCCCCGCCGTCGACGCTCGCTGACCGTCTCCACCCTCGCCCTCGTTTCGACAGATGGAGGTCCCGACCTGGGTCGACATCGTGAAGACGGCGTCGTACAAGGAGCTCGCTCCGTACGACCCGGACTGGTTTTACATTCGCGCGGCGTCCATGGCTCGCAAGCTGTACGTGAGCGGGAACATGGGTGTGGGTGCGTTCCGCAAGAACTACAGCGGCGCCAAGAACGACGGCGTGTGCCGCCACCACTACGCGATCGGCTCCGGTTCCGTCGCGCGCTCGATCCTCAAGCAGCTCGAGGCGGTTGGCGTGGTTGAGAAGGGACCCAAGGGGCGTCGCATCACGCCGTCTGGGCAGCGTGATCTCGACCGCATCGCCGGCCGCGTCGCGGTTCCCGCCGTGTAAGAAGCGCGATGGACGGACGAGACGAGAGGGTGATTCATAATAACCGTGGCGAGAGATAACGAGGGGGTTCGGTGTAACGAGGTACCGAACGCGGCCGAGCACATAGCGAGTGTAATCAAACGGTCGCGTATGCGTTAAAACACGTTGCCACGACCCGCCAGCGCGAAATGAAACGAAATGTTCTTTCACATCTAAGATCGATTCGCTCGAAAACGACGACGTGTACACCAAAAGGAAGGTAACTTACAGTGCTAAGACTGCGCTAAGAAGCTATCCCCTTAAACGTGCGGCGAGAGTCCTTCCCCGCGCGAGAGATCCAATCGCGAGAAGTCCGCCCCTCGAGATCTTCGCCTGCGCCCGACTCCGCCCGACACCACCCACTGCGCCATCCCGCGATCAGACTCACGCCTTCGGGAGGTGCTTCTTGCAGTACCGCTGGTTGCGCAAGAACTTGGGGTCCATACCCTTGAGCGAGCGCTTCGCGTGCTTCTTCGGCTTCTTGATGCCTGCGCGCGGAGAGGAAAAAAATGAGACGGTGAGCAAAACCCCAAAAACGAAAAAAACCTCGCAACCGCGCGACGGAGACGGCGCCCACGGGACGGACGCGACGCGATCGCGGGGACATCGCGAGCGGTTACGCCGCCGCGATGCCACGCGCGATGGATCCGCGTCGTTGCTATGCCCGTGCGCGCCGCAGCGAATAGCTCGAACCGCGCGAAGGCGGCGGCGGGGCGTCAAACGACGGATTTCTCGCCGCAGCAGGGGGAGGGGCCTCCATCCCGCGACGATTTCCGCGCGACGCGCGCAGGATGTGGAGCATCACGTACCGTTACGGTGGTTCTTGTAGCTCTGGTTGTGGGCCGTGTGGTTAGTGGACTTCGCCATGGCGTTAACGTCGGTGCAAGTGCTGCGCGCGACCAAGAGAGGAGGATCGTGGCGTTGGGGAGTCGTCTTTCAGCATATCTGAGGAGTGCATGACTCGAACATAGTACAGTACGGTTACGAGTATTTATTCTGTTTGCCCATACAACCATACAAACGTAGCCGAAATCTCAGCGTGTATCCGACCACCGCGCGAAACCGCCGCGACGCGCGTTCGTTCGTTCGCGTTCACGTTCGTTTCGTTTCGTATCAATCTCACTCTACGCGCGTCGTTCGTTCGTTTCGTTTCGTTTCGTTTCGTTTTCGATCGTTCGCGCGCGCCGCTACGCGTCGCCTCGTCTCGTCGTCCCGTCCCCGGCGTCGCCGCCGCCCCCCCGCCGAGCGCGCTCACTTCCCCGCGCCGCCGCCGGCGGCGGCGAGGCGGGTGAGCACCCCGGGCTTTTTCCCGCCGCCGGCGGCGTCGACGGCTTCGCTCTCCACGCCCGGGAGCCCTTCTTCGAGCTCGGTCACGAGCGTCTTGAAGTACTTCGCGGTGACCGAGGTCAACCCGGTCAACACGCCTCGGAACGTGTCGAACTCCTCCGCGGTTTTCTCTTCGTGGAAAAACTCCTCGAGGTCCGTCTCCACGGCTTTCGTCAGACGCTCTAACCCCACCTCCGCGTCGGCTTGGATGTACTCGAAAAACTTCTTCTTCATCCCGTCATCTTCCATGTTGTAGAACCCGTACCCGTACGTCCACTTCAGCACGCGGCGACACTCCGCGATCTGTTCGAGCGCGTCCATGACGAACTTCAACTGACTCGCCGGCGTGTTCTGAAGGTCGCCCAGCCGCGCGATCTTGCTCTCGGTCATCTCCTTCAGATCGTTCACCGCCTTGACCTGCGACGATCCGTGCGCGAGCCAGCGCTCGTAGTAGTGCATGTACCGCTCCAGCGAGCTCTTCGCGAGAGCGCGCCTCATCTCGTCCTCGCTAAAGTTTTTCGTGTACTTCTTCTCCTTCTCGTACGTGTTGCACGCGTAAAACCCGCCGGTGCGCTCGCCGTGGTCCGCCCACTTCCCCTGGCACATCCAACAGAACTGGTACTGACACTGCGAGCACGTCATGTGCATGCACCCCATGCTCTTCTCGATCGGCCGCTTGCACTCCGGGCACGGCTTCGTGTTCGCTAAGATCCAGTTCATGTTCTCGCTCTCCGCGCTGTTTTTAATCAACCACTTGCGAACCGTCTCGCAGTCCACCGGTCGATGCGCTTGCTCCTGGCACTGCCAGCAGAACGACGTCCCGCAGTGGCACGTCACGTCTACTGGCCTTTTCCCACGCACGACGTCGATCTGCACGGACCGCTCGCACCCCGGACCGACGCACCACTTCACTCTCGGATTATCGTCCACCCACGATCGCCACTGAAACGTCGAGAGCTTCTCCGCGGCGGCGTCACTCAAGAACCTTCGAGCGAGCGCCTCGGTGACGCGCGCGCCGCACCCCTCGTGCGGGCACCGCGCGTCTAGACACGACGGTCCGTTATCTACCGCGTTCTCGAGGTATCCTCTCCAGCACTCCCCGCAGAAGTCGTGGCGGCACCCCGGGTTCGTGGACGCGTCCGCGGAAAAGTCCTCGAAGCACACGCCGCATCGGACGACGCGCTCGGGTTCGGGTTCGCTCGCGTCCGCGTCGCGCGGGAGCAACCCCGCGGACGTTCGCACGCGCTCCTCGTCCGCGAACCACTCCTCGTTCACGGTGTTCACGTTCCACTTGAACGTCCTGAGGAGCTGCGTCGCTTCGTCTGTGTTCACCTGGAGGACCGCGACGACGCGCGCGATGGCTTCGCTCTGCTTCGCGCGGACTTCGACCGCGCCGAAGCACTGATACGCCGCCCTCGGGACGACGACGTGCTCCGCGGCGTTCAAGCAAGCGGTGTCGTCCGCGAACGCGTCGTCGTCGTCTTCGTAGTCCGCGGCCGAGCCCTGCGAGAGCTCGCCGTCGTCGGCGGACATGTAGTAGTCCTCCTCGTCGTCCATCGCGACAAGACAGGATGGATGTTAACGCCGGGCGACTTCCTCCTCGCGAGATCTGGCCGCGACGCGCGCGCGCTGCCTCTCCCCCGCGCTCTCCCCGACGGCCCCGCGGCGACCTACTCGGGAAGAAGCGTCCGCGCGCGCTCGCGACTCCGCCGAGCCCCGCGCTCGTGGCTATGACGCCCTTGTTGGCGCGTCCCAGAGAGGCGACGTCCGATGATTTTCCGAGGCTCGCCAGCTGGACTGATTTCGCGTCTGCTTCGGAGAGCGAAGAGGGGGACGACATCGGTGACAGATCGACGACGCGGGGTTCGTGCGCACGAAACGACCGGCATTCATGTCGTTCGACTTTTTCAACCAGAACTCCGCTCCGGCGGGCGGGGGAGGACCGGAGATCGGCCCTAACGGCGAAGAGAGTGCGTCCCGCGCGCCGGCGCGCCGCGAGATTCGTCGCTCTCGTTTTTCTTCCATTTTCGTGTTTCGAGGTGCCTAGATCTGACCGCCCGCTGTACTTCCCTCTCTCGTCCGCAGTTCTCATGGACGTCAGGTGCGGCCGGATCATCGTCGACGGACGGACGATGACCCCGGATCAACGAAAAGGCAAGCTGCGCGTGTGCAAAGACACGGACGGCCTGACGCACCTCCAATTCGGCCTCCGAAGCGATGACCTTCCGTACGTCCCCGAGGACGATTTCCTCATCTTCCCGCAAGAGTGCGAGATGAAGTTCATCCCGAAGCCCGGGTGCTTCGTGATCAAGTTCCCCGACGACGCTTCGAGGAACATGTTCTTCTGGAGCCAGGAGCTGACCGGGACGATCGCGGACGAGAAGTTGACCGCGGATTTGAACGTCGCGCTGAACGGCTCGCGACCCGGCGGCGGCGGCGGCGAGGACGACCTCGCCGGGTTCGAAGACGAACAAGAGCAGCTCCTCGCGATGCTCGACGCGGGCGGCGGCGACGGCGACGACGCCGGCGACGTGATATCGCGGAGAGCCGCGGCGATCCGGCAGGCGCAGGCCGCGGCGGCGAGCGCGCTCGCGGAGGCGCCGCCGGCTGGGGACGTCGCGCCCACGCCCGTCGCGGGCGCCGCGGCGCCCGCGCCGACGCCCGTCGCGCCGACGAAAGCGGACGCGCCGCCGTCGACGACGCCGGGAAGCGCGACCGCGGTGACCAGCGACGCGCTTCGCAGCGCGTTCGGGGCGACTCAGACCCCGGAAGGCTCGTCGGGAGGCGGGAACGTCACGCCGAGCGGGAACATCGACGCCGCCGCGATGGCGGCGGCGCTGGCGGGGTTGCAACGCGGCCGCGCGCCCGCGGGGCCGGGGCTCTCGGACATTCTGACCGCGGAGAACGTCGGGGAGATGCTGAGGAACGACGACGTCCGCGCTAGGCTCGCGGAGCACCTCCCGGACGAGCACAAGTCCAGCCAAGACCTCGAGGAGCTCTTGCGCACGCCGCAGTTTCAAAACCAGCTCGAGCGATTCAGCGCCGCGCTGCAGAGCGGGCAGATGGACCTCTCGCAGTTCGGTTTAGACCCGGGTACGGGGTTCTCGGTCGTGGATTTCCTCACCGCGATCAAGAACGAGGTTGAGAAGAGCGACGGGAAGAAGACCGACGGGGCTGGGAACGATGCGATGAAGTAGTAAACGCGTCGGACGCGGGGTGGGACGCGCGAACGACGACGAGACGGACGATTTCTTTTTCGGAAAAGAACCTCTTGGAAACCATGAGAACGTCGCGTTCCAGTCGTCGGCTATCGATACGCATCACGCGTCCTCGTCTCCGTCCCCTTCCGTCTCTACGAGACCCATCTCGACCATGAACTTCTCCTCGAGCGCGCGGTACTCCTCCTCGAGCTTCTCGTCCTCCGTGAGCGGCGGCGGGTCTCCTTTCTTCCCCTTCTTCGCCTTCTTCTTCTCCTCCTCGATCGCGGCTTCCTCCGCCGCCGCCTCCGCCGCCGCCTCCGCCTCCCTCACCGCCTGTTCGATCTCCTCCGCGCGCGTCTGAACGTCCCCGATGCGCTCCATCTCCCTGGACAAGAACGTCTCCATCGTGGACTTCTCCTTCGGCAGCGCTCTGCGTAAGTTCCTCGGGATGCTCATGACGTGAAGCACCCCGGACGCGTCCCCGACGGCCAAGAGCTGCTCCGTCTTCCCCGCGAGCGGAAACGGCCGCCAGAACTTCATCGCGCCGACGCCGCCGCTGTTCACCCTGACTTTCACGCTCGGCTCGTGCGAGCGGTCGGTGAAGTCCCACACGTCGACGACGCCGTCTTGCCGCGCGGTGAAGACCACCGCGGGGCGCGTGGGCGAGAAGGCGCCGTACGCGAGGTAGACGTCCGACGAGGGCGAGCTAAACAACGGTGTCTTCTCGTTCGCCTTCAACAGCTTGAACGACCAGTCCCCGACGCTGAGGACGACGTCGGGGAAGAACGGAGATCGGTCGATCGACCGCACCGGACCCGCGTGCGCGGTGACGCACAGTTTGACGTACTCCGGGTTGTTCTCCCCCTCCGGCTTCACAAAGTCGACGAGCGCGACTTCGCCGTCCGTGGACGTCATGAAACAGTCCGACTTCCCCGCCGTCGTGTCCCCGAAGTTGAACTTCATCGCGCCCAAGGTGCCGCTGCTCTCGCCTCTCCCGACGTTGATCTTGTACAGCGGGTACCACAAAAATTTGTTCTTCTTCGGGTCTCTCTTCACGCGTATGTCCCAGAAGAACAGCTTCCCGTCGGCGGCGGTGGACGCGAAAAAGTTGCACTCGTTCGTCTTCTTCAAGTCGAGCGCGCCGTTGGGTTTCGTCACCTCGACGTTGCCTCCCATCCACGCGACGTCCGTGACCGCGAGCACGTGCGAGTCCGCGAGCTCAGACAGCCACGTCGGCTGGCACGTCGGTATCGACTTCTCCCCGCCGCCGTCGCCGTCCGTGCGCTTGCTGTTCGCATCCGCCCGCTCCTCCGCCGTCGTCGTGTCCCAGAGGACGCACTGTCCGTTGAGCAACCCGCCGACGACGAGGTTCGGATTCACGGGGTTAAACGCGAACGAGTACACGTCCACGGGGGCTTCCAACACGTACCGCGGGTGGATCGGGTCTTTGAAGTTCCATATCAGCACCGCGCCGGTCCTCGTCTGCCCCGACGCCTCGACCTTCTCCTCGAACGACGCGTTCTCCACGCACGCGACGGCGACTTCGCCGATTTTATTCGGGACCCAGTCCACGCACGAGACGCACTTCCCTTTCCCGTACGTCAAGTCCGTGAACGCGTGCTGCTCGACGATTTGATCCGCGGCGCCGCCGCCGCCGATGGTGGAGTCTTCGTCCGCGAGCGCCGCGAAGTCGTCTGTGAAGATGTCGTAGCACTCGTTCTGTTGCATCGCGTACGTCATCAGACCGTCCTTGCTCGTGACGTCCATCAAAAACGCCCTGAGCGCCGGGTCCTTCAGCTGCTCGGCGGCTTCCTCGTCCGTGCACGTCCGCGGCTCGTACTGCGTCGCGAACGGCTTCCCGGGGAGGGGCGTCGCCTGCGCGCCGCCGTCCACGGTCACCGGGATCGCCTGCGTGCCTTTCGTGAGGTGCGTCGTGTACTCCACGGTCGTGTCCTTGTACGGGCGGCACTCCATCTGACTCGAGTTGAACAGCTCGTTCGCGTCCGCGTCGTCAAACTTGAACGGTCGCCCGAACTCCTCCGGGGAGCGGTACACGTCGATGACGGTCGGCGCCTCGCCGCTCGGCCGGATGCTCTCCTCCTCGATCTCGACCTCCGAGCCCAGGGACTCCCACGGCTTGCTCACGGGCTTCAGTTTCTTCTTGCGGCCCGGTTTCGCCGCCGCCGCGGCTTCCTCCGCCTCCTTCTCCGCTATCGCCGCCGCTATCGCCGCGGCTTTCGTCTCCTCCGCCCACTCCTCCCACTTCGGGACGTGTTTCTTCGCCGTCGCGATCAGGAAGTTGTGCCCGTCGCCGTAGATATCCTCCGCGTTGTACCGAAGCGTGATCGGGTCGCAGTCCGCCTTCTTGATCGCCTTCGCGACGCCGTGAAAGTCGGAGACGGCCCCGCGAAACTTGATGTCGGCCTGGATGACCTCTTTCGCGACGGCGCTCAGCAGCAGATCCGGACCCATGTCTTGGATGCCGACGATCCCCATCGTTTCGGCTGGTGGGATGAGAAGGGGGTGGGCGGGGGAGGCGTCAGAGACGGGAGGCAGAATTTGGGCATCGTCGTCAAATCCGACGTCGCGCGAGCGTCGTTTTCGTGCGCGAGGGCGACGCCTCGACGCGCGCGCACCGGTGAGGAACACGGACTCGATCCCCTTTGGGATCTTAACCGCCGCGACCTTCTTCTCGTCGTCGACGTCGGAGTCGTCCTCGACGTCGCTCATCGTGCCGAGCGTGCGCGGCCGCGCCCCGCGCCTGGTCGTTTGCGCGCGCATCGATCGCCCCGTCGCGCTCGGTTTGACTTCGAGACGCGCTCGCCCGATTTGGCAGGTAGAATTCGTCGCGCAGAGCCGTCCGCCTCCGCGCGCGCCTCTCGTCATGCCGCTCGACCTCGACCCGATCTACTGCGCGGAGCAGATCGCGGTCCCTCCCGACCTCGCGGACGTCTTGAAGGCGTACACGAAGGAGGTCGTGCGACGACAGCCCGCGGACGTGTACGCGTTCAGCGCGGACTACTTCGCGAACCTCGCGGACGTGACCGCGGTGCCGCCCGAGGACACGAGCGCGCCGACCGTGCATCAGCTCGCGGACGCGTACAGCGCGGTGAAAGGGAAAGGCGAGCTCAGCGCCGCGGACTTCGAGAGCGTGTGCGTCGGCGCCGGCGTCCCGCGCGCGACCGTGCAGCGCGCGTTCAGGTTGGGGGAATTCGGCTCCACGGCGCCGGTGAAGCCGTCCGAGCCCCTGACGCTCCTGCTCACGATGACGGACGCGAGCTTCGTGGGGATCTGCGCGTCGCTGTTCGACGTCTTCGGCGAGGACGGGAAGCTCACGGGCGTGGAGTTCCTCGCGCTGTTCGCGTACCTCACCGCGAAGGATCCGTCGGTGACGCAGGAGAGCCTGGACGCGCTCGAGACGGCGCTGGGGGACAAGGTGAACGAGAAGCTGTCGTTCGGGGAGGCTAACGCGCGGGTGGCGGACGTTTTAGCGGCGATAATGGACGAGGGCGGGATGTGACTGATGTGATGAGGCGTGAGATTTACGTACGACAGCGCGCCTCGCTCGCCCGCGACGCGCGCCCGAGGCTGACTCGTCTAGCAGTCGTCCTCGTTCTCGTTCTCGCCCTCGCCCTCGGCGTCGTCGTCTCGCGCGCCCGCGCCCGTGAACGCGCCCAACCTCTTGCTCGCGAGCTGCAACGCGAGCGAGTTCGCCATGACGCCCAAGGACGAGAACCCCATGAGCCCTCCCGCGACGGACGGCGTCAGCGCGACGCCCATGGCCGGCAGCAGCGCCCCGGCCGCGATCGGGATCCCCACCAAGTTGTACGCGAACGCCCACCCTAAATTTTGTTTGATCTTCGCGAACGTCGCCTTCGAGAGCTCGATGGCGTCGCACACCTGCGCGGGGTTGTCCCCGAGGAGCACGATGCTCGCGACCTCGGACGCGGCGCCGACGCCGCCGCCCATGGCGATCCCGACGTCCGCCATCGCGAGCGCGGCGGCGTCGTTGATCCCGTCGCCGACCATCGCCACCTTTCTCCCTCCGCCCGCCGCGCTCTGCAACCGCTCGATCAACGCCGCCTTCCCCTCCGGTCGAACGTCGCCGTAGATGTCCTCGGGCGCGATCCCGATCGCCGCCCCGACGCTCTCCGCGGTCTCTTGTCTATCCCCGGACAGCAACAGCGCGCGCATCCCGCGCTTCTTCAACCGCGCGATCGTGCTCTTCGCGTCCGCGCGAATCTGATCCTCCATCTCCATGACGCCCACCACCGCGCCGTCGACGGAGACGAACACGGGCGTCCGTCCGGGGGACACCGCGTCCATCGCGCGTTGGACGTCCGCGGGGAGCGGCGCGGAAGACGTCGCGGCGAACGCGCGCGTGCCGACGGCGACCGTCTTCCCGTCCACGACCGCGGTCGCGCCGGAACCCGGGGTCTGCTCGAACGAGCCCTCCTCCGGCTCGCGTCGTCGTCTTCGCCTCTTCGCGCCGCCGTCGTCGTTCGCGTTCGCGGCGGCGTCCGCGGCGACGACCGCGAGCGCGAGCGGGTGCCGGCAGTTCTTCTCGACGGCCGCGGCGAGCGCGAGGACGTCGTCCTCGCTGAGGTCGCCCCCCTCCGTCGTGATCACGCGCTTCACGACCGGCCTGCCCAACGTCAGCGTGCCCGTCTTATCGAACACGACGGCGTCCACCTCGTTCGCGCGCTCCAACACGTCGCCACCGCGTATCAACAACCCGTGCCGCGCGCCCAGCGACGTCCCCACGAGCACCGCGGTCGGCGTCGCGAGCCCGAGCGCGCAGGGGCACGCGACGACGAGCACGCTCGCGGCGAGCTGCAGACCGAGAAGCAGCGGACCGTTCGCGCCGGCGACAACCGCGGAGGCGAGCGTCGCGGGGAACAGCTTCGTGCCCACCGTGGACCAAAACGCGAACGTCGCCGCGCTCGCGCCCATGACGCCGTACACGAACTTCCCGGAGATTTCGTCCGCGAGCCTCTGCACGGGGGCCTCGCGCTGCTGCGCCGCCTCGACCATCCTCACGATGCCCGCGATGGACGTCTCCTCGCCGCTGTTGATCACCTTGACGACGATGGCGCCGTCCAAGTTCACCGTCCCGGCCGCGACGTCGTCTCCGGCGCGTTTCGCGCGCGGTATCGGCTCGCCGTTGATCGCGGCCTCGTCCACCTGACTCGCGCCCTCGACGACGACGCCGTCCACGGGGACGCGATCGCCGGGCAAGACGACGATGTGGTCGCCCGGTTGGATCACCGACGTCGGGACGGTTCGGTAATACTCGCCGCCGCCGCCGCCGCCGCCGCCGCCGCGACCGTCTTTCCCGTCCGCCGTCCCCGCGGGCACGAGCCGCGCGGTCGGCGGCAGTAAGTTCAGGAGCGCGCTCATGTCGCTCGTCGCCCGCAACTTCGCGCGCTCCTCGACCGCTCGCCCCAACAGCACGAACGCGAGCAACATCACGGGCTCCTCGAAAAACGTCGGCCACCGCAACCGCGGAAGCAACACCGCGGCGGTGGACATCCCGAACGACGCGAGCGCGCCCAACGAGACGAGCGTGTTCATGTTCGGCCCGCCCGCGCGCAGGGCCCGCCACCCGTCCGTCAGCGTCTCTCTTCCCGGGCCGAGGAGCGCGAACACGGACAGCCCGGCGTGCACCGGCGTGGAGCAAAACACCCGCAACCACGGCGCGGACGCGTGAAACATGTGGCTCGCGTGACCAATCAGGCACGCGCCCGCGAGCGCCCACGCGACGACGACCCTCTTCGTGCTCTCCTCGATCCTTCGAAGCCGTTCCTCGCGCTTGGACGACGCGGCGGCGGCGGCGGTGACGCTGCTCACGGCGACGCCGCACGCCTCTCGAACGGACGTCGGGAACCCTTTCGCGGTGACGAGCTCCGCGAGCGCGTCGCCTATTTTCCGCACCGCGCGCACGACTTTGTCTTCGAAAACGGCCCCGGGAGGGCCGTTGCCATCATCCCCCACGTCCACGCCCACGCGCACGAGCGCGGACTCGTTCGCGAGGTTCACGCTCGCGGCTCTCACGTTTCCGTCCTCTTCGAGTATCCTTCGAACGTTCGCCGCGCACCCGCCGCAGTGCATCCCCCGCACGTCGAGCATGACGACCTCTTCCAGGAAACCCGTCGCGGGCGCGCCCGTCTCCTCGAACGACGTCGCCCCGGACGCGTGGACGCGCGAGGTCGATCGCTCGCCGCCGCCGCCGCCGCCGCCGCCGCCGCCGCCGCCGCCGAACCGTC